>BNJU01001904.1_pt1 | contig 345727 bp, 363 predicted proteins | sample 8539281 | NCBI WGS metagenome assembly BNJU01 (sample SAMD00202456, study PRJDB9452) | human saliva metagenome | isolation source: human saliva | place: Japan
GAGAAGCATCCCTTTCCCGTCGCTCGATTCGTGGTATCATAAATCTCGCAACACAGTCTTTCCCCCTTTTGAACGGAGGGCACGCCATGCGAAAACCGCTTCGCTTTTTCTTGCTTCTTCTTCCGCTCCTTATGCTCTGCCTAATCTGCCTGCGTCTTTTTCGCCCCGCACCCGCCGCAAATTCGAAGCCTTACGGCGTATTCATAGGGCTCGAGACCGCGGACCTAAAACGCCTTCGCCCCTACCGAACGGTCGTAATCGAGCCGAGCACTTTTACCGCGGAACAAGTCAAAGCCCTGCAGGCCGAGGGAAAAAGCGTCTACGGCTACTTAAACTTAGGTTCCCTTGAGAACTACCGCCCCTATTACGCGCGCTTTGCAAATCTCACCCTTGCGCCTTATGAAAACTGGCCCGAGGAGCACTGGGTGGATGCCTCTTCCCCCGCCTGGCAGACCTTTGTGGTCGATGAACTCGGGGCAACGTACGCGTCTCTCGGGCTGGACGGCTTCTTCCTCGACAACTGTGATGTCTATGCACTCTACCCGCGCGAAAATATCTTCAACGGGCTCACGACCATGCTCCGCGGCCTAAGCCGCTATCAAAAGCCCTGCATCATAAACGGCGGCGATGTCTTTGTGGGCGCATGTATCGAAAACGGCACTGCCCGGGCGCTTTTTGACGGCGTAAATCAGGAGAGCGTCTTTACGAAAATCGACTTTGCGAAAAACCGCTATGCCGCACAGGATGCCGAGACCCGGGCCTATTACTTAGACTACCTGACGCGCGCAAAGAAGGCCGGACTCAAGGTTTATCTGATTGAATACCGTCCGACCGCAAAGCTCGCGGCGGAAATACAAGACTATTGTGAGAAGAACGGCTTTACCGCATACAACGCAAACGGAAAGGAGCTGCGCTAGGCAGCTCCTTTAAAAAAAGAGCAGCGACTTCGCTGCTCTTTTTCTCAAAACATAATCTTCTGCAAGAAAAGGCTCACCGCCGTAATCCCGCCCCAGCAAATTGCGCCGAGCAGGAGCGGCTTGCCGCCGCTTTTTACGAGCTTCACGAGATTGCTGTTCAGGCCGATTGCCGCCATGGCCATGATGATGCAAAACTTGGACAGTTCCTTTAGCGGTCGAAAGGCAGAGGCCGGAATCCCTGCCTGTACCGCGACGGTCGTGATGAGAGCCGCGAGAATAAAGTAGAGAATAAACATCGGGAAGGCTCTGCGGAAGCTGAAACTCCCCGCCTCGTTTCCGGCCGCTCTCGCGCGGAGCAGGCTTAAGACCAGCGTAATCGGGATAATCGCAAGTGTCCTCGTCAGTTTCACGGTCACGGCCTTGTCGAGTGTCTGACTGCCGAGCTGCCACATGCTGTCCCAGGTCGAGGCCGCCGCCGTCACCGACGAAGTGTCGTTAATAGCGGTTCCGGCAAACAGGCCGAAACTCTCGCCGCTTGTCGTGTCGAAACCGAGTGCGCGGCCGAGCATCGGGAAGAAATCGCCGCGAGCACATTGAAAAAGAAAATGACCGAGATTGCCTGCGCGACCTCATCATCGTCCGCGCCGATTACAGGCGCTGTCGCCGCGATTGCGGAACCGCCGCAAATCGAGGAGCCGACGCCGACCAGAATCGCGGTGTTGCCGGGAATGCGAAGCAGGCGGCAGAGTAGCCAGGCGAGCAACAGCGCGGTGCCGATGGTGCACACAATAATCGGGAGCGACTGGCTACCCGTCTTTACCACCACGCCGAGATTCATGCCGAAACCGAGCAGCACAACCGCAAACTGCAGCACCACCTTCGAGGTAAAGCGAATTCCGGCCGCGGCCTGTCCCTTATCGCTCCAGACCATTCCGATTCCCATCCCCAGTAAAATCGCAATAACCGCGCCGCCGATCACCGGAAACCGCTTTCCGATAATCCAGGACGGCACCGCCAGCGCGAGGCAAACCAGCAGACCTCTCCCATTCTTTTGCAACCAATTCATGCTCTTCTCTCTCCTTTTCCGCCTGTCTCACTCAAATTTCGCCGAGGTAGCACTCGACCGGAATGCCGCGGTACTTGTCCGCTCTGTCCGCATTTGCCGCAATCATAGCCCGCACCAGCCGCATCGCGCGGGCAGTCGCCGCCTCAAGTTTCTCCCCCCGCAGTAAATCGCCGAGCAGAATCGAGGAGAAAATGTCACCGGTGCCGGGAAAGCGCACCTTAATCTCCTCATACGGAAGACAAAAACTCTGCCTGTTCTCGCGGTCATAGCCGAGGCAGCACTTCTTTCCGTCCGCCTCCCGCACCGGAACCGAGGTGATGACCGCCGAACTTTTTCCCGCCGCGCACAGTTTCCGAAGCAAGGTCTCCCCATCCGCGCGGGAGATGCCGGTCTCGTCGTAGGCGGTTCCCGTGAGGAAGCAGGCCTCCGTGTAGTTCGGCTTTATGATATCCGCGACCGAGAGCAGCTTTCCGGTTCTCTACCGCAGCTTCCCCGATGCCGTGATAGAGGCTTCCGTCATCTCCGAGAACCGGATCCGCAAAAATCAGGGTGCCTTTTTTTCGCTCCTCTGCGCAGAATGCCGCGAGCAGTTCCGCCTCCTCATCGGATGCGAGAAAGCCGGTCGCCACCGCATCAAAGGAGAAACCGAGTTCCTGCCAGATGCGGAGTGTCTCCCGGATATAGTCCTTCGTATCCAGAATCTCGAATTTTCCGTAATCGAGCGTGTTGGAAACCAGCGCTGTGGGAAGCGTAAAAAGTTCAAACCCCATGTGCGAGAGGATGGGCAGCATCGCGGAGAGCGCCACCTTCCCGTAACTCGCGAGGTCATTGACCAGCAGAATCTTATTTCTGTCCGTCCCGTTCTTTTCTGTCACCGTCATCTTGTTCCTCCTGTTTTGTTGCCCTGCGCAGTGCCGCTGCCTGTCTTCCCGGCCGTGCGCCGCTGCCGTTCCACGAGCGGCATGAGACGGCTCCGGTTGTAACGCTGCATCACGACAAAAATCATGTCAAAGCAGCCTGCCGCGAGCGAGCTCAGGAAAAAGGCCGGAAACATCCCGAACGGAATCGCGCCGAGCAGCGCTCCCGCGCTGATAAGCACATTGACCTCGTGGATGATTTCCGACTGGCAGGTCACCTGTGCGAGTTCCAGCGGCGTGTGCTTTCGGAGATCGTAATACTCCGGAAACGATGTGGGCATCTTATCCTTCCAGTTTTTCACGCCGATGCGCCGATAAAAGGCTGACTCCCACGGGCGAATGCGGTACCAGCTGCGCGTGATGTCCGCGCGGTTTTGCTTCACCTTGTCAATGTAAATGCCGACAACGAGCCGCACAAAGAAGTGATAAAACGACGTGCCGGCCGTAACGGCTAGGGTCTTAAATACACCGTAGTGACTCAGATGATACAGGGTCACTGCGATTGCCAGAGCGATAAAACTGACAAGCGATGCGGTCTTCATGATTTTTAGGGGTGCCATCTCTTCGTCCTTTCTGTCGCAATCCCGGTACGGGTTCTTTCCCTACAAACAAAGCATAGTCTTTCCCTCTGTGTTTTGCAATCCTGCGTACGACAGGACTGCCCACAGCGTTCTTTCATATCCGTCACAATGCGGAAAACGCCCGTGCAATGACACGGGCGTTTTCTGTATGTCCGACAAGCTCGCCGGATCCTTATTTTACATCGTCGTAAAGGTGGCAGCAGACATAGTGTCCGTCTCCCATATCCTTCCGCTCCGGCACCTGGGTCTTACACTTCTCCATGCACTGCGCGCAGCGCGTGTGGAACTTGCAGCCCGACGGCGGATTGGCCGGCGAGGGAATGCTTCCCCTCCAGGATGATGCGCTTCATCTTTGCCTCCGGATCCGGAATCGGAATCGCGGAGAACAGGGCCTTCGTGTAGGGGTGCAGCGGATTTGCGAACAGCTCCTCCGTCGTGCCGAACTCCACGATATTGCCGAGGTACATGACGCCGACCGTGTCCGAGATATGCTCGACCACCGAGAGGTCATGCGAGATAAAGAGATAGCTCAGGTTGTACTTCTCCTGTAAGTCCTCCAAGAGGTTGATGATCTGCGCCTGCACCGAGACATCGAGGGCCGAAACCGGCTCGTCGCAGACCACAAATTCCGGATTCAGCGCAAGCGCTCTCGCGATGCAGATTCTCTGACGCTGACCGCCGGAGAACTCGTGCGGGTAGCGGTCCTTGTGGAAGGGCTGCAGACCGCAGTTGTCCATGATTTGATCGATATAGTCCTCATACTCATTCTTCGGCACCAGATGGTGCTCGCGCACTGCCTCACCGATGATCTCGCCGACCGGCAGTCGGGGCGAGAGCGAGGAGAACGGATCCTGGAAGATAATCTGCATCTTCACGCGGAGCTCATTCAGCTCGTTCTTCGGAATGTCGTAAACTTCTTTGCCGTTGAACAGCACCTGTCCGGCGGTCTTGCCGCCGTTTAAGCGAAGTATGGTTCTGCCGGCCGTTGTCTTGCCGCAGCCGGACTCTCCCACCAGTCCCATGGTGGTTCCTCGTTTGATATGAAAGGAAATGCCGTCCAGTGCCTTGACCTGACCGACCACGCTGTTGAAAAAACCGCCCTTAATCGGGAAATATTTCTTCAGACCGTTGACTTCCAGGATATTTTCTTCGTTGTGCACGAGGGGCGTCAATGCCTTCTCTTCGATATTTTCCATCGTTTCCTCGTTTCCTCTCAGGCTTTGCTCTGCCCGGAACCCATGTGTGCCTCATCATAGCGGTAGCAGCTGACCCGGTGTGTCTCGGAGAGCCAGATCTCGCCCGGATAAGCGCCGTCGCAACACCCCTCGCGCTTGTCGCAGCGGTCGCGGAAGTAGCAGTAATTCGGCATGTTAATCGGGTTCGGCACCTTGCCGGGGATGGAGTAGAGCTTGTCCTGGTGCTTACCGACGACCGGCTTCGACGCCATGAGGCCGATGGTATAGGGGTGCGCCGGGCTCGAAAAGATTTCCTTTGCGGTTCCCGCTTCCACCACACGGCCGGAGTACATGACCACGACATAGTCCGCCATCTCCGCGATGACACCGAGGTCGTGGGTGATCAGCATGATGGACGAATTGATCTTGTCCTTCAGGCCGCGGAGCAAATCCAGAATCTGCGCCTGAATCGTCACGTCCAGTGCGGTGGTCGGCTCGTCGGCGATGATGAGTTTCGGCGAGCAGGCGAGTGCCATAGCGATCATGACACGCTGCCGCATACCGCCGGAGAGCTCGTGCGGGTACATGTTGTAGATGCCCTCGCTGTTTGCGATGCCGACCATCTTGAGAAGCTCGATCGTGCGTCCCTTGACCGCTTCCTTGGTCGGATACTCGCTCTTCTTGTGGAGCATGGTCACCTCGTCCATCTGGTCGCCGATGCGGAAGACCGGATTTAAGGAGGTCATTGGCTCCTGGAAAATCATCGACATAAAGTTGCCGCGGAGATGCTGCATGACATTCTCCGGGGTCTTTGTGATCTCATAGACCTTGTCCCCGGTGTTCAGGCGGATGGAGCCTTCCACCACCTGACCCTGCGGGCGCTGTAAGAGCTGCATGAGCGAAAGGCTGGTCACGGACTTGCCGCAACCCGACTCGCCCACGACGCCGACCGTCTTGCCGAGCGGCACTTCGAAACTCACGGAGTCAACGCTCTTAACGGTTCCCGCGTCCGTGAAGAAGAAGGTGTGGAGGTTTTCAAACTCCACGGCATTTGCCGGATTCTTCATCTCGGTCATGTACTCGCTCTCGGGCACATTCCGACGGGTTCTCACCTTCTCAAGCTTTGCTGTAATCTTTCTGTTTTCCTTTGATATCCGCCGCGACTCCCGCGCGGACAGATAGCCGTCATCTCTTGCCATCTTATTTCCTTTCGTTCGCGATCAGCGCTTCATCTTCGGGTCAAAGGCATCTCTGAGTCCGTCGCCCACCAGGTTAAAGGCAAGCACCGTGAGGAGCAGGCAGATACCGGCGGGAATCCAGATGAACAGATAATTGCTGAGCACATAGGTATTGTTGACATCGTTGATGATATTTCCCCAGGATGCGAACGGGAACTTGACGCCGAGGCCCAGGAAGGACAGGGTTGCCTCGGTCAGAATCACGCCGCCAAGGCTCATGGTGCAGGTGACAATGAGCTGCGGGATGACATTCGGCAGCAGATGCCGGAAAATGCGGTTAATCGGCTTAATGCCGGTTGCCTCCGCCGCCGTCATGAACTCCTGCTCGCGGAGCGTGAGAATCTGACCGCGGACCAGTCTGGTGATGGAGGGCCAGCCGAAGAAGCCGAGAATCATCATCAGATAAATCATACGAATCTGCGGATCCACATGCAGCGCGTCCATCGCCGCACCGATGATGATGTAAATCGGGATACTCGGGATGCAGTAGAAAATATCGACGATGCGCATGATCAGCATATCGACCCAGCCGCCGAAGTAGCCGGAGATACCGCCCATAATCATACCGATGACGGTCTCAATGATCACGACGATGAAGCCGATGTAGAGCGACACACGGCCGCCGTACATGAGACGGGTCAACATGTCCATGCCGTTCTTGTCGGTGCCGAGCGGATGTGCCTTAGAGGGCGAAGAGTAGGTGTCATAGACGCGCTGCTCTTTGACCTGCATGATGTTGTAAGCCTTCGAAGGCGCATCGTACTCGAGCGTGTAGCTCGCCTCGGTGCCGTCGGCATCCTTAAAGGTGAACTCCTTTTTGCCCGCCTCGATCTCGGCAATCAGTTCTTCCTTAAACTGCTTCGAGAAGGTGACGTCACTCATAATCGCATTGATTACATAACGGCTCGCATACGCGTAGGGCTGGCCGTCTTTCGAGACCGTGCCGTCCTCATCCACCGTATAGGTGTCGCTGCCGAGCGTGAAGGAAGTCTCCTGGTTCGTGACCGCCTTCAGAATCGCAAGCTGCGTGTCAAACGGAAGTGCCTCGTTGCCGGACGCCGAGGTCACGGTCGCGAGCGAAGCAAAGGCAATCGGCTCGCTTGCGCCTTTCTTGTAAATCACATAGAAGTCCTTGCCGGCTTCCTCATAGCTGTACTGCACATTGCCCGCGGCAAAATCCGGGGTTCCCTTGCCCTTTGCGAGCACGAACTGTGCCTGCGCAAGTGCCGGGAATGCGTTCTTCTCGACCTGCTGGTAGCGAAGCTCCGTATTTACCTTGACGCCCGCATACTTCTGCGTCTGCTTGTCCGTGCGGTAAAAGAGCTCCGACTCGCCGTAGGGCGAATCGCACCGCCGACAAAGGAAAATAAAAACATCGCAATCAGAATGAACATACCGAGCACGGCAATCCGGTTTCGGAAGAAGCGCTTGGTGACCATCGCACCGGGCGACAAAGTCTTAACGCGGCGATCATCATTCAGGGAGTAAGTCGTTTTCTGCTGATTCTGCTCTGCCTTCTTCTCTGTTTCAGACATACAAGTTCCTCCCTTCTTATTCAATGCGCACGCGCGGGTCAACCACGGCATACAGAATATCGGTCAACAGGTTGCCGATCAGTGTCAGAATTCCGATAAAGACCAGATAGAACATCGAGAACGGAATGTCGCCCGATACCATGGCCTGGTAAGAGGTATAGCCGATACCCGGAATCGAGAACAGCTGCTCGGTAATCATGGCACCCGAGAACAGACCCGGCAGCGAAGTGCCCCAGAGGGTCACAAGCGTAATCAGGGTGTTCCGGAACGCGTGGTGATAAATGACGCGGCGCTCGGAGAGACCTTTTGCTCTTGCGGTGCGGATGTAATCGGAGTTCAGAACTTCGAGCATGTTGGTGCGGATAAAACGCATGTAAGCACCGACACTCGCGATGGTCAGCGTCATAATCGGCAACACGAGGTGCATCGCGATGTCCCATCTCTGCCCCATCGGCGAGAGGAAATCGTGATTTCTGCCGATCAGACCGTTCAGATCAAACCACTTCAGGTTGACCGAGAAAATCAGCTTCAGCAGCGATGCAATGAAAAAGGTCGGGAGGGAGATACCGGCCAGCGCTATGACCGAAATCACATTGTCGGTGGTCGAATACTGCTTCGTCGCCGCGATGATGCCGAGCGGAATCGAAATCAGAATCTCCAGAACCATGACAATCAGGCTCATCCAGAACGAAATGCCGACAACCTGCGCAAACTTCTGGGTGACCGGAACCGTGTACTTCCAGCTGTCGCCGAAATCGAGGCGGACTGCCTTCGAAAGCCAGGAAGCAAAGCCCGGGATAATGCCCTTGTCCATACCGTAAGTAGCCGAGAGCTGCTGCATCCACTCGTCAAAAGTCTTGGATCCGGGCTGCTGCGATTTCTGTCTCGCAATCTGCTCGAGATACGAAGTCGGAAGACACCGCATCAGCGCGTAAATCAGAAAGGAGACAATAAACAAAATCACGACAGACCATAAGAGTCGTTTGATAATGTATTTTTTCATAAAAAACCCGCTCTTCCATACAGGTCAGGCGACCGCTCTTCGCGGTTCCTGCTTCTATATCGGGAAAACCGCATCCCTCGCGTTACCGGGGGATGCGGTTACTGCCCGAAAACAACATTTACGGATTTCCGTAGCTACTTACTTGCTCAGCTCCAGGTTCTCAATCTCCGCATACCACTTGTAGAAGGACGTGATATCCGGTGTGATCGTGTCGGTCTTGATGCGCTCTGCCGAGAAGGTTGTGACTTCCTGTCTCTGGTAGACCGGAACCTCGCAAGCCCAGTCGACAATCTTGTCAAGGCAAGCCTTGTAGAGGGTCTTTCTGTACTCCTGATCGGTCGACTCTCTCGCCTGCAGAATCATGCTATCGAGGTCTGCATCCTCAATCTGGTAGTGATAGGTGGAACCGCCGTGCTGCTTGCCGCCGTTTGCAACATCGGAGTAGTAAACCTGATACATATCCGGGTCCGGCGTGGACTGCCATGCCGCGCACCAGATTTCAGCCTGTCCGGCCTGAATCTTGTTCCACATATCGGAGACATTGGAGAGGTCGTTGATGGTGAGCTTCATGCCGATGTCTGCGAGTGCCTTTTGCGCCTCGGTCATAATCATGAAGGACGGGTGATCTCCCGTGCCGCCGCCCGGCACCATGACCGTGTACTCCATCTTCGCGCCTTCCGGTGCGGAGACAATCTTGCCGTTCTCAACCTTGTAGCCTGCCGCCTCAAAGAAGCCGAGCGCCGCCTTCTTTGCCGCTGCGTACTTGTCCTCATCCGACATGCCGGAAGTGTAAATCGGGTTGCCGTTTACATCCTTCGAGAATGCAATCTCGTAGCCGTCGTCGGTCGGCTGCGGTGCCGCCCAGGAGGTGTTGGAAATCGGGTAGTTGATGACGCTCGCTCTGTCACCGTAGTAGGTGCTGACCGCGAGGTCACGGTATGCTGCGAAAATGGTCGCGAAGCCGCGGCGCAGGTTCTTCGAAGCATCGCTGCCCGGCTCCTTGTTGACCGAGATGTTGTGCGAGTTCATGCCGATGTAACCGTAGCCCAATGCATCGACCGCAACCGTGTAAATCTTGTCGCCCGAAACTTCGCCGTTGCTGTTTGCCTTCTTGATTGCATCCGCAATCTCGTTCGTGTAGGACGGGTTTGCGACATCTGCCGTGCCGGCAAGAATCGAGTTGATGTAGTCGGACTGGTTGATGTAGCTCATGCGAAGATTCTTGGTCTTCGGCTCGCCCTGGTCGTAGTACGGATTTGCCTTCAGCGAGACAACGCCGTTTTCGTACTTGTCAAAGATATACGGGCCTGCGCCGAGCGGCTTCGAGGTCTTCGAACGAATCAGGCTGAGGTCGCCCTTCGGGAAGCCGAACTTGTTGTTTGCGTAGTCGTACTGCGCCTTGTCGCCGTAGTAGTGAAGCGGCGAAACTACGACGCCGATCTGGTAGATGGTCTGTGCGTCAACCTTCGTCGTGACAATGCGGAATGTATTGTCACCGGTCTTCTGGATACCGCTGATGTTCGGTGCGGAAGTGCCGGTCTCAACACCGATTGCGAAATCCTGGTAGTTATCCATGAGCTCGGAGAACGGCGTTCCCGCGCTCTCCTTGTCGGACATATCCTTCACGCTGCCGTCATACTTGGCGAGCATTGCGTTGAAGAAATCCATTGCGGTTGCATCCGCCTTGAGATCCGGATAGCCGTAGTTCGCAGCGACAGCCGCAATCGAGTCGCCTTCCTTGTTGGTGCCGCTCGCAATGCAGGAATCCACGATTTCTTTCACAAACGCCTCTGCAGCCTTGTTATAGGAGGCCCAGAACTTCTTCTGCTGATCCTCGGTCCACTTGGAGAAGTCCGTGTTGTTCTCACCCGCCTTGACCATCAGGTTAAAGAGGGTGTCGACACCGGTTCTGTACTCGTTCATGCCCTGAATCGGAAGGGTAAAGAAGGTCGTGGAGCCGTCATAGGTCGGATCCGAGTAGACGTACATCGAGAAAATCACATCGTCAACCGTCAGCGGCTCGCCATCCGAGAACTTGACGCCGTCCTTCAGCTTAAAGTCGTAGTAGACGGTCCCGTCGCTGTTCTCCGTGACCGTACAATCCGAAATGCTGTGGTAGGTATACTGCTTGCCGTTGTACTCTCTGGTCTCGCCCTCAATGCCCTTCAGGACAACGGAGCCGTTTCGATCTGTGGTAAGAAGGCCGGCCGTGCACTGCATGACCATATCCGAATCCGGCACGGTCTCGTAAAAGAATGGCGAGAACTTACCGTTGAACTCACCGCTTGCGTATACCAGGCTGTCGCCGGTATTACCCGCCTGCGAATCCCCCGATTTCTGTGTTCCGTCCGAGGCTCCCGTGTCCTTCTTTGAAGAACAACTCGCCAGAAGCGAAACTGCCATGGTCGCTGCTAAAAGGGAAGCAACGACTCGTCTTGTCTTTCTCATACCCTTCTCCTCCTTCGGATTGTTGGTTGCCGCACATACCGTATGCACGACGACTTGCAAACAGAACGCCCCTCCCTTGCAGGGTCATTCCGGTGATACCGATTTTTATAAATCCGTCAGACGCCAGTTGCGAATCACCCGATCCGTCTGCCGGAAAAATAACACAAAGGTCAGCAAAAACAGGAACTGCATCAGGAGCACCAGTCCCTCGCTCAGTGTCCGTATGCTATGGTTCAGCAACATACAGAGGAGCTGTGCGAGAAAGAACAGTGCGCCGAACAGACCGGCGAGCGCCGCCCGCATTTGCAACCCGGTAAACAGCTGTTTATAGAGCCGCCCGTTCACGCTGCCCGTGGCATTCTGTACGAAGCCGACCAAGGTAATCCCCGTGAGCAGCATACAGACCAGTTCCAGCGCGTAAGGCAAAAGGAGCAACGCCGTATGTGCGACCGCCACCTCGGGAAGAAACCCCGGCAGCAGCGCGAACGGCCAGAGCAAAAGATAACGGATTACAATCAACCGGTTCTCCTGCTTTGCGTTCTCCTTCTCCCGCATATCCAGATAACGCTCCGCCCTCTCCTGCATAGCCTCTTTCGAGAGAGCACCGCCCCGGTCATAGGGCGTACGGAACATTCCCATTAGGCAAGATCCGACAAATCGTAATTGTCCAGATAAGCCGCCGCTGTCTCACAGACTTGCTTTAAGCAGTCCCCCTCAAACGGGCTGTCGAGTCCCGCGTTCTTCAGAAGTTCCGTGAAGACGACGCTGCCGCCCTGACTCGTATAAGCCATGTAATGCTTCCACGCGTCGTTCTGGTCTTTCTGAATCCGGTTCCAGAACTGGAGCGCGACTGTCTGTGCGAGGCAGTAATCGATGTAATAGAACGGCAGCGAGTAAATGTGATGCTGTCTCTGCCAGTTCTGTCCCTCGGCGTAGAACGGAATATCTCCGTCGAGCCTCATCCAGGGCTGGTAAATACCGATCAGCTCCTTCCACTTGGCGTGTCGCTCGGCCGGAGTCAAATCCGGGTTCTCGTAGACGATATGCTGGAAGTGATCGACCATCGTGCCATAGGGGATGAAGGTCAGGCCGCCGGTCAGATGGGAGTAGAGATACTTCTTGGCATCCTTGCCGAAAAACTCATCGGCAAAAGCTTCCGCAAAGTATTCCATCGACATCGAGTGCACTTCGCAGGCCTCGAGGCTCGGCGTGATGGTCTCCATCGGCACGCGGTGGCGATTCAGGTAGCTCTCGAACGCGTGGCCGGCCTCGTGGGTCATGACCTCGACATCGTGCTGGGTGTCATTGAAATTCGCGAAGATGAACGGCGTATCGTAATCCGCAATTTCCGCGCAGTAGCCGCCGCCCTGCTTGCCCTTGGTGGAGAGCAGATCCATGAGCTCATCGTCAATCATGTGATTGAAGAACTCGGCGGTCTCCGGGGAACGCCACTCGTAAAAATGTTTTGCCGCCGTGACAATGTCGTCCGGTGTGCCCTGCGGTTTCGGATTGCCCGAGCGGAACTCCATCGCATTGTCGGCGTAGCTCATCGGATATGTCTTGCCGAGGCGCTTTGCCTGTCTCTCGTAGACCTTGACCGCCACCGGCACCACATACTTTTGCACCGCCGCACGGAACTTTTCGACATCGGCCTTGTCGTAGCAGTTTCTCTGCATGCGGCAGTAGCCGACCGGCAGGAAATTGTCGTGACCGAGCTTTTTGCCGATGGTATCCCTAAGGTGCACCAGCTTGTCATAGAGTCTGTCGAGCTCTTCCTGGTTGTCCTTATACCACTGTCCCTCCGCCTTCCAGGCTGCGAGGCGTCTCGCATCGTCCGGGTCATTCTTAAACGGCGTCATCTGCGAAATGGTATAGACACCGCCCTCAAACGGAATCTGTGCGCTCGCAAGCAGCTTCTCGTAAGCGGTGACGAGTTCATTCTCCTGCTGAAGTTCCGGGATAATCGACGGAGAAAAGGTCTTCAGCGCGAGCTCCGCATTGGTGAAGAGGATGCTGCCGTACTTCTCCTCAAACTCCTTGCGGAAGGGAGAAGCGAGCAGCGCCTTGGTCCACTCCTGGCTGTACTCCTGAATCTGCGGCGAGGCATTGTTCCAGTAGTTCTCTTCCTCGTCGTAAAACTTGTCCGTTGTGTCAATCGAATGGCGAATCGAGGCAAGGGCGTACATCGTCGATACATGTCTGCCCAGCTTGTCGATTGCGAGGAAAGCTGCCTCCGCCTCTGCGAAGGTCTTTGCCTCCTGCAGCGCTATGATCAGCTTCTTCTCTTCTTCGGCGATGCTCTCAACCGAAATCCGCTCGTACTGCATTTCCTTGAACTTCATGCTTATCCTCCGTGGTCTTGCTACACATAACCCAAGCGTTACTAGAATAATACCTCATTTTCCCCATAGCGGCAATGCTTTCCTATGGTTAGTGGTGGATAATTGCTATGTCCCACACGAATAACACTGTTTTATCCGTCCATCTGCACAAGTTTAATCCCTTTCTTTTGTACAATTTTATGGGATTGCCCCGTCGCTTTTTTGTGTGTTTCTTGCAGTACAGTTGTATTTTTATAAGTATACAGCCTTTTTGTCCGGATATCCTGTAGAGAAGAGCAGTTTCGAAATTTCCCGGCAGGCCTGTGTCGTCCCGTCCGCGGCGCGAAGAATCCGCCGGTATTTTTGTATCTGCGGCCGCCATGCGCGCCGCCGTTTTTCGATTTCCTCTGCGGTGAGATCGGCAAGATTTCTCACATAGAGGCCGAACTTCTTTCGCTCCGCCACCAGTGCGGTCAGCTTCTGCTCCTCCTGCTGCGGCAGGCAGAGCTGAAAGATTCCAAAGTATAAACTTTCATAGACGCTGTTTAAACCGCCGTGATTCACAAAGAGACGGGTCTTCTTGAGCAGTGAAAGTTGCTCCGTGCGACGCACAAAGCAAAGCTGCCGACTCCCGAGACGCTGTTGTAAGTCTTCCGCGGCGTCCCCTGCGCTGACAATCACCTTTTTCCCCCGGAACAGCGGCGTCTCTAAGAGCCGCTCCAGTTCGCCTGCGCGCGCCGCAAAAATACTGCCGAGCGAGAGGTAAATATCGTATGCCTCATAGGCAGTCCCCCTCCCGCACCGGTCGCGTATCGTGCTTCCGACAAAGATAAAGGAGCGCGGAAAGCTCCGCACAAACGGCTGCAGCGCCCGGGGCGTAAAGACCAGTGTCTTATCGCCCGCATTGACAAAGAGATCCAAAAGATGACAGCGCGGCAGTCCTTCCCGTCTGCGAAAGTGCTGCTCGCGCCGGTATAGCTTTAGAAATTGCGGCAGATGCTGTCCGATTAATTTCAGACTCGGGAGCAGCAAATTGGTCCCGAGCAGCACAGGCAGATTGTAGGCGAGGGTCGTGCAGAGACAGACGGACGGCACCCTGAATTGTTTCGCGAGGTTCTTTCCGAACGAACACATCGAATCATAGAGCAAAAGGTCCGGCGGATTCTCTCGAACTTCCCGTCTGTAGCGCAGATAGCAGCGCCGATTCAGTGTGAGCAGTCCGCGGTAGAGTGAAAAAAAGTCCGCCGTCAGCCGGTCGAGCGGATAGCGCGAAAAATCCACACAATAGGGATGAAAATGCGCGCCCGTCGCCGTGACTAACTCCCTGTACGCTTCGGTGCAATACCAGTCTACCCGAACGCCTGCCCTGACAAGCCGCGCGAGCACCGGATACACAGCCTGCAGGTGCCCGTATGCCGGGGTCGAAAAAAAGACCACCCGTTTGCCTCGCATTGTCCTTTGCATTCCCTGCCTCAGAGCTGTAACAGCAGCAGGTTGCAAGTGAGTCCCGCCGCAGTCCCGCAGAGAAGCACTCGATCTCCCTCCTTTATCCTGCCCTCCTCAAGGAGCGCGCAGAGCACATAGGGAAGCGAAGCCGAGACCATGTTGCCGTATTGACTCACCCGGTCCACATACTTTTCCGCCGGGATGCCGAGGCGATCCATGATAAAGGGCAGCGCCCGGCTTGCCTGGTGCGGCACGATCATATCGACCTCCGAACAGGAAATGCCGCTCTGCGCCTCAAATTCGCGGAAGAGTTCCGGCAGCTTTTTCGCGCTGAGACTTAAGATGCTCTTTCCCTTCATGTCAAAGCAGTAATCCGCCCTGTCCTCGGGACGGTATTTCATGGCGGAGCGCAGGGTTCCGCCGCCGCGAATCTCGGTGGAATGCGCCCCCTCGGAATAGGTGCGGATAATGCTGTCCAAAACACCTTGCTTCTCGTTTTCCGTGCGGCTTATGACAAAGGCCGCGGCGCCGTCCGAGAAAAGTTCATAGCTCTCCGCTTGTTTGTCATTCAAGCCCTCGGAGGCAATATCGCTTGAAACAATCAGGACATTCCGGTAACGCCCCGCGTCGATTAAGTAAGACATCGTATCGAGTGCCGTCACAAAGCTCGTACAGGTAGAGTTAATGTCCATTGCCGGAATATTGCTGCCCTTTGCGAGCTGCTCGTGAATCAACGCCGCATTGCAGGGAATGGGCTGCATCATGACCGCGCTCGCAGAGACAATGCAGTCCATCTCCTCGATTTGCATCTTCGCGCTCGCAAGCGCCCGCTTGGCTGCCTTGACCGCCATATCGAGTTGCGTCTCGCTGCCGTTTGCGCGGTAGCGGCACTCCCCGTGAAATTCCATCGTGTTTTCCGGCGCATACTTCCCGTAGCCCGCAATTCGGATATTTCTCATCTCTGCCTGCTCTCCTTTCTAAGCCCTACTCTTCCGTCTCTTGACACAATTCTCATTCCGCCGTTTGCTCGCAACTTCATCTTTCATCGCTTGCAATGCTCTTATTACATTGCTCACTTCTTCCTGTATTTCGGGAAGCGCTTCACCGCTTTTCGTTGTTACGCTTCTTTGTTTGTACCATACACGGGAAGCACTGCAGTCGCTTTGCCATCCTCCCAAGTTCGCGCATTAAGGCTTTGACAGAGGACCGCCGGGCAACAGCAAACAACCATTTTGGCAGCAGTTGCTTGCTGTACACGGCCCCGACTCGCCGATTACGCCAAAACCGCTAAAAGTTCTCTCGGAATAGCTCTGTTATCCGGTATTACATCTTTTCTGAGCCTCGCGTCTCTTTTCCACACGCCCACTCTGTCCCCGAACGGCACACCTTTTTCAACCCCCGATTTTCCGCTCCACGCGCTTCATCTTTCTGTGAAAATCCGGCACATAGGGCGCGAACGCGATTTCCGGGCAGTGAAACTTCATCTTTTCCGCGAGGCGCGCAAACTCCCGCCGAATTTGTGCTGAAGTATCGGAACTTTCCCGCTCCAGATAGACAGTCACATGCGCGCTGTCGTCCTGCACAACCTTATAGTTCTTTACTCCTTCCGCATAAATCACGCAGCGGCTTATGAAGTCCGGAAAAACGGCCACCTCGTTTCGATGGATGCCCGCAAAGTAAAAGATATCGTCCTCTCGCCCTTCGATGTACCGAATCAGACTTGCGGGATTCCCGCAGGGGCAATGCCCCCTTTTCTCAACCAAAATGTCATTCAGGCGGTAGCGGACGATGGGCTGCGACTGCCTTGTAAAGTCCGTGACAATGGGCACAAATCGCCTTTCGTCCAGATACTCCCGTTCGATTAACACCAGTTCCTCGTTTAAGTGAAAATTCCCGCATTCGCAGACATAGCCGAGGAAGCCCTCCGTGCACTGATAGGCCTGGTGGATGACTTGAAGCCCGAATTGCGCCTTTAGGTAGGCGGCATCCTCCGCGCGCAGCACCTCCGCGACCGAGATGACTTTCTCGGGACGAATGTTCGGTTCTCCGCGCTCTATGGCCCGTGCGATGTCGAGTAAGACCGACGGCGGTGCGACCAGCAAGCTCGGGCGATAGGCCGCGAGTTCCGAAAGATTCTCCGTCATGTCTTTCAGAAGGTCAAAGTAGCGAAACCGTATCAGCTTGGAATCTATGGTCTCATAGAGATTATTGTCCGCGCGGAGAAAGAAGGCGATACGATGGCCGAAAAGTCTGCCCTTCGGCAAAAACTTGGCGAGCACCGTTCCCGCCCAGAGCGCCCGCTCCCTGTCGCTCACCAAAAAGAGCCCACGCGCCCCGCTGGTTCCAGAGGACAGCCCCACGGAGATACCGCCGAGCTTCTCCGAGAATTCACGCTGCTTTTCGCTGTCGATTGCAAGGGAAAGCGCCTCATCCCGGTCTACGCCGACACAGTTCAGCGCATTGAAATGCTCCATCATGAACTGCTTGTTCATAAGGGGCAGTTTCTTAAAGTCTTCGAAGTTATGAACGGAAAGCCCCTTAAAATACGAGGAATGCTCTTTCAAATAGGCGAGTTGCCCGAGCACCCGCCGTTTCTGATAGCGCCGCAGCGCCTTTCTCGTGCGGAAACGCTGTAAGTAGCGCGCCCGAATGAAGTACCACACAACCGCCAAACGCTCTCTCATCCCTTGATGACCTCCTCGATTCCGCGGTCATGGCTAAAGCATAGCCGTATGCCGTCCGAGCGCATGCGCGACAGAATGCGATCGTTTTCCCGATAGGCGCGCATATCGTACTGCACAAGCCGCGCAAGAAAGCGGAGTTCATCCGATTTTCCGACGAATTCATTGCCCCAGCTTGCATCCGCCCCGAGAAAGATTTTATTTTCCACCAGACAGCAGAGCTGTCCCCGCGCGTGCCCGTCCATCTGCGTTAAGAGAAGGCTCCCGTCCCGGAAAAAATCGCAGTAGGAAAAATACGCATTCTTCTCTTCCCGAAGCTGCTCCCGCCGAAGCACCGTGCAATGCGCCGCAAACCAGGGCGGCAAGAGCCTTTGAAAAATCAGGTCTCCGAGCCGGTTGCGGCGGTAGCGCAAAAAGGCATCCCGGCTCAGCACAATCCGAGCCGACTTGAAGTGCTTCACGCAGCCGATGTGGTCCGGATGCAGGTGCGACAGAAAGAGATAGCGTATCTCCTCCGGCTGAATCCCGTCCGCCATGAGCTGATTCCGAATCTCATCCGCCGGGCGCACAAAAGTCGGATTGAACAGATGGTAGAGCCTCCCCTGAAACCCTAAGGTAGAGATTTCGCTGCTATAGCCGGTGTCAAAAAGGATATAGCCCTCTTTCGCGTGCCGGATTAAAAAGACGCCCGCCGGAAACTGCCGCTTTTCATGCGGATATCCCCGAAACACCGTGTGTAAATCATTGGTGCAGTACCCGCAGGCATAGTAGCGGATACTCTCAACGGACTTGAATGCTGTCATCGCTCTCCCTTCGCATACTTCCGAATCCCCGCGCGTAGGCTGACAGTAGGCCTGTAGCCGAGTTCCCGCTCCGCTTTCTCGATGTTTAAGGTCTGACTGTAGCCGAGCGTACATATCGTGTAACGCGTAAACGGCGGCTCCCCGTCCAGGCGGAACAGGCGGTAAACCCGCTCCGACAAAGTCGCGACGCTGTAGAGCAGTCCGAGTGGCAGGCGCAGATACCGCGGCCTTTCGCCGAGCGCCCGAAAGAGCTCCTCCAGAATTGCCCGAAATTCTTGCGGCTCTCCGTTCGTGATGTTATAGACCTGCCCTACCGCGGCCTCGCTCTCGACGGCAAGCCGCAGGGCGAGCGCTGCATTTTCCACGCAGGTGATGTCCACGAGATTATGTCCGCCCCGAAAGAGCGGAATGCCGCTCCGCCGATTTGCTTTGATGAGCCGCGGGATGATGCTGCTGTCCCCGATGCCGAAGAGACCCCGCGGGCGTAGGATTACGCAAGGAACGCTCCGCTGCTCCCGCAGTACTTTCCGCCAAAATCTTGCTCTCGATATAGTAGTTCAGACGATTTGAGGCATCGTAGTCCTCCTCCCGTATGTTCAGGCGGTCGCACTTTCCCGCGTAGATGCTCGGCGATGAGACAAAGACCAAGCGCTTCACTTTATTTTGTTTGCAGGCGCGCACCACCCGCTGCGTGCCGCGCACATTGGTCTCCATGAAGTCGGAGCGCTTGCCCCAGACCGTAGAGAGCGCCCCCGCGTGAATCACAAAGTCCACGCCCTTTGTCGCCGCCGTGATGTCCTCCTGCCGGCAAAAGTCCCCGACAAAGAGCTCTGCGGCTTCCGCACCGTCCGCGCGCAGCGCTTCGAGTTTATCCCGCTTGCGCCCGAAAGCGACCACTTCATAGCCGTGCGCAAGCAGCTCCCGCACCACATAGCGTCCCAGAAAACCGTATGCGCCGGTCACCAATACTCTGCTCATCTTCCTCCCATACACTTTCTCGGAAATACAAAGCCCCGGCTGCAACCGCGCGCAGCCGGGGCAAAGCAACTACGCCTACAAAATCAGACCAAACTCTCCTGTGGAACGGTTTGCAGCATAATTACATCCATGGTTATCAATCTGTTATGTATCATAACGGTTCGGCGGGGCTTTCAACATAACGGCAAGGCATAAAAAGCTACAGCAAGACCGCGTCGAACACCATACTCTAATATCCGAGTTCAACATTTTCGGATTCCGTTTCCGGAAGAGCCTCCCCACCGCTCTGCATTACGGACTGCTTGGAAATCAGAAATAATAAGCCCTTGCGAGAAAAACGACTCACAAGGGCCTAATTCTTATTTTTCCTTCTGCTCCACAACTGCTTTCTCGACATTCAATCCACGCAGAATCAGTGTAATCAAGATGGTAAGGACCATGGGCATCCAAAGATAAAGAATGTGGAGCATGTTCATGCAAGCCGCGGACTGTACCTCAGCCCCTCCCACATAGCCGGACAACGCCAGTAGCCAGCCGGCAACTGCCGTGCCGATACCACCGCCCACCTTTGTTCCGAAGGACGTGCAAGAATACATGGTTCCGTCAACCCTCTTCCCTGTAGTCAGATAGGTGTATTCCGAGCAGGTCGCAATGAGCGCATTCATGTTGCCTTGAAGAGGACTCATGCCCAACGCTGCAATGGCAGTACTGGCCAGCATGAGCGGTACACTTCCCATATAACCCGCGACAACTACCAAGATGCGTCCCAGACTTCCGATGATATATCCCATCTTGTTGAGCCGGAACATTCCTCCCCACTTCTGTACCAGCATCGGTGTCATCAGAAGTCCGACAATCATCGGAATATTGATTGCCCAGGAAAAACGCCGAGCAGATTGGCATTTTTCAGAACATAGGACATAAAGTAAATACCCATGTTCAGCGTTGCGGAATAAATTTGCATGAGCAAGTAGGAAACCACAATCATCAAATAATACTTATTCTGAACCAGGAGTTTAAACGCAGCTCCTAAGCTGTATTTTTCCTCCCCTGTCTGTGCCTCCCCCTTTAGTTCCTCGGCAACCTGTTCCAGCTCTCCCTCTTTGATTTGCTTGTCATAGACAACCGGGTTAATTTCATTCCCTGCCAATTCTTCGGGAGAAAGCTCACGCACTGACATCACAGAAATCGTATTGGAAATCAAACCAACAACCGCATAAATAATTGCAACCGTTCTCCAGGCAGCTGCCCCGCCGCCAAAAGCTGCCACAAAAGATACCGTAATTGTCTGAATCAACATGCTGGTACCAAAGGCAAACATGAACCGGATGGAGCCCATTTCTACACGCTCCTGGTTGTTTTTGGTAATCAACGCGGTTAAGGCGGAATACGCGATGTTATTTGCGGTATAGAAGCCTGCATTCAAAACAGTGTAAGCAACAAAGAACCAGGTGTACTGCGCAAAAGCGCTAATATTCGCCGGAATACAGAAGATTGCAACCAAACAGATTGCGCAGCCAAAGTATCCGTAGAACATCCAAGGACGCGCCTTACCCATTTTTGTACTTGTCTTGTCAATCAGAACTCCGAAGAAAATATCGCTAACACCGTCCAAAAGTTTGGAGGCTGCAATCAGACTGCCGATGATACCGGCGTTCATCCCGACTGTATCGGTCAGAAAAATCATGACAAAGGCGGACAGCAGTGCATAAATCACATTGCCGGCAATGTCACCTGAGCCATAGCCAATCTTGTTATACCATTTCAAATAGGTCTTTTCTCTCATTTCCATCGTGACAGCCCCTTTAGCCTTCTTCCGGCACCATGCTCAAATCAAAACTGAAACCGGAATCCACGAATCTGTATTTTTCCTTCGGGCGTGGTCCGCAACTGTTCGATCCGATTCCGTTCTGCTTCTTGTCGAGGCAGAGCACTGTGCTTCCGCAAGGCTCCAGTTCGTAGTTGTGCTTCTTTTCCGTCAACTCCTCCTGCGTGTAGTTCGAGGCATTGAAAGAAAAGCTTGATGATCCATAAACACGCAGTTTTAAGCCTTCGCCTTCCAGCACAACATAGTCGCAATCGTCATGGCTTCCGTTTTCCTGCGGCCTCAGGTAATCCTCATATAAGTCACAAATCTCTGCGCGATAAATGCCGTGCGAAGCTGCCCTTCTCTTGTCTACATAGCTTTCTTCCGGTCCGAGTCCAAAGTAATGAAGCGCATGCATATTTGCGGGTAGAAAGAGACGCAGGCCGAAACGCGGAAGTTCCGGAAATTCCGGATTGCGTTCCACATCCATATGTACCGAAACCTTACCGCTCGCGGAGACCTTCCAAGTTACATCAATATTCATGATGCGCTGAACTGTCACTGCTAAGATGGCAAGCTTCCCGTGAATAACCAGCTCCTTCGCCTTCAGCGTATACTCCGTTGAATATGACCGACTGAACGCCCTGTCATACATCGCCTTTTGCCACTCTGCTTTGATGTACATATCGTTATCGATCGGCGCTCTCCAAATGTTCAGCTCCATCGGCCGATCAAAGAGTGCCTTTTCTCCGAGTCTCATCTGCTCAAACACGCCTTGAAGCTTATTGTAGGTATAGCAAAATCCCTCACCGAAAATCAGCAGTTGCCTTTCATTCTCTTCTACAGACAACGCCGCCGCTGCTGCATTCCGAACTTGCTCCGCCTGCTCGAAGGCACAGACGTCTTGATTTCGGCTGTCGGTATTTGCAAGCCAAAGCTCATCAAATCCCAAATCATGTCCCATCGGGCAGAGCGCATTCGCCTTTTTCAGGCGATAGCTGAATTTCAGAAAAACGCGTCCATCCTCAGGGATATTCAACGGCAAGATAAGTTCTCCCGTCTCATACGGCGCAATCGACGGCAGTTCATCCGCCGCAATGCATCCCGAACTCACGCGTCGACCGTCGCAGCTCAATTCATAAACAATGTCCAAATAGCCCTTCACATCTGTGAAATTCAGCTCATTCTTCAGAACCAGAACTGCCGTACTGCGGTCATAAGAAAGCACTCGAAGCGGGCGCTGTACATTTTTCACTTCTTTCAAACCACTGTGCGGCCTACGGTCTGGGTATACCAGTCCGTCCATGCAAAAATTGCCATCATGCGGATACTCCCCGTGATCTCCGCCATACCAATACATGGGCTTTCCGTTTTCAGACTTGCCCTTGTAAATCGCGTGGTCGCACCACTCCCAGACAAAGCCTCCGCAGATGCAATCGTATTGCTCAATCAGCTCAAGTAGTCCTCGTAATCACCTGCTCCATTTCCCATTGAGTGGCAGTACTCACACATCAGATAAGGTTTGTCAGCCATCCCCTCAACATACTCCAGCACCTGCTCATAGGACGGATACATGCGACTGTAGAGGTCTATCTTGGAATAGTCATACTTTCGCGCCCGGCCCCGGTAATATGCACTCTCATAATGAGTCAAACGACTCGGGTCATACGCCTTGGTCCATTCCAAGGCTCTCTCAAAGGTACAGCCATAACCTCCCTCATTCCCCATGGACCAGACAATGACAGAGGGACGGTTTTTATCACGTTCCACAAGTTTGCGTGTACGGTCAAGCGTCGCCTCATTGAATAGGGGGTTGTCGGAAATCATTTCATTCCAACGGGCTGCGCGCTCTTCATCCGTATCCTCTCGGTAATAGAAGTTCCACGGACCATGGCTCTCATTGTCCGCTTCATCAATGACAAAAAAACCGTATTGGTCACAGAGCTGATAGAACATCGGCTGATTCGGATAATGGCTGGTTCGAATTGCATTAAAATTGTTCTGCTTTATCAGTTCCAAATCCTGTTTCATCTGTGCGACAGAAATCACCGGACCGGTCACCGGATTGCAGTCATGGCGATTCACGCCGCGAAACTTCACCGGCCGACTGTTAATGTATACAACATTGCCTTCGATATGAATCTCGCGAATTCCGACCCGCTCTGTAATAACCTCATCCTGCGTTTCCAAAATCAGGGTATAGAGATAAGGGCTCTCACTGTTCCAGAGCATCGGATTTTGCAGTTCCCATTCCGCCTCGTGTTCAAATGTAACGCAACTTATCTGCTCATCCTCCGCGTCCAAAAGGGTCGCGGTAATCGGCACCGCACCATCCAGATAACTAGCCCTGATACGAAGGATTGCCGTCTCACCCTTGAGCTCGGTATTGATAAAATAGTCAAAGATTCCCTGCTCCGGCCGCTTCAAAAGATAGACATCACGAAAGATGCCGCTCATCCGGAACTTATCCTGATCTTCCAGATAACTTCCATCACACCACTTTAAGACAAGGACAGCAAGTACATTTTCCCCCTCGCAAAGCGCATCTGTCACTTCGAACTCACTCAGTGCATGTGATACCTGACTGTATCCCAAGTAGCGTCCATTCAGCCAGACGTAAAAGCAGGAGTCCACCCCCTTCAAACTCGAGGAAGGCTCTCGGGGCATTTGCATCCTTTTGATATTGAAAGCGGCGGATATAAGCGCCGCAAGGATTCTCCTGCGGAACATAGGGCGGATCTGCCGCAAAGGGATAGCGAATGTTGGTGTACTGATACCGGTCATAGCCGTAGTTCTGCCATACCCCGGGCACCTGAACTACTTCAAAGTCTTTCGCCCCATAATCCTCGCGATAAAAACTCTCTTTTAGGTCGTAGATGCTCTCAAAATAACGAAACTTCCACTTGCCGTTTAAGAGTTGGAAACGATCTGATTTCTCTCTCTCTTCAACCAAATCATCCATTCTCCGAGAAGCCGGAATGTAATAGGCTCGGTCCGGACAGGTACCCTCGTGTAATACATCCAAGTCCTCATAATAGTGCGGAACAATCATCATGCTTCCTCCTACACTCATACAGTGGCGACAACGAGGTTCCGTCAAAACTTGTTTACGCCGGTCCCTTTGTCTGACTCCGAAATACAACATAACAAAACAGTTCTGTTACGACCTATATTTGTTTAAAAATTATATCATTTACAGGACTTTCGAGCAATCTTCATGCTTTTATTTCATCTCCGGAATTTTACCTCTGTTGACAGCGACAAATCTTATAACATCTATTCGAATTTTATGCATAATATTGAGCAAAGCGTCTTCGACAAGATCTGCCATGTAAACCATAACTTTTGAGTACATTTTAGAATGTAGCTAAGATTCATTTTCTTCGCGATCACCCCACCCGCAAAACGGGTGGTTCGGGATGCGGGCTATAAGCCCGCGTTACTATCCGGCGTCTAATGGCGCCGGCTTTTATCATCCGGCTGTTCCTAAAGTGGCAATTATCGGTTCAATTACCTTTGATCCGTTCCAGGCTTCGCCCCGAACGGATCCTCGTACTCCTGCCTGTTCCCAAACTTATACTTCAGATTCGCATGCCGATCGAACATCATCAGCGAGCTTTTCCCTTTCAGGTAGCCCATGAATGACGACACACGAATCTTCGGCGATATGCTCACTGGCATATGCACATGATCTGGCATCAAATGTCCTTCTATAATCTCTACACCTTTGTATGTGCAAAGATCATGAAGGATTTAAGCAAAATCCTTCTTGTATTGATCGTAGATTATTTTTCGTCTATACTTTGGCGTAAAGACGCTATGGTACTTGCACAGCCATTTGGTATGTGCAGCACTATTAGCCTTTGGCATGCAATCACCTTTCCTTTCTCAGTAGTGGCTTGGACACCTCTATTGTACGGAAAGGTGATTTCTTTGTTAAACGATTTGTCTCCACCCGCATAGCAAGTGTTTTTTTGCTTCACAACGGTTCACTTGCTTTGCAAGCGAACCATGCTCAGCAGGCTAAAGCCAAGAGCTTCAAAAAAAAGCTGCCGCAATACTGCGGCAGCTTTTTCATTCTCAGTGGCATCCACTCCACCTGAACTCGCATTTGTTTTCACGCAATCATTCTTCAATCAGAATGGTCTTCTTCTCCGGCAGATTTGCCTCAGTCTTCTTCGGAATGCTGAGTTTCAGGACACCCTGCTCAAACTTCGCCTTCACATCCTCTTCTTTCACATGTGTGCCCACATAGAAGCTTCTCTGCATGGAACCCGAATAGCGTTCCTGCCGAATCAGCTTTCCATCCTGATCCTTCTTCTCTTCGTCCAGCCCCTTTGCGGCACTGACCGTGAGATAACCGTTGTTCAGCTCCACCGTGAGCTCTTCTTTCTTGAAGCCCGGCAAATCAATGTCCAGCTCATAGCTGTCCTCTTTCTCATGCACATCGGTCTTCATCAACATTCTCGCGCGGCGACCGTACAACTTCCGCTCCGTCCGGTCTGCCCCTTTCAATGCCGGGAAATCAAACCAATCATCAAACAAATTCTCGCCAAACAGACTCGGTACTAACATACTCTTACCTCCTTAATTGTCCTCGACCGTAAGGTCGAAGCTGATTCAGGGGAAAGAGGGTGAACTCTCTTTTGCTTACTCTCTGTTCCTCTTTACAGTGCCCATTATATCTCTGTTGTCAGCACTGTCAATAGTTGAGTGCTAATATTATGTGAACCTTTTGTGAACGTTTTTATACCAGACTTTCAGCCACTGCCACTGCCAGAACGCCGCAGACCAGACTCGACACCACATAGAGCAGGGCTATGGTCTGATTCCCTTTTCCGAGCAAAGTCTCTGTCTCCAGCGCAAACGAAGAGAAGGTCGTAAAACCGCCGCAAATCCCCACCTTTAGGAACAGCGTGAAGCGCGGATTGAGACTTGCTCTTGCACTCAGCGCCGCAACCAGACCGATTACAAAGGCGCCGATTACATTGATACAAAAGGTCTTTAGCGGGAACCCGTTCTGCGGATTCAGCGGCAAAAGACCGATTAGATAACGGAGCACTGCGCCGATCGCTCCGCCCATAGCTACAACGATACCATTCAGCAAAACAGACTTCCTTTCATCACAATCAAACAACACACAATGGTCGCCCGTGCGACTGTACCTCTTATACCGTAAAGCAGTGGGGCGGCATCCCACCGGACACCGCCCCAAACATCAAGTCGGAACATTTACAGCTGATACAGCTTTGTATACTTCTCTTCGATGTAGTCAAGGAAGTAATTCACATCAAAGTCCTCGCCCGTGACCAGCTTCATAAGTTCGGGCGCGTCATAGCGGCAACCGTACTTGTGGATGTGCTCCTTTAACCAGCCCATAACCACATCGTACTGATTGTTCTCGAGCAGCTTGTCCACATCCAGTTCCTTCCGCATGGTGTGCACGAACTGCGCCGCAAACGCCGTGCCGAGCGCATAGGTCGGGAAGTAGCCAAAACTGCCGTCGGACCAGTGCACATCCTGCAGAATGCCGACTTTCGCATTCGGCACATCGACACCGAGATACTCCTTGTACTTCGCGTTCCAGGTCTTGTCGAGGCCCTCGGTCGAGATGCTGCCATTAAAGAGCCCCTTCTCGATCTCATAGCGAATCAGGACATGCAAGGGATAGGTGAGCTCATCCGCCTCGGTGCGAATAAAGGAGGGCTTGGAAGCATTGACCGCTTTCAGGAAGTCCGCAAGGCTCACATCGCCGAGCTGCTTCGGGAACTGCGCCTTGAGCTTCGGGTAGTGATAGCGCCAGAAAGCCTCGGTGCGCGCCAGATAGTTCTCGCAGAGACGGGACTGGGACTCGTGCATGCCGGAAGAAATGCCCTCCGAGAGTATCATGCCGTCGTACTTCGGATCCACATCGTGCTCATAGTACGCGTGTCCCACCTCATGCACGGTCGAGAAAATCGCCGAGACCACGCTGTTCGGAACATACTTGGTTGTGGTGCGGCAGTCGTTCTCGCAAGTCCAGGAGGTAAAGGGGTGCTCGGACTCATTCTGATAGCCCCAGGAGGGATCAAAGTGCAGGTAAGTAAGAAGCTCATTCATAAACTTCTTCTGCTCTTCGACCGGGTACTCGAGGTGCAGGAAGTCCTCGCGGATCTGCTTTGCCGCCGTCACCTTGCGGATTAACGGGACCAGACGCTCTTTCAGCGCCGCAAAGAAGGCATCGTACTTCTCTTCCGTCATGCCGGGCTCAAAGTCATCCAGCATCTGATTGTAGACCGAGAGCTTGCTGTCGCGGTAGCCGTAGAGCTTCTTCTGACTCTCGATCACCTGCTTTAAATAGGGTTCAAATCGAGTAATCCACCTTGGACTTTGCGAGAATCCAGGCATCAAAGGACTCGTTGCAGAGCTTCCGGTATGCCACATACTCTTCCTTCGGAATGCACATGGTGTCCATTACGCCCTTATAGTAGAGCTGCACGGCGCGCTTCGTCTCGGCATCTACCTCCGGGTCGTCCTTTAACTCCTTTAAGAGCGCAATAATCTCCGGGTCGGTCTCAAGGCTAAAGAACTCGCCCGCGAGATACGAGGATCTCTCATCGCGGTAAGCCGCACCTGCGCTCGGCGCGACCGTCTGCTTGTCAATGCCGATGATGTTGATCGCCATTTTGTAGGCAGAGCATTTGAAAATCCAATCGCGGTACTGTTTCAGTTTTTCCTGTGTCGTCATAGATGCTCCTTTCGAGATAAATGTGAATCGTGTCGATGAAAATCCGAACCTTGGGTTCGAACTTGAAGCCTTAGCTTTTCCCCGCCTTTGTGAGTAGCAAACTCTCTAGCATGACGCCGAGTAAGGACTGCGCCGAAACGGTAAAATCAGGCGCCGTGATTCTCTCGTTAAAATAGGCAACGCCGCGGTCATGGTCGAGGAAGCCGTTCCGAACCAGGTACTGTTCCGCCTCATCCAGCGTAAAGGCTGCCTCGCGTAAGTCCGTATCGGAAAAGCCGTTTGCGTAATGCACGCTCTTCATGATGCGCTTTAACTTGGTGGACGGGTAGCGCTCTCCCAGTGCAAGCCTAAGGCGGGATACCAATGCCGAGAAGTTCTGCGTCTCCGGCACAGGTGCATGAAACACGGTCTCGGGGAGGATGTGCTCCTCACAGAGGTGCCGCAACAGTCGAAGTGCCTGCATCCGCAAGAGATCCGGCTCTCCCATCTGCGCCTCGATATTCCGAATGAGGGAGATGTCCGCGGGGAGCCAGGGCACTGTATACAACTCGGCTTTCGTGAGCCAGCGGCCGTCCGCGGCTTCCAGTAGCTTCGGCGCTCCGCCCGAAAGCTCACACCAGAAGCAATCCATGGAGAGATGAAACGCCGGGTAATCGTACTCGACGGTCTCGATCAAGTCGCCGAGCACAATATTCACATCGAGTTCTTCTCTGATTTCCCGCCGAAGCGCCTGCTCTGCACTCTCTCCGGGCTCCACCTTTCCGCCCGGGAATTCCCACTGTCCCTTGAATTCCCCGTATCCTCTGGCTGTCGCAAATATGCTCTGTTTTTCCCGCAGCGAATCACAGATGACAGCTGCGACTACTTTGACTGTTTTCATAGCTTCAGTCTATCATGTTCTGCGCCAATAGCAAGACAAGGGCAGGCTCATCCGCCATCATGCGCCGAAATACAAGCGGACGGTCGCCGAATGATTCGTTTGAAATTCGGCATTCTTAGCATTTGCCGTAATACAACTAAATTAAGTGCGATAACTCCGGTAGTTGCCAAGGGAAATCCGAAAATAAACACAAAGCTATCTCATTATTTGCTTGTTATAGTTCTATAAATCTAGTATTTATACCTAATCTAAATATCCAAAAACTCATAAGGCTTTTCCGAAAGAGAAGATTCGCAGCACTCGGCAAGATACGCATCTTTCTCCTTTAGGCTCTCTATGTCCGGATATACGTTTAACACTCTGTCCCCCAGATTCCAAAAATCATGTGACCAAGACTGCGGGTTTTCCCATACGTGTGGATTTCCTTTCGCCCAATTCGGAAGCTCCCTGCGAACCTTGGTTGCCACTGCAAGCTGCCCTTTTGCAGTTTTATAAATCGTGTCAATCCTTATTCCACCGTCTACCGGACGTTCTACACGAGCAATCTCCATACCATAGAACATTACCTTTCTTCTTACCCCTTTTTCATAGAGGTTTAACTCAATCTTGTCATATCCTTCGCTTTTGTTGCGTTGAACACTTAGAAAGTCCTGAAGTGCCTGTATCACAGCGGCAGAAACACTTCCGGCGTACTTGGCAGCATCATCAAATAGGTGTAGATCTGCTTCTGCAACATAAATATTTTTTGTAGCCATAACCATACCTCTTTATTTTTGTAACTTGTATCTGAAGTTTAGCATCAATATGACTATGAACATGATTATAATCATATTGAGGTATTTTGTCAAGATAGTCACCTCCTTATACTATTTAACAAATGAGTGCGAGGAAATGTGCAACCGAAATCATTCTTGCGCCATAGCAAAAAAGGGCCCTGCAAGCCGTAACCCACAGCTTGCAGAGCTCTTCTGCACACATAGCTCCTGTTAGGAACTTCTCACAGCAACTTTTCCGTCCACTCCTCTTCTTTGAACCCCGTCAGCGCGAAGTTCTCTCCCACCAGCAGCGGCCGCTTCACCAGCATGCCGTCGGTCGCGAGCAGCGCAAACTGTTCGTCCTCGCTCATTTCTTTCAATTTCTTGGAAAGACCCATTTCCCGGTAAGGAATGCCGCTGGTATTCCAGAAGCGCTTTAGCGGAAGACCGCTCATCGCATGGTACTTACGAAGCTCCTCTTCGCTCGGATGATTTTCTTTGATGTCAATCAACTCATACTTGATGCCTTTATCATCCAGCCACTTCAAGGCTTTCTTACAAGTGCTGCAACGGCTGTAGCAATATACCTTCAACATTGTTTCTCCTCCGATTCAACTAATCCCGCATATATTCTTGAAACGAATCCCGGTTCACAGCCCTTCACCTCCCTCGCAAAGACCAAATGAAGTACCTACTCCTCGATTCGATAAATGACATCTCCGCTATTCCAAAGATACATAATTGCGGATACAGGCGCTTTTTCGGCTTCCCAAAGCCAAGCACTGTAAGTCGTCGTATTGCCGAAATAGCCCTCCCTTATGATTTCGAATTCCGCATCCGCATACGCATCCATAAACTCCCGCAGGGAGAGGGCTCTCCCAGTAAAGCGCCCCTCTCCCAGCGTTTTATTGAATATCAGCACGCTGCACAGGTCCAAATCACAGGCTTTAAACCAAAGTTCTCCCGGGTATTCTTTCTCTTCGCCTTCGACACATCGAAATATACGATCGAGCTTAAAGCTCAGGGTTTTATTATGGAATCGAATGCCCTTCACACGGCTGTTCACACGGCTGTTTTGAAGGCTGAAATCGGTATTTCCGGTTCTATCCTGTATATAGTCCATCCGCTTCCTCTGTTATCGCCCTCTGTGCTTTTCTTTTCGCTTCTGCTGCTTTAACAGAAACAGGCGCTCTGCTTTTGCCTGCTTTTCCTCTCTGTTCTTTTTTCTGCCTTCCAGGCGCTTCTCTTCATGCTGCAGTTTTAGCACCTGCTGCGACTTTGTCCCGATTCCGACCTGCTGCACTTGTCTCTTCGCATCACGCTGTGCTGTCTTCGGGTTCTTCTTTGCTTCTCTTCGTTTCGTCGACACAGACTGACCAAAGCGCAGATTATAAAAGTGTCTTTGTATGAAACCGGCAATTTCATAGTCCTTGGGTTCTGCACCGAAGGTGATTTTTGCTGCCGACAAATGTCTGCCCGCAATCCGCTCAAATACGCCAACCCAAAACGGATTTTCAAAATAAACTGTCAGCTTGACAACTACTTTGTCCATGATAATCCCTCCTAAGATTCAATCCATGAACAAAGAACGGACAACCCGGAGGGCAGGTTACTTACCACGGCTATGCCGTGACGGCCGGGCTACCTACCGGCTCTGGCATACATTGCTGTACGCGTTGCGTTTTTATCTTTGTTTTTTCACCTTCGCGAAGCAAAAGGTATAATTCCCATATATCTCAAACAGGTAAGAGCAGAGTACGGTTCAACCGTATGAAACAGCCGGTCATCTTCGATACCACCGCAGACTGCATCGTAATCAGAACTATCCTTCCCACTTCTGCAAGCAAGTATGAATTCAAGCCACTCTTCCGAATATGTGTCAAATTGTAGCACTTTGAGCCGCTGAAATAAATACTCAAACTTCCCGCACCATTTTACTGCTTGCTCACGAATCGACGTCAGGTAAAATCCTTTTCCAAAGTCTAAATTCGGTCGCGAGTGCAGTAAATCCGGGCTTTCGATTGCAAAGTAAGATGACTTCCAGAATATCATTCACACTATATTCTTTACTTTGTGTGTGTAGCATCTCATATTCCGACACCATACTTCTACACCCCTTCTCCGTCGGCGCCACCGTCTCCGCAATGAATGTATGTAACTCTCTATAACAGCTGCTGATTCTAAATTATAATGCTAAAACGATGGCAAAGAGAAATCTCGCCGGAGATGACGGTTCTAAACCTGAGCACGGGATAGCAAGCAAAGCACGCTGTTTGCCAAGATTAATAGGTGTAGCACAATATGATAGAAATCCGGTATCAGGCGTTTATCACTCATGGGAATGAGTCTTACTGTACCTTGGAAACATTCATTGTAGCCTTTCAGCTTTCTTCGGAAGCTCCAAAGACGGTGTAGTACCAATGGCAAAAAAAACTGGATTACAAACCACAACGCGAGGATTGCGAACAAAATCCATTTGCCGGCGGGCTGAAATAAGCGATAGCCGATCAGCCCTATGCTGTACAGGCAAAGCATGGCAAACTCTGCACTCTTGACCCCCATTCCTTCAACAAGAATTCGTTTCCCGAAGCGCCATGTAATCGTACATCCCAGAAACCATATCCAAAGCAACAATTGCACGAATGTCGTTACTGTCATACGCATTGATATAGCTCCACAGAGAAATTTTTCAGCAAAAATCTAAAAACACACTACCGTTTTCTGAAACCCGCATGAAATGGGACCTTTTCGCGGACTGACGCTCCCATCGCCTCAACCCTTATACAACACTTCCCAGTAACCGCTTTGGCTTGTCCCATGTCGCATTATTACAGAATTCTTTTTTAGCTTATTCATGTAATATTTCACAGTATTAACATCCCAATCCAACTCCTCCGCAATTTTGGTTTGTGTATAATCCGGATGTTTCATTAACAGATTAACCAACATCTTATCTCTCTCACTTAGCACAACTTGAGCAGTACTTTGGGTAGTATCTTGGGTAGTATCTTGGGTAGTTGGCCCGACGGTAGCAGTTGCCACCTCAGAAAGGGGAATCACTGTCGTAAAAACATCTGCTTCTGTAAGCTTGGCTCCCCGCCAGAATACATCTTCGTGTACTTATAGCTGTTTCGCATACCGCTTCCCAGCTCGTCAGCAAGGCCGATTTCTCGGAAAACCTTTGCTATCGGCGGATTCTTTGCAAATGGCCTGAACGTTTTCAGATTCAGTTTAATCAGAGGATGCAAACTAATTTGTGCATAAATCTTGACGGTACCAACACCATGGATGTCAACCGTATGAGGAAACGAGCCCAAGAATCAGAAGTAGTAGGAAATAAGTCTACAAAATTAGACGTATGAGGGAAGTGGTCGATTGTTCAAATCTTGTGAAACTCTATGGTTTTAGCTGTAAGATTCACACTCCAAAGCTTGTAGTTGGTTCTCCTAAATTGTCACATTCAGGAGTCTTTTCAGCCCTTTCTTATTTTTCGGAACATTTCTATCCGGTGCTATATTCCTAAGATAATCGCCATATTCACCAGTTTTAATATCCTCTAACATAGCGATGTTAAGAAGATTCTTAGCTCTCGATGATCCAGTATATAACAGGCGTCTATTCTCTGGATTTGTCAGTGCGGACATCTGAGCATCTACAATCAAAATTGCTTCCGCCTCAAGACCCTTGAACTTACGAATAGTGGTAAACAATATCTTTCCGGGTTCACCTTTGCATGACAATTCTTGACCGGCGTATTTCTTCGTTGGATCAATCCATGAACTCTCAATCGTTTTTGCAGTAAGAATTACAACATCCGAAAAATCAAGGCCTTCATCCATGCTCCGCTTGATGAAGTCAGATACAATCTTTTCTTCTTCATCTTCTCTTGCATAAAATCGTGCAGCCGGGATCTCACCATGCACATCGTTATAAGACACATTTTCCAATCCCATTATGCTACAGGATGTCTTAAACACTTCAGCCGTATTACGGCAATTCTTATGAAGAACAAGCCTGCATTCAGCATCTTCAATCCACTTTGGCAACTGATTCTTCATGATGTACTGATTTCGATCATAAAAGACGTAGAAGCAACCATTTTTCTTTTTGACCAACTCATATAACCTATTTAGAAGGCGGTCGTCCAAATCTTGTCCTTCATCAACTATGATATTCGAATATTCCCAACTATCTTCATCAAACACCCCTTTCAGAAAATCCTCAAACTCTTCAAGAATGTCTTCAATTGGTAAATCAGATTGACCCATAATTTCATACGCCAGCGAATGAGCATTATGGAACGTAACATTAGGAATAGTATTGTTCCTCTTTAATGCATTCCGAAGGAAACTATTAAAACAAAGAAATAACACCTGCTCATCCTGTGCAGCCAATCTCTTTGCTTTTTCAACACCTAACACCGTTTTCCCGGTTCCTGCAAGGCCATGGACCACAGCCGTTTTCTGCTCCTCAAGGAAATCTAAAAGTGCCGCCTGCTGTCGCGTAAGTTGGATATAAGATTCTTCCATTTCTTCAATTTTTGTCTTTAACCTTGGAACAACATGGAAATGCGGACACAAAACATCTATTACCTTCTTTAGCTGATATTGATTCAAACTGATCTGACGATATTTTTTACCCCAATAATCAAAAGCACTATTTATTGCCTTCTCAGCATTTTCAAGGTCTAATCTATCCAGCGTGATTTCCTTCGGGGATTCTGGCGGAAGTGGTGCTTTTTCACTAATATCTATGGATGGAAACCACACGCCATAGCACATCATAGGAATCCGAAAATCCCGTATTTCCTGATTTAACCTATCCAAAAGCTCAAATTGGCTTTTCCTTGCCTGCACATATGGCTCAATACGTTTAGATTGGCCACTCCTTGTATTCGTCTGAATCCACTCACCGTTCTTATATTCTATCTCTCCAGATTTTACCTCAATGACAAAAATTCCCTTGGCTGGATGAACAACAACAAAGTCCGCTTCTCCAACAGTCCGCTTCTCATTTATTCCAACCCAGTTTAAAGAATAGAAAACCGTATATTGATCGGCCAGTGTTCCAAGAGCCTCATATACTTTCTTTTCTCCATAGCTGTTATTAAAATCTTCCGGTTTAACGCTTGGAATAAATACTGCCATAGCGCATCCTCCTATATATCAAGAGCTCTTTTAATCAGCTGCTCTGCTGTCTGTCCGGACTCAATTCCTGCAACAAAATTTTCAAACGCAGCAATTCTTGCTTCCTTTTTTGCTGCCTGATCATCCAGAATCCTTTTTTCGAGTTCTTCTGTCAAATCTTTTTTTACCGTATAAAATAGTGTCCTACTCGGAGCCAGCTTCATCCGAAGATCCCCTTTGACACACCTTTCCCACAATTCCAACGTTATTGTATTAATATTCTTATCCGATTTCTTGGCAATAATCTTCATCAGTCCAGACTTGGAATACTTAGCCAACTCATCAAGATATGCTTTGCCAGAAGCTGTTACCCCTTCAAAGCATTTTATTGTCTGCACGCCTTTTGCTATGATTGAAATCATGCCATAATCCATAAGCAATGCAAACGCAGTACGTTGTTCATCCGTCATAGTTTCATAGGAGACATGATCAAAAGATTTTCCATCACCAAGCTTACGATCTTCCCATTCATTATTCAGAGTCGTCTCCGTACACAAAGTCTGGTTTAACAGCATCCTCCGTCCGCGTTTTGATTGATTCGTATATAACAGATATCCATATGCTGGCTTTCCATCACGACCTGCTCGTCCTACTTCCTGATAATACTGTTCAACCGTTTCAGAAATCAGATAATTGACCACAACCCGGATATCACTGATATCTACGCCCATTCCAAAAGCAGATGTCGCAAATACAATCTTGATGCCCCCATCCGTAAATCCGCGCATAACCGCATCTTTATCGCCATCTCCCATGTCAGAGTCAAAGTAAGCTACGCCTTCGTAAACATCCTTGTACTTTTCATACAGCGTTCTTGTTGTTCCTTTGTTCCCTCTTTTCCGATGGGCAAAAACAAGGATCTTTTCTCCTAGATGATTCTCTATAATATTCTCCAACTCATCATCCTTTGTCTCATCTTTACCGTCCTTAAGGTTTATGATTTCCAGATGAAGATTTTCTCGCCAAAGGTTCTTGCCCTTGATTCGTTTTGTAATCCTAAATTCATTGCATATCTGGTCCTGCTGCTTTTCATTCAGCGTTGCCGTTAAGCATAGCATATGTGGCCAATCATTTCCAAAAATCCTGTCCATAAACAACGGAATATTTCTATATGCCGGACGAAATCCCTCGCCCCATTGTGAGACACAATGAACTTCATCCACGACCACCAGACCAATATCATCTCTCCTCAGATTGAGCATATATTCCAGATAACCGTCGTTGGAAATCCTCTCCGGTGAAGTAAATATGAACTTCGGAAGGACTCCGTTTGCCATATCAGTTATGGTTCTGAACTGCTTTCTATAATCCATACTGGAGAAATTCACAGATTGAAGTCCCAAGCTAGTCAGTTGCTTGCACTGTTGACTCATTAATGCAACAAGTGGTGATATCACAAGCGTTGCTTTCCCAAGTGACAAACCTGCCACTTGGTAGATTAATGATTTCCCACCACCTGTTGGCATTAAGCAAAGAACCTTCTCGCCACCAATCAGAGCATCAATCGTCAGTGCCTGCACGTCATGAAAATCTTCAATATTCGGAAAGTGTTTTTTTAATATCTCTTTTTTATCCATGCTTACCAAATCGTCTTAAACTTCAACAAGTCATCATTTCCGCATAAAGTAACGATATCCGAACGATGAATTGAAGTCACATAGTCATAAAAGTCATTTGTCAAAAGATATCTATAATCATTTGGAAATCCTTTTTGAAATCTCGTCTTGATCTTTTCTTCCAAAAATCTAAAAATCCTAAGTGAATACAATCCATATGTTTCATAAGGAAAATAATAATTATGCTCAGTCTCTATAATCCCAGTCTTGGAATAGAAATCATCCTTAACCATCAAAAACTCCGAACTGTCTGACGGCATATTGATGCCCTTACCCTGACCTGTTAGAAAATGCAAAGAATATATGCCTGCCTTATAGTTCCCCGGAAATACACGTGGATACATATGATTCAATATATTTGAAACAATGCCAAAGCCAAGTACTCCACTCTGATAACAGGCATCCTCGCTCATTTGAGCGAATCCAATATCATCAATGGTATCAACCTCGGCAAGTGAATCCTCGTCCATTTCTTCATCGTACTCTATTGCAAAATTTAGCATATTGTAGAATGTATCGTAGAGCTGTTGGCTCTTGCAGCCAAAGAACTTCTTTTTCCATTCTCCCAAGGCTTCCGACCTACTCTGCAGCGTCTTACGGATAATGTCACAATCCTTTTTCAAAGTATACGATTTAAAGCCTTCCGTATCATCAGCATATTCTCCCATACATTCCATATCAAAGATCTCAAAATACTTATCATGAGCTTTATCATTTTTCCTTATCATCTCTACAAGAAATGCTGAAAAACTGTCTCCAGGTGAAGGCAAGTCTTTATAATGGGAAACACCTTCTAAATAATTATTTGCGTATTCCTCTAGGCGTGGCCGAATTACTTTCCACACTTCCTCCATATGTTCCTGATTAGAAATAAGTTCAAATTCTCTTTCCCCTATTTTGCTATCGATCTGGCTGCTGATCATGATTGCACACCTCCGTCTCACTCCATAAAATATACTCGCTGACATGACAAACTATAAAAATCTTCTTTACTATCACTCAAACTTCGCACATGCATAAGTGCATATGTATCTTGAGAATTCAATAAAATTTGGCAATAGAATAGCATGAAGCCATCTGGCTTGGCATAATTAAATTGACTAAAAAACGATCATAACCGGTGGTCCATGTTATGCTTAAAAGTATAACACAAGCAGAAAATATTGCCACCTAACACGCAAAAAGCGAGCACAGATTGAAGTTCTGCTGCAATTAAAACTCCCCAAAAGTCGCATTGCGCGCGAAGTCGGAATCGCACGGTCAACTTTATATAATGAACTTGCCAGAGGTATTGTGCAGCAATTGGGACGCGATCTGAAGCCATATACCCGATACTTTGGAGATACGGGACAGTGTGTCTACGAAAATCGAAGGAGAAATAGCCATTGCCCCATGAAGCCGATGAAAGCTAAGAAATTCGTGTCTTTTGCGGTAAAGCAGATACTGACAAAGCACTTGGCACCTGATACGATTTGCGGTCTTGCCAAAGAAAAGGGCTGTTTCACCGAGATGGTTTGCAGCAAGACGCTTTATAACTATATTGAGCGTGGATTGTTAAAAGCTCGAAATATCGATCTCACGCTAAAGGTCAAACGTAAACAACATCGTAAGGGACAGCCACAGCATAAGCGGCTGTACGGCCTGAGCATTGAAGCTCGCCCACAAGTAATCAATCAACGGGAAGTGTTTGGGTATTGGGAGATTGATACCGTGGTCGGTCAAAAGGAATCGCAATCTGTTTTGTTGACCCTGGATGAGCAAACCACAAGATTTCGACACATAATAAAGATACCCAGCAGAAGCACACAGGCAGTTGAGCAAGGTTTGAAAGCGCTCCGAAATCTGTATGGAGAACGATTCAGTCAAGTTTTTCGCTCCATCACAAGTGATAATGGCAGTGAATTTGCTTCGCTGTCACAGTTGCTTCCCACGACACCCATATATTATGCTCATCCGTACTCCGCCTACGAACGCGGATTGAACGAGAAACAGAACTGGATCAATCAACTCCCCCGAAAATCCTTTCACTACGGTTCGCCGGAGGAATTATTTCAGACTGTCCTGCCTGATCTTGCAATCTAGCAACTTCTCTCGTAGCAACTTAACTCTCACACTTTTAACCCAGATTACCTTTGCATACGTTACCGCAGAGCCTTCTGTCTGCTCAATTCCAATTTCTCCAAATTGCCCGAAAACCGCAGTAATACTGGGCTTTCGCGGCTATTTTCCCTCTGCCCTTGACATCATCAATACTACGCACTCCACATGCATGGTTCTCGGAAAGTTATCGACCGGGCGCACGCGCGTTAACTCATAGCCGTTGGCGCGGAGGTATTTCACGTCCCGCGCGAGGGTCGAGGGGTTACAGCTCACATAGACGATGCGCTTCGGCGCAAGTTCTACCATAGTGCGGAGGGCAGTCTCATCGCAGCCCTTCCGCGGCGGATCCACGGTAATCACATCGATGCGTTGCGCAGGGTGTTCCCGCTGCCAGTCCGGGAGTACTTCCTCGGCGGCGCCGGTAAAGAATTCCGCGTTTGCAATGCCGTTACGCTTGGCATTTTCCTTGGCATCCCGAATGGCGGCCGGTACAATTTCCACGCCGTAGACCTTCTTTGCCTGCCGCGCCAAAAAGAGGGAGATGGTCCCGATGCCGCAGTAAAGGTCCCAGACGGTCTCGTTACCACCGAGCGCCGCGAATTCCAGAGCCGCGCCGTACATGGCCTCGGTCTGAACGGGGTTCACCTGATAGAACGAATGCGGGGAGATGCGGAAGCGAATATCGCCTATGCTGTCCTCGATATAGCCCTTGCCGTAGAGGGTGTGCACCGTGTCGCCGAGTATCACATTGTCGCGGCGGGTGTTGGTGTTGAGCACCAGGGTCTCAAGGCGCGCATCCGCGGTATCCGCCGCCTGAAGCGCCTTTAGCAGCGTCTCCCAATGCGGCAGTTCCTTGCCGTTTACAATGAGACAGAGCATATAGCCCTTGGTCGCACGGCTCTTCCGTATCAGGGCGCGGCGAAGCAGCCCCCTGCCGCTCTCTTCGTCGTAGGGGGCTATCCCGAAGCGCTCCGTAAAGGCGAGTAGCACTTCCAGAATGCGCGCATTTTCCTTTCGCACCGATATTGCAGTCAAGCCAGGGAATCACGCGGTGACTCCGGGCAGCATAAAAGCCGGCAACGGGTCTTCCGTCCTCGCCGGCTGCAAACGGCACCTGGGCCTTATTTCGGTAGCGGGACGGCTCTTCCATCCCGACGATTGCTTCCGTGACGGCATCCAGCCGTTCCGCCGGAACTTCGCCGATGCGGAGCAGGTCTTCCCTCACTTTGTTCGCCTTGAAAGCGAAGCTCGGCCTCGTAGGAGAGCGCCTGCAGTTGGCAGCCGCCGCAGCGCTGCTCGACCGCACAGCGCGGCGCGACGCGCTCCGGCGAAGGTTTGTAAAAGCGTCTTTACGCGCGCAAAGCCGTAGTTCTTTTTGAGCTTCATCGCGAGACAGCGCGCGGTGTCTCCGGGGAGGGCTCCCTTCACAAACCAGACAAAGCCGTCCAGCTTGCCTATGCCGAGCCCCTCATCGGAGAGCGCCGTGATTTCCAGTTCAAACTCATCGTTCTTACGCATGCGGTCTTCTCTTTCTCTCTTCTCGGCGCATTCTTCCGCGCTTATACGCCGCTCTCGGAGGTCTTTCTCAGGTTGCTGTCCAGAAAACGGTTAAACCCGAGCCAGCCGTTATTTACCCCGGCGGCATTCAGGAGTTCCATAAAGGTCTCCATCTTTGCGTCGGTATTGTCCGCGAGATTCAAGGCCATGGCCTCAATCAATGCGGGCTTCTTCGGGGAGCCGAATTCCAGCTCGCCGTGGTGCGCGACAATGCAGTGCCGAAGTTCGGCCGCGCGCTTCTCGGGGAAGTTCGGAATCTTTGCAATCGCCGCCGCGATCATCTCGCAACCGATCACAATGTGACCGAGCAGCTGTCCCTCGTCGGTGTAGGCATTTTCCGGAAAAGCCGAGAGCTCGCGGGTCTTTCCGATGTCGTGACAGAGCGCCGCGGTAATCAGGAGGTCCCGGTTCAAAATGGGGTAGTTCTTACAGTAGTAGTCGCAGAGTCTCGCGACACTTAACGTGTGCTCCATGAGGCCGCCGATAAAGCCGTGGTGCACGGACTTGGCCGCCGAGCTCAGGCGGAAACGCTTCACAAAGGCAGCATCGTCCACGAAAAAGGCGCGGAGCAGCGTCTGCAGGTAACTGTCCTGCACCGACTGAATTTGTGCCAGGAGTTCCGCATACATCTCGTTGTTGTCCCGATTAGAGACCGGCATGTAGTCGCCCGGGTTATACTCTCCCTCATTGGCACGGCGAATGCGGCTTATTTTGAGCTGCAACTTGTTGTTGTAGAGAATCACATCCGCATCGATTGCGACATAGTCGAGCTCATCGAAATCGCCGATGCCGGGATTCCCGGGCTCCCAGATTTTTGCGTCCACCACGCCTGTCTTATCGCGAAGCTGCAGACTCTCGTACTCCTTACCGCTCTTGGTGAGATAGGTCGCCTTTTGCTGGCAGAGATAAACCTCCGAAATATGGGTGTTCTCCCGGAGTGCATCGATATATTTCATAGTGTGTCCTTTCTGGTTTGCCTTTATCTGCCCGCAAGTGTCGCGGTGACCGAGATGGTCTCATACTTCTCTCTGCCGTTTCGCATCAGGGTTAAGCGCACGCTCTCCCCTTTCGCACTCTTTTCCAGCGCGGCTTCGAGGTCGCGCATGGTCTCGATTTTGCTGTCGCCGAGCGAAATCAGAATGTCCCCCGGCTGCACGCCCGCCGCATAGGCCGGTGCGTTCGGTTCGACGCGGGAGATGTAGACGCCCGCCGGCATCCCCTGTTCGCGCTGCGTTGTGCCGACCTGCCTGCCGTAAATGCCGAGCTTCGCCGTTTCCTTCCCGTTCATCATCCGCTCGATCATGGGCTTCAAATCCGAGATTCCGAGAATCGCCGTGCTGCTCTGCGCCTCCGTCTCGGAGAAGAGATCTGTCATCCAGCCGACCAGCTCGCCGTCCGCGTTTAAGACCCAGGTGCCGGATGCCGCGTCTCCGCTCACATCCGGCAGGTAAACGGTCGCATAGCCGTCCATCACACTCACATTGGTCCGGACATTCGAGAGAAAGCCGTACTTCACCGAGTGAATCATGCCGAGCGGTGAGCCGATCAGGAACAGAAGATCGCCGCGCTTCAGGCGATAGGAATTGCCGAAGGGAATCACGGCCTGCTTTGCGAGGCTGTCCCGGTTCGCATCCGTAATCGGGAGCGAGAGCACCGCGAGATGAGTTGCACTGTCCCGCAGTTTGACGGTCGCGCTCATCTGATCGCCGCGGGCAAAGGTGACTGTCACCGTGTCGGTGCCCTCCACCGCGGCGGTCGTTGTGAGAAACAGGAGCTCGCTCTCCGTCTTTGCGACCGCAAGCCCCGCGTAATTCTCCGAACTCTCGAGCGCATTGTTAAACCAGTCCCGTTCGGCCTGCTCATGCGTCACGGAGACCACGGCGGCATCGGCGCTATCGGCCTGTTTCCGGAGCGTTCCCGCCATCTGGCGGATGTCGCTGAGCGTGTAATCCCGGTTCTCTATGACCTGTTCGACCTGTTCCCGAATATTCTGATTCTCGGCCTCCCCGTTCGCTTCTCCGTTGCCGGACTCGGCCTCCGCGGGAGAACTCAGCTGCTCGCGCGACTCTCCCTTCGCCCCGGCTCTCGTCCCGCTCGATTTTGACACTGTTTTTTTCCGTGCTCTGCCGCCACTTTTTTGCGAGTATCGGGCAGGTGACGCAGGTGATGGCTGCAGCGCCGAGCGCAAAGCCCGCCCCGGCAAGCGCCGCTTTTCCGGCGAGTGCCATCAGCTTTTTTTCTCTTTTGCTTTTTTTCTCGGCGATATGCTGTGTGATAAACTCATCTTCCTGCATGAAGTCTCCTCCGCCGTCCTGTCTGTCTATAATGCCTTAGTATAGCATAAAAGCACTGCTTTCGAAAACGCGCGGCGCGCTTTTGTGTTATACTATAGGCGTATTTTTGCAATTTGAATTTGATATAACCTCCGCCGCTCCGGCGGAAGAAACGGATGATAATCAGGCATGAACCAAAAAACCTTGCACACTCTGGAATTTGATAAAATTTTGTCGCTGCTCGAAGAAAAGGCTGTGAGCGCGCCCGGAAAAGCGCTGTGTCGCGCCCTTACGCCCATGACGGAACTCGGCGCCATCGAGACCGCACAGGCGGAGACCGAGGCTGCGCTCTCCCGCATCCGCATGAAGGGCGAATTGCGCCTCGCAGGGCTCCGCGATGTGAGCGCCTCGGTGAAGCGCCTCGATGTCGGCGGAACTCTCAGCACTTCCGAGCTCTACGCCATCGGCACGCTGCTCGACTTAAGCGAGCGAGCCCGGAATTACGGCGCGCACGAAGAGGCGGAGCCGGATCCCGACGCACTCGAAGCCTCTTTCACGGCGCTCTCCCCGCTCCCGAAAGAAAAGCGGGAACTGAAGCGCTGCATCCTCTCGGAGGAACTGGTCGCCGACACGGCGAGCGCCGAGCTTTCGCGCATCCGGCGGCAGATGAAGACGGCCGACGAGCGCATGCACAGTGCCCTCCAGGAGGAAATCAACCGCCACAAGAGCTATCTCATGGATACCATCGTGACCATGCGTAACGGCAGCTACTGTCTCGCCGTGAAGAGCGAGTACAAGTCGAAACTCCCGGGCGTGGTGCACGACCAGAGTTCCACCGGCTCGACCGTTTTCATCGAGCCGCTTGTCGCCGTGCGCCTGAACAACGAGTACCGCGAGCTGGTCATTGCCGAACAGCAGGAAATCACAAAAATTCTCGCGGCGCTCAGCGCGCTTCTCACGCCCTGCACCGCTGCTCTGCTCGCAAACCAGAAAATACTCGCCGCACTTGACTTTGCCTTTGCGAAGGCGCGGCTCGCCTCTTCGATGCAGGCCTCGAAGCCGCTCTTTAACACCGAGCGCATCGTCGAAATCAAAGACGGCCGCCATCCGCTGATTCCGCGGGACAAGGTGGTCCCGATCGGCATACGGATCGGCGACGACTTCACGCTCCTCATCATCACGGGACCGAACACCGGCGGCAAGACAGTCTCCCTGAAGACCATGGGACTGTTTACGCTGATGGGACAGGCCGGACTCCACATCCCGGCATTTCAGGGGAGCCGCCTCGCCGTATTCCGCGATGTCTTTGCGGACATCGGCGACGAGCAGAGCATAGAGCAGTCGCTCTCGACTTTCTCGGGGCACATGAAAAATGTGGTCGAGATTCTAGCGTCTGCAGACAGCGATTCGCTCTGCCTCTTCGACGAGCTCGGCGCCGGCACGGACCCGACCGAGGGCGCGGCGCTCGCGATTGCGATTCTGTCGTTCTTACAGAATATCGGCGCGCGGACGGTCGCGACCACGCACTACAGCGAATTGAAAGTCTACGCGCTCTCTACGAAGGGCGTCGAAAACGCAAGCTGTGAATTCGATGTCGCGACACTCCGCCCGACCTACCGGCTCTTAATCGGCATTCCGGGCAAGAGTAACGCGTTTGCGATTTCCAAAAAACTCGGACTCCCGGATTACATCATTGAGGAGGCAAAGACACACATCGAGCAGAACGATGCGGCCTTTGAGGATCTCCTCACCCGTCTCGAGGCGGATCGCCGCACGATTGAGGCCGAGCGGAAGGAAATCCTCGCGTACCGGACCGAGATTGAAGAGTTGAAGAACCCGACACGAAAAGGCGGATCAAAACCTCGACGAGCGCAAAGAGCGCATTCTCGAGAAGGCGCGCGCCGAAGCCGAGCGCATTCTCGCCGAAGCAAAAGAGAGCGCCGATCAGAGCATACGGCGCATCAGCCGCCTGAGCGCGGACTCCGGTCTGCTCCGCGAACTCGAAAAAGAGCGCACCGGCCTCCGCGAACGGTTAAAGTCGGTCGAAAAGACCGCGCCGAAAAAGAAGGCCGTCAAAGCGGCAAAGCCCGCGGTGCTCCACATCGGCGACTCGGTCCGCGTGCTCAGCATGGACCACGATGCCATTGTCTCGACGCTGCCGGATAAAAATAACCGCCTCTTTGTCCGCATGGGCGTGCTTCGCACGCAGGTTTCCGCGGACGATGTGGTCCTCATCGAGGAGGACGCGGCAAGCGCAAAGGGCGCAAAGCGCGGCTACAGCGGCGCAGCGCCGACCTTCGGCAAGGCCTCCCACATCTCCCCCGAAATCAATCTGATCGGCAAGACAGTGGACGAGGCGCTCGGGGAGCTCGACAAGTACCTGGACGACGCCCTCCTCGCGCACCTGAACTCGGTCCGCGTGATTCACGGCCGCGGCACCGGCGCGCTGAAAAAAGGCGTGCTCGCCTGGCTCAAAAAGCAGCCCTATGTCAAGAAATTCGAAGATGCCCATTTTGACGACGGCGGCGAGGCCGTGACCGTGGTCACCTTCCGCTGACCCGCAGAAAGGAGTCTCTTTGGCAGGAAAACAGAAAATACTGATTGTCGACGACGACGAAAATATCGCGGAGCTCATCTCCCTCTACCTGGAAAAAGAGTGCTTCGAGACGCACATTGCGCCGGACGGCGCGGCAGCACTCTCGCTCTTTCACTCGCTCTCCCCGGATCTCGTGCTCCTGGACCTCATGCTGCCGCATGTCGACGGCTACCAGGTATGTCGCGAGATTCGAAAGAGTGCCCAGACGCCTGTCATTATGCTCTCGGCAAAGGGAGAGGTCTTTGACAAGGTGCTCGGGCTCGAGCTCGGCGCCGACGACTATATCATAAAGCCCTTCGAGCCGAAGGAACTGGTCGCGCGCGTCCGCGCCGTGCTGCGCCGCTACCGGCCGCAGGAAGCTGCCCTCGCCCGTCCCGCACCGACACGGATGTAGTGCGCTGCGAGGATTTGGAGATCAGCCTCACGAACTACGCTGTCCGCTATGAGGGGCGCCCGGTCGAAATGCCGCCGAAAGAGCTTGAACTCCTCTACTTTATCGCCTCCCACCCGAACCAGGTCTTTACGCGCGAGCAGCTCCTGGACCACATCTGGGGCTATGAGTATGCGGGCGATACCCGCACGGTCGATGTGCATATCAAGCGCCTCCGCGAGAAGCTGAAGGATAAGCCGAGCTGGTCCATCGCCACCGTCTGGGGCGTCGGCTATAAATTCGACCTCCGCGCATGATGAAGTTCATACGCCGCTCTCTCTACTTAAAATTTCTGCTCGGTTATCTGCTCTTTGGCGTCGCGGGCTTTCTCGCGGTCTCGACGCTCTCCGCGCGTCTCACGGAGAGTTATCTGATCAAGAGTCGCGCGCGCACGCTCTACGACGAGGCGAATCTGATTGCCGCCGCCTACTCGGGTGTCTACGACGGCAAGGCGCTGCCGCTCCAGAGCGCCTACCCGCAGCTTGAAGCTGTCTCCACCTATCTGCGGGCGGAAATCTGGATTATGGACAAAAACGGCGCGATTGTCATTGACTCCGCGCACAGCTGGGACGGCCGCACCATACCGGATTTCGATCCGACCGCGACCGGCAATCGCTCCTATACGGTCGGCTCCTACTTCGGCTCCTTCCCGGAGACCGTCCTCAGTGTCTCCGCACCGATCACGGGCAATTACCGGACCTACGGCTATGTCGTGATTCATCTTCGGATGAACTATGTCCGGGAAGATGCGATGCAAATTCTGAATCTGGTCTATATCAGCTACGGCATTGTCTTTCTGCTATCCCTCACCTTCCTCTTTATTTTTCACTTTGCGGTATACCGGCCGCTCGCCGCAATCACCGAGGGCGCCCGACAGTTTGCCGACGGCAATCTGACCCACCGGATTCCGGTGCGCGCCGAGGATGAGATGGGCTATCTCGCGACAACCATGAACGGAATGGCGGAAAAGCTCGCGCGCCTCGAGGAAGATGAGCGGCGCTTTATCGCCAATGTTTCCCACGATTTCCGCTCGCCCTTGACTTCGATCAAGGGCTTCTCCGAGGCGATTCTGGACGGCACCATTCCGCCCGAACAGCGGGAAAAGTACATGCGGCGCGTCATCGCCGAGAGCGAGCGCCTCTCGAAACTCACGGAAAACATGCTGCGTCTCAACACCCTGAATCCCGGACAGACGCTGCACAGAAGCGTCTTTGAGCTGAATGCGCTGATACGCGCCACAGCCGAGAGCTTTGAACCCCAGTGCAAAGCAAAGCATATTCACATCTCCCTCCTCTTCGCCGAGGAACAGAGTTTTGTCTACGCCGACGCCCTGCGCATCCAGCAGGTCCTCTACAATCTCACCGACAACGCAATCAAATTTTCGCCGGAGAACAGCGAGCTTGAGATTGCCTGCACGGAGCACCGCAACCGGATGGAAATCTCGGTCAGCGACAGCGGCATCGGTATTCCGGACGAGGACTTGTCCCGCATCTTTGACCGCTTCTTTAAGGGCGACCGCTCCCGCGGGCAGACAAGATGGGCGCGGGACTCGGCCTCGCGATTGCGCGGGAAGTCATGCTCGCGCACGGCGAGAGCCTGGAAGCGATGCAGCGCACAGAAGGCGGCAGCCGTTTTGTCTTCACACTTCCGAAAGCTGACGAAAAAAACCTGCGCCACTGACAGGGAATCGTCATTCTGTCGTAAGGAATTCGTAAGCTTGCTGTGCTATACTCGCTATATAGAAGTTTTTAGAATTCGGAGGTATTTTATGATGAAACGACTGAAACGGGCAACTGCCCTGTTCCTCTGCCTCGCGATGACGCTCTCACAGGGTGCTGTGAGCTTCGCGCGGACGGAGGATGACGACCCGCAGGACTATTCGGTCAGCGATGTCTCCTTTGATGTCTCGAACGACCGCGTCTATGTCAACTGGTCGGTCGGCGACAGCCGCACAAGCTACACGGTGCAGCTCTACAGCTCCTCGGATTTAAAGCCGAAGCACAAAATCGGCACAGCTGTCACGGCGGGCTATACGTCGGAAAAGGCCGACGTCACCGACAAGGTCTTAAAGCGCGGCGCCGGCACCTACTACGCGCAGGTCACGGCAAAGAAGAAGGCCAAGGGACAGGGACGCGCGGCTTCCGCCATGGGCGCCGAGACCATCACGTCCGAGGACATCATGATGATTAAGCAGAACCGCGGCAATGCGGATGAGACCAAGACTTCCGCTGCCGCAAGCACTGCCGCCAACCAGAGCACGACCGCGCAGAATGCTACCGCACAGACCCAGGCGGCCAACACACAGAATACCGGCGCGCAGAACACGGCTGCCGCAACCGGTCACTGGGTGTCGCTCGAGAACGGCGGCTGGAGCTATGTGCAGAACAACGGTCAGAAGGCGACCGGCTGGTTCCAGGTCGGCGATAAGTGGTACTATTCGGGCAGCGACGGCACTATGTGGGCAAATGCCTGGATTAAGAGCGCGACCGAAGAGGGCGTCTACTACTATGTGGGCTATGACGGCGCCATGCTTGTCAGCACAATGACGCCGGACGGCTACCGCGTCGACTACAACGGCAAGTGGACCCCGAAATACTGAGTTGAATCGATACGGATTGAGAACGGCACCGCAGGTTTTGCGGTGCCGTTTTTTTGGAAAAAGGTTACACAAAAAGGCCGTTAAATTTTTTTGTGATAATCTTCTTACAGGAAAGTAAGAGAACCGTAAGTGAAATCCACTATTCTTTCCCGCCGAAATCGTTTAGGATAGAGTCAACAGAAAAAATTACCAAGCAGGAAATCCTGCGGAACGGAGGAAACAGAAATGATGCAGAAGAATCTGTTAAAGAAAGTTGCTCCCATTGTTCTGAGCGCTGCTATGCTGCTCGGCATGACAAGCGTCGCCTTTGCAAAGTCCTCAAAGGGCGTTGTACAGAATGTCACGATTGATCTCGACTACGACCTCTCTCCGGGCATGACCGCAAGTCAGATTGATGCCGAGAGTGACAGCGCAGGCGTGGACAGCGTCAAGGTCACCTCAATCACGAACACCGACTTCGGCAAGAAGCCGAAGGTCACGCTGAAGCTGAAGCCCGACAGCGACTTCACCTTCAAGGGTACGCCGAAGGGCAATGTCAAACTCAATGACAAGGGCGGCAAGGGCGCCGAGGTCAGCAAGATTGTCACGAGCGCAAGCGCAATGACCGTCACGCTCACCCTGCCGAAGACCGGCTCCACCGATAAGGATGCACTCGAAGTCGGAGATGTCTCCTGGGGTGACGATGACAGCCCGGTGGTTTCCTGGGATCAGGCGGACTACGCAAAGCAGTACGAAGTGAAGCTCTACCGGAACAACACCATCCGTGAGTCGGTCACGACAAACAGCACGAGCTACGACTTCCGCAGCCAGATTCGCGAAGGCGGCAAGGGCGATTACACCGTCAAAGTCCGCGCGATTGTCGGCAACGGCAACGGCTCGAAGGGCAACTGGACCGAGTCGGATGAGTTCAGCGTCGATGACGATATCCTCGCAGCACTCGGCGGCAAGACGAACAACGGCGGCTCCAACAACGGCGGTCAGACCGGCCCGAACGGATCGAACTCCGGCAACAAGGGCGCATGGCTGAAGGACAATGTCGGCTGGTGGTACTGCAATGCAGACCGTTCTTACACGACCGACAACTGGCAGCAGATTGACGGCAGCTGGTACTACTTCAACAAGTCCGGCTACATGCAGACCGGCTGGCTGAAGAGCCGCTTCACCGGCAAGTGGTACTGGCTCAGCACCGAGAACGGCAGCAACCTCGGCAAGATGCTGACCAACCAGTGGGTTGACAACAACCGCTACTTCGTTGACAACAGCGGTGTCTGGACCCAGAGCAGATAAGCAAATGACAGAACGCCTGTCGCACAAAACGTGCGGCAGGCGTTTTTTTTTTTGCCTATTTATGCGCGGATTCAACGCATTTCCGAGCGGACTTCTTGACTTCCTTACAAAATCCTTTGCAATATTTCTGCCGTCATATTTCTCCGCTTTTGACACGGTTCACCGGCCTTTCCCGGCGGATGTCTTGACTTCCTTACAAAATCCTTTGCAATATTTCTGCCGTTATATTTCTCCGCTTTTGACACGGTTCACCGGCCTTTCCCGGCGGACTTCATAGCCTGCTTATAGCATCGTTTGGGGGTAAGCGGAAAAACGACAAACCCCGCAGCGCCTGATTCTGACAGCGTTGCGGGGGTTCTGTTCACTCTTTTTGTTGTCCTGTCACTCTCTCAGTTTGCGTGCCGCTCCACAAAGCGCTGTATGCGCCCCATGGCCTCGCGGAGCTGTTCGAGCGAATATGCGTACGAGATGCGGACAAAGCCCTCTCCGCTCTGTCCGAACGCCGTGCCCGGCACGACCGCGACCTTTTCCTCGGTCAGCAGCTTCGTGCAGAACTCCTCGGAGGACATGCCGAATTTCGAGATGTTCGGGAAAATATAGAAGGCGCCCTCCGGCTCAAAACAGGGGATGTTCATCTCCTCGAGCCGCTTTAAGAGATAGCGGCGCCGCTGGTTATAGGCCTCGCGCATCCGCGCAATCTCGGCGTCGCAGTCGCGAAGCGCCGCGACCGCCGCGTACTGGCTTGTGGTCGGCGCGCACATGATCGCATACTGGTGCACCTTGATCATCTGGCGGAGTATCGGCTCCGGCCCGCAGGCATAGCCGAGGCGCCAGCCGGTCATCGCATACGCCTTCGAGAAGCCGTTGATCAGAACGGTTCTCTCCCGCATGCCCGGAATCTGAATGATCGAGGCCGGTGCCTCGCCGTTATAGGTGAGCTCGGTGTAAATTTCGTCCGAGACCACATAGAGGTCGTGGCGGATTGCGACTTCCGCAATCGCCGCGAGCTCCTCTCTTGTCATAATCGAGCCGGTCGGGTTATTCGGGAACGGCAACACCAAAAACTTGGTGCGCGGGGTGATGGCCTTCTCGAGGTCCTCCGGCATCAGCTTGAAGCGGTCCTTCTCCTTGAGTTCCACAATGACCGGCACGCCGTCCGCGAGACGCACACAGGGCTCGTAGGAGACATAACTCGGCTGCGGGATAATGACTTCGTCGCCGGGATCCAGCATGGCGCGGCAGGCGAGGTCTATACCCTCCGAGCCGCCGACCGTCACCGTAATCTCGCTGAGCGGCTCATAGGAGACGCCGAAGCGGCGCTGAATGTAGCGCGCAATCTCCTCGCGGAGCTCATTGAGGCCCGCATTGCTCGTGTAGAAAGTGCGTCCGCGCTCCAGCGAGTAAATGCCCTCTTCCCGGATGGGCCAGGGCGTGTCAAAATCCGGCTCGCCGACGCCGAGGGAAATGGCGCCCTCCATCGTGCGGACAATGTCAAAAAACTTCCGGATGCCGGAGGGCTGCAGGGCAACTGTCTTCTTCGCTAAAATTTCGTTGATATCTCTCATGCCATGAACAACTGCCTTTCGTCTTCTTTCTTCACTTCCATCTCCGTGCCGTGATCCTTGTACTTCTTCAGCACAAAGTGCGTCGAAGTACCTGTCACCGACTCGAGCGGCGCCAGCCGCTCGGAGACAAAGAGCGCGACTTCCCGCATGGTCTTGCCCTCGAGGAGCACCATGAAAGTCGAAGGCACCGCTCATCAGATAGACGGAATCGACTTCGTTGTACTGGTAAATGCGCTCCGCAATGCGGTCGTAGCCCATGCCGCGCTGCGGGGTCACATTGACCTCAATCAGCGCTTCCACGCGCTCATTACTCGTGTTCTCCCAGTTAATCAGGGTGTGATAGCCGCGGATCACATTCTCTTTCTCCATGTCCGCAATCTCGTTCGCAACCGCTACTTCGCTCTCGCCGAGCAGCATTGCGAGTTCGTGGATGTCGATACGCGCGTTCTTCTCGAGAACCGCGAGGATTTTTCACGCATCTTTCGTCCTTTCTGTCTCAAACACTTCCGCTTCCAATGTGATGCCCTTTTCCGGGCGGTTGATGTATTCGCGCTCGGTCTTATCGACCACGCACTTGTCAAGGCCCGGCACCAGGCGGCCGATGCAGGCTGCCGGAATTCCTGTCCCGCGGAGCGCCCGCACCAGGCTGTCGCTGTGCGCGGTCAGAAATAAAACGCCCGCCGTGTCCATGCGGTAGGGATTTTTGCCGAGCGCCTCCGCGAGCGCTATGGTCTCCTGGCGAATCGGCACTTCGCGGAGCCGGATTTCGACGCCGGACCTTCGCGCAAGCGCCGTGAGATAAACTGCCGCGAGAAGTCCCCCGCTGCCGTAAGGCAGGCAGAGCGTCTCCGCATCCGTCTCCCGCCCCAGCCGCAGGGCGGTTTCCCTGGCGTCTTTATCGGCTTTCAGCCGCTCCAAAGCCGCCGCAAGGTCTCGAACATATATTTTGTTTTCCGACCCGCATTCCTCTAAAAGTCTCACAGTCTCAAGGTTTCCCGCCGAGCAGGCTGCGACGAGTTCCGGATAGCTCTGTCTCAATGCAGGAAAGCGCTGAGGCCGGCCGCGGCCATGCCGAGCACCATCGAAGCACAGAGCACCACTGCCACAATCATTGCCACCACTCTACGACGCTTATCTTTCATCTTCTTCACCTCTGTCTCTGCGGCATTTCCGCTGAATTTCATTTTACTATAGTCCCTCTCTTCGCCTTCGGCAAGAGAAAACTCAGACAATAATCCGGAGCTTACGCCCCGTCTTTGTGTACTGGTAGTAGCGGACGCCCGCCGCGTTCAGCATGCGCTTGCTCGCGCGAACCGCCGCCGTGTCGCCGTACTTGTCCTCTCCGTAAATCAGGGTCCGGATACCGCTCTGAATAATCGCCTTGGCGCACTCGTTGCAGGGGAACAAAGTCACATAGAGCTTGCTGCCCTCGAGCGAACCGCCGCGGTAATTCAGAATCGCATTCAGCTCGCTGTGCGTCGCATAGAAGTATTTTGCCTGATAGGGGTCATCCTGCTCGTGTTCCTTCCCCCAGGGAAACTCATCGTCCGAACAGCCTCTCGGGAAGCCGTTATAGCCCATCGAGAGAATCTTGTTGTCATCGCTCACAATACAGGCGCCGACCTGGGTGTTCGGATCCTTCGAGCGGAGCGCCGAGAGATAGGCGACGCCCATGAAATATTCGTCCCAGCTGATATAGTCTTCGCGCTTTCCGCTCATTTTTCCTCCTCTGCGTGCAGATAGTGATGTCCTGCCGCCTTGTTCATGCGATTCATAACGGCAAGGCCGACCCCGCTCTCCGGAAACGCCTCGGCGTAAATCACATCGACCGCGCGGGCATCCATCTCGCGGAGTGCGGCAAAGAGATTGTGGGCAATCTCCGCCGGTTTTGCGCGTTCCCCGAGGCAGAGAACCGCATCGGCACGGTAGGCATCTACGTTTTCCGCACTCGCGAGGATGCCGACCTTTTTGCCGTCCGCCTTCGCTACGGCAGCGCAGGCATTGATTTTCCGAATCACCGCCGCCTGTGTCCCGTCGACCAGGAACATCTCGGCGCGCGGCGCGTAGTGCCGGTACTCATGCCGGGCGCCTTGGGATGCATATCCGGCGTGAGCGGCTTTGTGAGCACCGGGTCAAACTCTATTTTTCCGAGCACGCCTTCCAGCATTTCCGGCGTAATCGCGCCCGGGCGGAGCAGTGCGGGCACACTGCCGGTCAGATCCACGATGGTCGACTCGAGCCCCACGGCGACCGCGCCGCCGTCCAGTATCATGTCGATTTTGCCGCCGAGATCCTCCGCGACATGGCGCGCCGAAGTCGGGCTCGGGCGCCCCGAGGTATTCGCGGAAGGCGCCGCAATCGGCAGCCCCGCCGCCTGAATCAGCGCTCTCGCATTCGGGTCAAGCGGCAGCCGGATTGCGACCGTGTCGAGCCCGCCGCTGGTTTCGCGCGGCACGACCTCGCTCTTTGGCAAAATCATGGTGAGAGGGCCCGGCCAGAAGGCCGCCGCGAGCCGCCGCGCACTCTCCGGGATGTTCCGCACCAACGGCTCCATCTCTTCGACGCGGGCAATGTGGACAATCAGCGGATTGTCACTCGGCCGTCCCTTTGCCGCGTAGATTTTTTCCGCCGCCGCAGCGCTCAGTGCGTTGCCGCCGAGGCCGTAGACGGTCTCGGTCGGGAACGCGACCAGACCGCCGTCGCGAAGTATCTCTCCGGCGCGCGCCAAGGCTTCCTCTCGCTCTGCCCTGCTTCCGGTCAGCAGACCGTAGATTGTCTCCATGCTCAGCGCCGTCCTTCCTGCTCTTTCAGCACATGGCTCAGGCGCTTGTAGAGAAGAATCGTAAGCAACATGTCCACGCTGCCCTTTACCAGATTCAGCGGTGCGACCGCGTAGAGCGCCATGGTCTCAACGCTCACAATGCGCGGGTTCACCTTGGTTCCCATCTGCACAATGGTCTCGAGCGGCATGCCGTAGAGCGCCGCGAATTTCGGGAGCAGGTAAACCGCATTGAGGAGCGAGCCGAAGATGGTCATGCAGATCACGCCGAGCGCGCAGGCGATGAAGGCCTGGCGCTTGGTCTTCTTCTCGTAGTAGAAAATACCTGCCGGGAGCACGAGCGCACAGCCCACCGCAAAGTTTGCGAGCTCGCCGACAAAGGCGGTCGAGGTCGACTTAAACACGAGTTTCAATAAAATTTTCACAAACTCCGCCATCACACCCGCAACCGGGCCGTAGGCAAAGCTCAGAATCAGAATCGGGAGCTCCGAGAGATCGATCTTATAAAAGGGCGGTGCGAACGGCACCGGCACCTCGAACAGCATGAGCACAGCCGCAGCCGCCGAGAAGAGGCCTATCATGGCCATCTTCCGGGTACTCAGAATGCGCTCCTTCTGCCCTCTCCGCCGCTGAATTCGCTTCTCGATGAGATAAGCGACAAAGAAGCAGAGAAAGACAATCAGCAGGAACTCGCCGACAAAGATAAGATTTCCGCAATTTTTTGAACTAAGTTTCCCATTACCGATTGATTATCCCCCATACATCCGTTGTCTCAAGGCCGAGCCGCCACACGGCAATGCCGGCGGGATCCTTGGCCCGTATCACTTCCATGCGCGCCTGCATCGACTTGGCATCCTCCATCCAGATGGACTGAATGCTTCCGTTTGCCGAGCGCTGGCCGTAGTTCTGCCCGAGCGTCTCGTCGCAGGTCAGGCTGACCTGGTTCTTGTTGACCCAGTCCTGCGCCGCCTTCATGCCGAGCGCCTCGCTCGACACCTTGCCGTTCTTGTCCTCCGTCCAGAGCCGCGTGTAGAACGGCACGGCCTGAATCAGTTTTTCCTTCGGGATCTCTTCGAGGCAGGCGTCGAGCCCCTTCGTCACAAAATCGAGCGAAGCCGTGCTGCCCGGTGCGTCGCCGCCGGTGTGCTCGTCATAGCCCATGTTGATAATGTAGTCACAGAAGACCGCGAGTTCTTTTCTGTCGTAGTAGGCATTGAACTTCGCGGGATTCGGAACATCCACCGTGAGGTAGAGCTGCTTGGCATGGCAGGCGACCGAGAGCTCACGGATAAATTCGAGATACTGGTCAACCGCCTCCTGTTTGATGAGCTCAAGATCCACATTGATGCCGTCAAAGCCGTAGAGATCGGCGTCGGCCATCAGCGAGTCAATCAGCTTTTTCCGCACGGATGTCTTTTTCAGGAGTTCTCCCGTCGTGACGCTCTTGTCAAAGTTATCGAGCAGCGCAAAGACCTTGAGGCCCTTCTCGTGCGCCGCTTCCACATAGGCGCGGTCAGCATAGCTCTGATAGTCGCCCTCGTTGCCGCGGAGCGAGAACCAGGTCGGGACGATCACATTCATGCCGCTCGCATTGCCCGCAAGCGTCGAAAGTCCCTGATTTGCCGCCTGGTTGGAGACAAGGTGGAAACCGAGCAACACTTTGCCGCCGAGGGAAAGGGTTCCGTAGTCCTGTGCAACAAACGAATTCTGATAGGGCACCGTCTCCGCCGCCGCAAGGCTTCTCTGCTGCACATACCCGGTAAAACCGCTGTCGGTCTTGACGCGCACCCAGCGCGCGGTATCCGTCTTTGCATCGGCATGGTCCGGAATCACGCGGAGCGCTTCCGCCTTTGCCGCGACCGTGACAATGCTGCCGCGCACGCTCGGCCGGCTCCGGAGTACGGTTTTATGCTTTGTCGCCCGCACTTCGTCGCTCTCCGGCGCGGTCTCGACAAAAAGCCGCTTGACCTCACCGTCCGTATAGGCCTCGGTGCGGACATTCGTGAATTCGCGGAGCAGCGGCAGCGAGAGGTAAAGCGCCTGGTCTTTGACAAAAAAGAGCGGCTTGCCCTCTGTGTCCACCTCTTCCGCCGTAAATGTGCGGACGCCGCCGGGCGCCGCGTAGACCAGGCACTTCTCGTCCTTGTCCCAGTAGAAACGCTGGTTCATCTCGCGCTTCACAAGTGTCAGCGGCAGATAGACACTGCCGTTCTGAAGAACCGCCTTGTCGCTCTGCAATTCATAGTTATAGAGCACGGCGACTTCATCCCCCTGCACGCCGAACAGGCTGTTCTCGCTGATGCGGGTGCGGCTCGGTCCGAACTGCCGATACCAGAGCCCGAGAATCACTGCGACGAGCGCGAACAACAACACCAAGGGTAGCAAGGATTTCCTGCCGTTTCGCTTCCGGCTCCGCCTCGCGCTCTGCAGCTCCTTTGTTTCATTCCTTTCTTCCAAGATAATCCTCCTCTGAAGTGCGGTTACATCCCATTAATATTAGGAAGAGAGCCCTAAATAATTTCCGGAACAGTATATCATAAAACGGCGAACTCTGTGTGAAGACAAGCAAAAAAGCGACAGTGCGCTCCGTGACAAGCGCACTGCCGCCTGTGCTCCAAACTTGCAGGCCCGGCAGCACATACAGTTAACAAACATTTTCCGTGACATCATGGCGGAATCGCGAATTCCGCGGGTTGCCGCCCTCTGCTGCGCGAGATGGATGGCGTAGTTCACGCATACAAAAAAGCGCCGGACAGCTCCGGATTTTTGAGTATTTTTAGGGAATACACCGCACGGATGCGTGCGATGCGGCGACGGAATGTCGCCGTTTTCGGAAAGGAATCTTTTGTCTTGGGGACAAGATCTAAAACCGCTGCCTCCTGTTCTCCATCCGCTTAAAGTATAGCAATAAAAGCCGCAATCTTCAATTGCCAAACGCGGCATTCCGTTGTATTATGCTTTAACAAAACAGAAAGAGGTGAAGTCCATGAAATTAGAGCGCGTCAGCGAGTATCAGATCAGCTGCACGCTGTCCGGTTTTGATTTGATTGAGCGCGACATCGAGCTCAATGAACTCGCATATGGCAGCAAAAAAGCAAGACGCCTTCTTCGGGAGATGATGCAGCAGGCATCCTCTGAATTGGGCTTTGAGGTCGATAATATGCCGCTGCGCGTGGAGTCCATACCGCTCTCCGACGACAGCATTCGGGTACTGATTACCAAAGTAGACGATCCCGAGGAACTGGATGCGCGCTTTTCGCGCTTTGTCCCCTCGACGGACACCGAGGAGGATGAGGATGACCGGATGGGATTCTCCGATTTCCTGCAGGACACAGACGAGCGGGAATCGTCCTTTGATGACGACGAGATGGATGAACTCCTGCGAAAATGTGCCTCCCTTGCGAATGAATTCACATCCGTCAAGCTCGACGAAAAAATTCCGGAACCTTCCGAGTATCTGGTGCGCGGCTTCCGCTTCCCGAATCTGGACGCTGTCATCACAGCCGCTCACGCTCTGCAGGATCTGTCGACCGAGCTCGTTGCGGAATCGCTCTACCGGAATCCGGAAAACGGTCGGTACACCCTGGTTCTCCGCTTCAAACGGCAGTTTTCGCTGCACATCGCCCTGCTCTGCAACAGCCTCGGCGAGTACAGCGAGCCCCTGTTGCTGAGCCCGGCGCGCGCCGCCTTCTACGACGAGCACTATGAACGCATTCTCTCAAAGGATGTGCTCACTTCGCTCGCAAAGCTCTGATAGCAAGCCTTAAGTTTTGTTAGTTAATTATAACAAATTGTCCAAGATGTACCTCTAAAAGTGCAGGTTTGCTAAATCCTCTGCTTGTAATTACGACTTCTTTCGTTTACAATGTGGGAAACAGCAAAGATGCTGTCCTAGTTTAGAGGAATCAAGGAGGATTTTGATTATGGCACGCAGAATTTCTGATGCTTGCGTCAGCTGTGGCAGCTGCGCTGGTGAATGTCCGGTTGGTGTGATCTCCCAGGGAGACACGCAGTATGTGATCGACGAGTCCGGTTGCATCGATTGCGGCGCTTGCGAGGCAGTATGCCCGGTCGGCGCAATTTCTGAGGCAAACTGAGAAGAATCACAAATGAAAAGCTCTGAGCGCAAGCTCAGAGCTTTTTTTGTGTCAGCGCGCCATATTGACAAAGCGCGTGGTATCCGGCTTCCAGACCAGACTGACTGTACCGATCGGGCCGTTACGCTGTTTTGCGATGATGACCTCGGCCTCGTTCGGGTGCTCGGTGTCCTTGTTGTAGTAGTCGTCGCGGTACAGGAACATCACGACATCCGCGTCCTGCTCGATGGCGCCGGACTCACGGAGATCCGAGAGCATCGGGCGGTGATCCGGCCGCTGTTCCACCGCGCGGGAGAGCTGGGAGAGCGCAATCACCGGCGCCTGCAGTTCACGCGCCAGTGCCTTTAAATTTCTGGAGATGTCGGAAATCTCCTGCTGGCGATTTTCACCGGACTTGCCGCTGCCGCTCATGAGCTGCAGGTAGTCGATAATCACGAGGTCCACCCCGTGCTCTAACTTCTGCTTCCGGCACTTGCTCCGCAGTTCGCCGATGCCGATGCCCGCCGTGTCATCGATCACCAGATTTTTGCTCTCGGAGATATGCGCGGCCGCCTCGATGATGTTGCTGAAATCGCCGCTCGAGAGATCGCCGTTTCGCATCTTCTGCGCATCGACACTCGACTCCATCGAGAGGATGCGGTTCACCAGCTGCTCCTTGCTCATCTCGAGCGAGAAAATCATGCAGGAACGGCCGTTCCGCACGGCTGCGTGCTCGACAATGTTCAGCACGAAGGCTGTCTTTCCCATCGAAGGGCGCGCCGCAATCAGCACGAGATCCGATGGCTGCAGGCCGCTCAACTTCCGGTCGAGGTCTATGAAACCGGTCGGAATGCCGGTCACCTCCGCGCCGTTCTGATAGGCCTCCTGGATTCTCTCCAGCACCCGCAGGGTGATCTCCGAAATCGGGGTGAATTCCGCCGCGCTCCGCTGTTGCAATATGCGGAACATCTTCTCCTCGGTCTCCTGCAACAAGGTCTCGAGCTCCTGACTGTCGGCATAACAGCTGTTCGCAATCTCCTCACTCGCCTGAATCAGCTTTCGCTTGACCGCTTTTGCGCGGACAATCTTCGCGTACTCCCGGATGTTCGCGGCGGTCGCTTCACTCTGCGCAATCTCGCGCAAAAAATCCAGTCCCTGCATTTCCGGCGGCACATCTTTTGTCTTCAGCTTTTCCTGCACCGTCAGAATATCGACCGGCTTACCCTCGTTGAAGAGCTCTGCCATGCACGAAAAAACAATGCCGTACTGCTTGGAATAAAAATCCGCCGCACTGCAGTGTTCCAGCGCGACGGCAAGACTGTTCTGATCCACAAAAACCGCACCGAGGATGGAGCGCTCTCCCTCCTCGCTGTGCGGCATGATGCGCTTTAGCACATTTTGGCTGTCGTCCGTCATTTTGCTTCCGTCACATTGACCTTGAGCGTCGCCTGCACATCGCGGTGCAACTTGACTACGGTCTCATAGCTGCCGAAGTTCTTGATCGGCTCCGCAAGAGCAATCTTCTTCTTGTCGAGTTCCAGGCCGAGCTGTTCCTTCACGGCTTCCGCGAGTTCCTTGGTCGAGACGGAACCGTAGGTCTTGCCGTTCTCGCCGCCCTTGATGTGCACGGTCACGCTGCCGGCCTCAATCTTGGCTGCGAGTGCCTTCGCCTCGGCGAGCTGCTCCGCCGCAATCTTCGCCTCATTCGCCTGCTTAACTTCAGGGTGTTCAGATTCTCGGCCGTAGCCGCCGCGCCGAGCTTTTTCGGCAGCAGAAAGTTGCGCGCATAGCCCTCCGAGACTTCCACGAGCGTGCCGGCCTTGCCGAGCGACTTCACATCCTGTAATAACACAATTTTCATGAGATTTCTCCTTTCAAAAGCATCTCGTCGATGACCTGTTTCACCTGCTCCATGGCCTCTTCCTGCGTGAGCCCCGAGAGCTGCGCGCCGGCAATGGTGCGGTGACCGCCGCCGCCGAGCTTTTCCATCATGACCTGAACATTGACTTCGTCAATGGCGCGCGCCGAGAGATACACTTTCTCGCGGAAGGTTGTCGCGACGACACTTGCCTTCACGCCGATCACATCGAGCAGGTCGTTTGCCGCCTGCGCGCCGACCACGGTCGGGTTGTCGAGCCCCGTCGCATCACAGTAGCTCAGCGCAAAGTTCTCGCGGTAGATCTCCGCATTGTGAATCGCCTCGCTCTTTGCGCGGTAGTCGTCGAGCTTCTCGCGGAACAATTTCCGGACGCGCGTCACATCGGCGCCGTTTCGCCGGAGGAAAGCCGCGGCCTCAAAGGTTCGGACACCGGTCTGGTTCTGGAAATTGTGGGTGTCAATCACAATGCCGGCGTACATCGCATCGGCCTCGACCGCCCGAATCTTCACATCGTCCGAGATGTACTGCACGACCTCCGCGACCATCTCGCAGGCGCTCGACGCATAGGTCTCGACATACGATAGCTGGGCGTTCCGAATGGAATCCTGACTCTGGCGGTGGTGATCCAGCACCACAATGGTCTTTGCGACATCCAGAAGCCTCGGGCCCTCGACCATAGAAGGCCGGTTGGTATCCACAACCACCAGCACAGAGTCCTCGTCGAGGAGCTGCAACGCCTTCTCCTCGGGGATGAACATGTCCTCCGGATAGTCGCCGTTATAGAAGCGTTCGAGCATGGGACGGATTGCGCCGTTGACCGCCGAAGAGACAATGTGCGCCTCCTTGCCCATGGTCGTCGCAATGCGCCAGATGCCGACTGCCGCGCCGAGCGAGTCGATGTCCATGAGCTTATGTCCCATGATCAGGAGTCTATCCTTATTCTCGATCAGCTCGCGGAATGCATGCGCCTTGACGCGCGCCTTGACGCGTGTGGTCTTTTCCTTGGAATTTGACTTGCCGCCGAAGTAGCGGATGTTCTCGCCGTCCTTGACAACCGCCTGGTCGCCGCCGCGCCCCAGTGCCATGTCAATCGCCTGGCGCGCAAAGTCGTAGCACTGCGCGTAGCTTCCGCCGCCGTCGCCGATGCCGATGGAGAGCGTGATGCGCATCTCATTGCCGATATTCACGGTCTTGACCTGCTCCAGAATGTCAAACTGGCTGTCTAAAAGTTCCTGTAGATAGCGGCGCTCAATCACAAAGAAGTACTTGTCCTTCTCGAGCTTCTTCATAATGGCCTGCATCCCGTCGAAGTAGCGGACAATCTTCCGGTCAATCATTGCGGTGAGCAGCGGGCGCCGTACTTCGTCGACGCTCTCCATTGCCTCTTCGTAGTTGTCGAGGTAGAGAAGACCCGCTGTGAGGCGGCGGCTCTCTTCTTCCTCGCGGAGCTTGAGTAAGGCTGTCTCATCATAAAAATAGACGGCAAAGACCGACTCCGTATCAATCTGCTCCCGAACGATACGCACGCGAAGCCGCAGTGCACCGAGACTCAGGTGGTAGTCCGCGCTCTCCGCAATCTTTGCGAGCTCCTCCCGCGTGAGCTCCGGAAATAAATCCTCAAGTTGCTGCGAGGTCCTGTGTTCCGCCGCAAGGAGTTCCGTCAACGCCGCATTCCGGTAGGAAAAAGTGCCCGTCCTGTCCAGCAGGCCGTAACAGATATCCAGCCGGTCGGCAAGCCGCGCCTGCATGCTGTCCGTCGCCGCCGAAAAACCGATCATCGCCTGGTTGATTTCCGCACCGGAAACCGCATAGAACCGAAGGCAGATGCTGCCGGAAATCAGTGCGAGCAAAAAGACCAGCAGGCCGGTCTCCCAATTCGAAACACAAATCAATACCGCCATCAATATCGAGAGCACGGCGGGAAATATGGGCCATCGCAGATAGGTACGCAGCTTTTCCTGCGCTTTTCTGTCTTCTTTCATTCATCCTCCTATCATTACGGTCGGGTTATACAAGATTATAGCATAGGAACGCAAGCGCGGCATACCGGCATTTTGCCGTTCTATACAAGGCAGGGGGGCTGTGTTATAGTAACCGTATGTCAAAAAATAATGAAAAAACCAATGTGTGCCGCCTTCTGGACGGCAAGAAGCTCTCGTATGTCGAACACAGCTATCCACCGGAAGAGGCCGTCAGCGCAGAGGAGGTCGCAGCTTATCTCGGTCAGAATCCGGCGCAGGTCTTCAAGACTCTGGTCACCGTCGGAAAATCCGGACAGCACTATGTCTTCGTGATTCCGGGCCCCGCTTCCCTCTCTTTAAAGAGCGCGGCCAAGGCAGTCGGCGAAAAATCGATTGCCATGCTTCCGCAACGGGATCTTTTGCCGCTCACGGGCTATGTGCACGGCGGTTGCTCGCCGATCGGCATGAAAAAGTTCTTCCCGACTGTGGTCGACGAGAGCGCGGAAACGTTCGAGAGCATTATCATCTCCGCCGGGAAACGCGGCTATCAGGTGGAACTGAGCCCTGCGGTACTTGGCAAACTGATACGCTTTTCGTATGCAGCCCTCACCGAGTGAGGCATCCAGAGAGGTAAACAACACATGGCACAACAGGCAAGTAAGCGAAAAAGAAGAAGGCACATATCGTCGTCCGCATCCTGAAGACCCTGCTTCTCGTCTTCATGCTCTGTATCCTTGCGGCCGTCGCTTTTCTCTTCATCAAGGTGTTTCCGGATTTGCAGTCCATCCAGCAGCACGCCTACGAAACCTATCAGCACATGTCCGAGGACGATTTCCGCCTCGTGACGGACACCGAAATCTTTGACAAGGATGACAAGCAAATCGGCGTCATCAGCTCCGGGCATCACTATGTCTATGTCGGCTCCGACGACATCAGCCCCTGGCTGAAAAAAGCCTATGTCGCACAGGAGGACCGGCGCTTTTACAACCACCACGGCGTGGACTGGCTCGCCATTGCCCGCGCGGGACTCTCCTATGTCAAACACCGGCGTGTGACCCAGGGCGGCTCCACGATTACCCAGCAGGTCATCAAAAACACCTATCTCACCCAGGAGCGCTCGCTGAAGCGAAAATTTCACCGAGATTCTCCTCGCGCCCCAGCTCGAGAAGCGTTTCGGCAAGGACAAGATACTCGAGTTCTACTGCAACGGCACTTTTACGCGCACGGCTGCTACGGCGTGGAGGCCGCAAGCCGCTACTACTTCGACAAGAGCGCCAAGGACCTGGAGCCCTGGGAGGCCGCCGTGCTGGTCGGCATCAGCAACCGTCCGGCGACATATGAGCCGGTCAATCACCCGAAGAAACTCGCTGCGCAAGCGGAACGAAGTGCTGACCAATCTGTATAAGCAGGGCGATATCACGGCCGAAGAGCTCGCCGAATACAAAGAAAAGCCGCTCGAAATTGCTCCGCAGACCAAGGTGGCCGCTGCGACCGAAAACTACCAGACCAGCTATGCCATCTACTGCACGGCACTGCAGCTCATGAAGACCGACGGCTTTAAGTTCAAGTACACCTTCAAGAACAAAGAGGAGTATGACAAGTACCAGGCCGAGTACCGCGAGCTCTACGCCGACAAGAGCGAAAAGATTCGCGCGGGCGGCTATAAGATTTATACGACCATAGACTCGGACATCCAGGCAAAGCTCCAGAAGCGCCTCGACGAGACGCTCGATGACCGCTCGAACGAGAAGCAGGAAAACGGCAAGTTCGCGCTCCAGGGTGCCGGTGTGGTCATTGACAACGACAGCAGCGCCGTCGTCGCGATTGTGGGCGGCCGCGGCACGGACGACGCCTATAACCGCGGATTCCTCGCGAGACGCCAGCCGGGTTCCACCATTAAGCCCCTTGATTGACTATGCACCTGCCTTCGAGACCGGCTACTTCTATCCGTCTTATGTGATTGACGACCACGAGTTTGACGGCGGCCCGAAGAACTCCGGCAACAAGTACTACGGCTCCGTGACACTCCGTGAGGCGCTGAACCGCTCGCTGAACACCGTGGCCTGGCAGCTTCTCCAGAAAATCGGCGTGAAAACCGGCCTCTCCTACCTCGGAAAGATGGAATTCTCCTCTCTCCTGGCAGGACAGCACGGCGGCGGCCGTCTCGATCGGCGGCTTTACCTACGGCACGCGCGTCGTCGACATGGCAAAGGGCTTTTCGACCTTCGCGAACATGGGCGTCTATGACGACAAGACCTGCCTCCGCTCCGTGGTCTATGACCGCACCGAGCAGCAGGTGCTCCCGGTCAGCTCGCGGCGCACCCAGGTCTACACCGAGGGAACGGCCTACATGATCACCGACATTCTGAAGGGCACCATGGACAAATCCTACGGTACCGGCCGCGGTCTTGACATTGACGGGCAGCAGGCCGCCGGTAAGACCGGAACGGCGAATGACTCGAAGGACACCTGGTTCTGCGGCTACACCCGCTATTATACGGCGGCCGTCTGGGTCGGCTATGACCAGCCGCGCCCCATGCCCGGTATCTACGGTGCCACTGTCGCGGGACGCATCTGGAAGAGTATCATGACCGACATCCACAAGGATTTGCCGGAGAAAGACTGGGAACAGCCGGAATCCGTCATCAAGGCGTACTTCAAGAGTTCGACCGGCGAGCAGGTGGACTATGACAGCGGCGAAAAAGATCTTTTCAACCTGAATGTAGACAGCGCGGCGCGAAGCGAGTACGAGAAGACCTACGGCACCACCGAGGCCGATCCCGATGCCAACCGCGACGCAGGCGGCGATTTAAACGACGATGCCCTTGTCGAAACCAGCGCTTCCGAAGAGAATGTTTCGCTCGAAGAGACGCTCGAGAGCATTGAGACTTCCGCCCATGTCACCGCGGGAACCGGTGTCACGGGTGTGGACGGCGGCCCCGGCGTAACGCCGCAGCGAAGCCATGAGTCTCGCCGGGACAGCGAAGAGACCGTCGCGAGCCCGCGGGAAACCACCGTTCGCGAGACCGCCGAGCGGAGAACCCGCGCGGAGACCACTGCGCCGGAGACGCAGGTGCCGACACCCACGGTGAACGGCCCCGGCGGCCAGCTGCACACGGCGCCTGTCGAGACCAAAGGCCCCGGCGCCGGAATGGACAGTCCGGGCAGCGAAGGCCAGGTCATCCCGCGCCCGGGTGTGCACTGACACCCCGGACCTTCAAAAGAAAACAGAGCAAAAATCCCCGGTTTGCCGTTTCGGCAAACCGGGGATTTTTTACTTCTCTCTTCCTTGCAGCGTCCATTCCGTTTCAGTGCAGCCCGGCTGTCTCTTCGGACTTTGTCGCCGCACTCACGGCATCTGGCTCCGTACGCTCCGCTGCCGATGCGGCATTCACACCCTCCGGCACAGCACACTCTCCCCTGCCTTCGTCGCCGCCTCTGCCTCGGCGAGTGCGGCCTCCAGTTCCGGCGGCACGGGAACCGGCTTCGGCTCTCTGCCGTAGATTTCCGCGAGCATACGGCAGTGCCAGATCAGATGCTCCGTAAAGCTGTGCCGCGGCATGCGCCACTGCCAGTTTCCGCCCGCTGCGCTCGGCACATTGATGCGCGCTTCCTTGCCGCAGCCGAGGTAATCCCACATCGGGATAATCACGGTGTCGGCGACACTCGAAAGCACCGTGCGGATGCAGTCCCAGTAGAGGTCCTGTTCCGGCGTGTGCTCCGAACCCTGGTAGCGCAGCATGAAGAGTCTGGTTCCCTCGTTCTGACTGCGAATCCACTCCATGAGCGGCGCGTTGTCGTGCGTGCCCGTGTAGGCGACACAGTGCCGCTCATAGCGGTGCGGCAGGTAGAGATTTTGGTTATCGGAGTCATAGGCAAACTCCAGCACCTTCATCGGCGGAAAACCGCTCTCCTTCACCATTTGAATGACGCTCTCCGTCATAAAGCCCAGGTCCTCCGCGATAATCGGCAGTGGCTTGCCGAGTTCCTTGGCGAGCGCCTTGAAGAGCCCGACACCGGGGACCTTTCTTCCAGCTGCCCATCTTCGCGGGTTCTCCCGCCGGAATCGCAAAGTACTCGTCAAAGCCGCGGAAGTGATCCATGCGGAGGCAATCGTAAATCGAGAGGCTGTAGCGAAGCCGCTTTGACCACCAGGCATAGCCGGTTCTCTCGTGATAGTCCCAGTCATAGAGCGGATTGCCCCAGAGCTGTCCGTCCGGCGAGAAGTAATCCGGCGGGCAGCCTGCCACCGCCTCCGGCTTACCCTCCGCGTCGAGCTGAAAGAGCTCGGGATGCGCCCAGGCATCCGCCGAATCCGGCGCGACATAAATCGGCAAGTCGCCGATAATCGTGATGCCGTGCGCGGTCGCATAGTCCTTCAGGCGCTTCCACTGCTCGTGGAACAGCACCTGCGTCCAGGCATAGAAATCAATCTCCGCCTCGTGCGTCTTCCGGAAGTCGTGCAGTGCCGCACTGTCCCGCTTCCGTAGCGGCTCTGACCAGCTGAGATAGCTCTTTCCGCCCTCCGCATCTTTGATGGCGCGATACAGGCAGTACTCCCGGGTCTCGGGGTGCAGAGCAGCAACGGCGGCCTCATAGCTCGCCTTGTCCTTGGTTTTTCGGACAGCCTCCGTCTCCGATAACGCCGCACCGTTAAGACTTTCCCGGAAGCGCTTGTGCGCGCGCCGGAGCAGCATTTCCCGCGACTCGTAAATACGGCCGTAGTCAATCCGGCCCGGGATCGCCCGGGTTCCGCTCGGCAGCAAAGTTCCTCCTCGGTGAGCAGCCCGAGCGCCTTCAATTCCTCGAGGTCGATGAAATACGGATTGCCCGCAAAACTCGAGAACGACTGGTACGGCGAGTCGCCGTAGCCGGTCGGTCCGAGCGGCAAAATCTGCCAGTAACTCTGCCCCGCTTCCTTCAGGCAGTCAATCCAGTGGTAGGCCTCGATTGAAAAAGAGCCGATTCCGAAATCACCCGGAAGACTGAATACCGGAAGCAAAATACCTGCAGCACGTTTCATTTCTTTTTCTCCATTCCCATTGCGCGGTCAATCCGTTTCTTCGCTGAGCCCGCGACTCCCGCAGCTTTTCCGGCAACCCCCGCAGCCTTTTTGCCCGCTGCGTCCTTTGCCTTGCCCGCAACGCCCGCGGCCTTGCCCGCGACATCTGCGGCCTTTTCGAGAAGACTCTCTGTCTTCTGCTTTGCCGGCTTTTCCTCCGCCTGCTCGGCGCGCGGTGCTTTCTTCTCCGCCTCCCGCTTCTTGCAGGCAAAGAAGAGCGCACTGTAGGCGGGCAGGCGAATGCCGATGCCGATTTCCTTGTCGTCGACCTCCATCGCGCGGGCGGGCAACGCGCGCGGATTCAGCGTGCCGCTACCGCCGAAACGCTCGTCGTCGGTCGAGAAATCTCCTTATAGCTCCCCGCATAGGGCACGCCCAGATTAAAGCGCGGATAACTCGTGCCGGAGAAGTTCACGGCGACCAGAATATCCTCCTCCGCAGCGCGCCGCAAAAAGACCACCACATTTTCCTTGTAGGAGTGGCAGTTTAAGAAGGTGAAGCCCTCCGTGTCACTGTCGCCCTCGTAGAGTGCCGGGTGCTCGAGATAGAACGCATTCAGCCCCGCCGCACAGTCTCTTAGCTTTCGGTGCGAGGGGAAGTCAAGCAGCGAAAAATTCAAGTGTCCGTCCGCCTGCAGCGGTTCGAGCATGCCGAATTCCTGCCCCGCAAAGAGCAGCTTCTTGCCGGGATGCGCCGTCACAAAGCCGAAGAAGGCGCGGAGCAGCGCAATCCGCTCCTCAAAGGGCAGATAACCGAGGCGCCCGAGCAAGGTGGGCTGCTGTTCCGAGAGGAAGGTGTGCGAGAGCGGCAGAATGTACTGCTCCGAGTACTGGTAGAGCTGGGCGTACGAGAGCTCGCCGTAGCGCTCGCTCTTGCCTGCCTCGTCCGCGCCGAGATAGGCAAGCATGCCCTCCGTAAAGCCGCAGTTACAGCGGAAATCAAAGCCGAGACCGTCGTCCTTGACCGCCGCCGTGGTGCGCGGCCACTCGGCGCTGCCGTCGGCAATCAGAAGAAAGCCCGGCAGTTTCCTATGCACCGTGAGGCTCAGGCGACGCAGGAAGGACGCGCCGTCCAGATTTTCGCCGCCGCCGTAGCAGTTCCGGTTCTCGTTTGCCTGAAACCAGAGGGCCGACGCCATGTCGATGACCCGAACGCCGTCGATGTGAAATTCGTTTGCGAGGAAACTCACATTCGAGAACAGGAAAGACTGCACCTCCGCCCTGCCGAAGCGAAACACCGCCGTATCGCCGCTGCCGTTTTCCTCGTAGAGCGGGGTTCCGTCAAAGTAGGCAAGGCCCTCCTCGGTCCGCGGGAAGCGTACCGCGCTCCAGTCCATCAGAACGCCGATGTCCTCGCGATGCAGCGCATTGACGAGCGCGCGGAAGCCGTCTGCCGTCCCGAGCTTCGTGTCAAGCGCAAAGTAAGCGCCGGTCAGGTACCCGAGCGAAGCCGCATCGCGCGTCTCGAGCAACGGCATGAGGAGCACATGCGTGTAGTGCATCTCCTTTAAATACGCAGGCAAAGTCTCCGCGAGTTGCCGATAGTCGGCATCCGCCGCAAAGCTCGCGAGATTCAGCTCATAGAGGTTGATGGGACGCTCCCCGGCAAATTTCCGTAGCGCTGCGCCCGCTCTGCGAGATAGGACTGATCCTCCCAGACGAAGTCCGGCTCCGCTGCGGCAATCATCGAAGCGCCGCCGCCCGCAGGCTCAACCGCACGCGCATAGGGATCCGCCCGGAACAAAATCTCCCGCGCATAGGTTTTGATTTCATACTTATAGATAGCTCCCGGCTGCACACCCGGTACAAAAAGTGCAAAAATACCGCTGTCTCCCATGCGCCGCAGCTCATGGACTCTGCCGTCCCAGTTGTTGAAGTCGCCGACCACCGAGACGCGCATCGCATTCGGCGCAAAGACCGCAAAGCGGATGCCCGAAACACCGCCCATCTTCTTCTCGTGCGCGCCGAGGAAGGTATGCGCCGCCGTGCTCTCGCCTGCCTTGAACTTGCGGAGTTCCACTTCCGGCAATTCCGGCATAAAGCGGTACGGATCCTCTGCGACCGTCTCGCTGCCGTCTGCCTCCGGGAGAATGAACTGATAGCGCAGACTTTCCTTCTCCCCCGGAATCAGACAGGCAAAAAAGCCGCTCTCATCGGCCAATTCCATCGGCATTTTTGTCTTGCCGCGCTGCAACAGGACCCTGTCCCGTCCCGGAAAAAAGGCCTGCACGAGTATGCCTTTGTCTGTCTTATGCGGTCCCAAGATGGCGTGCGGATCTGCGGACTCCGAGTAAACAATCTCTTCGACTGCCGCCCAGTCCATCACCTCGTATAGTTCTCGTTCCATGCAGCTTCCTCCTGCTTGTCTGTAATGTCCTTAGTTTATCACAGCAGCCACCGTATTTTCCACTGTACAGCGCAAAATACGCGCGTTTTCAACGCAACATTCATGCACTTTTACGGGCTGCTCTCGCTTGCCTAATGCGGGTAAGGTCGACTATACTATTACTTTGTAGAAAAATAAAAGGAGCGGGAATCATGACCAAACCGGACAAGACAAACAAGGGGAGTAGCGCCCTCCGCGAGCTGCTCAGCTGGATTCAGATTATTGTAATCGCCGCTGTTGTCGCCTTTGTGCTCAACAACTTTTTAATCGCAAACTCCCGCGTTCCCACGGGCTCCATGGAAAATACGATTATGACCGGGGACCGCGTGATCGGTTCCCGCCTCTCTATCGCTTCGGGGAGCCGAAGCGGGGCGATGTGATCATCTTCCACTGGCCGGACGATGAAAAAATGCTCTTCGTAAAGCGCATCATCGGTATGCCGGGCGACAAGGTCACCATTCGGGACGGCCATGTCTATCTGAACGATTCCGAGACCCCGCTCGAGGAGCCCTACATCAAGGAACCCATGGTCGTCGAGCCGGAAAAGACCTTCCAGGTGCCGGAGGGCGCCTACTTCTGCATGGGGGATAACCGCAACGAGTCGATGGACGCGCGCTACTGGAAAAACAGCTACGTCTACAAAAACAAAATACTCGCGAAGGTTCTGTTCCGCTACTGGCCGGGAATCAAGGGCATTCACTGACGCGCAACACGAAAACCGTGACAACACCGCCCGGTGCCGTCACGGTTTTTATTTTGGAAAGGAGTTTCCCATGTCGGATTCCAAACAGACAACCAACGAAGCAAAGAAGCCCCGCCCCGCATGGCTTGACTGGCTGCAGATTTTTGCCGTTGCGGCGGTTCTCGCCTTTGTGCTGAACACCTTTCTCATTGCCAATGCGCGCGTGCCCACCGGCTCCATGATTACAACCATCATGCCGGGCGACCGCGTAATCGGTTCCCGCCTCTCCTATCGCTTCGAGGATCCGGCGCGCGGCGATATCATCATCTTCCACGCCCCCGATGAACCGGAGACCCTCTATGTGAAGCGCATCATCGGCCTGCCGGGCGACAAGGTCACGATTCGGGACGGCCATGTCTACTTAAATGATTCCGAAACGCCGCTCGAGGAATCCTACATCAAAGAGCCCATGAAGCCCGCGGCGCTACAGGAGTTTCAGGTGCCCGAAGGCGCCTACTTCTGCATGGGCGACAACCGGAACGGTTCGGTGGACGCGCGCTACTGGAAAAACCACTATGTCTACCGGGATAAGATTGTCGCAAAAGTCCTGTTCCGCTACTGGCCCGGCATCAAGGCACTCAAGTAAACAGGGCGAAGAAGCAAAGAAAGAGACACAGTCCCCGGGGACTGTGTCTCTTTTTTATGTGCTGTGTGCTTCGATCCTCTATCGCTTGCGCCTTACCCTCTGCACTTTACCTTTCGTGCTTTGCCTCCCCTGCGTTATCGGTCGACGCCGGATTCTTCATCACTTCGTCTCTTGCACTTCACCTTTCGCGCTTCATTTCTCTGCGCTGTGTCGTTTGGCGCCTTGTCTCTGCGCTTTGCCTTTCGTGCTTTGCCTCCCCTGCGTTATCGGTCGACACCGGATTCTTCATCACTTCGTCTCTTGCACTTCACCTTTCACGCTTCATTCTCTGTGCTGTGTCGTTTGACGCCCTGTCTCTGCACTTTGCCTTTCGTGCTTTGCCTCCCCTGCGTTATCGGTCGACGCCGGATTCTTCATCACTTCGTCTCTTGCACTTCACCTTTCGCGCTTCATTTCTCTGCGCTGTGTCGTTTGGCGCCTTGTCTCTTACACTTCGCCTCTCAGCCTCTCGCTTCCCGTGTTGCACCGCACCGTGGAGGCTTACCGAAGCTCCTCTTCCGCAGCGGCGCTGCTTTCTAAGGCGCGTTTAGCGGATTCTTCCCCGACAAATTATGTCAACTTCTTTTGTCTTGCTTTGACTCAGTTCCCCGCGCTTTCGGTAGTCCTCCCGGATGCGCTCGCCCCAGTTCCGGTCAAGCGCCGCTTTCTCTCTGAGCGTGAGTATGGCCTCTCCGACCGCTTCGTAATTCAGCGCGATGCCCGCGCTGTCACAGTGGTAGCGAACCGCCCGGTCCGCATCGATGCCGAAGCGGCTTGCCGCCGCTACCGCATCCATATTCGCGCCGAGAAACAGGAACTCCCAGCCGTACTTTTCCTTCTGCCGCTCTATGAGCCGCTGAGCTCTCCATAGCTGTAGCGACGGCTCGCATTTTCCTGCCCGTCCGTGGTGATCACAAAGAGGGTGTGTGCCGGTCTCTCGTCCTCGCTTGCCCTACAGTGCAGATTTCCGATGTGCCGTATTGCACCGCCGATGGCATCTAATAAGGCAGTGCTACCGCCAACACGGTAGTTTTGAAGGCTGAGGGGCTCCACCCGCCGGATGTCCGCGCGGTCATGCAGCACCTCCGTCTCGTTGCTGAATAAGAGAGTCGAGAGCAGAGCCTCGCCCTCCGCCTTTTTCTGGCGCTCCAGCATGGCATTGAATCCCCCTATGGTATCCGTTTCCAGGCCGCCCATGGAGCCGCTCCGATCCAGAATAAATACGATTTCGGTTAAATTTTCTTTCATTTCGCTTCCCTCCCGCTGTTTTCCTTTGACTGCTCTGTTACACGGGCGCCGCTGCGTTTATGCGCGCACCGTTCCTGTAATTCAAAGAGCCGAGACAGTTGTCTCACTGACAAGGAGAGCATAGCGCTTTGAAAGGGGAAAGGGTCGCCTCGCAGGCGACATTTGCTCCGCTGTTCTCACGCCCCAATCGGATTCTCGTCAAAGGCAAAGAGGGCCTCGTTGATTTCAAAGACATTGTAGTTGCCCCGCGAGACAAAGTACGCAACGATTAAGTCAAACTTGCTCGCGGGCGAGAGAGCAAAGCCCGCCTTTTCTAAGAGTTCTTCGAGTTCCGGAAGCGGAAGCTCCAGCGCGAGCGCAAAGGCAACGGCCGTGGCTTTCGAGGGCTGATAGTGCTTATTGGAGCGTATCTTCGAGAAGAGCTTCCGGTCTATATTCGCCTTTTTATAGCACTGCGCGTCCGTCATACCGGACTCGTCGATTTTCCGGAGCAGCATTTCCGAAAAACTCTCACCTATGCCCCGCAACGCATCTTCCAGCGAGAGCTCGCAGACAGATTTTGCCTCACAGAGCGGCGCTTCCGAGCACTTTGCCTCGTACAGCCGCTCCCGGCTTAAACGCCGATCGGCAGTTTCTGTATGTGCATCCACATAGCGCTCGTCGATATAGACCGCAATCTCCGAAAAACGCTCCGCGCCGATCTCATAGGACGCCCGGTCAAAAATAACCAGGTAGACCGTGAGCTCCGCGCTCTCGAGAAAAGCGGCAATCGTATCAACCGCAACGCGAAGCGCCTCCGCCTTCGGATAACCGTAGATACCGGCGGAAATCAGCGGGAAGGCCACGCTCTCACACTTGTAATCCGTCGCAAGTTTCAGGGATTCCCGGTAGCAGGAGCGCAGTTTTTCCTCTTCCCCCTGCGTTCCGCCCTGCCAGCGCGGCCCGACCGCGTGAATCACATACTTGCAGGGAAGCCGATAGCCCTCGGTAATCTTTGCCTGCCCCGTTTCGCAGCCGTGCAGCTTTTTACAAGCCTGAAGGAGCTCGGGCCCCGCCGCGCGGTGGATACAGCCGTCCACCCCGCCCCCGCCGAGGAGGGAACTGTTCGCGGCATTCACAACGGCATCCACCCGCATCTTCGTGATATCGTTTCTGACCAAGTGTAAGGGCATAAGCCACCTCCGATGTACGCTTTAGTTTTTCAGGCAAGTAATCGGAACAATGTAAATTCCATCCTCGCGTCTATACGCAAACTCACCTACTCCGACAACAATCATCATAAAAGACGGGGCCGGCATTTTACCGGTATCAATTTTATCCGCCAAAGTCTTTAGATTTTTGGCACCGTCTTCAATTAACTTATCTCCTCCCAGTTTTATTTCCGCTAACCCGTAGCTACCGTTTCTCAGGTGAATAACCGTATCACATTCCAAATTATCCTTGTCTCTGTAGTGCGATACCGCTCCGCCGAGTGCCTCCGCATAGACACGCAAATCTCGCACGCAGAGAGTTTCAAACAACAGCCCCATGGTATTCAAATCATTCAACAAGTCGTTCGGTCCCACGCCGAGCGCCGCAGTGGCAATTGAGGGATCGATATAGTACCTCGTATCCGCGGTTCGAATGGCTGTCTTGGAACGCAAATTGGGATTCCAAGCAGGCATATCTTCCACCACGAAAATCCGCTTCAATGCCGTAATGTAAGATGCCACCGTGTCTTCGCTCAGGGAAGCCGTGTCATTCACTCGCATATCATCTCGAAGCACGGTGTTTGCGATTTGTGCGCCCTGATTTCGCGCCAGCGATCTCATGAGACGCCGGACTCTCTCCGGATCTCTGTTGACCTGATCCGCTCGGTTAATATCGGACTTTACAACCGCATCGTAATAATCTACCGCCTGTGAAAGTGCTGCCTCCTCGCGCATTCCGATTGCCTGCGGCCACCCCCCCCTGCAGATCAAAAAAGCAAGTTGCAGAATGTCCGTAGAATTGCTCCCCACAATACGCTCCGGCTTCCGGAACAAATCCCCTAAGCTAACCTCCCCCGAGGATTCTCCTGATTCGTACAAACTCATGGGACGCATGGTCAGCCAAGTGAAACGTCCGGTTCCCGAATGCGTAATTTCCTCCGATTCAATCGGAACCGCCGATCCGGTAAAAATGAACTGCCCCACTTCTCCCCGGCTATCTACCTCATAACGTGCCGCGTCCCACAGCTTCGGTGCAATTTGCCATTCATCAATCAGCCTGGGTGTTTCTCCCTGCAACAGACGTTCCGGTGCGATCTGTGACATCTGAATATTGGACTCTCGTTTTGAGGGCTCATCCATCCGCAAGATACTCCCGGCCACCTGCATGGCTGTTGTTGTCTTACCGCACCATTTCGGTCCTTCTATCACGACTGCGCCCTTTGCTTCTAATTTTGCCTGCAAAATTCGATCCACAACTCTTGCTTTATATTCTCTCATGATCGTCACCCCCTTGCCCTCAGCATACCCGCTTTTTCGCACACGCGCAATTCTTTTCGGCGACTTGGCGGTATTCCGTTCGGCGTGTTGGCGGTATTTTGTTCGGCGACTTGGCTTGATTTCGTTCGGCGGCTTGGCGGTATTCCGTTCGGCGTGTTGGCGCAATTTCGTTCGGCGTGTTGGCGCGATTTCGTTCGGCGTTTTGGCGAAAGAAAAGAGGTACCGTCTCGGTACCTCCTTCTTACGCAAGTTCTGTTGTAAGGCTTACGCCTTTCCTGCTTCCGTCTGCGTTTCCCTTAGGCGCGACCGGCGGCTCGCTTCAGTTTCTCGACCGTGCTCACGCTGTTTCGAAGAAGCAAATCCGCGAGCACGAGATTCACCATGGACTCGACCACGACCGCAGCCCGCGGCATGATGGTCGGGTCGTGCCGCCCCTGAATCTCGATGGTAACCGGCTCACCGTTTTTGTTTACGGTCTCCTGCGGAGAGCCGATCGAGGGCGTCGCCTTCACGGCGGCCCTAAGCAGAATGTCGCTGCCGTCCGAAATGCCGCCGAGCATACCGCCCGCGTGGTTACTCTTTTTTTCGATGCCGCCCTGCCCGGGGCAAAAGGCATCGTTATCTTCGCTGCCGCGTTTGGTGCTCACCTCGAAGCCGTCGCCAAACTCGACGCCCTTCACCGCGCCGATACTCATGACCGCCTTCGCGAGCTCTGCGTCGAGCTTATCGAAAACAGGCTCGCCGAGGCCCGGGAACATCCCCGTGACGCGGCAGCTCACCGTGCCGCCGAGCGAATCTCTGGCTTGCATCACTTCTTTTAAGTACGCCGCAGCGCGCGCCGCGGCTTCCGCATCCGGCATGCCGAGCGGGTTTTCCGCACAGACCGCCTCATCAAAGGTCGCTGCCTCGATTGCGCCGACCGCACTCACATAGGCGAAGGCGCGGATGCCGAATTCCGCGAGGAGCTTCGCCGCGACTGCGCCGCCGATCACCCGGCCTATGGTCTCCCGCCCCGAGCTTCTGCCGCCGCCCCGCGGATCCCGAAAGCCGAATTTCCGATCGAAGCCGAAGTCCGCGTGCCCCGGGCGGTAGCAGTCCCAAATGGCCTGATAGTCCGCCGAGTGCTGGTCTTTATTGCGCACCAGAACCGCAATCGGGGTGCCGAGGGTCTTGCCTTCAAAGACACCGGAGAGAATTTCGCAGGTATCCGCCTCCTTCCGGGGGGTCGTAAACGCAGACTGCCCGGGCTTTCTCCGGTTTAAATAGGCCTGAATCTCCTCGGCCGAGAGCGGCAGCCCCGCCGGGCAGCCGTCGATCACCGCGCCGAGCGCCGTGCCGTGCGACTCCCCGAAGGTGCTCACGCGAAACAGGGTTCCGAATATGCTGCCCGCCATTTACGCATCCTCTCCGACCGGCACAATGACGCAGCAGTTCGGCTGGCTCACCGGAATTTCATTTGTATTCATGACGATCAGTTTCTTCTCGTAGTCGACCTTGAAGAACGAGAGGGACCCGCTCTCGTGGTTCACACTCACAATGTGCTGCCCGTCCGGGAACACCGCAACATCCTTCGGGTACTCGCCGCTGATCGGGAGATTGAATTCCGCCGTGAGAAGGCCTGTCTCCGCATCCCGCGAGAAGAGCGTCACGCTGTTATCGCCCGCATTGCCCACGAAAATATAGTGGTCGTGTGCGGTAAAGGTCATGCAGGTCGCGGCGTTCAGGGAGCCCGGCGCATTGTCGCCTGTTGTGCAAACGGTCTGAAGCTTCGTGAACTCCGGCATCCCCCTGTCCTCGGAGACCGTGTAGCGGTACACATCAATCGCATTCGTCATATCAAAGAGCAGATAGAGGAAGCGGTTGTCCTTCGAGAAGGTAAAGAAGTAGGGCGAGGAGCCGCGGGCCGTCCGGATTGCATCCACGAGCCGGATTTCCCCCGGTCTTCCCGTAAAGCGGTAGATGCTCACCTGGTCAATGCCGGGATCGGCCGACATCACAAAACGCATGTCGCGGGTCGGCTTCGAGCAGGTGATGTGCGCTCTCGAACCGCGCTCCGCAATCGAGCCGAGTCCCTTGTGGTAGACCTCGTCCACGATGGGCCCGATCGCGCCGTCCGGATCCAGACGGAGTATCGTGAGTTTTCCGTCGTGATAGCCCGAGGTATAGAGATACTTGCCCTCCTGATCCACGCAGATATGGTGCGGCCGCATGCCGTTCACCTTTTTGCTCGAGACGCGCACCAGCCCGCCGTCCGGCAGAATGCGGAACGCGACCACGCCATAGTCCTCCACGGCGTAGAGCATGCGCCGGTCACTCGATACGACGATATCGGAGGCATTGTCCACTTCCACTTCCGCGCGCTTCTTGAAGCTGCCGTGCTCCACATCCACATCGAAGATTGTGATGCCCTTTGCCTTTCCCGTATAGGAGTAGGATCCCACATACGCCACATAGTTTTTCATTGTCTCTCCTCACCGCGCAATGCGCGCAAAATCAGGGATTTTCCGTCTGTTTTCTTCCCGCTCATTCTAGCACAAGCCCTCCGAAAATTCTATTGACACCCCTTTGAAAACCTGTATAATCGTACCGGTGAGTTTATTTTTACTAAACCAAAAGTTTAAGGAGGCTGTTCTTGGAGATCGGTGAAAAAATCAGGCGACTGCGCATCCTGAACAATCTGACGCAGGAAGAACTCGCGGACCGCGCCGAGCTCTCCAAGGGCTTCATCTCCCAACTGGAGCGCGATCTGACTTCTCCGTCCATCGTGACGCTGATGGACATACTGCAGTGCCTCGGCACCACGCCCGCGGATTTTTTCAGCGAAAAGGAACCGGAGCAGCTTGTATTCCGGAAAACGGACTACTTCGAGAAGCAGGACAGCGAGCTTCGGAACCACATCTGCTGGCTCATTCCGAACGCCCAGAAAAATATGATGGAGCCCATACTCCTGACCCTGGAGCCGGGCGGCCGCATGGCGGAGGACGCCCCGCACGCCGGCGAGGAATTCGGCTATGTGCTGAGCGGCAGTCTGGAACTGCACCTCGGCAATGAGACCCGCCGCGTCAAAAAGGGCGAGAGTTTTTACTATCGCTCCGAAAAGAATCACTATGTCAGTTCCAGGACCGGTTGCACGCTGCTCTATGTCAGCGCACCGCCGTCCTTTTGAATCGAGAGAGGAGATCACAAGTTTATGTCAACACTGGTGGATCTGCAGCACATCTCCAAGTCCTTTGACGGAGAAGCAGTGCTCGACGATTTGAATTTAACCGTCCCGGAAAACTCGTTCGTGACCCTGCTCGGCCCCTCGGGCTGCGGCAAGACCACGACGCTCCGCATCCTCGGCGGCTTTACGACGCCGGACAGCGGCAAGGTCATGTTTGACGGGCAGGATATCACTTTTCTCCCGCCGAACCGCCGTCAGCTGAACACGGTGTTCCAGAAGTACGCGCTGTTCCCGCACATGAGCATCGCAGAAAATATCGCCTTCGGCCTCAAAATCAAGGGGAAGAGCAAGGCCTACATCGACGACAAAATCCGCTACGCCTTAAAGCTCGTGAACCTCTCCGGCTTTGAGAAGCGCGACGTGAACTCCCTCTCGGGCGGCCAGCAGCAGCGCATCGCGATTGCGCGCGCCATTGTGAACGAACCGCGCCTTCTGCTCCTCGACGAGCCGCTCGGCGCCCTCGACTTAAAGCTCCGCCAGGACATGCAGTACGAGCTGATTCGCCTGAAAAAGGAACTCGGTATCACCTTTGTCTATGTGACCCACGACCAGGAAGAAGCACTCACCATGTCCGACACCATCGTCGTCATGAACCAGGGCTATATCCAGCAGATGGGCACACCCGAGCAGATTTACAACGAGCCGGAAAATGCCTTCGTCGCGGACTTCATCGGCGACTCCAACATCATCGGCGCGACCATGGTGCACGATGAGCTCGTGAACATCTTCGGCGCAAACTTCCGCTGCGTGGACAAAGGCTTCGGCCAGAACAAGCCGGTCGATGTCGTGATACGCCCGGAGGATGTGGAACTCGTGAAGCCGGAGGACGGCATTTTGACCGGTCATGTGACCCACTCGATTTTCAAGGGCGTCCACTACGAGATGGAAGTGACCACCGAAAACGGCTACGAGTGGCTCGTGCAGTCCACCCGCATGTTCGAGCTCGGGCAGGCGGTCGGCATCACGGTCGACCCCTTCAACATCCAGATTATGAATAAGCCCGCCTCCGAGGACGAGGAGGCGATTGTCAATGAATAAGAAGGCAAGACTCCTCGCTCTCCCCTATCTCGTCTGGATGATAGGCTTCATCGTAATCCCGCTCGCGCTGGTCTTTGTCTTCGGTCTGACCGACCGGAGCGGCGCGTTTACACTTGACAATGTGATTTCGATTGTAGAGCATAATCACCTGAAGGCCCTGAAGCTCTCTCTGCTGCTCTCCTTCGTGAGCACGCTGATCTGCTTTCTGCTCGCCTTTCCGCTCGCGCTCATTCTGCGCGGCAAGAGGATAGGCCGCGCGAACTTTGTGGTCTTCATCTTCATCCTGCCGATGTGGATGAACTTTCTGCTCCGCACCCTCGCGTGGCAGACGCTGCTCGAGAAAAACGGCGTAATTAACGGCATTCTCGGCGCGCTGCATCTGCCGCCGATTGCGATTATCAACACGCCGACCGCGATTGTGCTCGGCATGGTCTACAACTTCCTGCCCTTCATGGTGCTTCCGCTCTACAATACGATGTGCAAGATTGAGGACAGCGTGGTCGAGGCCGCGCGGGATCTCGGCGCCTCCTCGCTCCAGACGCTCTGGCGTATCTGGCTGCCCCTCTCGGTGCCCGGCATTGTGAGCGGCGTCACGATGGTCTTTGTCCCGGCGCTCACAACCTTCGTGATTTCCAACATTCTCGGCGGCAGCAAGATTCTGCTGATCGGAAATGTCATCGAGACCGAGTTCACCAAGGCAAGCAACTGGAACCTCGGCAGCGGTCTCTCGATTGTGATGCTGGTCTTCATCCTGCTCAGCATGACAGTGCTCGCGCGCTACGATAAAAACGGAGAGGGGACGGCATTCTGATGAACAAACGCATACGACGCTTTATCGGGGACTTTTATCTGGTGCTCATGCTCCTCTTTCTCTACCTCCCCATTTTTACGATGATTGTGCTCTCGTTTAACGAGAGTAAGTCGCGGACGCGCTGGGGCGGCTTTACGCTCCGCTGGTACGGCGAGCTCTTCTCGAACGCGACCATCATGCGGGCATTTTATAACACCCTGCTGATTGCCTTCCTCTCCGCTCTCATCGCGACCGTGCTCGGCACGGCGGCGGCCATCGGCCTCCACGCGATGAAGCGCACCGGCCGCAACCTGATGATAGGCTTAAACAACATCCGATGCTGGACGCCGACATTGTGACCGGCATCTCGCTGATGCTCGCCTTCATCGCGTTCCGCTTCACGCTCGGCTTCCACACGGTGCTGATCAGCCATATCACCTTCAACGTGCCCTATGTGCTGCTCTCCGTGCTGCCGAAATTAAAGCAGACCAACCGCTCCGCCTATGAGGCGGCCATGGATCTCGGCGCAACACCGCGCCAGGCCTTTTTCTATACCGTGTTTCCGGACATTGTGCCCGGCGTGCTCTCCGGTTTTCCTGCTCGCCTTCACAATGTCGCTCGATGATTTCATCATCACCCACTTCACCAAGGGCGCGGGTATCGATACCCTGTCGACGCTGATCTACTCACAGGTGCGGCGCGGCATTGTGCCCAGCATGTATGCACTCTCGGCCATCATCTTTGCGGCAGTTCTTCTTCTGCTTCTCGTCGCAAACTTCATGCCGTCTGCAAAAAATTCAAAGCAAGTATAAGGGGGATTCACTATGACAAAAAGAAGCATTTTGACGCGCGCGCTCTCGGCGGCGGTTCTCGCGGCACTCGGCCTTGCGCTCAGCGGCTGCGGCCAGAAGTCCGCGAAGGAGGACAACACGCTCTATGTCTACAACTGGGGCGAGTACATCGGCGAAATGTCGTGAAGGAGTTTGAGAAAGAGACCGGCATCAAGGTCGTCTACGACACCTTCGAGACCAATGAGGAGATGCTCCCGATCATTGAGGCGGGCGCAGTCCAGTACGATGTGGTCTGCCCCTCCGACTACATCATCCAGAAGATGATTCAGAAAGATCTGATTCAGCCGATCGACTTCGATAAGGTCCCGAACTACAAGAACATCGACCCGAAGTATCTTGAAAAGTCCAAGGGCTTTGACCCCGAGAACAAGTACTCGGTTCCCTACTGCTGGGGCACGGTCGGCATCCTCTACAACACCTCGATGGTGCCGGAGTCCGAGGCGCCGACCAGCTGGGCCGACCTCTGGAACCCGAAGTACCAGAACAACATTCTCATGCAGGACTCCGTCCGCGATGCCTTCATGGTCGGCGAGAAGCTCCTCGGCTACGACATCAACACGACCGACAAGACCCAGCTCGAGGCCGTCAAGGACAAGCTGATTGCCCAGAAGCCGCTCGTGCAGGCCTATGTGATTGACCAGGTTCGCGATAAGATGATCGGCGGCGAGGCAGCACTCGCAGTCATCTACTCCGGCGAGATGCTCTATGTGCAGAAGGAAGTCAAGGCTTCCGGCGCAAACTTTGACCTCAAGTATGTGATTCCGAAGGAAGGCTCGAATGTCTGGATTGACAGCTGGGTCATCCCGAAGAACGCGCGCCACAAGGAGAACGCGGAGAAGTGGATCGACTTCCTCTGCCGCGCGGACATCGCAAAGGAGAACTTCGAGTACATCACCTATCCGACTCCCGAACAAGGCGGCGTTTGAGCTGCTCTCCCCGGAACTCCAGAACAACAAGGCGCTCTTCCCGGACGATGCGGATCTCGCAAAGTGTGAAGTGTTCCAGTACCTCGGCGAAGATGGCGATGCGCTCTACGACGAGCTCTGGAAGGAAGTCAAGGCGCAGTAAGCAACGAGAAATGCGGAAACAAAAAAGAGCCGAGAGGCTCTTTTTTTGTTCCTATGATTCGCAGCGGTCATCAAACACTTCTTCCCACAGTTCGGAAATCGGCCTACTCTTACGCCCGCTCATTTCGTACTCTGCATACGCTGCAGCAGCCACAGCAACATCATACTCATCTTCAATTCGCTCAAAAAGCGCCTGCTTAAATGCCTCTTCAAGCGACATACTACGCATTTTCGCGTAAGACTCAGCAATCCTTTTCTCTTCCGCCAAAAGCCTGATTGAAAAGCACATTTTCCTACTCCTTCGTCACTTCTTGAAAAGTTCCGAGTGCGTTCCCAAGCGATATAACATAAGAATCAGCAACCTTTCTTTCATTTCATACATCAATAACCAGTCCGGCTCTATGTGACATTCTCTTACCCCTTTATAATTACCTGCCAGCTCATGATCTCGGTACTTTTCACCTAAAGTATTACCCTCTGCCAGATTATTGATAACTTCAAACAATTTATCCAAATTTCTGTTCTGTTTCTTCGCCTGTTTTAAATCACGTTTAAACTGACCGGTAAATTTGATTTCGTACTTCATACTCCCAGCGCTGCCTTAAGCTCATCCATATCTGTGTAACCTTTTACACTGTCATCAGAGGCAATCCGTCTACCTTCGGCAATGGCAGCCGCTGTCAACTCATTCGGCGTTTCCAACTTTAAGGCAAAGGGAATCCCGTTCTCTCGTATAGTTGTTCTGAGAAACATATTGACAGCCGTACTCATATTAATTCCAAGTTCCGCAAAAATCTGCTCTGCCTGTTCCTTAACATCTTTATCGGTTCTAATATTAAGATTTGTACTTGCCATGTAATGCACCTCCGTTCTGTTAATGACATTATATTCACAACGCTAAAAAAATGCAAGCATTGTAATTATTTTGCTCGTTTATATTTTATGTAAAAAAGAGCACCCTTTCGGGTGCTCTTTCATCGGGTGGGTACAGGGGCTCGAACCCTGGATCTCCAGATCCACAATCTGGCGCGCTAACCAACTGCGCCATACCCACCATATTCGCATTGCGGGATTCCGGGGAATCCCAACGAGCCTGAAGGGATTCGAACCCCCGACCCACGGCTTAGAAGGCCGTTGCTCTATCCTGCTGAGCTACAGACTCAAGAGCAGGTGATGGGAATCGAACCCACGTATCCAGCTTGGAAGGCTGGTGTTCTACCATTGAACTACACCTGCGGGCTGCGTTTTTCTTAACGCGTGCCCTAATTTTATATCATACTTCGGCCTGCTGTGCAAGCACTTTTCAAGAATTCACTGTCTTTCCCGCTCTGCCGTCTTTTGCCGCATCTCATCCAGGATACTCTTGGTAATCAGGAAGGCAATGATTGCCGAAAAGATATCGCTGACCGGCTGCGCGGCCTGAATGCCCGCCAACCCGAAGATGCGCGGCAGGACAAGGAGCACCGGCAGGAGGCAGATGCCCTGGCGAAGCAGCGCCACAACCGTCGCGCGGAAATTATAGCCTGTGGTCTGCGAGAACATATTCGCCATTGTGATCTGCGCCGCGAGCGGAATGGTGCACGCCTGCAACTGCAGCGCCCGTGTGCCGATCTCGACAACCTTCGGGTCCCGCTGAAACAGCATCACAATGCGCTCTGCGTTCAGGAACGAGCCTACGCCCATAAACAGCAGCGCGACAAAGCAGACGCGCAGACTGAACTGATAGGCTTCCTCGACGCGCTTATAATTCTTCGCGCCGTAGTTGAAACCGCAGACCGGCTGAAAGCCCTGCCCGAAGCCGATGATGGCCGAATTCATGAACATCGCGACGCGCGACACAATCGCAATCGCGGCAATCGCCGCATCGCCGTAAGGCTGCGCCGCAAAGTTAGTCACAATGACCGCGACACTCGCAATGCCCTGCCGCGCAAGACTCGGGAGACCGAAGCGGAAAATGTTCGCATAGCGCGAAAGTGCCGGCTGAAAGCGGCGCAGCCGTATGCTGAGACAGGCCGGCATACAGTTGCACTGCCAGACCAGGATGCAGAACGAAATCATCTGACTGACGGAGGTCGCGACAGCCGCTCCCGCAATTCCCATGTGAAACCCGTAGATGAGCAGCGGGTCCAGAAACATATTCAGAATGCCGCCTGTCGCAATACCTATCATCGAATAGAACGAGTTTCCCTGAAAGCGGAGCATGTTGTTCATACCGAGCGAGGCCATGAAAAACGGAATGCCGATCAGCACATAGCGCGTGTAGGACGCCGCATAGGGCGCAATCGTCGCGGTCGAGCCGAGCAGATAAACCAGCTTCTCCGAAAAAAGAATGCCCGCAATCGCAATCAGCGTTCCCGCAATCAGTTCGGTGAAAAAGCCGGTCGCCACATAGCGCTCGGCTTCTTCCCGCTCCTTCTGTCCGAGCAGACGGGAAATTTCATTGCCGCAGCCCATGCCGATCATGAACGCCACAGCCTGAATGCCCGCCATCAGCGAAAAGACCACACCGACCGCCGCCGAGGGCGAGGTGCCGAGCTGCGACACGAAATAGGTGTCCGCCATATTGTAGATGGCCGTGACCAGCATCGATACGATCGAGGGAACGGCGAGTCGCGGAATCAGCGTGTGCACCGGCTCCTCCATCATCTGCCGGTAGCGCGCCTCTTGCGATACCTGTTTCTCGTGCCTCCCGCGGCTAAGCTGTCTTCTTCAGAAGTGATGCGTGTTTTTGAGCGTCTCCCAAGTCTGATCCTTATCGCTCAGCGTGAGATGCGTGCCGTCAGAGAGCGTATAGCCCGAGGCATCCGCGGAACCCGGGTAAGCGCCCACGAGTTCCGGCCACTGAATGCCGATCTCCGGATCGTTCCACGCGAGACCGCCCTCATCGCCCGGGTGATAGAAATCCGTCACCTTATAGCAGAACTCCGCATAGTCGGAGAGCACCAGAAAAGCCGTGCGCAAAACCCTCGGAGATATAGAACTGCTTCTTATTCTCCTCGGTGAGTTCCACGCCGTACCACTGCCCGAAGGTCTTCGAATTCTGTCTTAAATCCACCGCGACATCAAAGACACGGCCGCGAATGGCACGCACGAGCTTGCCCTGCGGAAACTCCTTCTGGAAGTGAAGGCCGCGCAGCACACCCTTCTTGGAGGCCGACTGATTGTCCTGCACAAAAGTTTCAGATTGAGTCCCGCCTCTTCCATATCGCGGCGGTTATAGGTCTCCATAAAAATAGCCGCGCGCATCGCCGTGCACTGCGGGCTCAATCACATACAGTCCCTCAATCGGGCAAGTTGTCACTTTGATCTGTCCCATAAGTACCCCCTTTGTATTCTATGATTATTATACGACCATTGTCAGAAAAAAATCCAGCCCTTATAATGGGGCAAAAGCACACAGACTTTCTGAGGAATTCCTATGGACTGGAAAAAACTATTCAACTTTCGCTATATTCTGATTTCGCTCTATGTTTTAATTACTGCGCTCCTGCTCTACTGCGGCAGCCGCACCATCGACCATATTCCGGAAATCTGGGGCGCTGTCACCGGCTTTTTCTACTGGTTCCGGGTTGTCCTGCACCCGCTGATTACCGGCTTTGCACTCTGCTATCTCTTAAGCCCCGCAGTGAACTTTTTCGAGCAGCGCCTCGAGGGATTCCGGGACCTCCTGCCGCGCGCACTGTGCCGCCCCGCAAAACAGGGAAAACCGCGCTCCCTCCGGGGACTCGCCGTCCTCCTTACTTTTGTGCTGGTATTGCTTGCCCTCACTCTGCTGCTCTCTCTCCTCATCTCGGCACTCAGCAGCAGCGTACAGCTCGCCAATTTGAGCGATCTCTGGCGCATGACCAAGGAACTGAGTCTCGCGATTTCAAACTTCTATCAGGATGTGCTGCATAAGCTCTCCACGCTCCCGGTCGCCGGAAACGACTTTACGGCCTATCTGCAAGGCGCCGTCTCGAACCTGATGAGCTTCGCGGAGCGCTTCCTCGGCTCCATGCTGTCGAGCGTCAACAACATGGGCAGCTTCTTCTCGAACCTTCTCTTCTCGCTCATCTTCTGCGTCTACTTCCTCTTGGACGGCGAGAACATACTCCGCTACTGGAAGCGAGTCTCCAAGGTCCTGCTCGGGCAGCGCATCAACCGGGCGCTCTCCGTCTTCTTCTCGGATGCGGACCGCGCCTTCGCAGGGCTATATCCGCGGCCAGGTGATCGATGCGCTCATCATGGCTGTCCTGGTCAGTGTGTCACTCAGCATCATCGGCGTACGCTACGGGCTCATCATCGGCATCCTGACAGGCCTCGGCAATCTGATTCCCTATGTGGGGCCCTTTGTCGCCTACGGCAGCACTGCTCTGGTCTGCCTGCTCTACGGCGACTACACGCGCCTCATCACGGCGCTCATAGCCCTCTTTGTGATTCAGACTCTGGACGGCAATGTGATCAATCCGCGACTTTGAGCTCCAGCATAGACATTCACCCTCTGCTGGTCATCGCCTCCCTCCTGGTCGGCGGTGCCGTGGGCGGAGTCCTCGGCATGCTGCTCGCCGTGCCGGTCGGCACACTCCTGAAAATCCAGTTTGAGCGGCTGCTCGAGCTGCGGGAAGCAAAGAAGACCGGGCAAAGCTCATAAGCACACTGTCCTTCTCCGAAATACGCACCGAAATGTGTGCCCCTTCACGTAAGAAAGGAGAATCTCATGAATTTCCGTCCCCACAATCAGAATCTCATTGTAATCAGCGAAGCAGAGCATTGCGAATTTGAGAAACTACGCCGCAATGCAGAGTACCTTGCCAAACTTGAGCACTCCATGCAGCAGTTCAAAGAAGGAAAAGTAGTCGCCAAAACCATGGATGAGCTACTGAACATGGAGAACTAAGAAAGGAATCGGAAACCGCTTGGTTTATATCGGCGACAGTGAGCAAAATCTGATGATTCTTTCCTGTCGCGGACACTACGAAAATTGAAAATATCTTCCGACACAAAAGGGAACAGACAGGCTATGCCTTGTCTGTTCCCTTTTGTCTTATTCCCCCTGCCAGCTCTCCGCTGTCTTGCAGACCAAATCCCAGAATAACTTTAAATAGACCAGCATGGCCCCGTAGGAAACGCTGTAGAGAAAGGACTTCCACCAGAGCGCCTTGCCGCTCGCCTCGACCGCCTGCAAAACGCGGGTAAAGACAGGCGTCTTCCCGAAGAACCAAAGAGTCGCCGTGATATCCCCCTCCGGGCGAAGCAGAAACTGTGTGACCACGAGGAGAGACAAAATCGATTTCAACACGCACTCGTAGCGGTTCCGGCTCTGCCGCACCAAGAGTACAAAGGCCGGGAGCGAGACCAGATAGAAGGAGGGCGTGGATAGAGTCAGCGATGAGAAAGTAAACATAATAACCGCCAACATGAGTACCGTCCTCAAAATCTGAACCGGCATGGCCGCCTTGGTGTCCCAGTGAAGCACACTCCAGAGGAAGGCGATTACCAGCCCCACAATCGCCGCATAGGTTCTGATTTCCGTGCTGACCAAGGGGAACGCAAGCCGCCAGAGACGTTTGGTCTGCGGCAAATCCCGGTAGGCAAAGCGCAGTGCCGTCGGCAAAATGCGCGGCAACAATAGGAAGACAAAGAGCAAACACCCGAAGCTGAGACCAAAGAGGAGCCAGTCCTTTCTCGCTTTCTTATCCCGCACGAATAGGGTCAACATGAGGAAGGCCATGCTCGGCAGCAGCATGAGATAAGTCACCTTGCAGGCCACGCCGAAGCCGAGAAAGAGCGCGGCGCTCCACTTGTTCTTTCGCACATCGGAGAGCAGTAAGAGGCCAAGCAGGGTACAGTAGACCGGTAGCATGTCAAACTGAATAAAGATGATGGCAATCCAGAAGCAAAGCGGATTAAAGACAGAGAAGTAATAAACTTCTCGCGCCCGTTCTTCTTTGAGGAATCCACGCTCCAGGAGGAAGCTCATCAGCGAGAGCACTGTGCCGTTCATGAGAAGCATGTTGAGCATTTTATAGAGGAACGACTGTAACCAGTGATAGGCCCCCGGCTGAAAGCCCCCGAGCGTCGGGTAGAGTAGGTAGGACGGCAGACCGTAGCCCGCAAGCATCATGCCCTCGTACTGCCATAAATAGAGCTCTACATTCTTATAGGGGTTAATGCAGACAAAAAGCTGAAAAATATCGATACCCTTTTGCCAGAGGATAATGCTGTCGGATATGACGATTAAGTCGCAGCCGTAGAAAATGAAAATGCTGACCGCACTTACCAAAAAAGAAAGCAAAATGGGTTTCCGTCCGATTGCCTTGACCGCATGATCCGAGTAGACGAATACCTTGAAACCGCTCTTAGTCCGCACATTTTCACGGAAGACCAAAACAAAGAGGCCGAAAAGCAAGAAAAACAAGGCTGCGGTGACAGGCAAACGCTTCGTCTCGTTTCCGCCGAGCGAAATGCAATAGGTCCCGACATAATACATGGAACTTGTATAGCGGCTCACCGGCTGTAACTGTTTCTCCTCCCCGTTCACCGCACAGGAAAGCGGCACGCCGTCTTTGATTGTCACCGCGAGCTGCTTGCGCTCTCCGCCGCTCCGAATTTCGCCCGCATACTCATTCACTCCGGTAGGCAGTAATTCTACCGGTGCCTCGTCATAGACAAAGGCCATGACAATTCCCTCGTTCAGGCGATCCATATCCAGAAAAAGTTGCCGCGAAGGAACATAAAGCGATGCGAAAAAATTGGCAAGGTAGAGGCTCAGCAAGGCCAAGATGACAATGACAATAGAATTACGTAGGATTCCTTTTTCTCTCATGTGTAACCCCCGCAGCAGTTGCCTAGGTGAATTCGCGCTGTTCTTGCCCTCTTTATACATAAATGATATAGCCGAGATAAGCAACGAATGCAACGGTGAGCAAAATCAGAACTTTATCGTGCGTGATGACTTCAATCGGGTCTCCGTCCGAATCCCCCTCAATGTCCAGGCTGTACTTCATGAGGAGAATCATCAAAATCGGCACAGACCAGATAAATAAGACACTCTCATGCTCTACCGCCCACATTGCATAAAAAACAATGGATAGCGCAATACAGACGTACATATTTTTGTCCAGAAAGCTGTACGAATAATACCGCAACACCGGCCGCGTCTCCTGTCATACTTCCCTGTCTTGCGATTTCATTTCTGCGTTTTCCCCAGTCCCATATAGAAAGCTCCTGTCCATATGGTGAGGTAGAGCCAACCCGAGATCGGAATTTGGGTCAAGGCAGCGCCGTAAATAACGCGGATGATAAATCCGGAGGCCAGAATAATAACATCAATCAAGGGCTGGTTCTTGAGCCCGAAACTGTATGAAACATTTAGCACAAAATAAATGAAAAGCAAAAGCAGCCCGGATACACCTCCCGCAAGATACGATAGCGTCAACGACAGGGACAGGCAAAAGCCACCGATCACTCTGGCTTGTAAGATATGGATGCTTCCGTCGGCAATCGGACGAAAAGCGTTTTCGTCGGGTGAAGACGATCCTTGGGCGCATCCTGGATATCATTTAAAATATAAACCGTTGAAGATATCAGGCACAACGAAAAAAAGCCGATGAGCGCCGTTGTAAATCTCTCGGTAAACAGCGTTTTATTAAAGAATATCGGTGTGAATACCAATATATTCTTGAGATAGTGCTTTACCCGCAATAAATCAAGGTATTTTTTCATGCTTTTCTGAGCCTCTTTCCGAGTAACTGTATAACCCATACAAACCGATTGTCAATCCTTGACGCATACAATAAAAGAGCCTCGGATGGTCTTGCAGTCTTTCAGAAGTTCTTATTCTTCAAAAAACCGACAAGACCCCAATGGCTCAATTCCATATGCAATCGCTATCTACATCTCATTTTTGCTTGAATACGAAGAACTTGCTAATCACGTAATTCGAAACAATGACCACAATCTGTGCAATCAGCTTCACCAGAAGGCTGCTCCAGTGCAGACGGTCGATGAACACAAACAACATCAATTCTTCCACACCAAGGGTCAACAGGCGTCCGCTGAAGAAACCGGCCAGCTGTGCCCAGAAGCCCTTGGCCGAATCCGTTGTAGCATCGAAGACCCAGGTCTTGTTCGTAATAAACTGGAACAACACGCAGATAACCCAGTCCACAACGTTGGCAAAGAGCGCCCCCCAGCCAAAGCGCTTCGTGAAAAGAACAAAGAGCGCCAGATTCAAAAAGACTGCCAGGCCTCCGAAGAAGAGATACAGGAGTACTTCCTTGTGTTTACTGTACCAGGGCTTTAAAATTCGCAGTCCTGGCAAGCCCATCATCCTGTCAAAAATGTCTTCACGTGTGTTTTCCATAATCATCTCCCAAATTCAATACCAAACAGCAAAACCTCAGGTCATCTCGCTTTGCCGGGCACGGGACAGGCAATGCGAATCAAAACTCTGTTTTCCGGTACACATCAAATCTTGTCAACGCCGAAAATACGGAACTTCTCAGCGTACCCGATTTCTCAGAAGCGGAATCTTTTGCAATATCTTTGACGTCAACAAACTACAGAGAAAATCTGGGTACAATTGTAGTGGTCAACATTTTTTGTAACACCACTGCTTAATGGTACACTCCACTCTCTTTTCAAACTTTGAAGTCACAAATTGTGACCTCAAACAACCTCATCATTGTAGTAGTCAAAGTTTTTTGTTATACCACTGCTTAATAGTACACTCCGCTCTCTTTTCAAACGGAGTCAGATATCTGTTATATGAGTTCAAGGCTCAGTAATTCCTTCTTTTGTACCGGCACGGTCTCATTCCCTTGACAAATCAACATTCTATCCCATCATGTCATAGAGGGATGGCCAACGTCCATCCCTCTACAAACTTACTTTACCGCAAGAAACAATCGAATCTGCTCTTCCGTCACCGCAGTCAAATCCTTGCTGTCAGCCCAGGCCTGGTACCAGCGCACGGTCTCGCCGACTGCCTGATCTACATGCCAGATGGGTGCCCAGCCAAAGCTCTGCTTTAACTTCGCGCAGTCAAGCTTCAGGAAACCCGCCTCGTGCGGTGCATTGGCCTCGGCCACGTTCTTCCAAGAAGCCGGCTCACCCCAGTGCTTCACAAAGAGGTCTGCGAGTTCGCCGGTACTCACGCAGTCGCAGTCATCCGGGCCCACATTGTAATAGCCCGCATACTTTGCGTCCTTTGCCTGCTGCATCACAATCATGAGATAGGCGTAGAGCGGCTCCAGCACGTGCTGGTAGGGGCGGGTCGAATAGGGGTTCCGAAGTTCCACTGCCTTGCCCTGCACCGTTGCCCGCACGCAATCCGGAATAATTCTATCCTTCGCGAAATCGCCGCCGCCGATCACATTGCCCGCGCGCGCGGTGGAAATGCGCATTGCACCGGGCTCCGAGAAAAAGGACTTCTGATAGGAGTGGGTCACCAGCTCCGAGCAGCTCTTCGAGTTCGAGTAGGGATCGTAGCCGTCCAGCTTCTCATCCTCGGTAAAGCCGTGATTTGCCTCTTCCGGGTTCTCATAAACCTTATCGGTCGTCACATTGAGGAAGCTCACCACGCCGCCGAGCTCCCGCACTGCCTCGAGGAGGTTCACGGTGCCCATCACATTGGTCTCATAGGTCTTACGCGGATAGCGATAGGACTCTCTGACCAGGGGCTGCGCCGCGAGATGAAGCACACAGTCCGGCCTTGCCTCCCGCACGGCCTCTTTGAGGCGGGCAAAATCCCGGATGTCTGCAATGGTGGAGTGCATCTCCTTGTCAAGCTCCAGCAGAGTAAAGAGCGAGGGCTCACTCTCCGGCGCAAGCGAATAGCCGTAGACTTCCGCGCCGAGCAGGCGGAGCATAACTGAGAGCCAGCTTCCCTTAAAACCGGTGTGGCCGGTCAAAAATACGCGTTTCCCCGCGTAAAACTGCTTCATATCCTCTGTGTATTTCATTCTCATCCCCTACTCTGCTTCATTCACTCTGTTCAGTCCAAAGCTGCCTGCTCAAAGGCCTTCACTTCTTCCGGCGTACCGAGCACATGCACAGCCTCTGTCGGCACCACCGAGATATAAACTTCTCCTGCCTTTTTGAATCAGATAGTTATACATCGGCGCAATGTACTTCTCACCCTTTTCCAGATTCGCATTGTCCGCGTAAAACTCCCGGTAGAGCTTCTCATAGAGCGCACAACTCTTGAAATAATACGCGCCGAGCGTACAGTTTTCGGAAATTCTGGTCTTTTCCCGAACTTCCACCGCTTTACCGCTTTCATCGAGACGCACAAAACTCCAGTGGTCTCCTTCGCCGAGGAAGCAGGGAATAAAACCGTCACCCTTTAATTCCGCCGCATTCATCGCACCCGGTACCACATAGGTATCGATATTGTAGATCAAAAGACCATGCTCCGGGTTCCAGTACTTCGAAGCCAGTTCCGCCGTGGTAGCCTGTCCGTCCGTCAGATAATCGAGCAGCAGAAGTTTATAATCCGCAATACCGAGTGCTTTGCACTGCTCTGCAATAAAGGTCTCGACATCCGCACTCTCGTCGCGCATCGCAATAAAAATATAGCGCGCCGCACAGTCCGCAAAACCTTTTAAGCTCAGAATAGACCACTCGAATAAAGTCTTGCCGCGCGTCTCAATCATGAACTTCGGAACCGTATACCCAGCCTTCCGGAAGCGGGACCCGAGACCGCCCATTGTGATTACAATATCCAGCTTCTTCATGCTCAATCCTCCTTTGCGCGGGACGCCTCACAGCGCTCGGCGAGTTCTTCCGGGGTATAGGCGAGAAACTCGTCCGGTCTCACCGAACGGTCATCCACATAAAAGCCCTTATGTCCCGGCCAGGGCTTGCCGTAAAAAATCTCATCGTAGGGAATGTTCCACTTATCCAGCCATTCCGTCAGAATCCGCGCGGTGTTCTTGTTAATCAGTCCCAGATTGCCGCCATAGGAATTCATATTGCGAGAAGTAAAAAGCACAATTTTGGCACCGGCCTCGTGGTAAAAGCGTATCTTTTCGACCACCGATGCATACGGAACCAAGTCTTCGTACTTCTCTTCTTTTTTCTTAATCGGGCATATCGTACCGTCAATGTCAAAGACGAACGAATACTCACTGTAGTTCATTCCGAATCTCCTCCAAAATGTTTCTCGCATTCAGGATAAAGCCGAATACCTTGTGCGGATTGTCGATGTGTAACGGCAACATCGAGAGGAACAGCGACGCCTCATAGAGCCGAATCAGCAGATAATCATATCCGGACGCTTCCGCTTTTTCCCGGAACCATTTTTTGTACTGTGCATTGTCAAAACCGAGTTTTAACTCTGCCTGAAACTCACGGTTAATCGAAATCTCATAGAGCGCATTGTTGAAAAAATCGTAATTGCCGCAAACCGAATGGCTGAGTTTTGCGAGATCATAGTACGGATTGGTCCAGAGTTCCTCTTCCGTGAGCGCGCCCTTCGGATCAATGAACTTGAGCATTCTGGTCGCCTTGTTGTACATCGCATTAGCAAAGCAGGGATCGCCGTGACCGATCACGCTGACCGGCTCCACCCGGACGCGCGCCTCCACCTGCTTCTTCAACGCAAAGTAGCGCGCCTTGATATCGTCGATGGTCTCACCGGTACCGGCCTGTAGGAGTGCCGCAATGTGTCCGTAGCTCCCAAGTTTCTTCAGATCTTCAATTCGACTCTCCACCTTTTCGATGTAAAGGGAATCGGCCGTTTGCTGATACTCTTCTTTGCTGACCGCTTTCGCATGCCGCTCTTTGAAAAAGTTAAAGTACATGTCAAGCAGACGCCGGAATTCCTCCTCACCGATTGAGCCGTGCACCCACTTGATTGCGAGATCTGTCATATAGAGACGCTCCATCGTATAAGAGGCGCTCTTCTCATCTTCCCGATAGTGAAACGGCAGGACAAACCACCGCTTCATGTCATCCGGCAAGAGATGATAGAAAGTGTACTCCGCCTTAATCTTTTTCTTGTTGGTGGAACGCTTGGTCAGCGTATATTCTTTTTCCTCGAGCGAATTAAAATAGCGCGCGTCGAAATTTCCCGTAATACAACGGATAAAGTTAAAGACATCGCCGATATTGACAAGTCCGTCTGCCGGGAACGAATTTGAAACCGTTCGCACCGCCGTAGCCGAACTTCCCTCCTTGCAAACGCGCTCCAAAAATGCACGATACGACTTTGTGTCCGCAAACATTACTCCCGCAGTCTCATCCCGCACGGTCATCCGGTAGCTTTCCTCAATAAAAGGCAGTTTCTGAAACGAGAGTTTGGCCCACTCCGCATCGCTGATAATATAGTTCGCAAACATATGCAAAATGTGAACCGGCTCCGCCGTCCGGTCTTCGAACTGCTCCAATAAAGCATTAAACGCAAAGACAGAGCGCACCACCTGCCACTCCATCTCCGGAAAATAGACCCGGAGCTGTTGCTGAAAGCGCTCTCCGAGGCGCTGCCGCTTGACAACCACTTCCGAAAAGCCCTTTTCACCGATCACATCCTCTATGACTTCACTCTTCCGAACCGTATCGTCAAAGATTACGATAAGCTTCATGTTCCCGTTCCTTTCTTCCCACAAACAACAGGGTGACGAGATATAAAAGCAATAGCAACACTGTGCCGAACAGAATGATTCCGCTCAGATAGGCGATTTTTCCGCCCCACATCGCGCCAAGCAGATATGCTGACATTGCAGCTCCCAAATCCGCGCGCAGCAAAGATACCGTGAGCGCCAGACCGCCGATTTCAATGAGCCAGGCAGCCACCGACAACATATAGCTCAGCAAAAACTTTCCCTGCACCACGCGGTGAATATCCCGGTATGCTGCCTCCAAACGCGCTAAAACGGTCAATGCGAACAGTTTCCTTGTGCTGCCTCTTCCCGCAATCAGGTAGCGATTCCAGTACTGGCAGAGCCCCGGCAACGCAAAATAGATAAAGCTCAGCGCAAACAACACCGCAAGCAGGACAAAAGAAACCGCAGGCATCGCATTACCGAGTGGCAGTACAAATAAAATCAGTACCGTAATCAATGCCGCCGTGTCTACAAAACGGTCAAGAAGAATCACCGCAATCCCGTACATCCAGTCGTCGATATAGTAGCCGTAGCAGTAGCAGCGAAACAAATCTCCTGCCTTTAACGGCAATATCATGCTGACCGGTGTAATTTTACAGTACTGCCTGAGGAAGAGCCCAACTGGCAATTTTCGATCCAATAACTCCAGATAGAGACGAAATGCCTTAATGCCATGTACCAGAACTACAGTCACAATCATGATGGGGCAAATCAACGGATTGTGAAGGACAAAGGAAAAATCCTGGTGCAACAAGGCTCTGCCGAGAAGCAGCACAGTGAGCAACAACACCAGGATATTGACAAGTTTATATGTTTTCTGCTTCATGGTCGTCGTTCTCTTTGCCCTTCCGATTCGTGTAAACCGGCTTCGCGGTATACGCTTTGATCAGCTTGTCTCTGTGCTCTGCAGCAATAAAGCCTTTGCGGTTAACGATATAGCTTCCCAAAAGCTTCAGTACGACAATGGCCTGATTGACCATCTTGACATTCGAGACCTGATCGTCCTCTCTCCAGAGTATCGGGAAGAAGCGCATGTTCTGACGGTAATAGGAAGAACCAAGAATCATGCAGTAATTGAACATGAGGTTATCCTTGTACTTCTCATAGAAACGACTTTTGAGGCTCGAAACCTTGTACATGTTGAGTCCCGAACCGAGGTCATAAATGCGTCTCCCGGTGCCGATTGAGAACAAGAGATTATAAACACGGTTTCCGAAAGTACGGAAGGCAGAGTAGCCCTGCAACTTAGAACCGCGCATAAAGCGCGCGCCGAGGAAGCAATCGTACTTCCGATACGCTCCGCTCTGCAAATGCGGCAGGATATTCGCGATATCTCCCTGATCGTCACCATGCAATACTATCACATAGTCAAAGTTGTGCTTCATGGCGTACTCGAATGCAACCTTGTGAGAGCCTCCCAAACCGTAGTTATCATCGTTTCTCAGCAGCGTCACCGGAATAGGCAGCGGGTGCTCTTCCAGATAACGCATGGCCGCAGCCTCACCGTTGTCTGTGCTCCGGTTGTTTACGACAATGACCTCTGTTAATTCCCGGCACACCTCCGGCTTCAACTGCCCCAGAACACGGACAATCTGCTTCTCGCAGTTATACATCGGAATGAATAACAATATCTTTCCCATAGATAATCTTATCTCCTTTTAACTCACCAGCGCAATATTATGTCTTGCCTAGCTTCTTGCAGATTGACAACCCCCAAAAAATAGCAAGCACATATCCCAATAAATAAAAAGATAGAACGTACATGAACCAATTCGACGGCTGCGTCAATACTACAATCCCCAACTTAGAGAGTATTGCCGTCAAAATACCGAAGTAATACCACTCCTTTTTAAAGCATACTTTCATCCATGCATAGATCAAAACCAATTCCGGAATAATCGCATTCCAAATAATCCGTCTTAGAGCTGCAATGAAGCTGTTGTTTCCATTAATCATTCCGAATGATCTAATGAACGCCTTTCTGAATTCTATAGATGGAGGATAACTGGCAAACCATCCCTTTTCTAATACTCTTCTTGCCGCTTCGTTTCCGTTATCTAAATCATAAAGCTTTGAAGTAAACTCCACATTAGCTGTACTCTTGCCATTTATTCCAGAACCATCAATAAATAAGTTAAGCCTTTCTATAATTACGACTTGGGGATACTTCAGTGCAAGTCTAACAATTGCTTTTTGAAATCTCCTATATTCCTCTGGTGTAAAATCATCACTAGGATCTTCATTTCGATTCCTGATACAAGGTGTAGTCCAGTACAGAAATTCTCCATTTGCCCATGGGTTATCCATAATAACTTTAACACTCGCAACCTTATCAATTGCTTTCAAGTCATCTGCATCGGCAACAGGATCTGCATTGCGTACAAGTTCTGCACACGGACGCATTAAACTCATGACTTCATAATTCGCATCTCCTAAAGCCCAGCTTTGAAATTTGGATATTCCGAAAACCCCAATCAAAATTAATATGACGCTCATAAACTTTTTTCGGTTCGCAACAATTGACTTTGGAAGAGAGAATAACAAAATAGATATTACTGGAATATAAACGAAAGACTCTGTGCGCCATGTTGAAACAATTACACACAAAAAGACAAACAGTAACAAGTAACTCAAATCCCACTGTCTTGCACTTCTTTTTACATCTATAAGAATCACAATCATTACTAATTCGAGATAGACATACAATCCAATCCGATAACCTGAAAACTGATACATAATAACAGGCGGCAACAAGAACGGGAGAACTTTAATCCCTGTGTCTAATATCTTGTTCTTTATGACAGGAATCTTAAGAATCTGTTCGAGCTTCACAACTGTAAAGGCAACGCACAATGAAATAATAACATTCTGTAAGAAAATAATACCTGCAGGAAATGGAAGAATTTGCAATAATACGTCTTGATATGCTCCTGACAAACATGCTGCCAAGGACTCCACATCGTATAGGAACTAATTCCCACTAAAGTCCATAAGTCATCAAACGTCCATGCGCCTGGCCAAAATAGCAATAAAAGCAGAAGCATGATTCCCAAATATGAGCAGAAGATAAATCTTCCTCTCATCCAAGCTTCATCTTTACATCGGATTTTATTATAGGCCTGAAAAGCAAAACTCCAAGCAGCGCACAGAAAGCAAAGATAAAAAATTTTAGTAAGGAAAAAATAGAGTGTCGGATGATAATATGTGAAAAACGCTCTATCAACCTGAAATACAGTCGTCACAATCCATTGAATTAAAGCAAGTATTAACGGGAATCTCTTTGTCTTACAGCAAATCATCTGTTTTCTCTCCGTGTGCCATACCGGTCATTATCTATGTCGTGATGCTGGTGCTCCTGCCTCAAATGTATCAAAATTGATTGAATCAATTAGCTCAAATTTTGTATTGTCTATAACAACGATATTTAAGCCTCGGCGCTCCATCGAATATTGTATGTTGTCAACGTAAATTTTTCCGATATTACCCGCATTAAATGTCGCACTCTGAACGAAAATGTAATGATCATGGAAATATTGACCATGTTCAATTAACTCATCTCCTCCCATCTTCTCATACACGACTTCGCCTTTTGACCAGATTCCAATAAAGCTATGATACACTTTCTCAGAGAGTGCCTCCGTACTAGCAAATCCCATCCTTTCTAATTCTTTCAATGCGTTCTCCGGCATCGGATACCCTTGTATATCTTTCACACAGATAATCGCAGTACAATCATAAAGATGCTCAATTGTCCGCAAATACTCAAGCAAATCGTTTGTTGAAATTTTCTGATTGCTTTGCTCCAAGCGTCTTCCACTCTCAATTGGAATATCCTTAACTCTACCTGAAGCACTTGCAATGATTGTGCTAGAAATTAGAACGGCAAATAAGCTCGAGCCAGCGCCCTCTAATAATTTTCATACTTTCATCCCTAAATTGATTAATTAAGCTCAATCTGATGTAGTTAAAAATTGCTTGATAAAAGATATCATTGCCATAGCAATCCGATCATATACCTTGTAAAACAAAACCAGCAAACAACCGCAAATCACCGTAACTGTCAAATTGATTATAAACAAGAGCACCATTGTTATAAGCCAGCCAAACGAATCTGCCAAATTGGTAAATCGATAGATAAACGATCCACCGATTCCCTGACTAAAATAAAAGCAAAGAGAATTTTTGCCAAGAAATCGAATAAACTTGCACTTCTCAGCCATGCTTTTTCTCGTATACCTGCGAAAATATAGGCAACTGAGAATGGAAAGCATCGATGCTGCAAAATAGATAATATGTGGCGGAAATTTGACCGCTTGCAGATTATATGGATCTATTTGCAAGGCATAACTCAATCCCCACCAACTTCCCAGTGATATCAATACCGCAATCACATAGACTTTTGTGGTCAAAACGGAAACGGATGATGCTTTATAACCAAGCAAGTAAATAGGCAAATAGAACAGGCACATCCTGGAAAGCAGAAACCAACTATCTTGTCCGGTCGCTGAAATATAAAATAGCCCCACTAGCAAAAAAATGATGATCTCGTTTGTCAGTGTGCTTAATTTTTGAAAGTTCCGGAACAACGCCACTAACACTCCACCAACAGTAGCCACTAAAAAATACATCGGCATATACCACATAGACCCACTCACAGTAACAAAATGTTCCAGACTAAGTGGTCCAAAAACAATCTGCGATATATATTCGTAAGGACTTTGTATCGTCTTCCCATAAAATGCCCATGAGCTGAAATCTAAGAGTGTTACAAAAAGGATCCACTTGATCCATGTATTTATGAGGCCATAAAACATTTTCTTGAAGTCTTTATTATAAGATGCTCCCCATCCAGATAGAAAAATAAAGAGCGGGACATCAACCAGAAGGCATATCATCCTCATAATACTTGGAATATAGCTCTCTCCGGAATAGAATGCCGTATGAATAAACACTATAGATATTGATGCCAATCCTTTATAGAAATCCAAATTATAGTCTCTGGTTGATATCTTCACACAGTGCTTCTCTTGCACTTCACAGTCGTTTTTCTTCAAAAGCATATTTGACCTTCACATTTCAACCACATTATCGACAATCCTAGTCCTCGACAATGTACTCGAAAACACTTTGATATAGACCCACATCGATGCAACAGATATCGTAAATAGCAAAGAGTTCCATTGAACAGAAATGCCAGCCTCTTCAGCAAGCCGAAATACCGGCGAGAAAATCGGTTGTTTCCCAAAAAATTGTAGAGTGGCTGTAACATCTCCCACCGGTCCAAAAAGGAAGCACACCACTATGAGAACAGAAAATACGTTCTTTAAAAACAACTCATAGGCATTTTCACAGCGCGAGGACAGTATAACAAATGACGGCAGGGCTGTAAGATAGAACGATGGCGTAGAAATTGTTAATGAAGAGAATACAAATGTGATTATCCCTAACATTAATAATGTTTTGATCAAATGCTCTTCTAAACTTCCTCTTACATTCCAAGTCAATGCACTATGCATAAATGCAAATATGAGTCCGGCAATCGCTACATACAGATATACCGCATTTGTAATATACGGAAAAAATGTATACCAAATGCGATTTGCCTGCGGTAATGCGTGGAAAGCTAATTTGATAGGTGTCTCTAGCATTCTGGGCAATAGCATCAATACCGTGACTATTATGATAAAACCAGTCATCAAACCAAATATTTCTTTTCTGCATCCCTTATAGGCAAAAAACAACGACACAAGCAGTAAACATATACTTGGAAAGAACATGAGCTCTGTCACTTTACAAGAAATACCATAGCCAAGGAAGAATGCTGCCGTAATCGGTTCTTGCCGTGCTTTTGAAATCAACAGGATTCCCAGTGTGACTAGGTAGATTGGAAGCATATCAAATTGAATGAAAATAATAGCTATCCAAAATATCATTGGATTAAAGACTGAAAAATAATAGACAAGTTTTGCCTGTCTGTTCCGAATCAATCCTTTGTCCAATAGAAAGCTCAGAACCGAAAGCACTGTCCCATTTATCAGCAACATGTTAATCAACTTATACTCGATTGATTGTATCCAATGATAGTGGTCGGGCCGAAAGAATGTTAAAAACGGGTAACTCAAGTAAGAAGGTAATCCGTATCCAGCTAGCATAGCACCTTCATACTGCCACATATATAACTCCATATTTTTGTAAGAGTTGATACATGCATCTAACTGATAAATGTCAATCCCCTTCTGCCACATAACAATGCTTTCAGAGATTACCTGTAAATCACAGCCATAAAAAATCCCTGCACTTACTAGGGCCACTACAAAAGAAACAATAATCGGCTTTCTCCCAATCGCTTTGACTGCTGTTCCGGAGTAGGTAAGCACTGCTAGCCCATCTTCACTTTTACGCACTTCCTGTCGTATTTTGCAAAGTAGCCAGCTAAAAGCGAAGAAAAGCGCGCCTGCCCAAAGCATCTTATGCGAATCTGTAATTGGTAAATCTACGCAAAAAGTATTGTAATAGTACTGCGAAATCGTATACCGTTTAATCGGAATTAATTTCTGTGCCTTTCCGTTCACAAAACAACTTTGTATCTCTGCACCGCTTGTTGTGACATTCAGATGATAATTCTTCCCATTGACATCGATCTCTCCTACATAGTTATTCTCCCCATCAGCTGTTAAGGTTTGCGGGTTTCCTTGTAGACAAATGCCATCACAGAAGAACTCTGATTTAAACTATCTGTGTCCAGAAATAGCTGTCGCTGTGGCGAAATCATATTAGAGAAAAAATTTGCAAAATATACGCACAGCAGAACCATTGCAATCCATTCAACGCAAACCCGTACTTTAACCCTGGGCTGATCGTTCATTTTCATCCTCATTTCCTAGATCAAGTAGTTAAGCGAATTCATTTAACATTCCACTCAATAAGTCTATTGTTAACTACTAGGTAAGCATGTTCAGCTATCCTAGCCATTGGTAAATCTGATTCTGAATCCGAATAAAACCCTCCGATTTCTTTTTCTGAAAACGCTTGACGAAACCGTTTAACTTTCTCATTACCATAACAATTCTCACTCAGGAAGTTCCCGCTATGTATATCAACCTTAGTGGCAATCAAACTGCGAATTCCCAATCGCATACAAATTTCCAAAATCAAAAATTCCGGGGAGGCTGTTATTACAACATCTTCCTCTGATTTCTGCTGTAAATACCAGCTCTTAATCCTACACTCATGTAGATTCCAAAACTGTCGAACAAAGTCCTCTGCATCATCCAGCTTTGTAAGAAAGTGAAAATAGACCTCTTTCAGTTCTCTCTTGGAAACTTTGCCCAGCTTATACAAAACACAATACCTAAAGAAGCGCGGCAATTCCAGAAACAAATGTGGCCGTCGTTTCAGACAATATACATAAAAATCGACGGAGCTGTCCCCCTGATAAATGGTTCCGTCAAAATCGTAAACATTCATTGTTATAACCTCAAAATATACAATAAGGTCACCATCAAAGCCGCATAAAGCAAGACCAGACAAATCAGCGTTCTATCTTGTCCGATTACCTCAACCGGATCACCATCCGAATCACCCTCAATATCCAAGCTGTACTGCATGAAATAATCATAACCAGAGGGACTGAAATAAAATATGCTTGGCTCTCTTTACTGGTTGCCCACAGCGCATAAAACATATTGGTAAGTGCAAGGCAAACATACATATTCTTGTCCAAGAAGGATAGAGAATAGGATTTCAGAACTTTTCTCGTTGTTCCGTCATTACCTTGCTGTTGCATCTCATTTCTTCGTTTTCCAAATCCGAGATAAAACGCCCCCGAAATAACCGTGAGATATAACCACGCTGATATCTCGACATGAGATATCACTGCTCCATATACTACTCGCAAGAAGAATCCCGAAGTCAATATAACGACATCAATCAAGGCTTTATTTTTAAGGCCCTTACTGTATGCGATGTTAAGAAATAAGTATAAAAGAACAATTACAACCGCGTTCATTGATGCGATAGTATAGGAAATTGTGATAGACACACAAAGACAGATGGCAAAAATGAAATAGGCAGATTTTACTGTGATTTTGCCACTTGCAATGGGGCGAAATTTCTTTTTGGGATGCATTCTATCTTTATCCACATCCTGTATATCATTAATAATATACACGCAGGAAGAAATCAAAGAAAACGCTATGAATCCCAACACTGTGCTTTTCCAGATGTCCATTTGCAAGAGGTTTTGACTAAAAAACAGTGGCACGGCCACCAAGATATTCTTAACCCAGTGCTTCACTCTAAGTAATTTTGAAAAACTCCGCATACGCATTGCTCCTCTGATGAATCGTATTATTCTACTAGCACTTGAATTTACTTCTTCCGGCCGCACAGCATCTTTTCTGTCTTCTCAAATTAGAGATGTTAAAGATGTATTTTTCAGGAGCTACAATCATCCAAATCTTGGAAGGCCATTTGTTTTGGCCTTCCGATTTTCCCAAACCTCACACGACATTCACGTCTCAGTCTCATTTAATATATGAGAGAAACATTCAACCACACAATAGAAAGAAGCTTATCGTTTTAGGATTGCTGTTATTTTCTGTCCCAGAAAGTCTGCAAGCAAAGCGATTAATACCACCAGAACAAAATCCAACATCATAATAAGCCAGATATAAGATTCATTCCAGTTCAGAAATATCATAGTCTCCTTATATATTGCACTCCCGAAATCCGCATGAATCAAGTAGAAAGCAAAAGAGAAACGACCAATCCATGCAAACGCTTTCTCGGTCTTTGCACTCCACCCTCTGTAATAGGGAGCCGCAAAAATGACAGCAAGAATGAATACCATTGCAAAGAACATTTTTAATTCCGAGTAATTTGCAGCGCCAAAACTTCCCACAATCCATCCTTGGAACCCTGTCATATTGCGATAAATCCCAAGTCCCGAAACGACTGCGAGAGGAATCATCCGTGCATCTCTCTCTTTATAATATAGGAGGTAGAACAGGATCCCCATCACAAAATGTCCCGAATACTTCAAAATCAAGAGATTCGTGATAAAAGGCTGCTTAATCAAAAAAGAAGCTACCACCCATGTGTACATCACACCGTACTTATGCCTTTTCCATAAGCCAAGCTTCATGATAACAATCACCAGCAGATAGAACTTACACTCTACCATCAAGGTCCAGTAAATCGATGAGAGTGGTGTTCTACCAACCAAATCTGTCATCATCGTAAAAGAAGTGAGATATGCAATAATCTGTCCTTTTGCTTCAACTCCTAATGCGATTCGCATAACCAAGACAAAGGTAGCTGACACAAAAAAAGTGGGATAAATTCTCAACAATCTCTTTTTCAGAAATAATCCGGGTGTTACGCCATCGCCCGTCGAATAAAGAATTGCAAATCCACTCAGGATAAAAAAGACATCAACGCCGAATTCACCCCAAAATCCCTGTGGTATATAAATTGCTTTTGAGTAGAATCCTTGCAGCGCTCCTATAAAGAACCAGTGATAGAACAGGATAAACAGTGCCGCAAACCCTCGCACACCGTCTAGACTCGCAATTCTCCCTTTCATAATCTCATCCCCTATTTCATTCAGTCTTACTTAGAGCTCTTGTTTTCCTCTTATCTTTTTACTGTAAAATCTCAATGCCTTCTTGCAACCCCAAAGAAGCTAAGCACCAAAGAGAGCAATACCGCCGCATACAGAAAGCCGTTAATCGGTGTAAACGCTGCCCTCATGCTGCCGTCTTCCTTGTACTCTTTGCCGTTCACATAGAGCTTGCCGTCCACATAGACACCGCCGTAGCGGTCCACGGAGACCACGGCCTTGCCGTTCTCATCGACAATCTTGACGCCTCTTCCGCTCTCGCCCGGGCTCACGACGATCCAGTCATCGCTCCCGCCGTTGTCATTCGGCTGCTGCTGCACGCTGACATTGCCCGCCGTGCCGAAATCCTGTACTTCCGCTGCGTAGACCGGCGTCGCCGCGAGCGTCGCCAGCAAGAACGCCGTTGCTATTTTTCTTCTTCATTGCTCTCCCTCAGTAATATTGTTCCAGAATGCGGTTGTACATGCCGATCAGCGGATACAGCCGGTACTTGGTGAGATAGCCCTGCGGCCAGGTCGTGTCGCGGAGAAAGTCCTTGAACTCTTTCCGCTTCTGTTTGCTGACCAGCGCGAGTGCCATTAAGAGCGGGCGGAAACGCGTCCGCCGGTCCACATAGCTGCCAACACCGAACTCCTCGTTGTGGCGCAGCGCAAAGTAGGCTTTCACAGTCTCCCGCTTCGGCTCGTAGATGAAGCGCTTTAAAGACTCCCAGGCGAGCGGGCGGAGCTCAAACTCGGTCACGAGCTGGTTCTCGCAGTAAACGCGCAGTGCCGCGCAGGTCTCGATGATGTGCTTCTGCAATTCTTTCGTGTAGGAGAAGAAAATCGCATCCTCCTCCTGCTCGCAGTTTCGGATTGCAAAGGTCTTGCCGTCCTCCCGGCGATAGCCCGACGGTACTGCCGTTCGGCGAGTTGCATATCATCTCAAAGGGGGTGGATACCGTCATGAGTGCCCGCGCCGAGCGGAATGCATCAATGTAGCCGCGCTTCTCGGCATTCGTCGGCTGCTCGTTCAGGAAGGGAATCAGGCCGATATAAAAGCCGAGCATCTTAGTCTTCGGGAACAGGTGGCAGAGGTTATCCTGAATGGTGCCTCTCCAGCCGATGTCCACAATCGCAATTTCCTCTTCCGCGCCGTTCAGCGCCCGCTCCGCACAGTAAGAAAGCAGAAGGGCGCGCTTTTCGTCCCGCTCCGCTTCCATGCAGTCGAGAAATTCTTCGTCGGCAAAGAGCGCCTGTACGCGCTTATCCTGCCAGGGGTAGGTGATCACTTCTTCCGGCGGAAGTTCGTGCCGCACGAGATAACCGCGCACAGCTTCAAGTTCCACGCCGAGCGAGGTGAAGAGTGCCTGCATCGACTGAATCGAGTACTGATTCCAGAGGCGCATGAGCTCCTTCTGTGCTGATTTCGCGGAGCGAGGGCATAAAGGTCGCAAGGCGGCTCACCTCGAGAAGATAAGACTTCGGGTAGCTGCGCTTCGAGACCGCGGCCATTGCGTCGTAAATCTCCTTGTAGAACTCGCCCTCACGCGTAAAGAAGTATATCTTTTTGATGCCCCGCGCCATCGCCTCTTCCGCGAGGTTTTGGACAAAGCCGTAGAAAAAGAGACTCACATCGTCGGTGCCGGTAAGCGGCGCGCCCGGATACTGTAACGGCTTTTTACTGTCGCCGACAAAGTTCCGCTCCCGCTCCTCTCTTTTTTTATGCTCCTCCGCGGGCAGATAGCGCTCGGCCGCAATACCGAGCCGCTTCGGGACTTCCACATCGCTGTAGGCATTGTCCCCGAGGTGCATGTGCTCAGCCGGTGTGACGCCGAGCAACTTCTCTGCCTCCGCAAAGAGTCGCCCCGAGCGCTTGTTAACGCCGAAGTCGCAGGAGACCAGCACCCGCTCCAGGGGCTTTGAAAAGCCTGTCGCCTCGATTAGCTCCTTTAAGAAAGCCTCGTCCGCATAGAAATCCGAAATGCAGACCAGTCGCTCGTGCGGAATGCTGTCTATCTTCGCCTCAATGCCGGGATCCAGGTAGACATGTCGCTTCTCAGCTGCGAGTTCCTCCGCCACGAGACGCGCCGCGAGCTCTTCTGCCGCCGCTTCCGGAAGCGGCTCCCGGTATGCGCGCGCGAGCAGCTCCCGGAACACATCCTGTATCGCATATTCGTCGTCAAAGCCCTGCGCCTTTTTCGCGGCGCCGAGCTGCCGCTCTATGTCCTGTCGCAAGCGAAACAGCGCCCGCGGGGTTCGGTAGGCTTCCTGCAGCTCTTCGCCGTGCCGCTCGAGCAGCACGGCAGCGGTTTCTACTTTGATTGCATCCGGGTGGCAGTCGCGTCGCAGTATGGTGTCCCAGATATCCAGTGATAAGAGTTGATAAGACGGCACGCGCGCACATCTCCTTTCTTTGGTCTTACAGTCCGCGGAGCTTATACCAGAGCTTGCGGAGCAGCTTACTCTTCCGGATAAAGCCGATTCGCTTGAGGCGCCCGAAGAGCGAATTGTCCACGATGACCGGCGGTGCATAGCTCTGCTCCGCAAGTTTTTCGTCCATGACCACGTCTGCCGAGACAGCAGGGCGCGTGTAGCTTCTGTCGTAAACCGCGGGCTCTGCCGGTTCCCGGCGCGCCGCCATGTCGCTGACTGCCTCGTAGAACTGTTCGAAACCGTGCTCCAGATCCTTATCCGCCATGTAGCGCTTGCCTGCCTCGGACATCTCGGGCCGCTTGTTCTGGGTGATCTAAAATCTCAATCAAAGCCTGGGCAATCGACTCCGGCGTGGTGTGCGCGAGGCGCACACCCTCGTTCGGCATGTCGAAGAAGTTATTTTCCATGTAGAGATCCACGACCGGAAGACCGGCCGCCATCATCTCAAAGGGAATGCGCGAGGGGTTCGAAGAGCTGATGCAGAGTCCCACCTCGCACTTGTTGTAAAGCGCATTGCACTTTTCAAGCGGGATGATGCCCAGGTTCTCGTGTTCAAACCAGACATTCCCCTTGATGTTCGAACCGTAGAGATAGATTTTCACATCCGGGCGCAGGAACTTCACAATGCCGAGCGCCTCAATGCCAAGCACGCTGCAGCGGCGCGGCTTGTCCGGCTGATAGACAAAGCAAATCGCGTGTTCCTTCTTTGCCTCCGGCAACGGACGGTAGATGCGCCGGTCGGCGCAGAAATCGAAATAGCGGGAAGGCGTGTGGTACTCTGTCTGCATCTTGTGCGAAAGCCAACGGCCTATGGTGACCGGTTTTAAGCCGTAGCCGTAGGAATTGCAGGCGAGAATGTAGCCGTCGCCCATGGGGTTAAAGAGCGCCTCAAAGTCCTGAATGAAGTAGGCTTTTACAGCAGAACTATTGCAGTCCCGCACCACCTTGGCCGTAAACCAGGCGGTCGCGAAGATGATGTCGTACTCTCCCTGAATGTCGTAGCCCAGAATAAAGCGGCAGTCGTGCTTGCCGAAGAGGGTCTCTGCCTGGCGGCGGAGTTCCTCGGAATTCTTGACTTCTCCCTTATCTTCCACATAGACATCGCATTCATAACCCTTGCGAATCAAGTATTGCACGTTCTGGAGTATGGTTCTGTGTCCCCCCGAGCCCTCGATCAGCGACGGCAGTACCCACGCAGCTCTCATTTTTTCTCCCCGTACTTTCTCCGAAACTCAAGACGCGACATCCAATGCCGCTTGATCATTGCCTCATACTCCGCGTTCTGCTGCTGCAGGGTCTGAATGATATTGCCCTGCTGCTGCACAATGCCGAGTCTCTCCTCCGCAATCTTGTGCGCATCCGCAAGGCTCTTATCGCGCTCGTCAATCAATCGAGTCTGCTCTGCAATCGCCGCATCTTTCTCAGCTACCAGCTTCTCATCCGCCGCAATCCGCGCATCCCGCTCATCAATCATCTTGGTTTGGCTCGCAATCGCCGCATCCTTCTCGACAACCAGTTTCTCATCCGCCGCAATCCGCGCATCCCGCTCGTCTATCATCTTCGACTGGTTGGCAATCGCCGCATCCTTCTCGGCGACCAGTTTTTCATCCGCCGCAATCCGCGCATCCCGCTCGTCTATCATCTTCGACTGCTGCTCGATTGCGAGGTAGCGCTCCTCGTAGAGGCCCTTCAGTTCATCAAAGCGCGCCTGCGTGTATTTATACTTGGAGCGGTAGAAGTAGAGGTCCTTATAGTACTTGAAAAAGCCCGCTGCCTCGAGCTTATCGTACCAGTAGCGTCCCTTCGGGAACAGCACGCCGAGACCGCAGCTGTGCGTAAAGTCAAAGTAGCAGTCGTACTCCTTTCTTGGTCTTCTCCCAGTGGTCGCAGGAGCCCCTGATCGATCGGGCTGTACACATCGTGGAAGAGGACAATGCCGTTCTCCTTTAGCTTGGGGAGCCAGGTCGTGAAGTCGCGCTCCACATCCTCGAAGGTGTGTCCGCCGTCAATGTGGAGGATGTCAATCGACTCGTCCGCAAAGTCCGGCAGAGCCTGATCAAAGCGCATCTGGAAGAGATGCAGCTTCACCTCCGGGTAGTAGGTCGCGGCAGTCTTCTGTACGAGCGCGTAAACTTCCTCGCCGCTCATCTCGGCGCCGATGTCGCCGCTCCACATATCGACCGCATTGATCTCGGTGTTCAGCTTAAAATCCCGCACGGCCTGACAGAAGGTAAAGAGCGAGCAGCCGTACTGACTGCCGAGCTCCACGAGGCGCGCCGGGCGCACAAAGTGCAGTAAGTCGTAGGCAAAATCCCGGTGGCCTTCCCAATAGGCAAATTTAAGCTTCGGGTTTAATTGATCTGCGTCATAGCTCGGGTCGGAGACGACCCAGGGTTCGTCATGATTCATGCTCTATCCTCTCGATTTTGAACTCTTCAATCACATGGTTGATGACGCCGTGCATGGGCTTTAACGCGATTGCCTGCACATGCAGGACGCTGTGCACCCAGCACTGCACGGTGTGCACCATCTGGTCATAGCCTTCGCCGAGTCCGAGGGTCAGGAAGTAATCGCCCTCCTTGACCTCCGGCCAGTGGAAGGAAAGGGAGGCTTTTCTCACCTCTCCCTGCTTCACACCCTCAATCATAATGCCCTCGCCGAGGGTGCTCTGCGCAAAAATACTGTTTCCGTACTTATCCTTAAAAGTATAGCCGATTATGATATTGTCTGCATCTTTTTTCGAGTGCAGTAAAAGCTCGATTCGCACCGCATCGCCGGGCTTTACGACATCCACTGCCTCGCCGTTTATCAGCATGCGGCAGCGATCGATTAAAATATCCTGTGCGCCGCCTATGCTCTCCTTCGGCGAGTCGACCCAGCCGATTTCCGCCTTTTCTTTTTCCCGCTCAGCGGCCTCGGCGGCAACGGCTTTCTGCTCCGCCGCTTCGCTCCGCTCCGCTGTCTCAAGGCGCGCGTCCTCGTCCTTTGCGGCCGCCGCCTCGCTCTGAAACACACTCGTATGGAGCAGCTTTAAATAGTCCTCGATGACTTCGAGCGGCTTGCCCTCGCGGATTATTTTTCCGCGGTCGATTAAAATCACGCGGTCCGCCATATTCGCAATGCTGTTCATGTCGTGGGTCACAAGGAGCTTGGTAACGCCTTTCATCTCCTCCTTCATGAAGGTATTGCACTTCTGCTGGAAGAAGATGTCGCCGACCGAGAGGGCCTCATCGACAATCAGAATTTCCGGTTTAAAGCTGATCATGACCGCAAAGGCGAGGCGGGCAAACATTCCGCTCGAATAGGTTTTGACCGGCTGTCCCATGTACTCGCCGATGTCCGCGAAGTCCACGATTTCCTTAACCTTCTCCTGCATCTCCTCATCGGAAAAGCCTCGCATGGAACCGTTTAAGAAGATGTTTTCATAGCCCGTGTACTCCGGGTTAAAACCGGTGCCGAGCTCGAGCAGGGCGGAAATTTCGCCGTGCGTCTCTATGGTGCCCCGCTCGGCGTGATGACGCCGGTGATCAGCTTTAAGAGCGTCGACTTGCCCGCGCCGTTCCGGCCGATGATGCCGAGGGTCTCCCCTTTCTTCACTGTAAATGAGACCTGATCCAGAGCCTTATAGAGCGTGTGGTATTTCTTTTTGGTGAGCGAGAACAGTTCCTTGACTCTGTCCTGCGGTCTCTCGTAGAGATTGTAGAACTTGCTCACGCCTCTCACTTCAATGGCATTTTCGTTTTGATTCATCACTTATCCTCAGAGCACGTCTGCGAAATACGGTTTCAGTTTCCGGAAGGTATACATGCCGAGCGCAAAGAGCGCCCCCGTGACCGCCCAGAAGTAGAGCGTATAGAGGGGCTTATCCCAGACCGGCACATGCGCATAGAGCGAATCGCGGTAGCCCTCGACCAGATAGTAGACCGGATTCAGCTGAAAAATAAAGCGCAGCTTGCCGCTAAGCACCTCCGGTCCCCAGACAATCGGGATGGCCCAGAAACCGATCTGGATAAAGATGCCCACCAGCTGGCTCACATCCCGCATGTAGACCGTGACCGAGGAGGTAAAAAGCACCACGGCAAAGACCAGCATAAAATTGCAGGCGACATAGTACATAAGCTGTACATAGTACCAGTCCGCCGTGTAGCCGGAGAAGTTCAGGATGATGGTCACAATGCCGAGGAAAATCGCATGGATAATCAGCGAAGTGCCGACTTTCACGAGCGGAATGAGACCCACGTTAAAGTTCAGTTTCTTCACGAGATAGGAGTACTCGAGAAAGGCATTCGTGCCCGCGCCGAGCGCATCCGAGAAGAAGAACCAGGCGACAATGCCGGACATCATCCAGATGATATAGGGGCTTCCGTCCGGGCGCTCGCCGTTTCTTAGACCCACGGTAAAGACAAACCAGTAAATCAGCACCGTGATGAGCGGCTGCACAACGCCCCAGATGACACCGAGATAGGAGCCGCTGTAGCGCGCCTTAAAGTCGTTCTTTACGAGCTTCCCTATCATCTTTTTATCTTTTTCAAAAAAAACGCGAAGTCTGTTCATTCACTCTCTCCAATTGCCTGATTCCAGAATGCCTGTATTTCTTCCGGGGAAAAGCGGGTCGCAAAGCGTTCTCTCGCAGCGCGCGCCATACAGCGGAGCTTCGTTGGATTTGCGGCGAGTTCGCCGATTCGCGCCGCGAAGTCGCCGCTCTCCGCGGCAAAGTAGCCGCTCACGCCGTCTTCTATCACGGTTTTATTATAGCCCACCGGAGAGAGAATCGGAACAACTCCGGCCGACATATATTGAATGGCCTTAAAGCCGCCCTTGCCGAGCGTATAGGCGCTCTCCCGAAGCGGCATGAGCCCGATTTCCGCTTCCCGGAGGGCTTCGATACCGCGCGCGCGGCTCCAGCGTATGTTTCGAAGCGTAAGGTGCTTCACCGCTCCGTTAAGCGGTGCATTCGAGACCACCGATAGTTCCAGGCGCCTGCCTGTATCCCGCGCAATCGTTTCGGCGGCTTCTTCAAGCGCCGGAATGAGTGCTTCGAGGTACGGGAGGTTATCGCGGGTGCCGAGCCAGAGGAGTTTCATCACAGCGCTGTCTCTGCCCTTGCCCGCAAGGAGTTCTTCTGTCTCCTCGCCCCAAAAGGCGAGATCCGTGGTCGGGAGCAAGCTTACCTTGGCTCTCGCTGGAGCGCCGAGACCGTCCCGCAGGTATTCGCTTGTCACCGTGATTACAGCCGCCTCTGCTTCGAGCACGGCCTTTTCTCTCTTCGAAAGCTCGCCGTCCAGCACAATGTTGTCGTCAAAATCCCAGTAAACCTTTTTTCCGCGGAGATAGCGTTTTAAGAGTCCCGCGAGAACAGACGGACAGGCGCGCGGGAAAAAACGCCGGTTTACAATCACAATCTCCGACTTCCAGACAAGAGCATCGAGTGCCATCGCACCGAGCGTCGTGCCGAAGGTAACGCCCCCCATTAAGAGCTTTAACGCGAACTTCACGGCCTTGCCGTAACGCCTGCCGTAAAAGAGGCGGTAAACCCAGGTCGGCGTCATATTGACCCTGCGGCAGGGTTTCCCCCGCAAATATTGGTACAGGCGATAATAGGAGGAGCCGTCCTCCTCATTTTTCAGAAAAACCAGAGCTCTACGCTTCATCGTAGCGCGCATATATTTCCCTCATTTTGGTTTCGTTTGCCTCACGGGAAAACGCGCCGATTCGCTGTCTATTATACAGCCCGTAGGCCTCCCGTTTTTTACAATCCCCTAGCAAAATACTTACAACTTTTTCCCAGTCTGTCGCACAGTGCGGCGATAAGAGTTCCCCGCCTTTTCCGGGCAGAATTAAATCCCGGTTGCCGCGCACCCCGGAGGCGACGACCGGCAGTCCGGCCGCCATTGCCTCCATGACCGCGACCGGCAATCCCTCCTGTAACGATGGGAATAGAAACAAGTCCGCAATGCCGTAAAAGCGGAACACATCCGTCCGGTAGCCCGGGAATATCACCTGCGCTTCCACGCCGAGCGCCCTCGCTTTTGCCTTTAACTCATCCTGCAGTTTCCCGTGTCCGAGAATAATCAGCGTGAGCGACGGATGATTGAGGCGCCGCAAAACTTCGAGAAGCAGCGCCTGGTTTTTCCGCGGTATCATCTCCCCGGCGGTTAGCAGCACCCGCTTGTCGGGCGAAATTCCGAGTTCCTCCCGGAGCCCCCCACTCTCCGCACTGCCGCGCTGTACCGCCTCGATGTCGATGCCGACGCCCGGCAGGAGATCGGTGTGCCGCGCGGAGAACTTTTTCCTCGCGCGCACATAGTCCTCGCGGTTAATTAGGAGCAGGCTGTCCGTGTAGCGCGACAAAAATTTTTCGACCGGATAATAGATGAGCCAGTTTTTCTTCGGCGCGCCGTCGAAAAAGTGAAAGCCGTGCGCCGTATAAATCACATTCCGAAGTCCGGTGCGCGCCGCCGCGACCCGCGCGCAGGCGGCCCCCATCGGTGTGTGACAGTGGAGGAGCGAAACCCCTTCACGGCGAATGAGCGCCGCGAGTTCCCGCACGGCGCTCATATTCTGTAAATTCCAGGGCTCTCTGGCAAACGCAATCTGGTGACAGCGTATGCCGGTGCCCTTTAACCTGTCGTTATTGTCCCCGTAGGAGGGCATATCAAAATTGGAGGCATAGTGCACTTCATAGCCTCTCTCCTGCAGAAGGCGCACATTGTTCATCTCAAACTGCGGCACGAAACCGCTCACGGTTGTGACCAGCAGCGCCTTTTTTATCCCGCCCATCTCTCCCTCCTCTGTGTCTCGGTAACGCTCAGAACTTGAGCTCGTCGCGCAACATATCCGCGTGCTGCACCGCCGTGACCTGTCCGTCCGCAACCCCCCTCGGTCTTTTCCTTCATGAAGAGGATTTTCGGTGTCATGAAAATGAGCTTCAAATCGAGAAAAATCGAATAGTTTCGAATATAAATCAGATCGAGCTTTAACTTGTCGTAGGGCGTCGTATTGTAGACGCCGTAAATCTGCGCGTAGCCCGTGAGACCGGCCTTGACTTTGAGACGGTAGTCGAATTCCGGAATTTCTTTCTTGTATTCGGCTGCGATTTCCGGGCGCTCGGGGCGCGGTCCGACCATGCTCATATCGCCCTTTAGGATATTCAGCACCTGCGGGAGCTCGTCGAGCCGGGTCGCGCGGAGCACTTTACCGACCCGCGTAATCCGGTCATCGGCCTGCGCGGCGAGACGCGCCACGCCGTCGGCCTCGGCATTGACCCGCATCGTGCGGAACTTCAGAATGTCGAAGGTCTTGCCGTCCTTGGTCAGACGGCACTGCTTATAAAAGACCGGGCCTCTGTCCTCTAAGCGAATCGCAATCGCAAAGAGCAAGAAGAGCGGCAGGCTCAGAATGAGCAGCGCACCCGCACTCAGAATGTCGAGCACTCGCTTACAGAAGAGCTGATCGACCTGCAGGCCGTCGTTCCGGGAGAGCAGGAGCACGGTGTCAAAGAGCTTTAACTCGTCCGAACTCCGAATCAGCACATCGCTGATTTCGGAATCATATAGACGCGCTTGTCCATCTCATAGCAGCGCTTGAAAATCAGGTTCCGGTCATGACTTCCGAGGTCGCCGATGATCACACCGCCGTACTTCGGCACTTCCTGCATGATGTGCTCTATGCCCTCGTCAATCCGGATTGCAGCGGTCAGCACATACTTATCGTCCCGCGAGTTCATCTTCTCGAGCACATGGGCGACCGAGCGCTTGCCGTAAATCAGCAGGAGCTGCCGCGGCGGGAAGAGCAGGTTATAAGTCCACTGGAAAATGCTCGCCCAGAAAAAGACAAGCGCCATATCCACCGCGGTCAGCAGAAGAAACGGCAGCGGCACATACCAGTGGCGCTCCACGAGCGCGAGCAGGAGGTAGCCGAAGACATTTGTCGCGAGTATCGCGAGAAACTGCGAGTAGATGATATTGTTCTTTCGAAAGAAACCGATCTTCAAGCCGCCGTAGAGGCTGTGAAAGACAAAGAGCATGGTGCCGTAGAGACCGGTCATGAACCAGTTGCCCCTGCGCCAGAACGGCATGGTAATCACGCGGTTGTAGTAATGTGTCCAGAGCAAGTAGTAGAGCCCAATCTCGACAAAGAGTATCACCGCTGCCGCGCCGAACTTAATGAGGCGCTTATAGCGTTCCATCTGTTCCATACCGTCACTCCGCCGCTCTCGCGACCGCAAGAAGCGCCCAGAGAACCGGGGCCGCGACCGGGACATTGATATTGACGATAGCCTGGAAGGCATAGCAAATCACCGCAATGCCGAGCGCATAGAGATAGGCGCTGTACACCCGCGGAAGGCTCCCGTCCTGTCTCTCCCGCAGCGCTCTCGCCTTCGAAAAAGTGGCTCTCACACTGAACACGAGGATGCCGAGGTGCGCAAGCAGGCCGAACGGTCCCACGGTGAAGAGATACTGCAGGTACTCGTTGTGAGCGGCGTCGTAGAACTGCCCGGTGATCTGGTTCATCTCGTTCCAGCGATTCGTGACCATGTAGCCCACATAGGTATCGGGACCGCTGCCGAAGATGCGGTTCAGGATGGGGAGCTTGCTGTACTCGTCAAGCGTCGCGCGCCACACATAGCCGCGGAAGGTGCCCCACTCGTTCCGGAATTTCAGATAGTCGCCGAGCATGCCGAACTTCGCGTGCACGGTTTCATAGGGCAGGCTATTCGCATAGACAAAGAGACCGATCAGCGCGAGAACCGCGAGTATCAAAAGCACCGCATAGCCGCGAAGCCAGAGCGTCGCGTGCGGGCTCCGCACCGCTTCTTTGCCTTTCTCACGGTACAGAAGTACCAGTGCGAGAATGCCGAGCACGGCGCCGATGACCGGCAGCCCCGGCAGTTTCCCGATGACGAGGAACAGACCGTAGAGCGGAATCACTTTGCCTGCCTTAGAGATGCTGACGCCGGTCAGATAATCGATGACCAGCAGCATGGTCGCAAACAGCAAAAGATAGCGCGCTCTCCCCCTTCCGGCTCCGGAAGGCGACAAAGGGCAGTGCTCCGAAGAGGCCCGCGAGACTCAAGTAACCGTTGTCCGAGGCGCCGGTGATCAGTGCGAGCATCGCAACCAGATAGACCAGATAGTAGAATACGAGGCGTCCGGTCTTCTCTTCACTCAGCGTAAACAGCGCGCCGGAAACGCCGACAACCAGTCCCACATAGGTCGTATAGGTGTTCACATTGCCGAAGGTCGACATGAACATCGCATACTGCTCGGGCAGCATCTCGGTGCGGAAGCCGAGCAGGTCCATGTTGTAAAAATCCGTATAGCCGAGCAGGCAGACCAGAAGTCCCACCGCGAGGAATACGGTCAGGTACTTTCCGGAAAAGTGCAGATTCCGGCTCACGATAAAATAGCTTGCCGTGATCAGCGCGATGTAAAAGAGACCCACAAAGCGGCCGTCAATCCCGGTCAGCGCCTGGAACCAGAACTTGCCGGAGAGCAGGGTCGCAATCAGCGCAATGCCGAAAAAGGCGAGCACCGAGAGGTCGGCCCGGTTTAAATCCTCCCGGCTGCCGAGCGGCCGGAATTTCCGGCCGCCGTCCAGATAGACGATGCCCATGCCGACCGCGAGCAGCAGCGCCAGGACGATGAAAGTCACGTCCTTGGTCTGCAGAATGTTGAAGTAATGGTCGGTAAAAATCAGCGGAAAGAGCGCGAACATGAGCATAACCCATGCGCCCGCAAGCCACGAAGCCCGGCTATCCTCCTCTTCGGGTAGCTTATGCTCCCGCTTTGCCGCAACCGGTTTTTCCGCCCGCAGCGCATTGCTGTCCGCTTCCCGCAATCCCCCCGCGCTGCCTGTATTTTTCTTTCTCTTACCCATGTTTCTCCTTTTTTGCTCAGAGTAACGGCGTGAAGCCTCTCTCCTCCTGCTTTCCGCGCTGCTTTTCTTCGAGGTGCGCGACCGCGGCCGCAGCCGTCGCTTCCTCGGCAAACACTTCCTGCGAGTTGAGCGGCGCCTGCCGCGGCGGTTTTCCTTCTCATAACTGCCGTCCGGGCGGTAAATGCTCGCCTTCACATTGTCGCGGAGTTCGGTCTCCAGATAGTGCTGTACTTCCTGGCGGATTGTGCTGTCCGTGACCGGGAACACAATCTCAACGCGGTTGTCGAGGTTCCGGCTCATCCAGTCGGCCGAGCCGAGATACAATGTCTCCTCGCCGTCCGCGTGGAAGCGGAAGATGCGCGCGTGCTCGAGGAAGTTGCCGACAATCGAGCGCACGCGGATGTTCTCCGAGATGCCCGGAATGCCGACCCGGAGGCAGCAGATGCCGCGGACAATGAGATCGATCTGCACGCCGTCCATGCTCGCGCGGTACAGTTCCCGTATCATATCGGGATCCGAGAGCGAGTTCATCTTCGCCATGATGAAAGCGGGTTTCCCGGCGCGCGCCGCCGCGCGCACCCGCTCGATTTCGCGGACAAAGCGCTCGCGCATCCAGAGCGGCGCGACAATGAGCCGGTTCCAGAACAGCGGCTCCGAGTAACCCGAGAGCATGTTAAAGACTGCGGTCGCATCCTCGCCGAACTCGCGCTTACAGGTGAGTAGTCCCAAATCCGTGTAGAGCTTTGCGGTCGAATCGTTGTAGTTACCTGTGCCGAGGTGCACATAACGGCGTATGCCGTCCTCCTCGGAGCGAACCACCAGGGTGATTTTCGAGTGCGTCTTTAAGCCGAGCAGACCGTAAATGACATGGCAGCCGGCCTTCTCGAGCATCTTTGCCCAGACAATATTATTCTCCTCGTCAAAGCGCGCCTTCAATTCAACCAGTACCGTGACCTGCTTGCCGTTATCCGCTGCCTTCGCGAGCGCCTGGACAATGGGCGAATTGCCGCTCACGCGATACAGGGTCTGCTTGATGGCGAGCACATCCGGATCCTTTGCCGCTTCCTGAATGAAGTTCACGACCGGATCAAAGGACTGGTAGGGGTGACTTAAGAGAATATCGCCCTCGCGGATGTTTGCGAAAATGCTCTTTTCGTTCACGAGCGCCGGCACCGGCTGCGGGACATGTTTCGGGAGCTTTAAGCGGTCAAACCCGCCGACACCGTAGAGCTTCATGAGCACTGTCAGGTCGAGCGGACCGTTGATGGAGAAGAGATCCTCCGACTCAATCTCGAGCTCGTCCTGCAATATTTTCAGGAGCTCTTCGTCCATGCCCTCTTCGACTTCGAGGCGGATGGCCTCGCCCCACTGCCGCCGCTTTAACTTCTTCTGAATCTCGACCAGAAGGTCAGCTGCCTCTTCCTCGTCGAGTTCAAACTCCGCATTCCGCATGATGCGGAACGGATGCGCCGCAAGGATGTCGTAGTTTAAGAAAAGGGAGCTTATGTTCCGCTCGATGATCTCCTCGAGCAGAATAAAGGTCTTCTCTCCCGCCGGTCTGCCTGTGACCTCGGGCGGCAGTTCCACAAGGCGCGGCAATACCGACGGCACCTGCACGATCGCAAAGTCCGGGCGCTGACCGCCTTTTTTCTTCTTCTCCTCGATGCGGATTAAGGGCTTCACATGCTCTTTTTTCCGGATGCGCGCCGCAATATTCAAGGTCTTATTCCGAATCAGCGGGAAGGGCCGCGACGAGTCCACGGCCATCGGTGTGAGCACCGGGTAGATGGTGTCCTTAAAATAGCGGTCCACAAAGACCTGTTCTTTTTCCCCGAGTTCTTCGTGGCGGGCAATCAGATGCAGCCCCTCCTTCTCGAGTGCCGGCAACAGACTCCGCTTCAGGCTGTGATACTGCAGTTCGACCATCTCGTGGGTCTCTTCGGAAATTTCTTCAACTGCTCCGCCGCCGTGAGCCCCGCAATGTCCCGCTTCGTGAAATCTGCGAGCACCTGGTCTTTCAGGGAGGCCACGCGGACCATGAAGAATTCATCCAGGTTGGAACTCACGATGCTCAGGAATTTGAGCCGCTCAAAGAGCGGAATGGTTTTATCGCGCGCCTCATTCAGGACGCGAAGATTGAACTGAAGCCACGAGAGTTCGCGGCACACATAATAGTCGGGATTTGCGAGGTTCAGCGTCTTTTCCTGCTGTCCCTGCTTTTTATTCTTTTTCTCGTTTTCCTCTCTTCATACGACGCCGCTCCCAAGGCTTCTTCTCTGTCGGAGTACCGGGCTGATGCCGAACACATTGCTGAACGAAGGGATACACTGTTCGAAACTCAGGCGCTCCAGGGTCATGTCACCGCCGAAATCGGTCGCGACCGGCAAGGTGCCGTCCTCCCGGAGGCGGATGCGGTAGGCGCCCGCCTTCTGTTTGGCCGAGCGGTCCATCGCGTTCGCAAGCCGTATCACGGCCGCAAACTTGGCCGCCTTAAGCGGAATGTCGCGCCGCCCGAAGACATCATCCTCATTTCGAAGAATTTGCACAATCAGCGCGTGTTCCTCGGTCGAGAGCCCCACAATCTCGGTCGCGCGGATAATGTCGCCGCTCGACTCGCTCGCATTGCCCATGTTCAGGAAGCGCCCGCAGTGATGCAAGGTCGCCGCAATCTCGAGGAGCAGGCGATCGCGCGCCGTGAAACCCTGCGCCTTTCAGCGCGTCAAAAATCTGCAGCGCGCAGCCGACCGTGTAGCGGCGGTGCGCCGTTCGCTCGCCGTAGCGCGTCGCGAGTTCCTGCACGGCCGCCAGAATATCCGCGTCAAAGTCGTGCGTGCGTTGCACCAGCTTCTTTTCAAAAGCGTAGTCCGCCGCGACGCCGTCAATCAGACGGGTGCCGGGGAACCAGACCTTTTCCGCACCGACGGTTTCCGCCATGCGCTGATATAGTACCGCCGCCGGCAGCAGGACACCCGTGGTCGCCGGATTTAAATCGAGCGTCTCCTCGAGCTCGGCTTCGGTGCGCGCAATCACATACTGGTAGAGTCCCTTCATTCTGCCAATGTCGGCAAAACTCTCCTCTTCCGGATTCAGCTGCTGCGCGCGCATAATCTTTGTCATAGAGCACGCGAATCGGGTCGCCGATCGCAATCATGTGTCTCACACGGCGTCCCGCGAAAGATGCAGATGCTCGTAGACGTCCAGTTCGTGAGCAACGGTTTCCTGCAGAATGCGCTCTCTGTCATCCCGCGCGGAGTTTAACTGTTGCAGCGTGTCGCGAAGCCGGAGCGCGCCGAGCCGCAAATTCTGCGTGCTCTGCATGGTTCCGGCCTCGTAGAGACTCACCTGCATGGAGCCGAAGCCGACTTCCACGACGGCGGCGCCCTCGTTCGCAAGCGCGTCAAAGCGCTCGCCGCAGGCAGCGAGCGCCTTCAGTACCAGCATGCGCTGTTCGGCATTCGAGAGTATCTGTACCGAGAGCCCTGTCCTGGTTTTAATCTGATCCAGCACAATCGCGCTGTTTGTCGCCTCGCGCATCGCGGACGTCGCAATGGCGCGATAAGCCTCACAGCGATATTCCGCGATGATGCGGGTAAAGTCCTTTAAAACGGCAATCAGTTCCTGTACGAGCGGAAAAGCTGATCTCGCCGTTTCCGGTAGGTGTCGGAGCCGAGCGCAATGACATGGCGCACATTGTCCACGAGGCGAATGCCGCCGCCCTTGCTGAACTCATAAATACCCAGTTCGATTTCAAACGACCCTACGTCAATCGAAGCAAAGCGTTTTAACGCCATAGTTCCTCCTAGAAGCAACCCAAAATGCGCAAACTCGTGCTGAGACGCTCCACCTCCCGGAGCGCGCGCTGTACCGCAGCTTCTTCCAAATTTCCCGCGAAATCGAGAAAGAAGCGGTATGCCCAGCTGACTTCCGGCACGGGGCGCGCCGCGAGGCGGAGCAGGTTAATCCCTTCCGCGTAGAGTGCGCCGAGTACATGGTAGAGCGCGCCCGCCTCGTGGCGGGTCTCCATCATGAGACTCACGGTCTTTGCGCCACGCAAGTATAACTTTTCTTTTCCGACAATCAAAAAGCGGGTTGTGTTCTCCGCGCGGTAGTTCAAAGTCGGAATCAGCACCTTGAGGCCGTAAATCTGTCCCGCATAGGCGGAGGCAATCGCCGCGGCGCTTCTTTTGCCCATCGCCTGCACCAGCTGGGCGGCGACGGCGGTATTCGAAACCGCGACCGCCTCAATCTCCGGGTGCTCCTCAAAAAACGGCGCACACTGCTTGATGCCCTGCGGGTGCGAGTAGACGGTCCGGATGTCCGCCAGTTCTGCGTCGCCGCACGCAAGCAGCGCGTGCCGGACCGGCAAGAGATACTCGCCGACCACCGAAACCTCGCGCTTTGCGAGCGCGTCGTAGCTGTCCGCGACACTGCCCGCGGTCGAATTCTCGATCGGGAGCACGGCATAGTCGCCCGTGCCTTCATCGACCGCGCGCACCGCCGCATCAAAGGTCTTCACATGCGAAAAGCCCGCTTCCGGATACTGCGAAAAAAACTGCACGGCCGCGAGATTGCTGTAGGCACCCTCAAGCCCCTGATAGACAATGCGCTCTGCGTGCGGCAGGCGCTCACAGCGCTCGTAGCCGAAGGTATCCTGACTCATGCGCGGCGCCGCTCCTCTTCGACCAGCATCTCGTGAATCCGCGCCGCCGTGTACTCGCTGACCTTTTTCTTCATCTCCTGCGGCAACTCGGACGCGCGGAAGGGCTTGCCGAATTCAATCGTGATATCGGTCGGGCGGACTGCCGGGAACTGATTCTCCCAGAGCACGTCGGTGCCGTAGATTGCGACCGGCACAATATACGCATTCGCGCGCTCGGCTATTTTAAAGCTGCCCGCGTGGAAGGCGCTCAGTGCGGTCGGGTCGGGATTCTTCGTGCGGCTGCCCTCCGGGAATACCCAGATCGAGGTTCCGTTCTTCACGAGTTCCGTGCAGGTCTTGATGGTCTCCATGCCCTTCCGGATGTCCTTCCGGTCGAGGAACTGGCAGTGCAGAAGCTGCATCCAGCGGCGAAGCGACGGCACCTTATAGAGCCCGTCCTTCGCGAGGAAACCGGTCTGCACCGGGAGAATCGGATAGGTGCAGATGATGTCAAAATAACTTCTGTGGTTGCCCATGAAGACAACGCCCTCGTCCCGGGGTATGTTCTCGAGTCCAAGGACGGTCAGTTTCTTCCCGCCGAGTGCGGTCCGCGTGATGACGCCGAGTATCCAGGCGACATACCACTGCGCGCGCTCCGAGACGCGATGCGGGTTGAACAGCTGATAAATCCAGAGCACCAGGAGCACCGGGAGACCCAGGACCAGAAATAAAAAAATCTCGATAAAGCAAAAAACGGCGCGAATCATACGCACTTCCTTCCCACGGCGATTGTATTTTTATCTATTTTACCACAATGTCCGGAAATTGACGAGACAGCCTATCCGGACACAAAAATAAGCCCCGGTTTCCCGGGGCTTATCTCTTATATCGATTCTGTTGTGCGCATCTTTCAGGCGACCACTTCCGCCTTGAGACCGCCCTTCTTCTCGTCGACATCCATCCGAATCACAGCGCCCTTATGCAGTCCGCTGTCGCTGCTCAGAATCAGCTTTGCCGCGAGGGTCTCCACATGCTTTTGCAGGAAGCGCTTCAGCGGCCGTGCGCCGAAGGTCGGATCGTAGCCCTCGTCCGCGACATACTGCTTGGCCGCAGGCGTAAGTTCGATCGAAATCTCCTGGTCCGCGAGGCGCTCATTGGTCTCCTGCAGGAGGAGATCCACAATGCCGCCGATATTCTGCTTCGTGAGCGGCTTGAACATGATGATCTCATCGAGACGGTTCAGGAACTCGGGGCGGAAGTGCGCCTTCACATCGGCGTCGACCGCAGCCGCCGCCTCGGGCTTGATATTGCCCTGTTCGTCAATCCCGTCCAACAGATACTGGGACCCTAAGTTACTCGTCATGATGATAATCGTGTTCTTAAAGTCGACGGTCTTTCCGAGCGAATCGGTGATGCGACCGTCGTCCAGCACCTGCAAGAGGACATTGAACACATCCGGGTGCGCTTTCTCGACCTCATCGAACAGAACCACGGAGTAGGGCTTTCTTCTGACCGCCTCGGTCAGCTGGCCGCCCTCATCGTAGCCCACATAGCCCGGAGGCGCTCCGATTAAGCGCGACACGGAGAACTTCTCCATGTACTCCGACATATCAAGTCGCACCATGGCGCTCTCATCGTCAAAGAGCGCCGCCGCGAGGCTCTTCGCGAGCTCGGTCTTGCCGACACCGGTCGGGCCGAGGAACAGGAAGGAACCGATCGGCTTCGACGGATCCTTGATGCCCGCCTTGCTTCTCTGGATGGCCTCCGCGACCTTCTCGACCGCTTCATCCTGGCCGATGACACGCTGATGCAGGGTGTCATCGAGATGCAGAGTCTTATTCTTCTCGGATTCCGTCAGCTTTGCGACCGGAATGTTGGTCCAGCGGGAAATAATCTTTGCGATTTCATTCTCGGTGACCGCCTCGTGCACGAGCGAGAAGTCCTGCCCCTGCACCTTCGCCTCCTCGGCTGCGAGCTGTTTCTGCAGCTCGGGGAGCTTGCCGTACTGAAGCTCTGCGGCCTTGTTCAGGTCATAGGCCTGCTGCGCCGCCTGAATTTCGCGGTTCGTGTCCTCAATCTGCTGCCGGATCTCGGCGAGCTTCGAGACACTTGCCTTCTCATTCTCCCACTTTGCCTTGGCCTCGGCAAACGCCGCCTTCTTCTCGGCGAGCTCTTTCTCGATGGCCTCGAGTCTCTCCTTCGAGAGATTGTCGGTCTCCTTCCGGAGCGCCGTCGCCTCGATTTCGAGCTGCATGCGGCGGCGGTTCATCTCGTCGAGTTCCGCCGGCAAAGAGTCGAGCTCGGTCTTAATCATCGCGCAGGCTTCATCGACCAGGTCGATGGCCTTGTCGGGCAGGAAGCGGTCGGTGATATAGCGGTCCGAGAGCACGGCCGCGCTGACCAGTGCGCCGTCCTGAATCTTTCACATGGTGGTAGTTCTCGTAGCGCTCCTTCAAGCCGCGGAGAATCGAAATCGTATCTTCGACGGTCGGCTGATCCACGAGAATCGGCTGGAAACGCCGCTCGAGCGCCGGATCCTTTTCAATGTACTTCCGGTACTCGTCAAGGGTCGTCGCACCGATGCAGTGGAGCTCGCCGCGCGCAAGCATGGGCTTTAACATATTGCCGGCGTCCATGCTGCCCTCGGAAGCGCCCGCACCCACAATCGTGTGGAGCTCATCGATGAAGAGTATCACCTCGCCCTCGCTCTTCTTGACTTCCTCGAGCACGGCCTTCAGTCTCTCCTCGAACTCGCCGCGGTACTTGGCACCCGCGACCAGAGAGCCCATATCGAGCGCAAAGAGCCGCTTGTCTTTGAGCCCCTCGGGCACATCGCCGCGCACAATACGCTGGGCAAGTCCCTCGACAACGGCTGTCTTGCCGACGCCGGGCTCACCGATCAGTACCGGGTTATTCTTGGTCTTTCGGCTTAAGATACGGATTGCGTTCCGAATCTCCTCGTCTCTGCCGATCACGGGATCGAGCTTCTGATCCCGCGCGCGCTCCACGAGGTCGTAGCCGTACTTATTCAGCGTGTCGTAGGTTGCCTCGGGGTTATCCGAGGTGACGCGCTGGTTGCCGCGCACCGTCGAGAGTGCCTGCAGGAACTTCTCGCGGGTAATGCCGTAGGTCCGGAAGAGTTCCTTCAGGGCGCGGTTCGGATTCTTTAAGAGACTCAGGAACAAATGCTCGACGGAGACATAGTCATCTCCCATCGCCTTTGCCTCATCCTCCGCGCCGTTCAAAGCGCGGTTCAGTCCGCGCTCACATATTCCTGGCCGCCGCCGCTCACCTTCGGGAGCTTTTGAATCAGAGCCTCGCTCTCATTGAGAAAGGCCTCTTTCTGTATTCCCATCTTCGCGACGAGGCTTGCAATCAGGGAGTCCGAAATTGTCAGCAGGGCGCTGAGCAGATGCTCTTCGTCAATCTGCTGGTTGCCGTTCTGGCTCGCCAGCTTCTCCGCTGCGGCAATCGCTTCCTGAGATTTCTGTGTAAACTTACTGATATTCATGCACTTCACCTCGCTTTGCTATGCTGCTATACATGCTATATAACATTCTTTGAACTGTGCCCAGTATAGCAGTCGTTATTAGCACTGTCAATAGATGAGTGCTAATTTTTTCAACTTTTTTCAGTTTGGCAAAAGTTCCACCGAGAGGGCTCCCTCCTTCGCCGTGCTGTGCACCTGCCCCGCATGGCGGCGGAGGCGCTCCATCGCCTCGGCGTGCGGATGCCCGTAGGAATTGCCCCGCCCGCAGGAAATCAGCGCGCAGTCCGGCGAAAGCAGCGCGAGAAAAGCGTCGCTGCTCGCCCCTCTCGAGCCGTGGTGCCCGACCTTCAGGAGGTCTATGTCCGTGAGCGCGGCGCGCTCGGCAGCCCGTTCGGGGGCGGCAAGCCGCTCCAGCAGTTTCTCCTCGCTCGGCTGTCCCGCATCGCCCGTAAAGAGGCAGCGCTTGCCGTTTGCCGTGAAGAGGAGGATTAAAGGACTGCTCGTTGACCTCCTCCGGCAGCGCTTCCCGCGGCGGCCAGAGACAGTGAAAGTTCCCGTAGACATCGCCCGCGCCCATAAAGAAAAGTTCTGTCTCCGGATTTTCCCGGAGCGCAGCCATCAATTTCGCATAATGCGCATCGGTCTCCGCCGCCGGATTCAGAATGACGCGCTTCACCCGTATCCCCGAGCCCCTGCTTGCAAGGTAGCTTAGGCCGTTCGTGTGATCCAGATCCGCATGGGTCAGAAAGGCGGCGTCCACGGTTCCGAGTGCGCGACTCATAAGAAAGGGCTCTATGACCTGTTTCCCGCAGTCCGGCCGCGAAGTGCTGCCGCCGTCGATTGTGATGCAGCGGCTGCCCTGCTCGATCACGAGGGCATCGCCCTGGCCTATGTCAAGAACCCAGACGCGGGGCACGCGGCTCCGAATCGGCAAAAGACTCAGCACCGCGCCGAGTGCGGCGCACACAAACAACACACAGCGCTTTTTTGAGAACCGCTTCTCTTTTTCCTGCGCGCTCCGTCCGAGCAGCAGCCGGAAGCTAAGCGACAGGCAGAGGCTGTAGGCGACAAGCTGCCACCGCCTAGGCCGCCCGAGCAGAATCCGGTGAAACGGCAGGTGCTCTGCGAGACGGCAGAGCAGGATCTGCATGCCGAGCGCAAGGTGCAATATTTGTCCGCAAACCAGCGCGAGCGGCGGCGCGGCGAAGGCCGCGGCGAGCAGCATAAACCCAAGTAGCAGCAGCGCACCTGTCATCGGAATGACCAGCAAATTGAGAAGTATGCCGTAGGGCGGCAGGGAAAAGAACCAGTAGGAAATAACGGGAAGTGTAATCAGAAAGACCGTGAGACTCTGCAAAAACGCGGCACAAAGCTTTCGCTTTGCCGCAAAGCGCTCCGTGAGTGCCTTACCGGGGCCGCCGATTGAAAAGACCGCGAGAAAAGAGAGTTGAAAGCCGCACTGAAAGAGTTGAAGCGGCGAGAGGAAAAGAAGAAACAGAAGGGCAAAGGCGGCAGCGCTCCGTAAATCATAGCTTCTGCCGAGACAGAGCGCGAGAAACCCGAGGCCGAGCATCAGGCTGCTCCGAAGAACGCCGGTGTCTCCGCCGGTCAGCGCCGCATAAAGGCAGAGAAACAGCGCCGTGACGACAGCGCTCAGAGAAAGCCCGCACTTTTTCCGGAGCAGGCGGTAGAGCGCGAGCCCCAGAAAACCGGTGTGCAACCCGCTGATTGCGAGCAGATGCGCAATGCCGTTTTTCCGGTAAAGATCGTAGAAGTCCTCGCTGAGCGCGTGCTTGTCGCCGAGTAAGAGCGCGGCGAGGTAACCGGCCTCCTGTTCGGGACAGACCGCTTTGAGCCGCTCCAGTGCGGCGCTTCGAAAAAGCGCCTGAGCCCCTCCGCGAGCGGACTCGCCCTGCCCGCTACGGTATACTCCCGCACCTGCATGCGGTGCGTCACACCGCGCGCGCGGCAATAGGCCCGGTAGTCAAATTCTCCGGGGTTGGTCGGCGCTGCGATCGGGCTTAAGCTGCCGCTCGCCGTCAACAGGCGCCCGAGCGCCAGGCGCTCTCCGTCGCTCTCCCGCAGCAAAAGGTACACGCTGCCGCAGCGGACGCGCGTCAGCTCGCCGCGCGGCTCAATTTCCGCGATGCGCCCGCGAAAGGTCGCGGCGACTCCCTCGGCGCGCTGTAACTGCCGCTCGGCGCCCCCCGGCAAAAGGGCAAGTTGCAACCGAAGCGCCCCGGCAACCGCGCCGAGGACAAGGACAAGCAGGATGCGCTGCCGCACCCCGCGCCAAAAAAACGCGAAGAGCGCCGGGCAGAGGCAGAGCAGAAACAGTAAAATTCCGCGGATTCCGGCGAGGCAAAGCAGCTCTCCAAGCACAACCCCGACTGCCAGTACTTCCAGCGGACGTCTCATATTCTGTTTTCTCCGAAATGAATTTTCTAAAGATAAATCCGTTTACTTCAAACCGACTGCTTACTGCGATGCATCCGTCGCAGCGGTTTCGCTGGGCGAAGCGGTATTCCCGGGCAGGCCCTTGCCGACATAGTCGAGATTCTGCTCAAAGAGCGCGTCGAGGGAGATGGTATCCCGGAACAGCACGGTCTGGGAGCCCTCGACCGAGATGCGAACCCGCTGTACGGTTTTGAGTCCGGTCAGGGTGTCCACGAGCGCATAGAGACTCACATCGGGGCTCACGCCCGTGACTGGATTCAGAAATTCCTTGCTGAAATTCAGATAGCAGATGTTTTCATTGACCGAGATGCTGAGTAACTTGGTCTCCGGCGGCAGTATGGCCTTGCCGCTGCCCCGCGGCCCCGCAATCAGCTGCTCCACCGCGACCTGCTCGAGCAGGGTGTTCGCGCGGTAGGTCACGCTGCGGGTCTCCTCGGTAAATTTTTTGCCGTCCGCCGCCGCAAAGTAGAGCGGCAGCTCCACGGTCTCATAGCTGTTCACATCCGAGACGCTGTTCACGAAATCATTTTCGCTAAAGGGCCCCAGAAGACTGCCGTCCACCCCGGCGAGCGGCTTTCCGCCGCTGTAAATGCCGACATGTTCGACGCCTTTGATCTGCGCGAGCGTCTCGGTCAATGCCGCCGAGCAGAGGGTCTTCCGGTCGGTCTTCAAGTCCTGGTAATTCTCGTCGAAGTAGACATAGAGCACCTTGTCGTCAAAACTGAAGGACTCGTAGCGCGTCTTGTCTCCCGTCGCCGTGATCAGATCCTCGGCGCTCGGCACATGCAGAAACTGCTGCATGAGTTCGCCGACCAGCTGGTTCTTGTCCGTGGTCTGGGTCTCGTAAATGAGCGGCGTCAGTTTGGTCGCTGTCTTGTCCAGATAGTAAATCGCATAGCGCCCAGCCGACGGGTCCGCGCCCGCTTCCTTTCGGCTGCAGCCGCAGAGGCAGAGCAGGCAGAGCAGCAGGATGAGCCACCCTCTTTGTTTATTCGCCACGCGCCTCACCTCTCTTTCCCCGCTCTCTCCGGCTCTTCTTCTGCGAGGCCGCCTGCGCGGGCGTGCTGCTCTCGATATACTTGAGCGGAATGCGCACCTGGAAGGTGCTGCCCTTTCCGACTTCACTGGTCAGGCGTATCATGCCCTGGTGCAGAAGGATGATTTCCTTCGTGATTGCGAGCCCGAGCCCCGTGCCGCCGGTCTCGCGGGAGCGCGCCTTGTCCACGCGGTGAAAGCGCTCAAAGACCAGTTCCTGCTGATCCTCCGGGATGCCGATGCCGTTGTCCTCGACGCGGATATAGCAGAACTGATGATCCGCATCGAGCGTGACCTGCACATAGCCGTCCTTCTGGTTGCCGTTATACTTGATGCCGTTCTCGACCAGGTTCATGATGGCGAGCGAGAACTTCACCTCGTCCACCTCGGCCGTGACCTCCCGCACCGTATGCAGGGTCAGCTCGATCTGATTCACCTTCGCGAGCGGGCGGAGGCGCTTCAGAATCTGCTCGAGCATCTCGTGCATATCGGTCTCCTTCCGGTTCAGCACCGTGCCCGAGCGGTCCATGCGAACCAGACTCAGAAGATCGTCAATGATCTTTGCCTCGCGGTCAATCTCCTTCGAAATATCGGTCATAAACTCCTTGTAGAGTTCCAGCGGCGCATCGCCCGCCGAAATCAGGGAGTCCGCGAGCACGCGCATGGAGGTAATCGGCGTCTTTAACTCATGCGAGACATTCGAGACAAACTCCTGGCGCGACTCGTTCAGCGCGCGAAGTTTCCGGAGCGTCGCGTTGACATCCTCGCTGATCTGCGCGGTCACGAGGTAGCTGTTCTGCTCGACCGTCTCGTTCAGATTGCCGACCGACACCTTGCGGAGCGCCGCGCGGAGTTCCGCGAACGGGCGCAGAATCAGAGAGGCCAGGATTACGCTGATCAGCGCAAGCAGCAGCCCGACCGCCACCGTAAAAATGCGAAGGGTCTCACTGACCCCCTGCAATTCCGTGCGCTGCAATTCCGTGGACGAGATGAAGAGCAGCACCCCCTCCACCACTCTGTCTTCCGCTTTCACATCCAGGGAATCGTAAATCGGCGTGGTCTGCACCATGTAGTACTTGTCGGCATTGTAGTTGGTCGCGTTCTCGCCGCGAAAGCTCCGTATCACCTCCGGTGCGATATGATAGCGTCCCTCGGCGAGATGGAAGCTGTCCTCTATGATGCGATAGTTCTGATCCACGACCAGAATGCGCCCGTGGTAACTCTGCGCGATGATTTCGAGCTCCGAATTCAGACTGTTGTCTTTTTTGTCCTGATTGTGGAGATAGCCCGTCCGGGTCAGCTTGGTCGACAGGATGCCGCTTCTCTCCTGCACCTCTGCCTTGTGGGTGTCCAGAAGACTTTGCCGGAAACTGTTGGTCGCCACCAGCCCGGAAAGGCAGAGCGGCAGGAGCCCCACAAGAAGAAACAGCACAATGAGTATGTTTTTGAGCCGCAGAGGCGGCAGCTTTTTCGGAAACGGCGGATGCTGCGGCATCGGAACACTCCTTTCAGGGCTTGGCCTTCGCGCTGCAGCGCAGCGCGTGTTACTCTTTATTCTACACAGCTTCCCGCAAAAAGGAAAGCTGCACAGCGCCCGTCGCAAAAAAAGCCAGCTTTGTAGTATACTTTGGGTAAATAACGGCTGTTCCAAGCCGCGCGAAAGGATGACGCTATGCAAGTAAACGAACCTGCTTCCGACCGCACAGCGCGGGAAACCCCCCGCCTCTATGTGCGCCAGGAAGATCGCTATGAAGATTTGAGCTCCTCGGCCTCGGCCTTTTTGATTGTCGGCATCGTGATGAGCGTGCTAACGCTGCTAAGCTTCGGGCAGCAGTTGCACCTCCCCTTCGCTCTGCCGACCACCGCACTGATGCGCTTTTTCCTTCTTGTCTTTGCAATCGGTGCCTTCGGTCTCTATTGGAAAACGCGCCGGGAAGCTTCCCGTGCCTACTCGCACATCGAGGAGGAACAGCGCATCACCGAAGAACTGGAGAGCTGGTTCCTCGCAAACTATGCGCCGGAGCAGATTGACCTCGAAATTCTCGGCGCAACCCGCCACCCGCTCCGCGCGGAGGCGCTCGCCCTGAAGCGCTTTGACTTTATTCAGGACTGCTTCCTACAGCGCTACGACGGCATGGACGAGGGCTATATCGAGGCTCTCTCCGAGGAGCTCTACAAGAAGCTCTTTGAGAGCGGCCACTACGGAAAGGCTGTGCTGAAGAAAGCAGCTGTAGCCGTCAGCGAAGAGCAGCGCAGCGAGACGGCACCGCACAATGCGGCGCCGCAGGATATGGCGCAAGCGAGCGAGGAGATGCAGCCTGCCGATGCAGTGCAGTCCGCGGAGATACCGGAGACAGTGACATACAATGCGGAACCGCAGGATATGACGCAGGGCGCGGATGCGCCGCTTCCCGTCAAAATGACACAGACCGCAGAGCTCCCGGAGACAGTGGCGTACAACACGGAACCGCAGGATATGACACAGGTGAATGAGGTGACACAGACCGCCGAAGCAGCACAGGCGGAAGCGGTTCCGAGCGAACACGAAGCTGAGACGGCAGACAGTGCCGAGACGCTGTCCGCCGTAGTTTCGGCGACCGAAGATGCGGCGGCGGCTTCCGCCGAGACAGAAGCCGCTGCCCGCGACGAAGCACCGGTCGAATAATCCTCGGCAGAGCGGGGATGCCGCTCCTTTGATTCGCAGCAAAAAAGTCAGGTCTTTCGACCTGACTTTTTTTGTACCTGTATCTCTTTATTCGCTCCGCAGCGCGTCGATCGGATTCAGCGCCGCCGCGCGCTTTGCCGGCATGTAGCCGAAGAAAAGGCCGATTGCCACCGAGACCGAAAACGAGATCAGAATTGCCTTCGGCGTCGCCGCAACGCTGTAGCCGAGGAACATTCCGACGATGTTCAGAATTCCGCTGCCGATGCCGATGCCGATCAGACCGCCGAGCACCGAGGTCGTAATCGCCTCGAGCACGAACTGCTGCAGAATCACCCCGGGACGCGCGCCGAGCGCCTTCCGGATGCCGATTTCCCGCGTCCGCTCGGTGACCGAGACCAGCATGATGTTCATGACGCCGACGCCCGCGACAAAGAGCGAGATACCCGCAATGCCGCCGATTAGCACCGACATCTGCGCCATCATCCGGTTGATCTGGTCGAGCATCTCGACCATGGCCATCAGCGTGTAGTGCTTTTTGTTGTGGAAAATACTGTGGAGATAGTCTTCGAGCGACTTTTTGGCGTTCAGAACGGCCGCCTTGTCCGTGCTGCTCGCCGCAAAGAGATAGGCCGAGGGCTGCGCCGTGTGCGCCATCTTGAGCGCCGTGGAATACGGCAGCAGGAGCACATCGTCCGTGCCGCTCTCTTCCATCTTGCCTTTGCTCTTCTGTTTGAGAAGACCTATGACGGTCAGATTCACGCCGCCGTAGGTGACCTTTTCGCCGAGCGCGGCCTCCGGAGAGCCGAACAGCCGCTTCGCCGTGTAAGGCCCGATCACACAGACCTCCTGCTTCGAGAGCACATCCGCGTAGCTGAGAAAGCGCCCCTGCTCCATCTGTTTGTCTACGAGAGACGCATAGCTCTCGCTGACCCCCGTGATCGTGGTGCCCTCGGACTTCTTGTTGCCGACCTTCAGGGTTCCGTCCCCCGGCGAGACCGTAGGGCTCATGCCGGCAAACAAATCCCTGTGGTCGGCGAGATAGGCATACATCTCGTCCATGGTGACCGAGCGGCTCGGCTGGTTCACGACCGTGACATTGATATTCGTCGCGCCGAGATCGCCCCACTGGGAAATCTGACTGTTCAGATAGCCGTTCATCAGGCTCACGAGAATGATGACGGAGGCCACGCCGATGATGATGCCGAACATGGTGAGGGCGGAGCGCACCTTGTTGCTCCAGATGCTCTTTAAGGCGAGTTTAAATGATTGCAGCATAGTCCTCCGCCTTCCCGTCAAAATTGATCTTTCCGTCCTGAATCCGCACGACGCGCTTCGCCTGCACCGCAATCGAATTGTCGTGCGTGATCATGACAATGGTATTGCCCTCTTTGTGCAGTTCCTTGAAAAAGTCGAGAATCTGGCGGCTCGTCTTTGAGTCGAGCGCACCGGTCGGCTCGTCGGCGAGCAGGAGGGACGGATTTCCGGCGAGCGCTCTCGCAATCGAGACGCGCTGCTGCTGACCGCCCGAGAGCTGATTCGGCATGTTTCGCGCCTTGTCGCCAAGTCCCACGCGCTCCAGCTGCTGCAGGGCGCGCTCTTCTCGCTTGTCGCCCGGCACATGCGCGTAGAGGAGCGGGAGCTCCACATTCTCGAGGAGGTTTAACTTGGGCAGCAGGTTGTACTGCTGGAAGATGAAGCCTATCATGCGGTTCCGGATGTCCGCGAGCTCGTTCTGCGTCATGTCGCCGACATCCTCCCCGCCGAGCAGGTAGGTGCCGGAAGTCGGCACATCCAGCGCGCCGATGATATTCATGAGTGTGGACTTGCCCGAGCCGGACTTGCCGACAATCGCGACAAATTCGCCCATCCGTATCGTGAGGTTTAAGTGGTCGTTTGCGTGCACGACCTCATCGCCCATCACATAGGTCTTGCAGATGTCCTTCATCTCAATCAGAACTTCGCCCTGGGGGATGTGGACCGTCTTAATTTTGCCCATTCGCGTCACCGCCCTGCGCTTCGCCGCCTGCCGTGTCGCCGTTCGCTTCACCGCCGCTTCCGCCGGCCTCGCCCTCCGCGCTCTGTCCGCCGTTCATGTACATACTCATGCTGTCACTCGTGTCCGGTGCCTTGGGCTGCACATAGACTTCATCGCCCGCCTTGATATTGTCCGAAGTGATCTGCACCTTGTCGCCGTTGATGAGACCGGTCTCGACCGTGACCGCGCGGAAGCCCGCCGGGACCTCGCCCTTGGCCTCGGTGACCGAGTCGTCCTTCACATAGACCTGGTTGTCCCGCATGAGCGCATCCGCCGGAATGCAGAGCGCGCCCGAAGCCGAACCGATCACAATCTTCGCGTTGATATTCATGCCCGGCAGGAGTTTCTCGGTGTTGTCGAGCGTGACCGTCACCGGATAGGTCGAGACACCGCCCTGGGAGCTGCCCTCGAGGCTGATATTCGTGACCGTGCCACCGAAGGTCTCGCCCGGAATTGCATCCGCCGTGATTTCGACGCGCTGTCCCACCTGAATTTCGAGATATCCGTCTCGTCAATCGCCATCTTAAATGTGTAGGCGCTCATGTCATAGATGGTCGCGAGCGTCGTCGCGGACTTCGTGCCGCTCATGCCCGCGCCGCCGAGCTTATCGCCCACCTTATAGCTCTTTGTGATGACTTCGCCGTCAATCGGGGATTTAATCGTGTAGTTGTCGAGCGTCTCCTTGGCGCTGTCCACGCCCTTCTGCGCGCCTTCGACACCGCTCTGCGCGCTGTCGACCTTGTCCGAATAGGTTTCGAGCATGTCCTTCACGGACTTCGGTGTCATCGTGAAAATCGGCGTCCCGGGCTGAATGTAATCGCCGACATGCACCAGAATCTTCACGCTGTCCGCCGCGCCCGGCAGATCCGCCGCCATATTGGTCGTGTAGTGCGCCTCAAACTTTCCCTCTTCGACGCAGCGGAAGCCGTTGATCGTCGCGCTGACCGAGGTGTTGCTCGTCAGACCGCCCGGGTTCTTCAGGGAAATTGTCACATCTTTCACAAGGCGGCCGCCCGTCAGGGTTCTCTCCTGCGCGCCGACCGCGACCACCGTGCCCTCGACCTGCTCCTGCGTGTCCGAGAGCGTCAAGGTCGCCGGGGCGCCGGCCTGAATCAGATCCGCCTCGCCCGAGAGAAACGGAATGCGCACATTCATGCTCGTTTCATCGGTCAGGTCGACGAGCGTCGCGCCGCCCGAAATTTTTTCGCCGTCCGTCACATAGACCTTGGTCACATAGCCCGCGCGGGTCGCCTTATAGACCCCGTCGCCGTACTTGCTCTGCGCGTCCTGTAAGTCCGCCGTCGCCGAGGCGAGGCTCTTCTGTGCCCGCGCGAGTGCGCTCTCCGCGCTCTTCATCTCCGAGGCCGCGAGCTTGTCATCGATCCGGTAGAGAACCTGATCCTTCGCGACATGGTCACCGACCTCAAAATTCGCCTCGGTGATGGTGCCGCTCTGCACGAGCGCGGTGATCGAATAGGTGTCCTTTGCAGAAATGGTGCCGGTCGAGGAAATCTTCTGAGTGATGTCCTCGACGGTCGCCTTGCCGGTGTCCACCGCCATGCTTGCCGCCGCCGCTTTTTTGGCCGCCGCCATGCGGCTGTGCACAAAGGCACCGCCGAGCCCGAGAACCGCGAGCGCGATGACCGCGCGCCGGATGTTCCGCTTTGCCCCTCTGCTGAGCCCTTTCTTCTTCGGCTTTACTTCTTCTGCCACTGCCTGCCCCCTTTCCGCTTACGGCTCCACATAGTCCACGACGCTGAAGCTCTGGCTCGCCTCACCGTCTTCGGTCGCCGCGCCGCTTCCCGCAACCTGGTAAATCAATACGACATGATCGCCGACCTTCACGCTGCCGTAGACCGAAAACACAAACTGCATCTCGGTCGAATTGAGCTGATAGACATTGCCGTCGTCCAGCTTGACCGCGCTCGGCGTGAGCGTGTTCGTGTTCTGATAGTAGATGGCCTCGACCACGCCGCGCGCCACGCGCTTGTCGGCGTCGGAATCGGTGTCCGCATTGTAGGCCCAGACCGTCTTGGTCTGCGAGCTGTAGTAGATGACCGCATACTGCGCGGCCGCCGCGTAGAGCGCTTCTTTCTGCACCTCTCTGCCGTTCATGAAGATGGTCGCATCGTCCAGGCGGAAGGGGATGATGTTGTCGACCTGGGTGCGGCTCTCCGCGACCTTCGGGCCGCGCGTCGTATTGTCCGCCATCTTGAGCGCGTTCACCTCGCCGTTCGAATCGACCTCGGCATTCAAAACGCCCGCATAGACCGTGCCGCTCTTCTGCTTTGCCTTCAGGAGGTTATAAAAGAGATTCACACAGTCCGCCTTCGTGAGTTCGGTCTGGGGGTCGCTGTAGCCGATGTTTTCGTTTAAGTCGGAATTCGCATACTGCGCCATGCGCTTGTTGAACTGATCTCCCGCAAAATCCTCCGCCGTATAGCCGAGGAGACCCAGCACACCCTTTGCCGCCTCGTTTAAGCGCACGGGTTCGGACGGCTTAAACTTGCCGCCGAGATAGCCGGTCATCCAGCCCTGCTCCGCCGCAAGACGAATCGAAGCCGCGTACGCGTCGCCGGACTTCACATCCGCGAAAACCGAGACATTGCTGGTCTTCGTGAGCACACTCCGGTAAGCGGAAGCCCGCACCAGCATCTCCGCGAACTGCGCGCGCGTCACTTTTTCCGCCATACCGCCCGTGGTCGGCATAATGCCCGAGAGCGCAATGACCTGACGCCGGTAGGCAAAGTTACTGCTTGTATTTGCATAGGCGCTGAGCGGGGAGGCCACGGTGCTCACCACCGCGACCGCGCTCAGCAGGCATGCAAGGGATTTTCTTCCACGAATCATTCCGGTACCTCGCTTTGCTGTTGTTAATCCGTTATAACGAAGCCATTTTACCATAAATAACAAGCATCCATCAAAAACGGTCATTGAAAGTCCGTAAACTTTTTGTAAACCCGCCGTATGTCGCCTTGCAGAATAGCTTACTATCAGAATAATACACCGTTGCTCTGCCCCTGTCAACATCCTTTGCCGCGCCTCATCTCCCATACCGGACGCGCGCTCTCCTTCCGATTCCTTTCTCTTATGCCTTACTGCTTCGGATACAAGACAGCAGCTCGTTTTCCGACAAAAAAAGAGCGGCACCGCCGAAGCGATGCCGCCCTCTGTATGAAGCCCACCAAAAGGCTCAGAGTGCCTTGTAGTTTACGATTTTTCCGAATTCCGGCTTTAAGGACGCGCCGCCGATCAGGCCGCCGTCGATGTCCGGCTCCGCGAGCAGCTCCTTGCAGTTCTTCTCGTTCATCGAACCGCCGTACTGAATGCGGATTTCCTCGGCAATCGCCTCGCCGTAGAGCTCCTTCACGGTCTCGCGAATGCCGCGGCACACTTCCTCTGCCTGTGCGACGGTTGCGGTCTTGCCGGTGCCGATTGCCCAGATCGGCTCATAGGCAATCGTGACCTTCGCCGCATCCGAAGCACTGACGCCCTGAAATGCAAGCTTTAACTGCATCCGAATGAAATCCATCGTGACGCCCGCCTCCCGCTGCGCAAGACTCTCGCCGCAGCAGAGAATCGGCTTAAACTGGTGCTCGAGGAGCTTTAAGAGCTTCTTGTTGATAATCTCATCGGTCTCATGGAAATACTCTCTCCGCTCGGAGTGGCCGATGATCACATACTCGACGCCCGCGTCCTTTAACATCGCCGGGGAAGTCTCACCGGTGAAGGCGCCCTTCTCCTCGAAGTAGACATTCTCCGCGCCGAGATGCACGGCCGTGCCCGCAATCACTTCCTTGACCGGGAAGATGTCGATAAACGGCACGCAGTAGACCACGTCGACCTCCGGGTTCTTGACGAGCGGCGCCAGCGTGGTCGCCAGTGCCTTCGCCTCGGTCGGCGTCATGTTCATCTTCCAGTTGCCCGCAATAATCTTTCTTCTCATCTCTCGCTCCTTCAGTCCTTGTTATCCGCCGCCGCAACACCCGGGAGCTCCTTGCCCTCGAGGAACTCGAGCGAAGCGCCGCCGCCGGTCGAGATGTGCGTCATGCGATCCGCGAAGCCGAGGCGCTTCACCGCATTCACGGAGTCACCGCCGCCGACCACGGTCGTCGCGTCTTTCAGCTCTGCGACTGCCTTGCAGATTGCCAGGGTGCCCGCTGCAAACGCCTCAAACTCAAAGACGCCCATCGGGCCGTTCCAGACCACGGTCTTTGCGCCCTGCAGCGCCTCGGTGAAGCGCGCAATGCTCTTCGGTCCGATGTCGAGGCCCATGTAGCCCTCCGGAATCTCATCCACCACCTTGTGCGGTGCGTCGGCCGCAAACTTTCTCCGCCGCGACATGATCCACCGGGAGCAGGAGCTTAACGCCCTTCTCCTCCGCCTTCTTCAGCATGTCGAGGCAGTAAGAGAGCTTATCCTCCTCGCAGAGCGAGTTGCCGATGCTCTGTCCCTCTGCCTTTAAGAAGGTATATGCCATGCCGCCGCCGATGATCAGCGTATCCACCTTGTCGAGCAGGTTGTTGATGACATTCAGCTTATCCGAGACCTTTGCGCCGCCGAGAATTGCGACAAACGGGCGCACCGGATTCTCGACCGCCTGTCCGAGGAAACGAATCTCCTTCTCCATGAGGTAGCCGACCACATTCTCCTTGCAGTACTTCGTGACGCCGACATTCGAGCAGTGCGCGCGGTGCGCGGTGCCGAACGCGTCATCGACAAAGATGCCGTCGTCGCAGAGCGCCGCGAGCTCTTCCGCGTACTTCTCGGCTGCCTCATCCTTGCCGTACTTGGTCTCCTCGCCGCGGTAACGCGTGTTCTCGAGGAGCAGGACTTCGCCGTCCTTTAAGTCCGCAGCCGCTTTCCGGGTCTCTTCGCCGGTCACCTGCGGATCCGAGATAAACTTGACCGGGACACCGAGGCGCTCGGAAAGTGCCGGTGCCACCGGGGCAAGGCTCATCTCCGGCAGCGGCTCGCCCTTCGGCTTGCCGAGGTGGGAGCAGAGAATCACCTTTGCGCCCTGATCGAGGAGCTTCTTGATGGTCGGCAGCGCGCCGTCGATGCGGTTATAGTTCTGGATCACGCCGTCCTTCAGCGGAACGTTAAAGTCGCAGCGCACCAGTACCTTTTTGCCCTTTAAGTCTTTGAGATCGTCTACGGTCTTCTTGTTTAACATGCTTGTCCTCCGTCTTTGTCATAAAAAAGCGGGCCCGGTCCAAAGACCGGACCCGCGAGAGTCGCCTTGCAAAAGCAGATGCTTACAGCTCTGCGAAGTACTTGATCGTGCGAACCATCTGGCTCGTGTAGGAGTTCTCGTTGTCATACCAGGAGACAACCTGCACCTGATAGCAGCCGTCCGCGATCTTGCTGACCATGGTCTGGGTTGCATCGAAGAGGGAGCCGTAGCGCATGCCGATGACATCGGAGGAGACAATCTCATCCGTGTTGTAGCCGAAGGACTCGTTTGCCGCTGCCTTCATCGCTGCGTTGATCTCTTCCTTCGTGACCTCATCCTTCGCGACAACCGCGACCAGAATGGTCGTGGAACCGGTCGTGACCGGGACACGCTGTGCGGAACCGATGAGCTTGCCGTTCAGCTCCGGAATGACCAGGCCGATTGCCTTTGCCGCACCGGTGGAGTTCGGGACAATGTTCGCAGCGCCTGCTCTCGATCTTCTGAGATCGCCCTTTCTCTGCGGGCCGTCGAGAATCATCTGATCGCCGGTGTAAGCGTGAATGGTGCTCATGATGCCGGACTGAATCGGCGCGTAATCGTTCAGTGCCTTTGCCATCGGTGCAAGGCAGTTCGTCGTGCAGGAAGCTGCGGAGATAATCTTGTCTTCCTTGGTCAGCGTCTTCTCGTTGACGTTGAACACGATGGTCGGCAGATCGTTGCCTGCCGGTGCCGAGATGACAACCTTCTTTGCGCCTGCCTCAAGGTGAGCCGAAGCCTTCTCCTTCGAGGTGTAGAAACCGGTGCACTCCAGGACAACATCGACATCCAGAGCCTTCCACGGAAGGTTCTTTGCGTCTGCCTCCTTGTAAATCGTAATCTTCTTGCCGTCGACGGTGATGGAATCCTCACCTGCCTCGACCGTGTGCTTGCCCTCGCCGATCTTGCCGAGGAAGCTACCCTGCGAAGTGTCGTACTTCAGAAGGTGTGCGAGCATCTCCGGCTTCGTGAGGTCGTTGATCGCAACGACCTCATAGCCCTCGGTCTCAAACATCTGGCGGAACGCAAGACGTCCGATGCGTCCAAATCCGTTAATCGCAACTTTAACCATGGCTTTATCCTCCTGTATCTGCTGCGGAAATCAATTATCTTTCTATTTCATTCTACCCGTGTGCCTGCAAAAATGCAAGAAAGGAAATCCCGCTTTCTTTAACTGTGCATCCACCAGTCCTGGCTGCTCACATAGTTATAATAGCGCTGAATCGGCGTGATTCTGCCGTTCCGGATTTCAAAGATTTCCCAGACCACGCCCGCCGGTTGGTCGGCACATGGTAGGTTGCCGCGAGGCCCTGATCCGTGTAGACCTGCACGGTCGCGCCCGAGTTCGAGAGCTCGTAGCTCTGCGTATTTTCCCGCACACCGTTCGTGAAGTCAAAGACGCAGTACTTGTAGTAATCCTCGGCGGAGAACTGCTTGATGGTCACAGTCTCCGGCCCGTAGGAACTCGTGTCGTCGACATCGAGATCGTTGCCGAAGCTGTCCTCCTTGCTGCCGAACCAGACATGCGAGGTCTCGGTGCCGCGCTGCGTAAAGAGGTGAGAGTCGAGATCCGCGGGCACCGCGCCCCAGGTCAGGACAATCGACACCTGCCCCGAACCGACCGTCGGCGCCGCAAAGAACTCCCGCTCGGTCTCGCCGTTTTGCCGCGCGACCAGCGTGTCGTAGACCGTCTCGTAGCCGCTCGCAATCAGCTCAACCGTGTAGACACCCGGCTTCAGCTGTACATCCGCCTCGCCGGACTCATCGGCCTTTGCGGTCGCGACAATGGTGCCCGTGCGGTTATTGATGCCTTCGCGCAGATTGATCGCCGAAGCAATGACGGTCTGCATACCGCTCCGGCTCTCGTTATAGTGGAGCGCATCGCCGAGTTTCAGGCGATAGTCGATGGTCGCGCCGCCGCGCTCAAAGAGGTATACCGGCGTCTGGTAGGCAACCAGCTGGTCGCTCTCGACGCCGATGCCGTAAATTTCGCAGGCCTGATAGGGCTGCTTTGCAATCTGCAGCATGTACTGTCTCGCCTCACTCGGCACATAAATCTGGTACTTGCCGTCCGCATCGGTCTGACTCTCGTAGAGCAGCTTGCCGTCCTCGTTCCGGTAGAGCCGGACCGCCGCTGCGCCTATGCCGTTGCCCTGCTCATCGTAGGCATAGCCGCTGATGCTCGTCAGGTTCTGCGCGTTCATCACGGTCTCATAGGTATTGTACGCGGCATTCAGCATGATGGATTCCCGCTCGTCGAAGGCGCGCCGCATATCCGCATTTTCGTTCTGATAGAGGAAAATCGTGTTGGCGGGCCAGGACTTCCGGAGCCGCTCGGCCTCCGTCGCATTGGCCGCGCAGTTCCACTTAAAGCCGCCGTCCCGGACTTCTCGCCAGGTGAGCAGCGTGTCGCTGCCGAAGAGGAAGCGCTGTCCCGGCTTCTCCGGCACCGCATAGCCCGCGACATAGTTGTCAATGTCGTACTGATAGACAAAGCGCGGCATGCGGTTCGCGTCGTAGTAGTACTCCGTGACCTGCAAACTTCCGCTGACCAGGTATTCGATTGCGACAATCTTGTTCGCGACGCCGTCGTTCGGGTTGATGTAGATGACATAGTCAATCCGGTTTCCGGTCGCCGCATTGATGAGCTGCTTTTGCTCGAGGCGGCAGAGGTTCTTGTTCACATAGCCCGGGCGGTTCTCGTAGCCCTCGAGCGTGTAAAAGACATCCGAATTCCAGCTCTCGCCCGGATTTCTGGTGCCGACCGCGTGGTTGACCGCCGACAGGTCAATGCGCTGGGCGGCCGCCGCCGTGCTGTTTAATTCCGCGATTTTTCGCTGCAGGGTGCCGAGCTCGGTATTCTCGGCCGCAAGCACCAGCTTCTCCTCGCGCTTTGTGCCCTCGCTCCCGCTCTCCGCACGACTCTCCGCGCTCTCACTTTTTGCGCCGCTCTCGCCGCTTTCTGCCCCGGCCGCCTTGCCGCTCTCCTGTGTGTCCCGCTTCGCAAACGGGTCGTTTTGCTTGACTGAACCGCTGCCGGGACCGAGCCCCGAGCCGATTCGAATGCCGAGAACCACGCCGAGCCCGGCGAGCAGCAGAAAGAGGGGAATCAGAAGAAGCCCCTTTTTCGACTTCCCGCCCTCTGCCTTCTTTTCTTCCGGCGACATTGACGCGGACGGCTTGGGCTGTTCCGCCGTCTTTTGTTCCGTCTCTTTTCGCTCTGCCGGCTTCTTGTCCGCGCCTTCCGCTGTCGTTGCCTCCGCTTCCGCTCTCGCAATTGCCACAGTATCCGTCTGCTCTGTCGCTGCCGCCGCTTCGGTCTTGGTCTCCTCTGTTTTTTCGGACGACTCGACTTTCATGCCGCAGCTCGTACAAAATTTTGCCCCCGGCTTTAACTTGCTCCCGCAATACCTGCAATACATCTCTTTTCCCCCGCTTTTCTTCAGAGTGCGCCGATAAACTTCGAAATTCCCTGCTGCGGTGTCATGCCGTCCAGCAGTTCATCGTCTATGTTCTCTTCCTCCCCGGTCGGCAGTGCCGCGGTGCCGGTCTTCGTGGCCTTCAGGGTAAAACTGCCGAGCTCGTTCTTCAGCTCATAGAGCGAGTTTGCGCCCTCGTTTCGCACCTCGAATTTGATGCCGTCTCCGTCCTCGTCGCCGCCCGGCAGCAGGCGGTATTTTCCGCAGGGCAGACCGAGCACGCTCTTTTTCTTAAAGTCCACATTGCTGTACTTGAGCGCAAAAGCTCTCGGTGTAAAACCACCGGCTGAAGCGGCAGGCGACGGTGCCGTAATAGCCGCTCTTCTCGAGATCCCGCTTTTCCGTGAGCACCGAGTCAAACACTTTGACGCCGCGGTACAGCTTGCCCTTGTCCGTATCCCGCTCATAGCAGAAGATCTGCGTGTCGCCGCCGTCCAGCTGCAGGAGAATCGCCCGGACTTCACTCCCCTCCGTCACGAGTTTCCAGGTGAACTTGCGGTCTTCCAGGCGGTTCGCGTAGGTCTCCGCATTGTCCCGTAGCCTGTCTGCGAGATCTTCAAACCTGACGCTCCGCCCCGGGTGCTGTCCGCTCGCCTTCGCAAACTGCTCGCCGATTTCCTGCCGTCTGTCATACCAGGCAGCGAGCGCCCTGTCCTTCTCCATTTCATCCGCAATGTTCCGGAACAGCCGCTCGAGCTCTTCGGCATTCGGCTCCCAGCTGTAAATCGTATAGTCCTTCTCAAGCGAATGCTTTAACTCGGGCTTTAAGACGCGCGAGCGGTAACTCCGCTTCTCGGTCTTCAGATTGTTGCGGTTGATGGCCGCCGCCACAATTTTTCCGTAGCGCTTCACCGTAGCGGCGCGGAGCTCCTTCGGAAACTGTAAGTCCGCAAACATAGAGGTGCTGAGCCGCGACTCGCTGCCGAGCTCCTGTAATACCTCCGGATACCGCGTCACATAGACCTTGTCGCTCTTTTTCGGAAGGCGGAAACCGAGGCGATCCGGATCGATGAAGAAGTCCGCCTGCAGCACCGGGTCATCCCCGCGCCCGAGCTCCAGATTTAATACAGCCTTTTCAAATTTCTTGCCGATAAAAATGCGCGCCTCGCAGCCGTCCCGCAAGATGCGCTCGTACGGCCCCGAAAAGAGCCCGCGCCGCGTGAGCGCTGTCACCTGTCTGTCCGAGAGCTCTGTCGTGAGCTGAAAATCACTTGAGAAACCGTTCTCAAAGACTTGCTCCGCGCTGTTTAGTACCGCGGCCTCCTTGGAAAGCGCCCGGAACTGTCCGGCGAGAAAGCGCTCCCCGGGCGATCCGAGATTTTTCGACACCGTGCGGGCGCCGAAACCGATCGCCAGTCCCAGCACGGCGAGCGCGATGAGCGCCGCGGAACCGATTTTTTTCTTCTTGCCCGCGGCGGGTTCCGCCGTTTCTTTCGTTTCCTTTGGGCTCCGCCGCGTCCTTTTTCTCCGTTCCGGCTTCATCCCTGAACCGGCTCTTTCGGCGCTGCCGCCTCTCTCACGCCGGGCTCTGTCGCCTCTTCATGTTCCGCTTCTTTCGTTTCTGCCGCTGCTTCCGCTGCTTGTTCCGAGGTTCCTCCGGGCGGCTCTTCCGTTGCCTTGGCCGCTACCGTCTCCGGCTTCTCTTCCTCGAGTCTCGCGCCGCAGTTCGCGCAAAAGAGCTCGCCTTCCCCCGTTTCGCTGCCGCAATGCTTGCATTTGCCCATGGTCACTTCCCCCTTTTTCAATCCGAGACCGTGTGTTCCCCCGTTGCGTGCAAAAAGGCGCCTGTGTCCAAACGACACAGACGCCTTGCGCAAAATCTCTGGCAATGTTGTCAGGACTTTCCTTTTTATCTTAACATTTGTTGTGCTAAACTGCAATCTTTCCGGCTATTTCGAGCCTTGCTTCTCTGATATTCCTACAAATTTTGCCATCTTTCCGGAACATCTCTCCGGAAAAGTTTGCCCGCTTGCTTCGTGTTTCCTTTTCCGCTCAGAGTTTCTCGATGATATCCGAAAACTTTCTCCTGCGGCAGACTCTTGCCGCTGCCCGACAACTCGTCGCTGATATCCACTTCCCGGCCCGTCGGCTTCTCGGCGCTACCCTTCCGCGTCGCCGTCAGCGTGAACTTGTCGTAGCCGTCGTCAAGCTCGTAGACGGAGCGCCCCCACTTCTCCTTGACCTCAAAGGTATACTTCCGGTCCGGCCGGTCCGCATCAAAGTAGGTGTAGCGGTAACTGCCGTTCGGCAGTCCGAGCACCGAGGGCTTTCCGTCAAGCGGCACCTTACTGTAGTACAGCCGGAAGCCCCAGAGCCAGGCGTCGCCGAACATCGCGAGGCGCCCGATGACCCGCCCCTCATAGCTGTTCTCTTTTTGCTGCGCTCTTCGGCGAAGGTACCGAGAAACACTTCGCCGCCGACGCCGTGGTAGAGCGTGTCGCCAACCTGATCCCGCTCATAGCAAAAGAGCGGTCTCTCACCGTTGTCGACCACGCGTATGGCCGCGACTTCCTTCCCCTGCATCACAAGTTTCCAGCGCAGGTTCCGCTGTTCCAGTGTCTCCGCCCAGTCCGCCGCGTGTTTCTCGACATAGTCGGCGACATCCGAAAAGTGGGCCGCCTTGCCCCGCCCCATGCCGAGTACCTTGGCAAGCTCTTCGCCCGCCTCCTGTCGCCTGTTATACCAGTCGGCAAAGTCCTTATCCTCCCGCATCTCGGCCGCAAGACTCCGGAAAAGTGTCTCCAAAGTCTCCCGATCGGGATTCCAGGTGTAGACCGTATACTCCCCCTTCATCTCGTGGTCCAGCTGACGCTTCAGGACATGGGAGGTATACGCCCGCTTTTTGACCTTGATTTCCTTCGGTTTGACGGCTGCCGCGAGCACACGCCCGTAACGCGCCGCGGACGCAGAGAGCAGTTCCTTCGACGGCACCAGCACGGCAAGCTCCGCCGTGCTGAAGCGCGCCCCGCCGCTGTACTGCCCCAGCACTTCCGGGTAGTTCAGAACAAAGACCTGCCTGCCGACCTGCGGAATCCGGTAGCCGAACTTCTCGCTGTCCAGAAAGCAGTCAAAATTGAGCTTCGCGCTATCGTCGGTGCCAAACTCCAGGTTCAGCACGGCAGTCTCCAGATGCCTTCCGAAGTCCACCTTGGCCTGAACGCCGCGCTGCAGAGCCTTTGCGACCAGCATATAGTCCTCATTGCCGCTCCGCGAGAGGGCGAGCAGTCTGCTGCGCGACATCTGCATGCTGAGCACAAAGTCGCTCGAAAAACCGTTCTCAAAGACCGCGCCGAGTCCCTCGAACGGCGCGGCCTCCTGCCGCAGCGCTTCCGCCTGCACGCGGACAAAGCGTTCCCCCGTCATGGCCGTCATGCGGTGCAGCAGCACCGCCGCGCCGACCGCCGCCACTGTGACCGCCGCAGCGGCAAAGAGAGCCACCCGCAGACGGCGCGGCTTCCGCTTCGCAGTCTCGCCGGGCACTTCCTGTCCCGCCGCTGCAGTTTCCTCGATACCCGTCACAGCATTCTCTTCGGCAGTCGTCGTCACAGATTCTCCACTCGTCTCTGCCGCAGGTGCGGGTAGCGCCGAACTCCCTTCGGCAGTCGTCGTCACAGCATTCTCTTCGGCAACCGTCGCGGCAGTCTCTTCGGCAACCTCTCCGACCGCTACGACCGGCGCCGGACTTCTGTCCTCTCCGGGCGCTTCCTGTCCCGCCGCCGCGCTCTCTCTTCGGTATCTGTCGCAGCACTCTCTCCGGCAGCCGTCACAGCAGGTTCTCCGCTCGCCTCCGCCGCCGCTTCCTGCGGCGCGCCGCAGTTGCCGCAAAAACGCACGCCTTCCTTCACCTCACTGCCACAATGCTTGCACTGTCCCATCCTGCGCCTCCTTATTTTCGCGCTGCACGCATGTTCTTCCTGTCTCGGCAATTCTGTGACACAAAAAGCGCCTGTGTCCGAATGACACAGGCGCCACTTTCAAAAGCTCCGGCAATTCTGTCAGGACTCTGTTGCTATCCTAACATTTGTTTTGTTAATTTTCAATAGTTTAAGAAGTCCGGGCTTTTGTTAAATTTAAATTTCATTCATGATGTACTCCGCCATGTTTTGTGCATGGTCGGAGATACGCTCCCAGATTGTCGATGATCTCGATGAAGACCAGCCCCGCCTCCGGCTTGCACTCGCCCCGCGAGAGCCGATCCATGTGGCGCTCCTTCTGCTCGTCGCGCAGCGAGTCCACGAGATCCTCGCAGGCGCTCACCTTTCTCGCGCTGGTCACACTCCGCTCTTCCCGTGCCTTGACCGCACAGCGGAAGGCTTCCTGCACGGCGTCCGTCATATCGCGGAGATCCTTCTTGCCGGTCTCCGAGAGCGTGAGCTGGCGCGTCATCAGGAGCTGCACTTCCTTGGCGACATTTTCCGCGTGATCGCCCGAGCGCTCCAAATCCGTCAGCGTGTTGAAGAGATCCGCGACGACCAGGCGCTGGTGGTCGTTGACCGGCAGCGTGTTCGCCTTGATCAGATACTCCGAGAGCTCGCGGTTCATCGCATTGATTTTCTTCTCGGTCTCGAAAATTTCGGCGATGACCGCCTCATCCTGCGTAAAGCAGACCTCGCAGGCGCGCTCCACATTGCGGAGCGTGAGCTTACCCATGGTCGCGACCGCATTCGAGAGCGCCGCGACCGCAATCGCCGGCTGCTCAAAGATACGCGGATCCAGATGGGTCACTAGCTCTTCTTCCTTCTTCTCGCCCGTGAGCAGCGCCTGCTTCTCCGGCACCAGCATGCCCGAGAGCTTGACCAGCTGCTCGCCGAACGGGAACAGCAAAACGGTCATGGTCAGCTTAAAGCCCGTGTGGAACACGGAAATCTGCACGGGGCTGATGTGATAGTGCGCGAGTGTCGGCTTCAGCGCGAAGAGCAGAATGCTGATGACCGTGAAGAGCAGCGCGCCTATCATGTTGAACGAGAGGTGAATCACCGCCGCGCGCCGCGCATCGCGCGAACCGCCGATCGACGAGAGCATGGCGGTCACGCAGGAGCCGATGTTCTCACCGAGGGTGATGAAAATCGCGGCATTTGTCATAATCAGGCCGTTGCCGGCGAGCATCTGCAAAATACCGACCGAGACCGAAGAACTCTGTAAGAGCGCCGTGACGACCGCACCGGCGAGCATGCCGAGAAACGGATTTCGAGCCGAGCGTCGTGAACACCGTCGCAAAAATCGGCGCGTCGGTGTAAGGCGCGACCGACTCCGACATGAACTTGAGACCCTGGAACAGAAGGCCGAAACCGATGATAATCTCCGCGCGGTTCTTCTTGGTGTCGGACTTCGAGAACATGATGATGCCCGCGCCGATGCCGATTAAGACCGGTGCGTAGAACTCCGGGTTCAAAAACTTCATCGAGTCGCCGATCTGGCTCAGCGAGACAATCCATGCGGTCACCGTGGTACCGATGTTTGCGCCCATGATGACGCCGACCGCCTGGCTCAGTGTCATGAGACCGGCGCTCACGAAACCGACGACCATGACCGTGGTCGCGCCCGAACTCTGGATGATACCTGTGATCAGGGTTCCGACCAGCACGGCTTTCAGCCGGTTCGAAGTCAGCATCCCCAGGAAGTCCTTCATCTTACCGCCGACAGACTTTTGTGTTCCTTCCGCCATGACATGCATGCCGTAGAGAAACATTCCGAGTCCTCCGATAAAGAGAAACAGATTTGTAATATTGTCGAGCATAGCCCCCCCGCAGGTCAGACGACCTGCCTCGTTTCGCGGTTACCCGCTCAGTGTAGCATAGCCCCGTTTTCCTGTGCAAGTTCACAAAAAAACGGTTTTTTGACTCCTATCCCGCAGTCCTCTGTCTCTTTTTTCAGACAGCTGAGGAGAGCGGTTTCCCGTTCAGCGTCGCCGCGACCAGGCTATCGCCTTCATAGCAGAGTTTCAGCGAAAAGAAGGGAAGATTCTGCTGTAAGAGCGGCAGGAAAATGCGGTCGCCCGCCCAGAGCGGGAGTCCCAAAACCTCCTCCTTCGGAATCCAGGCGGAAATGCCCTCGTCGGTGTCGTGATAGTCGCCGGTGAACCCGTCCGCCGTAAAGAGGTGCATGTGTTCCGCCTCATAGCGGTCCGAGACAAAGGTCACGAGCCCCTGCGTAGCGGTAGTTCGTGAGCCGGTAGCCGGTCTCCTCAAAGACCTCCCGAATCACACAGTCCTCCGGGCTCTCACCCTCCAGGAACTTGCCGCCGACACCCACATACTTGCCCTCGTTGATGTCGTTTTTCTTGGTCACGCGGTGCAGCATGAGCCATTTCCCGTCGCGCTCCAGATAACAAAGCGTCGTGCTGTACATGGCGCTCAGTCTTCCTGTACTTTCTCTTTGAACTCCCGGACAGCCGCCTCGCGGTATATCTTCCGGCCGCGCTCGGAGAGCCGCACAAAGGTGATGTTGTCGCGGAGCTCCAGAACAATCGCATCGAAGGCGTCTAAGTACTTATAGACCGCCTCGTTGTCCATGCGCACCTTGCCGTCCACATAGGCGCGCTCCAGACCGCTGTTCTCGTGCTGACGGATAAAGCGCCGCGAGACGCGGTTTCTGAGTTCGTCAAAGAGCCAGTCCAGGGTTTTTACCGTCGGGGCGATGTAGCCGAGCAGATTCACCGCCTCGATCATGCGGAGCGGCGCTTCCTCCTCGTGCTCCCGCTTGTCCTCATCCATCCAGAAGAGCTTAATCGGCATCTCCCGCTCAAACATTCCGACAATCTCTGCGATATCTCCCATCTTCTCTCCTCTGCGCCTCGCGCACCGGTATGTTTTGACTGGTATCGCCGTCATTGTAACACGCCGCTCCCGGCTTTCCAAGGGACGAGACAGAGACAGGCTCGCGGAAGAAACCCGGCACGCCTTATCCGGAACGACAAAAAAGAGCTGTAGAGAACTTCTTCTCTACAGCTCTTTGCTTCGCGGAGAGCATGGGATTCGAACCCACGCACCGGTCACCCGGCCTAACGCATTTCGAGTGCGCCCCCTTGAACCGCTTGGGTAACTCTCCGAATACCCAAAAAGTATAGCAGAGCTTTCCGGCTTTGTCACGCAAAATTTTGCATTTCTCAGTGCGGTGCGACGCCGACCTCCGCGCTCTCATGTTCTGTCTGCACCTCGGCGCCCGGCGCGCTGTGGTCTGCCGTCTCAAAGTCCTCCGCCGCGCCGTAGACGATTTTCCCGTTCCGGTCAAAGCGGAGCCAGCGCACATTGACCGCGGTGCAGCGCAGCGCTTCCCCCCGCTTTGCCTTGCCCGCGACGGTTCCGTCCGTGCCGGGGCGGTCGCGGAGTTCGCTCTCCTCTGCCTTGCAGTAGACAATCTGATTGCTGCCGCTGAAGCGGTAGCCGTTTACAATGTCCTCCGGGCGCGCTTCCATGGTGCCCGTATCGGCCGCACTCTCACTGCCGCTATGCAGCTCCATCACGGAACTGCTCTCCGCAAGACTTATGGTCACCTGCTTCTTTTTGCCGCAGGCCGTGCACATCGCAAGTGCAAGCGGCAGTGCGAGCACCGCCGCAATTCTTCTACCTCTCAATGGTTCCTCCTCCGAGCACGATTCCCGCCTCCGTATAGAGTACAACAGCCTGTCCCGGCGTCACGGCGCGCTGCGGTGTCGGGAACATGACCTGTATCTTCCCGTCCGGCAGCATGAGACCTCGCAGTCCGCACCGCCGTGGTTATAGCGTATCTTCGCGCGGCAGCGAAACTTTGTCCCAACCTCCGGCTGTGAAACAGCCATCCAGTTCACATCGTCCGCGAGAAGCTTTGACGAAAAGACCTCTTTACCCGTGCCGAGCACGACTTCGTTGGTTTCGGGGCGAAGCGCGGTCACATAGCGAGGCTCACCGAAGGCTATCCCGAGCCCTTTCCGCTGCCCGACCGTATAGTGGGTAATGCCTCTGTGCTGTCCGAGCACCTGCCCCGCCGTATCCACAAAATTGCCCGGCGCACTCGGCTCTCCCGTGCTCTCGTCGATAAAGCGCGCGTAGTCGCCGTCCGGCACGAAGCAGATTTCCTGGCTGTCGGGCTTCGCGGCGACCGGAAGCCCGGCTGCCGCCGCAATCGCGCGAACCTCCGGCTTCTCATACGCCCCGATCGGCATCAGGGTGTGCGAGAGTTGCCGCTGCGTCAGATTGTAGAGCGCATAGGTCTGATCCTTGGCGGCGGTCTTCGAGAGCCCGAGCGCATAGCGCCCGTTCTCCAGACAATGAACCTGCGCGTAGTGGCCGGTCGCGATATACTCCGCGCCGAGCAGGAGACTCCGCTCAGCAGCGCCTCCCACTTCACAAAGCGGTTGCAGGCGATACAGGGATTCGGGGTGCGCCCCAGGCGGTACTCCCGCACAAAGTAATCGATGACATCGCGCTTGAATTCCGCGCGAAAGTTCATCACATAGTAGGGAATGTCCAGCACTTCGGCGACGCGGCGCGCGTCCTCCACGGCGGAAATGCCGCAACAGCCGCCCTTTTTCTCGACCTCGCACTTTGTCTCGCTCTGCCAGATCTGCATGGTCACGCCGATCACCTCATAGCCCTGCTCCTTCAGGAGATAGGCCGCAACCGAGCTGTCCACGCCGCCGGACATCCCGACGACCACCTTCTTTCCCATCCTGTACTTCCTCTCTGTCTCAGAAACTCCAGCCGTCGCTCGGCGTGATGTCATCTCGCGACGACGGTTCCGCCGTATGGTCCGCGGCTTTCTCCTCGCCCGCGCTCTCCTCCGGCGCTGCGCCCCGGTCTCTGTTATTGTTTGCTTCCGTCTCTGCCTCCGACGCGGGCTGTGTTTCCGTCGCAGTCTGTGCTTCTATCTCGGTCTGCGCTTCGATCTCACGCTCTGCGCTGTCCGCTGCCTCGTCCTCGCCGCTCGGCTTCTCTTCCGGCGCGGGTTCCGGTGTGACCGCGCGAACACTTGTATCGCCCGTACGCGGCGCGCTCTCGTCTCCGGTGTTCCGCGCGTTTCCCGCAGCCCGCATGCACTGCGCGGCGCGCGCCACGATAAAGAGGTCCAGGACAACCGCCGGATACATGGTGAGATCCGTGTCAAAGCCAAACAGCGCAAGCAGCGCGACAATGAGCGTGGACATGGTCCGCGCATAGCCGGTCAGGCGGTAGGTGCTGCCGAAATCGGTATAGACGCCGACAAAACGCAGAAGCAGCGCCGCGAGCACGGCTTCCACGAGATTCAGCAGGAAAAAGCCGATCAGGAGACCGGCGTAGATAATCACGCCCGCGATGATGAGCCCCCATTTGACATAGCCGGTGAGGGAGAGCAGTGTTTCTTTGCTGATGCCGTCTTGAAAATCGTGGAATTGAATGGTCCGCAAGTCTGCGGCAATGCCGCCTCTGTCGTTTTTCATCACAAGCTGATCCGCATCGCCGAGAAGCACAACCGATTTCAGCGCCATCAGCGTGCGGGTCTCCTGCGCATTTAAATCAATCTTGTGGCTCGCATCCGTATTGATGTCCACATAGTAGTCTGCGCCCTCGCGGTGATAGCCGCCGGGCACCGAGAGTTTGCCGTTCTGAATTGTGAATTCGGGGATATTGGCCTCAAAGAAATGACGCACGCCGCCCTGCCGCTGCCAGAACATGCCGAGCGGCAGCGCAAAGCCCGTGAGCCAGGTCAGCAGGCAGAGAAAGGCGCAGTAGGCGAAAAAGCGGCCGGTCCGCCGCCGCATGAGCTGCCGATAGTCTTTTAAGCGAAACAAAGCACTCCGAAAGTCTTTAAACATTTTGTTCCTCCTGTAAGCCTTTGACGCAGTTTGTGACGATCTGTGCGGCTTTCCGCACTTCCTCCTCCGTATTCTCCGCGCCGAAGCTGAAGCGGAGCGAGGCGCGCGCCTCTTTTTCGCTTCGCCCCATCGCGAGGAGCACATGAGAGGGCTCGAGCGCACCGGAGGCGCAGGCCGCGCCCGCGCTCGCCGCAATGCCCGCCTGATCGAGGAGAATCAGCAAAAGTTCCGCCGAGACACCGGGAAAACAGAGATTTAGGTGTCCGGGAAGCCGCGCGGTCTCGCTGCCGTTTCGGTATACGGCGGGAAGCTCTTCCCGCAGCAGGCGGAAGAACAGCTCCGTTAGCGCCCGCTTCTTTTCTCCGCTCTCCGCCATCTCCGCGAAAGGCGACCTTCGCCGCCGCTGCCATCCCGACGATTCCGGCGACATTTTCGGTTCCGGCGCGCCGCCCTCTCTCCTGCGAGCCACCGTGTAAGAGCGCGCCGACAGGCAGTCCGCTGCGTATATAGAGAAAGCCGACGCCCTTCGGCCCGCCGAACTTATGGGCGCTCACCGAAAAGAGGTCCGGCAGTTCTTCGCCGAGTAAGCTCTTAAGCGACAGCTGACCGTAGACCTGCACGAGGTCGCTGTGCAGCGGAACGTTCCGCTCCCTGCAGCGCGCGAGCAGTTCTCCGAGCGGCTGCAGCGCGCCGGTCTCGTTATTAGCCCCCATACAGGAGACGAGCGCCGGTCGCTTTGCCAACAGGGCGTCGAGCCCCGAAAGTGCTGCGACGCCGTCCCCGGAGACCGGGAGCAGCGCATAGTCGAGAAGTCCCGGTCTCTTTGCCGTAGCGCAGGGTCTCGAGCACCGCGTGGTGCTCAATCGCCGTGCTGACGAGAAAAGGCGCTTCGCCGCGCGCCCGCGCCGCTTCCGCCATCGAAAGCAGCGCCCAGTTATCCGCCTCCGTGCCGCCCGGAGGTGAAGTAAAGCTCTTCCGGCAGGCAGCCGAGGGTCTCCGCAATCTCCCTGTCTCGCCCGGCTGACCGCCTGCCGTGCTCTCCTGCCGCTCTCATAGAGCGCCGAAGGGTTTCCGCACTGCGCCGTCAGGTACGGGAGCATGGCTTCGAGTGCCGAAGGGCAGAGCGACACAGTCGCCGCATGGTCCAGATAAATCACGGCTTCTCTCCTCTTCGAGGAGATAGGGCGTGACCTGGTACACATAATAGTTCAGCCAGTTCGTGTAGAGCGTATTTGCCATGTTCCGCCAGGAGAGCAGGGGGCGGCCGCTCGGGTCATCGTTCTCATAGTAGTGGAGCGGAATCTTCGGCTCCATGCCCCGCGCCTTGTCGCGCCGATACTCGCTGTCCAAGGTCATGCGGTCGTACTCCGGATGCCCCTGCACAAAAATCTGCCGTCCGGTCTCGTCCATGAGGAGAAGCACGCCCGCCTCATCCGACTCCGCCAGAATCGTGAGCTCCGGATGCTTTACAATGTCCTCGCGCCGCACCTCGGTCCAGCGGGAGTGCGGGCAGTCCATGTAGTCGTCCATGCTTCTGACCAGCGGCACCGAGTGGTGCAGCACCTTGTGACAATAGACACCGGAGAGCTTCTCCTTTCCGCGGGTACTTCTGAATCCCGTAGTGATAGTAGAGTCCCGCCTGCGCGCCCCAGCAGATATGGAAGGTCGAGGTCACATGGGTCTTTGACCACTCCATGATGCCGCAGAGCTCCTCCCAGTAGCTCACTTCCTCGTAGGGCAGGTTCTCGACCGGCGCCCCCGTGATGATGAGACCGTCGAAAGTGACGGTGCTTCACCTCGTCGAAAGAAAGACATAAAAAAATTCGAGATATGGCTCTTACTCGTGTGGGTCGCCTCGTGGGAACTGGTCATCAAAAAGGTGCAGTCCACCTGAAGCGGCGTATTTCGAGAGCGCGCGGAGCAGCTGGAGCTCCGTGTCCTCTTTGAGCGGCATCAGGTTCAGAATCAGGATCTGCAGCGGGCGAATGTCCTGCGACACCGCGCGTTTTTTCGTCCATCACGAAGATGTTCTCCTGTTCCAAAATTGCCTTTGCCGGCAAATCGTTCTGTATGCGTATGGGCATTGCCGCACCTCCTGTTCATCGCCTTGATTCAGCGGCCTTGCCGCTGTCCGCTCACGACTCCGCCGCGAGAAATTCCGCCTCGCTCAGAATCGGAATACCGAGCTCGTGCGCCTTCTTGTTTTTGCCGGAAGTCGAGTGAATGTCGTTGTTGATGAGCGCCGTGGTCTTTGCGGAAACCTCGCCCGCGACCTTGCCGCCGCGCGCCGTGATATAGTCCTTGAGCGCCGTCCGGTTCGGGAAATTCACGAGACTGCCCGTGATCACATAGGTCTGTCCCGCATAGCGCTGCGACTCCTCTCCCGCGCTCGCCTCGGGTTCCAGCGTCACCTCTTGCAGGAGTTCGTCAATAATCTCCCGCTCCTTCGGGTCCCGGAAAAAGGTCACAATGTCCGCCGCCATCACCGCGCCGATGCCGTCAATGCCGGTCAGCGTTTCGACATCGGCCGAGAGCAGCGCCTGTATGTCGCCCTGAAACGCCTTGGACAGCACCTTCGCGTTCTGCACACCGACGCCCGGAATGCCGAGTCCGTAGACAAAGCGGGACAGGGGCAGGTGCCTTGCCTTCTCGGCCGCCTCGATCAGTTTTGCCGCCGAAGTCTCGCCGAAGCCCTTCATCGCCGCAATCGCGGCCTCCGCGCGCTTTAAGTGAAAGAGATCCGCGTAGCGGTGGATGAAGCCCTCCTGAATCAGTTTCTCGAGCGTGGTCTCCGAGAGCCCGTCGATATGAAAGGCGTCGCGGCTTGTCATCAGCGCAAAGCGCTTCACGCGCTTAATCGCGCAGTCCGGGTTCACACAATAGAGGGTCTCGGCGTCGTTCTCCTTGCGGCGTTCCGTCGCCGTGCCGCAGACCGGGCAGTGCGCGGGCGGCTCGGCCGTGTCGCTCTTTGTTAAATTTTCCGCAATCTGCGGGATTATCATATTCGCCTTGTAGACCAGAATGTGGTCGCCGAGGCCCAGTTTCGGCTGCGCAGCACACTCACATTGTGGACGCTCGCGCGCCGCACTTCGGTGCCCTCGAGATCCACCGGGTCAAAAATCGCAACCGGGTTGATGAGACCCGTCCGCGAGGGGCTCCACTCGATTTCGCGGAGCACCGTCTCCGCCTGTTCATCCTGCCACTTAAACGCAATCGCATTCCGCGGGAACTTTGCCGTTCTGCCGAGCGAGTCGCCGTAGGCAATGTCGTCGAGCAAAAGAACCAGTCCGTCCGACGGGAAGTCATTCTGCGGAATCTTCGCCTCAAAGCGCGCCACGGCTTCCCGGAGCGTGTCCGCCGTCACCGTCTCAAACTCGACGACCTCAAAGCCCTGATCTCTGAGCCACGCAAACTGCGCGGCGCGGGAATTGTTGAAATCAACCCCCTCTGCCTCCACCAGGGAGAACGCGTGAAAGTAGACGCCGCGCGCCGCCGTGACCGCCGGGTCGAGCTGGCGCACCGTACCCGTGCAGAGATTGCGCGGGTTCTTATACTTGGCGTCGGTATCCGGCAATTCGCGGTTAATCCGGTCAAAGTCCGAATAGCGCATCAGCGCTTCGCCGCGGAGCAGGAGCTCTCCCTGATAGGGAATGCGGAGCGGCACATTGCGGAACGCGCGCACATTGTTGGTCACGAGTTCGCCGATGTAGCCGTTGCCGCGCGTCACCGCCTGGTAGAGCTCACCGTTCCGGTAGCGGAGCACAATCGTGAGGCCGTCCATCTTCCAGGAGAGCAGGGCCTTCTGATCCCCGAGCCAGGCAATCAGCTCATCCACACTCTTGGTCTTGTCGAGCGAGAGCATCGGCTTTTCGTGCGTGATTTTCGGGAGCGACGAGACCACCTCATAGCCGACGCGCTGGGTCGGTGAGCCGGAGAGCACAATGCCGCTCTCCTCTTCGAGTTTTTGCAGGCGGTCGTAGGCGCTGTCGTACTCAAAGTTACTCATGAGCTCGCGGCTCTCCTGGTAATAGGCGCGCGCCGCGGGGAGCAGGCGATCGATTAACGCCTGCATCTCTTCTCTTACTTTTCTCTCTTCCATGCCCCGCCCTCTCTTTCTCTGCGCTGAAAGTACGCCTTTTGCCGCGCCGCATAGTTTCTTTCGCCGCGCTTCCGTGCGCGCGGTTTTTGCGCTCCTGCTACTGAGTGCCTTCGGCTTCTCTTCGAGCAGGGACAGCAAGGTCTTCTGCTCGGCCGCCGTCACATTCCGGAATGCGCCGCTGTGGAGATTTCGGAGGGAGATATTCATGATGCGGATGCGCTTTAAGCTGATCACATGATAGCCGCAGGCCTCGCACATGCGACGAATCTGCCGGTTTAAACCCTGCGTCAAAATAATCGAAAAACTCGTCTTGTCGCGCGCCTCCGCCTTGCAGGGCAGCGTCGTGACCTGCAGTTCCTCGAGGTGCACGCCGCGCCTCAGTTTCTCCAGAAAGGCCGGGGTCAGTGCCTTATCGACCCGGACAATGTACTCCTTCTCGTGCCCGTTCTCACAGCGGAGAATCTGATTCACGAGTTCGCCCTGGTTCGTGAGGAGCAGCAGTCCCTCCGAGTCCTTGTCGAGCCGCCCGATCGGATAAACGCGCTCCGGGTAGTCGATTAACTCCACAATGTTCGGCGCGCGATCGTTGTCCGTCGTCGTGCAGACCACGCCGACCGGCTTATTCACCGCAAGCAGAACCTTCTTTTTGGACGCCAGTTCCTCGACCGCGCCGACCCGCCTGCCGTTCACCTTCACTTCCATGCCGGCAGAGACCAGCGTCCCGAGTTCCGCCGTTTCTCCCGCGACCGTCACCTTGCCCGCCGCAATGAGCCGGTCGGCCTCCCGGCGCGAGCAGACGCCCGCCGCACTCAAGAATTTGTTGATGCGCATTCCCTCGCTCTGATTCACTGTTCTCCCCCTCCGGCGCCGCTTTGCGCCGCTCTCCTACCGCTGTAACTTATAATTATAGGCAAAGCTGTCCCTTTCAGTCAAGTTTGGCCGCCCTGCCGCGCTGTACAGAAAAAGACCGGTGCTCTCGCCCCGGTCCTCTCCCGTTTGTAACATCTCACTCGATCAACATCGCATCCCCGAAGCTAAAGAAGCGGTAGCGCTCCTTCACGGCCTCGCGGTAGGCATTTAAAATCTTCTCTCTCCCGGCGAGCGCACTGACCAGCATGACCAGAGTCGACTCGGGGAGATGGAAATTGGTAATCAGGCAATCCAGAATGCGGAAGCGATAGCCCGGGTAGATGAAAATTTTGGTGTAACCGCTCTCGGCCCGGAGCGTTCCGTCCTCATTCGCTGCGGATTCGAGCGTCCGGCAACTCGTCGTGCCGACACACACAATGCGGCCGCCCGCCGCCTTTGCGCGGTTCACGGTCTCTGCGGCTTCCTCGCTCACCACATAGAACTCCTCGTGCATGTGGTGTTTCAGAATATCCCGCTCCTTGACCGGGCGGAAGGTGCCGAGTCCCACATGGAGGGTAATGCGGACAATGATAACGCCCTTCTCCTCCAGCGATTTTAACAGAGCCTTGGTGAAGTGAAGCCCCGCGGTCGGCGCCGCCGCACTGCCCTCGTGCGCCGCATAGACCGTCTGGTAGCGGTTCTTGTCCTTTAACTGATGGTGAATGTAGGGCGGCAGAGGCATCTGTCCGAGCTCGTCGAGAATCTCCTCAAAGACGCCCTCGTAGGAGAAGCGCACAAAGCGGTTGCCGTCCTCGGTCTGCCCCACAATTTCGCCGATGAGTTTCCCCTCGCCGAAGCTGATCTTCGTGCCGATCGGGCACTTTCTGCCGGGCTTTACGAGAGTCTCCCAGGTTCTGTCCTCTTTTCGCGTGAGGAGCAGCACTTCGATCTTTCGCGCCGGTGCCGACCTTCTCGCCGATGAGGCGCGCCGGAATCACCTTTGTGTCGTTCAAGACCAGGCAGTCGCCGGGCTTCAGGTACTCTGTAATGTCCCGGAAATGTCTGTGCTCAATCTCGCCGCTCTCCCGGTGCAACACCATGAGCCGCGAGGAAGCTCTGTCCTCGAGCGGATCCTGCGCAATCAGCTCCTCCGGCAACTCGTAGTAAAAAAATCTTTTAACTCCATCAGCCTTCCGTCCCTTCCGAAGCCGCCGTGGTCGCTGTCGCCGCTGTGGTCTCTGCTGTCGTCACTGCCGCGCTCGTCTCCGCCGCGCTCGTACCCGGAATTTCGATGACCGCATCGGTCACCGCCTCCGTGCTCTCCTCGGTCGCCTCCTCCGCGGCCGCGGCCGCGCTGCCGCCCGCGCGAAGTTTCTGGTAGAGTGAACCGAGTTTTGCGTCGCTCACAATCGCCTTTGCGAGCGCCGTCCGGTAGTCATTGTTCATCTTCTTGACCGCCTCGCTGCCCTCGGCCGCCTTGATGGCCGCCCGCTCCGCCTCCGTCAGCGACTCGTCCGGCTTCATCTGCAGCCCGTCGCCGGTGCTCACAATGTAAGCGCGCAGCAGCACAGGCGCCGGCGTCTGAATCTTTTTAAACCACGCCTGGCTCTCGATGTAAGCGATGTAACTTCCCGTCTCGACGCCCGGAATCACATAGGTGATTGTGTTCTCGAACGCGTCGTAGAGCTTCTTCTCCGCCGCCATCTGCTCCTGCAGCGCGGTCGGCAGTTCCTGCCCGCTCATGCCGAAGACGCGGTACAGCTCCTCCGCGTCGCCCTGGGAGCGCGCGGTCAGGTAGTCCTGCACGAGCGTGTTGATTGCGTCGTCCGTGCACTTCTCGGGCGCGGCGGCCGCATAGTCGTAGCCGCTCTTCCCGGCCTTTCCGCCTTCGGCTTTGCCGTCTTTTTGTGATCCAGCGCGAGAATCACGAGAATCAGGATGAGCGCCGCAAGCGGCAGCAGGAGAAAACGCCCGAAACGCTGCAGTGTGAGCTCATCGACCCCAAATATCTTTCTATCTTTTTCGTATCGCACTCGTTTGACCTCCGTTGTAATTCACCTATTTTACCATGATTCCAAAACAGACTCCAGTCCGCAATTTTCGACCCGCCGCTCCGCCGCAAACTTCCCTTTTCAGCTCTCTGCCGCTCGCGCCTCCGCGAAAAAGCGCATCCTCTTCCTCTCTCATCAGGCCTCTGTGCGTCCAAAGCCAAACCTTGTATCGCAATCATTTGCGGCGGCAAGTCCGCCCACGTATCGCCTGCTGTATTACACTGCCCACGTCATCTTCCGTCCCGCCTTTCCCGCAAGACCTGTCACAGGAAAAGAGCTTCCGTGCCTCCCGGCCTTCTTCTCCCAACCTACCGTTGCCAGAAAACCGTACACGGCGAAAATGTCTTGTATCGCAATCGTTTGCGGCGGCAAGGCCGCTCCCGCACCGTCTGCCATCTTGCACTGCCGCGTCATCTTCCGTCCCGCCTTTCCGCAAAGTTTGTCCCGGGAAGGTAAGCTCTGCGCCTATCACCTTTCTCTCGAAACATGCGGTTTCCAAACGGCGCAGCGCGACATGATGACTTGTATCGCAATCGGCGGCGGCAAGGCCGCCCCGCGCCGTCTGCTATCTTGCACTGCCCGCGTCATCTTCCGTCCCGCCTTTCCGCAAGGTTTGTCCCGGGAAGGTAAGCTCTGCGCCTATCACCTTCCTCTCGAAACATACGGTTTCCAAACGGCGCAGCGCGACATGATGACTTGTATCGCAAAAAAAAGAGAAGCCCGGTTCGGGGCTTCTCTCAGGTCTGTGTCTGGCGGGATTCGAACCCGCGACCTTCAGAGTCGGAGTCTGACGCGCTATCCAGCTGCGCTACAAACACAAAGTACCCTACTACTATACCTTGTTTTGCGCCGGAGAGCAAGGCCATCTTTTATTCCCGCTTGTTCCGCTTGTGTTCCGCCGGTTTCTCGTAGCGCACCAGGGCGGCGCGCTGCACTTCCGCCGCCTTCTCGCGGCTCTCGGGGTCGCTCCGAAGGCGCAGCACCTCTCCCATGCGGTCGCGGAGTCGCGCGGCCTCCTCGAAGTTCAGTTCGGCCGCGGCCTGCCGCATCTTCTTCTCGAGTTCCTTCGAGAGGCGGCGAAGCTCGGCGTCGCTCATCGACTCCGGGTCTTTCTCCCAGGTCTTCTCATCCGCAATGACCGCCTTGGTCAGCATAATCACATCGCGAACCGCCTTTTTGATTGTGGTCGGCGTGATGCCGTGCGCCTTGTTGTAGGCCTCCTGCACCGTGCGGCGCCGCTCCGTCTCCGAAATGGCGCGGCGCATGGAGTCCGTCATGTTGTCGGCATACATGATCACATGCCCCTCGGCATTTCTCGCCGCGCGGCCTATGGTCTGCACGAGCGAGGTCTCCGAGCGCAGGAACCCCTCCTTGTCGGCGTCGAGAATCGCGACCAGCGAAATCTCCGGAATGTCGAGCCCCTCGCGGAGCAGGTTGATGCCGACCAGCACATCGAACTCGTCGAGGCGCATCGCGCGGATAATCTGCGCGCGCTCCAGGGTATCGATGTCCGAGTGCAGATAGCGGACGCGGATGCCGACCTCCCGGAGATAGGTCGTTAAGTCCTCCGCCATGCGCTTCGTGAGCGTCGTGACCAGAATCTTATTCTTCTTCTCGATCTCTTTGTTGATCTCGCAGAGCAAATCGTCAATCTGTCCCTCGACCGGGCGCACCGAAATCTCGGGGTCCAGAAGACCGGTCGGGCGTATCAGCTGCTCTGCGCGGAGCAACTCATGCTCTGCCTCATAGCGGTTCGGCGTCGCCGAGACAAAGAGCATCTGGTTCATGCGCTCCTCGAACTCCGCAAAGTTCAGCGGGCGGTTGTCCATGGAGCTCGGCAGACGGAAGCCGTACTTCACGAGCGTCGACTTTCGCGCAAAGTTGCCGTTGAACATGCCGCCGATCTGCGGAATCGTGATATGGCTCTCGTCGACAATCGTGAGAAAAGTCCTTCGGGAAATAGTCAATCAGCGTAAACGGCGGCTCGCCCGGCTTCTGTTCGGTCAGAAAGCGCGTGTAGTTCTCAATGCCGGAGCAAAAACCGGTTTCCCGGAGCATCTCGACATCGTAGTGTGTCCGCTCTTCAATGCGCTGCGCCTCGAGGAGCTTGTCCTCGCTCTTTAAGAGCTTCACATAGTCATCGCACTCGGCGAGAATTTCCCGCGCCGCCCGCTCGATTTTTTCGCGCGGCACCACATAGTGATTCGCCGGGTAAATCGAAATGTGCAGGACTTCCGCGAGCGGATTGCCGGTCAGCACATCCGTCTCGGTGATCTTGTCGATCTCATCGCCGAAAAACTCGATCCGGTAGGCGAGCTTGTCCTGATCCGCCGGAAAAATCTCGATTACATCGCCACGCACGCGGAAGGTGCCGCGGTGAAAGTCGAGGTCACTCCGGTTGTACTGGATGTTGATGAGCTCCGCAATGACCTCGTCCCTGTCCTTCTCCTGCCCGGGCCGGAGACTGACCATCATGTTCTTATAGTCGGTCGGGCTGCCGAGACCGTAGATACAGGAGACACTCGCGACCACGATCACATCCTCCCGCTCGAGGAGCGCGCGCTCGTCGCCGAATTCCGGAGCCGGTCTATCTCCTCATTCGTCGCGGCGTCCTTCTCGATGTAGGTGTCGGTCTGCGGCACATAGGCCTCCGGCTGGTAGTAGTCGTAGTAGGAGACAAAGTACTCGACCGCGTTGTTCGGGAAGAACTCCTTCATCTCGCTGTAGAGCTGCGCCGCGAGCGTCTTGTTGTGGGAGATGATGAGTGTCGGCTTCTGCAGCTCTTGAATCACATTCGCCATCGTAAAGGTCTTGCCCGAGCCCGTCACGCCGACCAGGGTCTCGAACTGATTGCCCGCGCGAAACCCGTCGACCAGTTCTTGTATGGCCTTCGGCTGGTCGCCCGTCGGCTGAAACTCACTGTGCAGTTCAAATTTCATCGCTTGCCTCCCGCTCCGCGCTCTCACGGCTCTCTGCTTTGCCGCGCGACTCTCGCGGAGCATGCGGTGCACGGCATAGCTGTTCTTTAGGGACTGGGGCGTCACCTCGCCCGCAATGCCCGCCTTCTGTCCCGTAGGCGCGTATCATCTTCCAGACGCCCTGGCGGCTCAGCGCGCCGCCGCTCAGGTTAAAAAAGAGATGCTCTTCTTCCGCGGTCTTTAAAAGTAACGGCCGCCCGGACTCGAGGTACAGACAGAGCGCCTGCCGAAGCTCCTCGTCAAACGAGACCACGCGCTCCCGTCCTCTCGACTGCTGCCGCACATAGCCGAGCTGTACATCCACATCGCCGGTCTTCAGCGAGATGAGCTCGGAGACCCGGAGTCCCGTCGCGCAGAGAAGCCCGAGCATCGCGCGGTCGCGGAGCTGCTTGGCGCTGTTCCCCTCGGTCTCGCGGAGAAAGCTCTGAATCTCCTCCTCCTCGAGAATATAGGGATCCCGGTGTTCCTGTCGCATGCAGCGCAGTCCCTCCGCCGGGGAGGTGAGATAGCGGCCGCCCGCCGTCTCATACGCAAAAAAAGCGCGGATCGAAGCCGCCGCGCGGTTAATGGTCGCCGCCGAAAAACCTTCCCGCTCGAGCCAGAGCAGATAGGAATTCAGTCTGAGCTCGCTGACTGTCGAGAGGGAAGTGACCCCCTCCTGCCGAAACCAAGCAAATAATTTTTTTAAATCCCGCTCATAGGAGAGCAGTGTATTCTCCGCCATGTGCCGCTCTTCCCGGAGCGCGCGCAAAAATGCCCGCAACGCTTCTTCCATTCCGATCGCCCCCTCACCCTCATTGGTCACACCAGTATAGCGGTGCGGAACCCAAAAAGCAAACCGCGCGAAGCCCGCTTTTTTACGGCTTTCACGCGGTTTTTTCGAAATATTCCAAAATGTAGTGCTTTCCTTTATGTAAACTTCATATCTTGCGCTTTTGTTCTTAATTTGAACCCGGATCCCCGCCATTATTTTTTTAAACTTCTTTTTCTCCGAAATCTACAATCCCGAGGGTAACATTCCAAAGGCTGCCCCGCTTCCCGTTTTCTCTTCGGAACACAAAAACACCCGGGCGCCGTCACTTACCGGCGCTTCCGGGTGTTTCATCAAGTTCTGTTTGATCGGCTCTGCTTCAGCGCATAGGCCGTGAGCCCGGCGACCGTCTTCGCGTCCCGGATCTCGCCGCGCTCAATCCGCGCGAGGAGTTCCGAAAGCTCATACGCTTTCACATCGATCACCTCGTCGGGATCCAAATGCTGTTCCCCCGGCAGGAGATTTTGCGCGACAAAAATATCAATCTCCTCGTCGCAGAAAGCGACAGTCGTGTCAATCCGCAGCAGAAATTCGAGCGCCTCGGGGCTCTCCGCCCGCATACCGGTCTCTTCCGAAAGTTCACGGAAGGCGCAGAGCACGCGCGGCTCTTCGGGACTGTCCACCTTGCCGGCCGGCAGTTCCAGGGTAAAGCGGTCCAGCGCATTCCGGTACTGCCGCACCATCAGGATGCGCCCGTCCGGGAGCACCGGCACCACGGCGGCGGCGCCGTCGTGGTGAATAAAGTCCCAGCTTTCTTCTCTGCCGTTTGCGACCACCAGGTCGCGGTACACCTTTAAAATGGTGCCCTCGTAGGCGAGCTCCCGTTTCTTTCGCAGAACCCTGCCTCTCTCCCGGTCCGCTTCCATCGCTTTAGTACTCGTCCTTATTCGCAAGGTGATTGTGTGCCGCGTCCTCGCTGTACACCGGCGTCGTGGTCGTGTCGTAGTTGTAGACCGTGTCCTTCAGCTCGGTGATCTCGCTGCCCTTCAGAGTCGCCTCGAACATCATCTTGTTCTCAATCATCTTCTTCGTGGAGCTGTAGCGGCTCGTACCGTTCACGCGCTGCGAGCTTCTGTAGGTCGGAAGCGTGAGTGCAATGCCGGTTGCGACCGGGCGCAGAATCACTTCCGAGGTCGAGTTGTCCGCATTGGTCTTGCGGAGGCGCTGCGCCGAGAGCATATAGTGGTTGCCCGCCGCATCCGTGAGGCGCACCGAGTAGCCGGACTCCTTCGGCATCGTGCCGTCCTTCTTCGGCGTATTGCTTGCGCGCAGCACGCCGCGACCCGCATTGTTCTCGGCGGTCAGTTTACCGACGCCCGGGAGCTCTACGGTATCCCCCTTCTTGATCGCCTTGATCTCGTCGTTCGTCTTGAACGCCGTGTCAAAGAGATCCGCCTTAATCTGATAGCTGTTCGAAGCCTCGTCAAGGCTCGCCTCGGTGATCTTAAAGATACGGTTGCCGTTCACCTTGTACTGCGAGACCGCACTCTCGCCCTGGTCCAGCGCATTGCCGCTCGCCTGCTGCGCTGCCTTGGTGCTCGGCTGGCCGTTCCAGTAACCGTTCACATCGACCTGATAGCCATCCGGCGTCGTGGTGCTCGTGAGCCAGGTGCTGTCACTCGTCATGTAGCGCCACTGTCCTGTCTTGTCCTGCTTCCAGGCTGCCGCAAATGCCGTGGTACTCATCGCAAGGGTCAGCGCCGAAGCGGCTGCGACTGCAAATAATTTTCTCATCTTCCTTACCTCCGTTCCGCCGGAACTGTTCCGGCACTGTCCGCATTATAGCGAAGCTCCCCCCGAAAAGGCAAGGGTGTTTCCGGGATTGTAAGACTTCTTCCCTGTTTCGTAAGAGTTTTGCAAGCTTCAACGCACAGAAATTTCACTGTTTTTACAACAGCAAAACAGGAGGGCATTTCTGCCCTCCTGCTGCCGCAATTAGTATTTCATTTCGAAATGATGATACTGAAACTTACTGCCGCTGAAATTAGTTGGTGCCGATAATCTGCTTGACGTTGTTGTTGCCGTCAAGCACAACCTTGTAGCCGTCGCCGTCAACCTTGGAGCCGCTCTTCACGACATTACCGGAGACATTGATGACAACATAGTTGTTCGTGAGGCTCGTGATGTCAAGGCCGGTAGCCTCACCGGTCGTGCCGGTCGTGCCATCCGTGTAGACAACCTCGCCCTTGTTTGCCTGGCCGACCTTGCCCGAGGTCACATCCTTGCCGACAAGGTGATTGTCGCGGACAAACTTGTCAACCGTGACTCTCTCAAGCGTGGTCTTGTTGAGGAGCTCAATCTTGTTGTCGACAGAAGCCGTCATCAGCATGCCACCGAGGTAGTACTTCTTCTCGTTGACGCCGTTGATACCCTGACCCTTCTTCGTGCCGCCCTTGCGGAAGCTGAAGGTGAAGTTCTCGCCATCCAGCGAAATTCTCTGGTTGCCGGTCTTCATGGAGCCGTCCTTATCCTCGTTGTCCGAGAAGTAGTAGAAGCCCCAGTCGTCGTTCAGGCCTCTAGCCGTTCTCTCGAAGGACTCCTGGCTGTCATACTTGCCGTCGCTGTCAGTGTACTCGGAAATCTCTTTGCCGTTGGTGCGGAGCAGAGCGAGGCCGGAAATCATGCCGCCCTTAAGGTCGAACGCGTACTTCTTGCCCTTGATGGCCTTGATTTCGCCGGCAGCAATCTTGCCGTCGCCGTTTGCATAGTACCATCTGTCAGTGCCGTCATCGTAGTCCTTGTAGTTGAGGTAGTAACCCGGAACCACCTTGAACCAGCCCTTGGTGAAGCGAGCGCCGTCCTCCGGAGAGGAGAAGTACATGAACTCTCTCGCGTAGCTCTTGGTTGCAGCTACGGTAGCATTGTTGCTGGAACCTCTTCTGCTCAGCTCGTTGTCAGCATTATTTGCCGTAGCAGCGTGCCAGTCAGCAATCATGCGGCCCCACTCATCGAAGCCGTACTTTCTGCCGTTGATGGTCTTGTTGGTGCTGGAGGTCTGCTTCATGCCCGAGGACTTGAAGTAGAACCAGCGAACCTGGTCGGAATCCCAGTAGGAATCGCCCGGCTGCTCGGTGTCGGCATCTGCGACATCGGTCAGTGCAATCTCTCTCTCCAGCCGACGCTCATAGCGCCGTCGTTCTCGTCGCCGAAGTAGTAGTCGCACTCCTGGTAAGCGTTGTCATCGTAGTTCGTGACACCGTCTTCCTTCTTGACCCAGCCGTACTGCATCTTGCCGTCTTCATCGAAGCAATAGGTCTTGCCGTTGATGACCTTCTTGAAGATCATGCCCGAAGCGTGGGTGTTCTTGTAAGCCTTGCCGTTTGCCTGGAAGTAGTACCACCAAACATCCGGCTGGTTCTCCTCGCCTGCTTCCTCGTTGTCGATTGCGACCCAACGGTTGCGAACCATAGCGCCGTTTGCATCGACATAGTAGTAATCGTCGTTGTCCTCGATCAGGCTGTCGGTAGCCATGTTGCCTGCATCATCGAGGTAGAAACGGTTGTCGCCGGAGTACTCCCAAGCGTTTGCAACCTTCTCACCTGCTCTGTTGTAGTACACCCACGTTCCGTCCTCTTCCTGCCAGCCGGTAGCTGCGAAAGAAGTCATGGATGCACCGATTGCAAGAAGCGCTGCTGCGGAAACGACTGCAGCAATTTTTGTCTGCTTTCTCATAATAAATGCACTCTCCTTTTCACTGTTGTTTTGAAACCACTGAAATCCCTAATTGCGTACGAAGAGATTTTACCGCGCTTTGGCGTAAAAATCAACTTACAAATACCGCCCAGCGGTTTCTCTCTTGCTTACAGGACACAGTATAGACCTAGTCCCGTAAAATATCTATAGCTTTTCTCTGGCTATTTCCTTACAGAAATATTACAAAGACACGCTTTTACCATATTTTTGTATTTATATCCGTACAATCCTGTATTTTGCCCCCGAAAGCGGTGGAAAAGCCCCCGCCGTCAAGTCTTCTTTTCTTTTTTTCTCCACCTGCATAAAAAGACTTTTTCTCTGCCTCGCTATGCACGCTCCGCTACCCACTTTCCGCACACTCTGCTATACTGTTCATATATTTTGATTTTCAGTTGCGGATGAACACTCTTCACCCTGTGCAAAGGAGATGATTCCATGGATAAACTTGCTTTTCTGCTCCGGGAACTCGCAGCCGAGCCTGCCCTGACCCAGCGCGCCCTGGCATTCCGCCTGCGGAGTTCTCTCGGCAGCGTCAACGCGCTCTGCGCCGAGGCAAAAGAAAAGGGGCTTTTAACGGAGACGGCGGCGTCCGGACAGCAGCTCACGGAGGCCGGTTTTGCCTACCTCGCGCCCTACCGCGTGGACGGCGCGGTGATTCTCGCGGCGGGTTTCGGCTCCCGCTTTGTGCCGCTGACCTATGAGCGCCCGAAGGGACTCCTCAAGGTAAACGGCGAGCGCATGATCGAGCGGCAGCTTCGCCAGCTGCACGAGGTCGGCATTACCGACATCACCCTCGTGGTCGGCTACTTAAAAGAGGCCTTCGAGTATCTGATTGACAAGTACGGCGTGAAGCTCCTCTATAACCCCGACTATGCGACCATGAACAATATCTCTTCGGTCTACCGCGCGGCGCAGCTCTTCGAGGGCAGAAACATGTACCTCCTCTCCTCCGATAACTGGATGCGGGAGAATTTGTTCCACACCTACGAGCCCGGCAGCTGGTACGCGGCGGTTCACGCGGACGGCGAAACCCGGGAGTGGGTTTTACATTATAATAAGAAAGAGCTCATCACTTCGGTCGAAATCGGCGGCCGGGATGCCGATGTGATGTACGGGCCGGTTTACCTGTCCCGCGACTTTAGCGCAGCGCTGCTCCCCGCCCTGAAAGAGGCCTACCATACGCCCGGCAAGGAGCAGTACTACTGGGAAAATGTGTACCTCGATCTCCTCGCCGCCAAAAAAAGGCGCCGCCGCTCAGCGTGAATTTGCAGCCGGACGGCGTGATCTATGAATTTGAAAATCTGGAAGAACTCCGCGCCTTCGACGCCTCCTATCGCGACCACTCGGACAGCAAGGCCATGGCGCTGATTGCCGAGGTGCTGAAAGTCCCCGAGTCCGAGATTACCGGCATCGAGTGCCTGAAAGCGGGCATGACAAACCGCTCCTTCCTATTCCGGGTCAAGGGCAAGGCCTACATCTGCCGCATTCCGGGCGAAGGCACGGCGCAGCTCATCGACAGAAAGGCCGAGGGCGAGTGCTACCGCGCGATTGCGCCGCTTCACCTCGCCGAAGAGCTGATTTATTTTAATCCGGACAACGGCTATAAAATCTCGGTCTACTATGAAAATGCGCGGACGGCCGATCCCGATTCCGAGTCGGATCTCCGCGCCTGCATGGCGGTCCTAAAAAAACTGCACGAGGCTCCCTGCCGCGTGTCCCAGCGCTTTGACCTCGGCGAGCGCATTGCCTTTTACGAGTCTCTCTGCCTCGAAAAGGGCGAAATTCCGTTCCTCGACTACGCCGAAGTCCGCGAAAAATGAATCGCCTGCTCACTTGGATTCACAGCTTACAGCGCCCTGAGACTCTCTCCCACATCGACCCCGTCTACGCGAACTTTCTTTTTACAGGCGATGGCATACGGCTCATCGACTGGGAATATGCCGGCATGGCGGATCCGCTGATTGACTTTGCGATGGCGACCATCTACGCGGAAAAGGATTTCGACTACGCCTTCCGTCTCCTCGACTACTACGGCGACACCGATGTACCGCGGGAGCGGGCCAAGCAGCTTGTGACCGCCTACATGGCGCTCGGCGGCTTCCTCTGGGCACTCTGGGCAGTCTATAAAGAAGCGCTCGGCGTCTCGTTCGGCACCTACCCGCTCACGCAGTACCGCTACGCAAAAGAAGGCTACCGGCGCTTTTCCGAGCGGGAAAGTGACGCGGACAGCCTGTGACTTCATTGAAGAGTAAAGCAACTGTAAGGATTCTTACCGTGCTGAATCTTTCTCGCACTTCAAATATCTGCTACAATGAAACAGATAAGTTCGAAGCAAACAAAAAGGAGGACTTTTTCATGAAGAAAAAATATCTTGCGGCTGCGGCGCTCCTCGCAGCGCTTGCGCTCACGCCGACCATGAACAGCTTTGCGGCGAGCGGCTGGGCTTCCGAGAACGGCAACTGGGTCTACTACGACAACGACGGCAACCGCCACAAGGGCTGGATTCAGACCAAGGACGGCTACTACTACATGGATACCGCGAGCGGCGTCATGCTGAAGGGCTTCAAGAAGATTGACGGCAAGTGGTACTACTTCAGCAGCGACGGCCTCATGCAGACCGGCTGGATCAAAGGACGAGGGCAAGTGGTACTACTGCCTCGAGGACGGCGTCCTCGTGCAGGAGAACTGGCTCAAGGTCGGCGAGAACTACTTCTTCATGCGCGGCACCGGCGAGCTCGCCGTGGGCTGGCGCAACATGAGCGGCAGCTGGTACTACTTCAAGGCGGACGGCCGCTGTGCGTTCAAGTGGATGAAGATCGGCAACGACTGGTTCTGGATGGGCACCGACGGCAAAATGAAGACCGGCTGGCAGCAGGTCGAGGGCATCTACTACTACTTCGGTCAGGACGGCAAGATGAAGACCGGCTGGCTCTCCGACGGCACCAACCGCTACTACATGGATCCCGAGAGCGGCAAGATGGTTCACAACTGGAAGCAGATCAACAACGCGTGGATGTTCTTTGACGCGAACGGCCACATGATGACGGGCTGGATCCATGTGAACGACCACTACTACTATCTCGGCACCGACGGCAAGATGGTCAGCAACACGACCCTCACCTTAAACGGCGTGAGCTATACCTTCGACGGCAACGGCGCTTACACCGGAAACGAGAGCGTTCCGGCAACCGAGGTGAGCATTTACAAGGAGCCGAAGCAGGAGGCCGAGACCGCGAGCAGTGACACGAAAGAGCGGCGCTTCGAACGGCAAGAAGGGACTCCCGAGCGACAAGACCACAGGCCCCGGCGTCAAGAAGAATAACTGAGGCCCGCCATGCGAAGAAAGGGTAAGCAGCTCACCGCCGCAGCACTCAGTCTTATCTGTTTCTTTTCACTCTGCCTGAGCTCTTACGGCGCCGGGAACGCAAAACTGAGCCGTCAGAGCGGCGGTACATACCGCCTCTTTGACGGGAGCTCCACGATTGACGGTGTGCTGCACCGCGGTGTGGATGTGAGCCACTGGCAGGGCGACATTGACTGGGATAAGGCGCGCGCGGACGATGTGGACTTTGTGATGCTCGGCACCCGCTATAAAGGGGACACCGACCCGAAGTTTCGCGAAAACGCCGAACAGGCCGTAAAATCCGGTGTCAAAATCGGCGCCTACATCTACTCCTACGCGACCACACCCGAAGAGGCCGAGCAGGAGGCGGACTTCATTCTGAAGCTCATCAAGGACTATCCGATTTCCTACCCGATTGCCTTTGACGCGGAAAATGAGAAAACGCTCGGCTCGCTTCCGAAAGCGCAGATTTCGGCGATTGTACACGCCTTCTGCAAGAAAATCAGCGACGCCGGGTACTATCCGATTCTCTACGCGAACGACTACTGGATTCAGAACAAGCTCGACATGCCCTCGCTCTCGCAGTACCCGGTCTGGGTCGCCGCCTACGAGCGGACGCCGAAGTATGATCGCCATGTGATGTGGCAGGGCACGGACTCCGGCGCGGTCGCGGGCGTGCAGGGCAATGTGGACATTGACCTCCAGTTTGTCGACTTCTCGGACAAGATTCCGCCGAACAGCTGGAAAAAGTTTGACGGCGTCTGGTACTACTACGAGAACTACCGCATGCAGAAGAATGCGCTGATTTTCGACGGCAAGGACTCCTACTATCTGCAGGACGACGGCACGATTTACACCGGCGGCTTTCAAAGAGGTCGACGGTTCCAAGCGCTACTTTGAGCCGTCGAGCGGCAAAATGCGGCTCGGCTGGCGGCAGATTGACGGCAAGTGGTATCACTTCTCCGAGAGCGGCGCCCTCGAAATCGGCTGGATTTCCGACGGCGGCAAGTTCTACTACGCCGCGCCGGACGGCACCATGCAGACCGGCTGGCTCGATGACAGCGGCAGCCTCTACTACCTGAACCTCGACGGCTCGATGCAGACCCGCTGGCTCATGCTGGAAGGCAACTGGTACTTCCTCGGCGACGACGGCGTCACGGAGAAGGGCTGGCAGACAATCGACAATCTCCGCTACTATTTCGGGCCGGACGGCAGGATGCTGACCGGCTGGCAGAAGCTTGACGGCAAGTGGTACTACCTCGGACAGGGCGGCGACAGCAAGACCGGCTGGCAAAAGATTGACAACAGCTGGTACTACTTCGGGCCGGACGGCGTCATGCAAAACGGCTGGCAGCAGCTTGGCGGCAACTGGTACTACTTAAACGGCAGCGGCGCCATGAAGACCGGCTGGATTCAGGTGAACGGCAGCTGGTACTACCTGAATAAGGACGGCGTTCTGCAGACTGGCTGGCAAACCGTAAACGGCAGCTGGTACTATCTCGGAAGCGACGGCGCCATGCGGACCGGCGTCACCGATGTGGGCGGCACGCTCTACTCGCTCGGCAGTTCCGGCGCGATGCAGACCAATACCGAGATCGACTATGCGGAAAAGCACTGGACCATAGACGGCAGCGGTGCGATGCACGAGGCAGCCGTGCCCGATAGCGGCGCGCGGAATGAGCAGCTGACCGTCTCGGCCGGCGCAAAAGTCGGCCGGGCACCGGGCAGTGCCGCGCAGGCCGAGCTCAAAGCGCCGACCGCGGAGACCGAGAGCGCCATAGAGCAGGTTCCGGCGCTTACCGTCAGCGCCCCCGCGCAGAAAGCCAGCGTGGGGCACGCGCCCGGCGAATAAGCGAATTTAAAAGCAGACAAAACAGAGAGAGGGAAGCGGCGATTGCCGCTTCCCTCTTCTTCTCTTTTCCATCCCGCAAATCGATTTCCTCTCTGTGTCAGAACAGCAAGGCCCGCCGTAACACTGTCACAGACACCACGAGCAACAGCACCAAAACACCCAGCACTTTTTTCCACACGCGCTTTGTTCCCAGGAGCCATCCCAAGCCGATTGCAAGGCCCGCCGATGAGGACAAGCCATAACTCCGCGCCCTCGGAAAGTTTCGGAATCACCTTTAACATGGACAGGATATCGATTCCTATTACTAAGTTCAAAATACCGTCCGCCAGTTTTTCAATCCTTTGGGCTTTTTTTCATCCATGATTCTGCCTCCCTGTCAATGCAGTGATGTGACCTTTGCTTTCTTGCAGGCAGCCGTTTTCATCATATTCCTCTGCCAAAGCCGCGCGCAACGGTAATCGCAAGCATCAGAGCTGCTACAAAGCACGCAAGCCCCGCCGCCTTCTCCCACTTTGCCTTAGCGCCCCAGCACATTTGAATTCCTGTCACGAAGACCAGCAACAGCATGGTAAGGTTCCATGAGGCCTCGGAACGAGGAATCACCGCAAAGCTCTGCAATCCCATCAGAATCGCTATCAACGCCAGGACTCCCGATATGATTCTTCTCCCAAGCAAAAGCTTCTTGTCACTCATTTAGCATCTCCATTTCATACCTCTGTACACCTGTCGATTATGAATACCAAAAATTCGTCGCCCGCACATAATAGATGAAAAACAAGGTCAACGGAATCAGCAAGAGAAATACCACGCCGAGTACCTTTTGCCATTTCGGCTTGTTTCCCCAGAGAAAATAAAACCCAAGCAGCAGAAAAACAACGACCGATCTCTGCACGACATATTTGGAGGAATCCACGGGAATGATATGAAAGTTCATCATAAACTGTAATGCGATATCCAGACCAATCAGACCTCTGAGAAGGGAATCCACCGTTCGAATTGTACGCTCGCTCATCTGAACAATCGGTTTCTTTGTCTTCATCGATGTTACCTCCTTTTGAATTTATCTGACATCTTTATTATATCAATTAGCATTACTTAATCAATTACCCCCCCCCTTACGGTTTTATGAATATATGCTTACAAAAAGCGCCCCGCCCGTGATATGTACCCAGAATTCTGGACACATTGACTATCGTTAGGCACCGCAACTGGATGCTATCCTGTATTGTACAGGAGGCATCCAGTTTGTTTTCTTCTGGATTCTCCTGTTGTTATAGTAATCGATATAATCATCGACTGCAGTAACGAATTCCTCAAAGGACTTGAACTCTTGCTCATGTCCATAGAACATCTCATTCTTCATCCGACCAAAGAACGACTCCATAATGCCGTTATCATGGCAATTCCCCTTTCTGGACATCGACTGTGTGATGCCATGCTTCTCAAGCTCGGTTCGATAGTAGGCGTGCTGATACTGCCAGCCCTGATCTGAATGCATAATCAAGCCTGTTAACTTTGGGAACTTTGCAAATGCCTTATCCAGCATGTCCTTAATCTGTTCCATATTAGGATGCAGCGAAACATTGTACGAGATAATCTCGTTCCCGCACATGTCGAGGATCGGAGAAAAGTAGCACTTCCCCCATCCCATGTTGAACTGAGATACGTCTGTTGTCCATTTCTCGAGGGGTGTGTCTGAAATAAAATCCTGTTTAAGGAGATTGTCCGCGGTCTTGCCCACCTCACCTTTGTAAGAATAATACTTCTCCTTCGGACGCTTGCCGAACAGTTCCATGTCGTGCATGAGCCGCTGAACACGCTTGTGATTGACCTCAAATCCACGATTATGCAGCTCCGCCGTAATTCGGCGGACACCATATCGCTGCCGGTTCTCATCGTAAATTCTGCGGATCTCTGCGGAAAGGCCTGTATTCCTGAGAGCAACTGCGTCAGTCCTGCCAAGTTCATAGTAGTAGGTGGACCGGGACATTCCCATTGCTGTCAGCAGGTACTTCAGTTTGTATCCTCTGTCGCGGAGTTCTTTGATGATCGCTGCTTTCTCGCCTTGAGTCGCGCAGCTTCCTTTTCTTCCCTCAAGGCTATCCTTTTTTTTATTACTTCGTTCTCGGCCTTAATCAAGGCGTTCTCTTCACGAAGCCGGAGGAGCTCCTCGTATTCACTCTCCTTTAGTTTTCTGGGATTGTTGATATTTACTTTCTTCATCTTCGCAGTATCCTTTGACTTGCGGCCTTTCTTCTTACTTACAAGTCCATTGTACCCGTAAATCTTATATTTTTGCACCCAGTCATAGAGCAGACGGCTCTCAATGCCGGCCTCTAGCGCAACGGACTGTGCCGTCCTCCCGGCGAGAACCTTTGTGATTAGCTTCAGTTTCTCTTCAGGCGTCCACGGATGCTGCTTTCCATGCTTTAGGACCTGGGGGCCATTTGCCTTTTCGGCACGAGCCCATCGACGAATCATGACGTGAAAGTTACCCGGATCGTTATAACCCTCCGGTGTCTCTGGCCATTTCCCCTGTCGATACAGGTCGACACACATCTTCTTAAATTCATAATCATAGCGCATGATAAAACCCTCCTTACTGTGACACTTTCGTGTCCAGTAAAGAGGGTACATATCACCGGGATTCGCCGGGTGAGGCGCTTTCTTTCTCTCTTTCTTTACAAAACCTTATTTCAGCAGATAATTTCCGGTGACCAGCGAATATACGCCGAGCACCACGACAATGATGCAGGCCAGAATGTTGAGCGGACGGATGCGGATGCTCCACCCTTTCTCATTGGCCACTTTGATTAACAGAATCTGTCCGACCGCCAGAACGGCGCAGACCGCTGTGACGATGATCGTCATCATCTGTGCATTCATATCGATTCCCCCTTGCTGTTCTCTGTTTTGTCTCATGGACACCGGAGAGTAGTATAGCACAGAAGGTCGCACTTTCCCACCGGAAACCGCTGCTCTTTGCCTTTTCGCCTGCCGCCTCAGGGTCTTCTTCTGCTCTTCATGCCGCGCTCATAGTCCTTCAGTGCGGTGATTGCATCTTTGCTGAGCGGATACATCACAATCAGGTTAAAGATGGTCATGAGGCCTATGCCCACATCGCCGAGATCCCAGACCACCGAGTACTGCGCGAGGCCGCCCACAAAGAGCATGACGAGCGCAAAAATCTTATAGCCGAACTGCGAGCCCCAGTTTGCGCCGAAGAGGTAGGCAATGTTGCTGTGCGCGTAAAACAGTATCCCGAGGAAGGTCGAAAAACTGAAGAGCCAGAGCACCAGCGCGATGAAGAAGACGCCGAAGCGCCCGAAGTGATACTGCATCGCGGTCTGGAGCAAATCCATGCCGCTGAGATTCGCAAGTTTATCCTGGGGCGCCAGTAGCATGAGGAAGGCCGTGCAGGAGCAGATGACCAGGGTGTCAATGAACACGCCCGCCGCCTGGAAGAGTCCCATCTTGACCGGGTGATTTGCATCCGCCGCGGCCGCCGCACAGGGCGCGGAACCGCTGCCCGCCTCATTCGAGAAGAGACCGCGCTTCACGCCGTTCATCAGCACCGCGCCGAAACCGCCCGCCACGATCTGCCGGAGACCCGAACGCCTCCGAGAAAATGCGCCCGAAGACCGACGGCAGAAGGCCTATGTTCCGCACAATCACAAAAGACCGTCATTGCAAAGTAGATGCCCGCCATGAAGGGGACAATCAGATCCAGCACCTTGGCGGTCGCGTGCTTCCGAAGCACAATCACGGCCGCAATCGCGACCAGCACGACGGTCGAGTAGAGCGGCGGAATCCGGAATGCGTTCTCAAAGGCCGAGGAGACCGAGTTGCCGATGACCTGGCTGATGCCGCCCCAGCAGATCAACGCCGAAATCGCAAAGAGAATCGAGACAAGGTTTCGCTTGCCGCGGAACTCGGTCTGGGCTTCGATCTCCGCCTCGGAGCGCGCCCCTCCCGGATGCGGCGTTTCAAGAAAAAAAGTCGTGGATATAGTACGCCGGGCCGCCCCAGTAACCGCCGTAGAGCGGGTCCTTCTTCTTATAGAGCTGGGCGAGTGTCGCCTCGACAAAGGCCGTCGAAGCGCCGATAATCGCCGTGACCCACATCCAGAAGACCGCACCGGCACCGCCCGCCGAGATAGCCGCGACCACACCGACCAGATTGCCCATGCCCACACGCGTCGCAGTCGAGACAATGAGCGCCTGCATGCCCGAGAGCCGTCCGCTCGCGGGATCGGCCGCGTCCCTGCCCTCCTGCTTTTCCAGCAATACGGAAATCATCTCCGGAAACAGGCGGAGCGGCAAAATGCGCGTCCGTATCGTATAGAAAATACCCGCCGGAATCAGCAGCAACACCATGAGCGAGAGCCCGATCGAACTGCCGCCCGGCAACGGAATCCGCAGCAAATCGCCCCACAAAAACTTTGTCATACCCTCTATGATCGCAACAATCGGGTTCATCCCCACATCCCCCTGTATTTCACTTACTTTTTCGCTTTAACGCGCTAAATTATATAAGAAACATTATACGCCCTTTTTCGTTTTATACAAGGGCTTTTAGGCTCCTGCCGTGAGCTTCGCGCACTCCTCTTCCAGGGCACGCGTCACAAGGTCATTCAAAGACATGTCCCTCTGCTTTGCACAAAGCACTGCGGTCCGATGCAAGGCGGCGGGAATCCGCACATTGAATCTTCCCTTATACTCTTTCTCGGGCGTTTTCCCAACCTCTCTGCAAAGCGCCAGATAATTATCAATCGATTGGTGAAACATTTCCTCCAGCTCGCTTACGGATGCCCCGTGAAAGGCCAGCGTATCACTCACCCCAACTACCTGTCCCACAAATAATCTATCTTCATCCGAATACTTGATTTCTGCGTGATACCCCTTATACTCCATCATTTGTTTTATCCTCCCTGTACGCTCCGATTTCCCGAAGAAATCGCCGCACTAATTTAAGCTGATACGGGTACAACTCATTTTCCGGATGCGGTTCATCAAATGCCAAAATTCTTCCTCCCTGCCCCTTGCGGCAACCGCATTGCGTCATCAAAGCACTCAAATCCTGCTTCGTAAAATTCCTAGGCAACCTTTTCTGAAACAGCTTTCGCAGTAACTTTTCCTTTGTCGGCATTCCGCACCTCTGTTTTAGTACCACTATATGGTTCTATCATAGGTCAAGGAGCCGGTTACGTCAACCGTTGCCAAAACCAAAGAGGCCGGGAGCTTTCGCTCCCGGCCTCTTCACCGTAGGATCGTAATCGCCGCGTGGCGATGTTAATTTAAATCAGATCTGATTACTCGATGATCTTAACGACTCTGCCGGAACCGACGGTTCTGCCGCCCTCGCGGATAGCGAAGCGGAGACCCTGCTCCATAGCGATCGGGTGAATCAGCTCAACCGTCATCTCGACGTTGTCGCCCGGCATGCACATCTCGGTGCCTTCCGGAAGGACGCAAACGCCGGTCACGTCGGTGGTTCTGAAGTAGAACTGCGGACGATAGTTGTTGAAGAACGGCGTGTGACGGCCGCCCTCGTCCTTGGTCAGGACATAAACCTGAGCCGTGAACTTGGTGTGGCAGGTAACCGTACCCGGCTTAGCCAGAACCTGGCCGCGAAGGATGTCCTCTCTGTTGACACCGCGGAGAAGGAGACCGACATTGTCGCCTGCCTCAGCGTAGTCAAGGAGCTTTCTGAACATCTCGATACCGGTGACGACAGTCTTTCTGCCCTCTTCCTTGATACCGATGAGCTCGACTTCGTCGTTGAGCTTCAGAGTACCTCTCTCCACACGGCCGGTAGCAACGGTACCGCGACCGGTAATCGTGAAGACATCCTCGACCGGCATCAGGAACGGCTTGTCGTTCTCGTGCTCCGGCTCCGGAATTGCCTCATCAACAGCGTTCATGAGGTCCATGATCTTGTCGCCCCACGGACCGTTCGGATCCTCAAGAGCCTTCAGAGCGGAACCGCGGATGATCGGGACATCATCGCCCGGGAAGCCGTAGTCGTTCAGCAGCTCTCTGATCTCCATCTCGACGAGGTCAAGGAGCTCCTCATCGTCGACCATGTCGCACTTGTTCATGAAGACAACGATGTACGGAACGTTAACCTGACGAGCGAGCAGGATGTGCTCACGGGTCTGTGCCATAACACCGTCGGTTGCAGCAACGACGAGGATAGCGCCGTCCATCTGTGCTGCGCCGGTGATCATGTTCTTGACATAGTCAGCGTGTCCGGGGCAGTCGACGTGTGCGTAGTGACGAGCGTTGGTCTCGTACTCGACGTGAGCGGTGTTGATCGTGATACCACGCTCTCTCTCCTCCGGTGCCTTATCGATGTTCTCGAAGTCGACGATCTTGTTCGTGTCGGAGGGCAGTCTGGTTGCGAGAACCTTCGTGATTGCCGCAGTCAGAGTGGTTTTGCCGTGGTCAACGTGGCCGATGGTGCCGATGTTGCAGTGGGGCTTGGTTCTGTCAAATTTAGCCTTAGCCATTGAAATTTCCTCCTTGGTGAAATCCGAAATATAATCTCAGATTATCAAAATATACTAGTTTGAATTATAGCTTATGCGGGGAATTTAATCAATACCCGCTCACTTCTTGTCCGAGAGAATCTTGTCCGCAATGTTCTTCGGAACCGGCTCGTACTTCTCGAAGAACATCGAGTAGTTACCGCGGCCCTGCGTACCGGAACGAAGATCGGTCGAATAACCGAACATCTCGGAAAGCGGAACGAATGCCTTAATCATCTTGCCGCCGGAGATATCCTCAAAGCCCTCGACGCGACCGCGACGGGAGTTGATGTCGCCGACGACGAAGCCCATGTAATCCTCCGGGATCGTGACCTCGACCTTCATGATCGGCTCAAGCAGCACAGCGCCGCCCTTCTGCATGGCATCCTTGAATGCCAGAGAGCCTGCGATGTGGAAGGCCATCTCCGAGGAGTCGACCTCGTGGTAGGAACCGTCGTAGACAGTCGCCTTGACACCGAGCACCGGGTAGCCGCCGAGGATACCGCTCTTTGCAGCCTCCTGGATACCTTCGTCGATCGGGGCAATGAACTCCTTCGGGATTGCACCGCCGGTCACGGCGTTGACAAACTCGTAGGTCTTCTCTGCGTTTGCGTCCATCGGCTCGAACTTGACTTTACAATGGCCGTACTGACCCTTACCGCCGGACTGCTTGACATACTTGGACTCGACATCCACCGGCTTGGTGAAGGTCTCCTTGTATGCAACCTGCGGTGCGCCGACATTTGCCTCGACATTGTACTCGCGAAGCAGACGGTCGACAATAATCTCGAGGTGCAGCTCGCCCATGCCGGAGATGATGGTCTGACCGGTCTCTGCGTTGGTCGTCGCGTGGAAGGTCGGATCCTCCTCCGCGAGCTTCTGCAGCGCATCGATCATCTTGGTCTGGCCTGCCTTGGTCTTCGGCTCGATCGCGATGTCGATAACCGGCTTCGGAATCTCCAGGGACTCGAGGATGATCGGATGCTGCTCGTCGCAGATCGTATCACCGGTCGAAGTTGCCTTGAAGCCGACCGCAGCGGCGATATCGCCGGAGAACACCTTCTCGAGCTCCATTCTCTTGTCTGCGTGCATCTGCAGAATACGGCCCACGCGCTCCTTCTTCTCCTTCGAGGAGTTGAGGACGTAGGAACCGGTGTTCAGCGTGCCCGAGTAGACGCGGAAGAACGCGAGACGGCCGACGAACGGGTCGGAAATAATCTTGAATGCGAGTGCGGAGAACGGCTCCTCGTCGGAAGCCTTGCGCTCGTCTTCCTCGCCGTCCAGCGTCCAGCCCTTGATAGCCGGGATGTCCAGCGGGGAGGGCATGTACTCGATGACAGCGTCAAGGAGCTTCTGGATGCCCTTGTTGAAGTGTGCGGATCCGCAGCAGACCGGAACGGCGTTGTTCTCGCAGGTGCCCTTGCGGAGCACTCTCTCTTCAGCTCATCGATCGACGGCTCCTCGCCCTCGAGGTACTTTTCCATGAGCTCCTCGTCGAGGTCGCAGATCTGCTCCACCATCTTCTGGTGCCACTCATCCGCCTCGTCCTTCAGCTCTTCCGGAATGTCGGTGATCGAGATATCGTCGCCCTTGTTGCCGTTGTAGATGTAAGCCTGCATCTCCACGAGGTCGATGATGCCCTTGAAATCGTTCTCCTTGCCGATCGGCAGCTGAATGCAGACCGGGTTCTTGCCGAGACGATGCTCAATCTGGTCGACCGTCATGAAGAAATTCGCGCCCATGATATCCATCTTGTTGATGAATGCGATACGCGGAACATGGTAGGTATCCGCCTGTCTCCAGACGTTCTCCGACTGAGGCTCAACACCGCCCTTTGCGTCGAAGACACCGACAGCGCCGTCCAGGACGCGGAGCGATCTCTCAACCTCGATCGTGAAATCGACGTGTCCGGGCGTATCGATGATGTTGATGCGGTGTTCCTTCGCACCCGGCTTGACCTGATTTCTCTCCTGCAGGGTCCAATGGCAGGTCGTCGCGGCAGACGTAATCGTGATGCCGCGCTCTCTCTCTCCTGCTCCATGTAGTCCATCGTGGAGGTACCTTCGTAGGTCTCACCGATCTTGTAGTTGACGCCTGTGTAGTAGAGGATGCGCTCGGTCAGTGTCGTTTTTCCGGCATCGATATGCGCCATGATTCCGATATTTCTGGTCCTCTCGAGAGGGTACTGACGTTCTTTACTTGCAGCCACTGACTCTCCTCCTAATTAAAATCTGTAGTGAGCAAAAGCCTTGTTTGCCTCTGCCATCTTATGCATATCTTCTTTCTCTTGACTGCGGAGCCGGTGTTGTTTGCAGCATCCATCAGCTCTGCCGCGAGACGCTCTTCCTGCGTCTTCTCGCCGCGCGCGCGGGAAAAGCTCGTGAGCCAACGAAGCGCAAGCGCCTGTCTTCTCTCCGGCTTCACCTCGATCGGCACCTGGTAGGTCGCGCCGCCGATTCTCTTCGCCTTGACCTCGAGCACCGGCATGATGTTGTTCATGGCAGCCTCAAAGACCTCGACCGGCTCCTTGCCCGTCTTCTCGCGAATGCGTTCAAATGCACCGTACACAATCTTCTGTGCGATGCCCTTCTTGCCATCCAGCATGATCTGGTTGACCAGCTTGGTCACAACCGCGTTGTTGTAAACCGGATCTGCCGGAACAGTTCTCTTTCTTGTCTGTCCTTTGCGTGGCACGTTACTTCCCTCCTTAATTATGCGGACGGCACCATCCCCGTCCGTGAATTAGATCATCGGTACTCATCCCATTAGGTTGTTCGTGCGGATTCTGATTTATTTCCTGCAACCTGCAGCACATATCACAATCGTGCACTTATGAGTCTATGATCGCCTGGTTCTGTGGCGTAAGATTACTTCTTCGCCTTCGGACGCTTAGCGCCGTACTTGGAGCGGGCCTGCTGGCGGTTTGCGACACCTGCGGTATCCAGCGTTCCACGGATAATGTGGTAACGGGTACCGGGCAGGTCCTTGACTCTTCCGCCGCGGATCAGCACAACGCTGTGCTCCTGGAGATTGTGGCCCTCGCCCGGGATGTAGCTCGTCACCTCAACGCCGTTCGAGAGACGGACTCTCGCGATCTTTCTCAGCGCGGAGTTCGGCTTCTTCGGGGTCGCCGTCTTGACGGCGGTGCACACGCCTCTCTTCTGCGGGCAGTTGTCGGCAATCGGCTTCTTGTGAAGCGAGTTGAAGCTTCTGAGAAGCGCCGGAGCCTTGGGCTTGCGCTCGGGAAGTTTCTCTGCCTTTTTTGACTAACTGGTTGAATGTAGGCATTCTTCTGTTTCCTCCTTGTGATAGTGTTCTGCGGTTGCGTTCCTGCAGTTTTTTGCGTTTCCCGGACATAAAGATATGGCATGTCCATAGGGCACGCCATATCAATATACGCTGTATTTACTTGTTTGTCAAGCAGACTCAGGCATCCGCGCCGTCGTCCGCGAGCTCTTCGACCGCGCGCTCCACAGCGTCGCGCGTCTCCTCTTCGGGGAGCACCTCATCGATCTCATCGCGGATGTCGAGCACTGCCGGATCGTCGTCCGAAATCTCCTCGACCGCCTCGCTCTCCGGCACATCGGTGTCAAGCTTCACGTTGCGGTAGCGGCGCATGCCGGTACCCGCCGGAATCAGCTTACCGATGATGACATTCTCCTTGAGGCCGATCAGGTGATCGGTCTTGCCGCTGATGGCCGCCTCGGTCAGCACCTTCGTGGTCTCCTGGAACGATGCCGCGGAGAAGAAGGAGTCGGTTGCGAGCGAAGCCTTCGTGATACCGAGCATGATCTGCTTGCCCTCGGCCGGGGTCTTGCCCTCGGCGATGAGCTTCTCGTTCATCGCGTTGAACTCGAGCACATCCATGTTGATGCCCGGCAGAATACCGGCATCGCCCGCGTCCTCGACATGAATCTTCTTCAGCATCTGGCGGACAATGACCTCGATGTGCTTGTCGTTGATTTCAACACCCTGTAAGCGGTACACGCGCTGCACTTCGCGGAGCATGTAGTCTGCACGGCGCGGACGCCCTTGATCTTCAGGACATCGTGCGGGTTTAAGGAACCGCTCGTCAGCTCGTCGCCGGCCTCGAGTCTCTGGCCGTCCGAAACCACAATGTGGGAGCTGTACGGAATCAGGTAGGTCTTCGAGTTGCCGTCCTCCGGATTCGTGACGATAATCTCGCGCTTCTTCTTCGTATCGCGGAACTCGACCACGCCCGGAATCTCGGCGATGATTGCGAGACCCTTCGGCTTTCTCGCCTCGAAGAGCTCCTCGACACGCGGAAGACCCTGGGTGATATCGCCACCCGCGACACCGCCGGTGTGGAAGGTTCTCATGGTCAGCTGCGTACCGGGCTCACCGATCGACTGCGCCGCGATGATACCGACCGCCTCGCCGACCTGCACCGCCTGGCCGGTCGCCATGTTGGCGCCGTAGCACTTCGCGCAGATACCGTTCATGCACTTGCAAGTGAGAATCGTGCGAATCTTGACCGAAGTTCTGCCGGTCTTCTCTAGGACGCGCATCACGGCCTCGGCGCGCTTCGGTGTGACCATGCGGTTTGCCTTGACCACGATTTCGCCGGTGTCCGGATCCACAATGTCCTCGGCGATGTAGCGGCCGGTGATTCTGTCCTGCAGACCCTCGATGGTCTCCTTGCCGTCCATGAAGGCCTTGATCTCCATGTTCGGGATTTCCTTGCCCTCGGAGCAGTCCACTTCGCGGACAATGAGATCCTGCGAGACATCGACCAGACGTCTGGTCAGGTAACCCGAGTCTGCCGTACGGAGAGCCGTATCCGAAAGTCCCTTTGCGGGCGCCGTGTGCGGAGATGAAGTACTCCAGAACATCGAGTCCCTCACGGAAGTTACTCGTGATCGGGAGTTCGATCGCGTGACCCGTCGTATCCGCCATCAGGCCTCGCATGCCGGCGAGCTGCTTAATCTGCTTATCGGAACCGCGGGCACCGGAGTCTGCCATCATGAAGATGTTGTTGTACTGGTCGAGACCTTCGAGCAGATCCTTGGTGAGCTGCTTATCCGTCTCCTGCCAGGTCTTGATGACCTCTTTGTAGCGGCCCTCATCGGTCGTGAGACCGCGGCGGAAATTCTTGCTGATTTCCTCCACGCGCGCCTGTGCCTTCGCGATGAGGTCCTTCTTCGTCGCCGGAACCGTCATGTCGGAAATCGAAACCGTCATGCCGGCAATCGTCGAGTACTTGTAGCCGATTGCCTTGATGTCGTCCAGCACTTCCGCCGTGCGGGAGAGACCGTGCACGTTGATGACCTTCTCGAGAATCTGCTTGCACTGCTTCTTCTTGACGAGGAAGTCAATCTCGGGCTTCAGCGCATTCTCCGGCTTCGAGCGATCCACAAAGCCGAGATCCTGCGGGATGATTTCGTTGAAGAGAATGCGTCCGGCCGAGCTGTCCTGCACTTCCGAGAGCACGGTGCCGTCCGGCATCTTCTTCGTAAAGCGGACCTTGATCTTGGTCTGGAGCGTAATCTCGTGGTTCGCGTAGGCGAGCAGCGCCTCGTTCGGGCTCTTGAAGAACATTCCCTCGCCCTTTGCGCCGTCGCGCTGCTGGGTCAGGTAGTAGATGCCGAGCACCATGTCCTGCGACGGAACCGCGACCGGGCCGCCGTCCGAGGGCTTTAAGAGGTTGTTCGGCGAGAGCATGAGGAAGCGGCACTCGGACTGCGCCTCGACCGAGAGCGGCAGGTGGACTGCCATCTGGTCGCCGTCGAAGTCCGCGTTAAATGCGGTACAGACGAGCGGATGGAGCTTGATTGCCTTGCCCTCGACCAGAATCGGCTCGAAGGCCTGGATGCCGAGGCGGTGCAGCGTAGGTGCTCGGTTTCAACATGACCGGATGCTCTTTGATGACATCCTCGAGGACATCCCAGACCGCGGTCTCCATGCGCTCCACCATCTTCTTTGCGCTCTTCACGTTGTGCGCCGCACCGTTCTCGACGAGTTCCTTCATGACGAAGGGCTTGAAGAGCTCGATTGCCATCTCCTTCGGGAGACCGCACTGGTAAATCTTTAATTCCGGGCCGACCACGATAACCGAACGGCCGGAGTAGTCGACACGCTTGCCGAGCAGGTTCTGACGGAAGCGTCCCTGCTTGCCCTTCAGCATATCGGAGAGGGACTTAAGGGCGCGGTTTCCGGGGCCCGTGACCGGGCGACCTCTGCGGCCGTTATCGATCAGGGCATCGACCGCCTCCTGCAACATGCGCTTCTCGTTGCGGACAATGATGTCCGGCGCGCCGAGGGTCAAAAGGCGCGCGAGGCGGTTATTGCGGTTGATGATGCGGCGGTAGAGGTCGTTCAAATCGCTCGTCGCGAAACGGCCGCCGTCGAGCTGCACCATCGGGCGGATGTCCGGCGGAATGACCGGAACCACCGTGAGTATCATCCACTCCGGGCGGTTGCCGGACTTCCGGAACGACTCCACGACCTCGAGGCGCTTGATGAGCTTGGCGCGCTTCTGGCCCGAAGCCGTCTCGAGTTCCGCCTGCATCTCCTCGGATTCCTTCTCGAGGTCAATGTTCTTTAAGAGCTCGAGCACAGCCTCCGCGCCCATACCCGCGCGGAACGCATTGTCGCCGTACTGCTCCTCCGCCTCGCGGAACTCCTTCTCGGAGAGAATCTGCTTGTAGGACAGGGCGGTATCGCCGCCGTCGAGCACCACATAGGAGGCAAAGTAGAGAATCTTCTCGAGAATGCGCGGCGAGAAATCCAGAATGAGTCCCATGCGGCTCGGGATGCCCTTGAAGTACCAGATATGCGACACGGGGGCCGCAAGCGAAATGTGACCCATGCGCTCTCTGCGGACCGAGGCTTTGGTCACCTCGACGCCGCAGCGGTCGCAAATCACACCTTTGTAACGAATTTCTTATATTTTCCGCAGTGGCACTCCCAGTCCTTGCTCGGTCCGAAAATGCGCTCGCAGAACAGTCCGTCTTTCTCGGGCTTCAGCGTTCTGTAGTTGATGGTCTCCGGCTTTTTGACCTCGCCGTGCGACCACTCCAGAATTTTCTCCGGGGACGCAAGCCCAATGCGAATGGCATCAAACGTAATCGGCTCGTAACCTGTTGTTGTTTCGGGCATTCAGTACAGCCTCCTTCTCTTGAAACCGCGAAGTGATCTGACACTTACGCTTCTCCCTGTGTGTCATCTTCCGTCGCTTCTTCTCCGACGTTCACAAGTTCGCCGTCCTGGAACTCCTGCGTCGAATAGCCCGCGCCCGCAAAGTTGTCCTCGTCGCGATAGCGTCTGGAATCGCCCTCGAGAATAGAGCGCATGCTCACATTTTCCTCGTCGACATTTTCCTTCAGCTCTACCTCTTCGCCGTTCTCGCGGAGCACACGCACATCGAGGCCCAGCGCCTGCAGCTCTCTGAGCAGAACCTTGAAGGACTCCGGCACGCCTGCCTGCGGAATGTTCTGTCCCTTGATGATGGCCTCGTAGGTCTTGACACGACCCACGACATCGTCCGACTTGAAGGTCAGAATCTCCTGCAGCGTGTAAGCCGCGCCGTAAGCCTCGAGTGCCCAGACCTCCATCTCTCCGAAACGCTGGCCGCCGAACTGCGCCTTGCCGCCGAGCGGCTGCTGCGTGACCATTGCGTAGGGGCCGGTGGAACGCGCGTGAATCTTATCGTCTACCAGGTGGTGCAGCTTTAAGTAATGCATGAAGCCGATTGTGGTCTCGCCCTCGAACGGCTCGCCGGTGCGGCCGTCGCGGAGCTGTACCTTGCCGTTTCGCTGAATCGGCACACCCTTCCACTCCTCGCGGTGATCGAGGTGTTCCTCGAGATACTGCATGACCTCCGGACGCAGCACTTCGCCGTACTTCGCCTTGAAGTCCTCGAAGCTGCCGTTTGCGTAGTCGTTCGCCATCTCGAGCATGTCCATGATGTCGTTCTCGTCCGCGCCGTCAAAGACCGGGGAGCTCACGTTGAAGCCGAGCACCTTGGCCGCGAGCGAGAAGTGAATCTCCTTGACCTGTCCGATGTTCATACGCGACGGCACGCCGAGCGGATTCAGCACAATGTCGAGCGGACGGCCGTTCGGCAGGAAGGGCATATCCTCGACCGGAAGCACGCGCGACACGACACCCTTGTTGCCGTGGCGGCCTGCCATCTTGTCGCCGACCGAAATCTTTCTCTTCTGTGCGATGTAAATGCGGACATTCTGGTTCACGCCCGGGGAGAGCTCATCGCCGTTCTCTCTCGTAAAGACACGCGCCTCCACGACCGTGCCGTAGGCGCCGTGCGGCACCTTGAGCGAGGTGTCGCGGACCTCTCTCGCCTTCTCGCCGAAGATTGCGCGGAGCAGTCTCTCCTCCGCAGTCAGCTCGGTCTCGCCCTTCGGCGTCACCTTGCCGACCAGAATGTCACCGGCGCGCACCTCCGCACCGATGCGGATAATGCCGTTGTCATCGAGATCCCGGAGCGCGTCGTCGCCGACACCCGGGACATCTCTCGTGATCTCCTCCGCGCCGAGCTTCGTGTCGCGCGATGCGCACTCGTACTCCTCGATGTGAATCGAGGTGAAGACATCGTTCTGGACAAGGCGCTCGGAGAGAAGAACCGCGTCCTCGTAGTTATAACCCTCCCAGGTCATGAAACCGATCAGCGGGTTCTTGCCGAGACCGATCTCGCCGTCGTGGGTCGAAGGACCGTCCGCGATGACCTCGCCTTCCTCGACATGGTCGCCCGCGTTCACGATGGGCTTCTGGTTGTAGGAGTTCGACTGGTTCGAGCGCTGGAACTTCGTGAGTTTGTAGTGCTCGATCTCGCCGTTGTCGTCGCGGCGCACCGTGATTTCGCTGCCCGCGCTCATCACGACCGTGCCCGCGTGGCGCGCAACCTGGCAGACACCGGAGTCGACCGCCGCCTTTGCCTCCATGCCGGTGCTAACGACCGGCGCATCGGTCAGCATGAGCGGAACGGCCTGACGCTGCATGTTCGAGCCCATCAGCGCGCGGTTTGCGTCGTCGTTCTGGAGGAACGGGACCATGCTCGTCGCGACCGAGAAGACCATCTTCGGCGAGACGTCCATGAGATCGATGAGGCGCTTCTGGAACGCCGAAGTCTCTTCTTTGTGTCGGCCGGAGACATTGTTGTGGACAAAGTGCCCCTCTTCGTCGAGCGGCTCGTTTGCCTGTGCGACAATGAAATTGTCTTCTTCATCCGCCGCGAGATACACGACATCGTCCGTGACACGCGGATTCTTCGGGTCCTCGGATTTATCGACCACGCGGTAGGGCGCCTCGATAAAGCCGTAGGGGTTGATGCGCGCGTAGCTCGCGAGCGAGTTGATGAGGCCGATGTTCGGACCTTCGGGGGTCTCGATCGGGCACATTCTGCCGTAGTGCGTGTAGTGGACGTCTCGAACCTCGAAACCTGCGCGGTCTCTCGAGAGACCGCCCGGGCCGAGGGCCGAAAGTCTTCTCTTGTGCGTGAGCTCCGAGAGCGGGTTGTTCTGGTCCATGAACTGCGAGAGCTGAGAGGAACCGAAGAACTCTTTGACCGCCGCCGTGACCGGCTTGATGTTGATCAGGGACTGCGGCGTAATCTCGCTGATGTCCTGGGTCGTCATGCGCTCTCTGACCACGCGCTCCATGCGGGACAGACCGATGCGGTACTGGTTCTGCAGGAGCTCGCCGACCGCGCGGATGCGGCGGTTGCCAAGGTGGTCAATGTCATCGGTCGAGCCGATGCCCTCTTCGATCTGCATGTTGTAGTTGATCGAAGCAAAAATGTCTTCCTTCGTGATGTGCTTCGGAATCAGGCGATCCACATGCCGCTTCACGTACTTCTTGACGTCGACCTTGTTCTCCTCGGCCTCCTTCAGGACTTCCATGAGCGCCGGATAGTAGACCGGCTCCACAATGCCGTATTCGGTCGGATTCTCCATGTCGACATAGTTGCGGATATCGACCATGAGGTTCGAGAGCACCTTCAGCGCGCGCTCGGGCGTGCTCGTGCCCTTCACCATCACATACGGAATGCCCGCGTCCTGAATCTCGGTCGCGAGTTCTCTCGTGATCACCGTGCCGCTCTCCGCGAGAATCTCGCCGGTGTTCGGATCCACGGCATCCTCTAAGAGCTCCTTGCCGACCACGCGGTTCTTTAAGTGGAGCTTCTTATTGAATTTGTAGCGACCCACGCGCGCAAGGTCATAGCGGCGTGCATCAAAGAACATCGAATGCAACAGGCCTTCCGCCGACTCGACCGAGAGCGGCTCGCCCGGACGAATCTTGCGGTAGAGCTCAAGGAGACCGTCGTTGTGATTCTCGGTCGAATCCTTCAGGAAGCTCGCCTCGAGCTTCGGCTCATCGCCGAACAGATTCTTGATGTCCTCGTTCGTTCCGAGGCCGAGCGCGCGGAGCAGCACCGTGACCGGCACCTTTCTCGTTCTGTCGACGCGGACATTAAACACGTCGTTCGAGTCGGTCTCATACTCGAGCCATGCGCCGCGGTTCGGAATCACCTGGCAGAAGTAGCATTCCTTTCCGACCTTATCGTGTTCAATCGTATAGTAAATACCGGGGGAACGAACCAGCTGGCTTACGATGACGCGCTCTGCGCCGTTGATGACAAAGGAACCGGTGTCTGTCATGAGCGGCAAATCGCCCATGAAGACTTCGTGCTCCTTGTGCTCATCCTTATCCTTATTGTACAGCCGCACTTTGACCTTCATCGGGGCTGCATATGTGGCATCCCGCTCCTTGCACTCCGCAATGCTGTACTTTGCCTCATCGCGGTAGAGCTGAAAATCCACAAAATCCAGACTGAGGTGTCCGGCAAATCCTCAATGGGGAAAATATCGCGGAATACCTCCCGCAATCCCTCTCCCAGGAACCAGTCGTAAGAATCCTTCTGGATCTCTATGAGGTTCGGCATCTGCAAAACTTCCTTCTGGCGGGAGAAGCTCATGCGAATGCCCTTTCCGGCTTTAATCGGACGCATATTGCTTTTTTCCATGTACGTTATCACCCCTATACTTGAAAGACCAATGGTTACCCGTGCGGATTAAGGCCCAAAGGGCATACTTCTCCCTAAAGGCCTACGAGTCCACAATAGTGCAAACTTCATCCTAACATTCCGATTGCAAGCTGTCAAGCGACAGTCTTGCGTATTTTTTCCGACTCTGCTATACTTTTGAAGCGTCCCTTTATTTTCAGGATAGACGTAAAACCAAAATTGACGGGGGGATTCCAGACAATGATGAATACCGTACTCACGGTACTGCTCGTGCTCCTTGTGATCGCGGCAGTCGCACTTGCCGTACTTTATTTTGTCGGCAGGCGCTTACAAGAGAAACAGGCGGCTTCGCAACCGGCCTTCGAGGCGGCCAAGCAGCTCGTCACGATGTTGCCGATAGACAAAAAGAAAGTCAAGCTGAAAGACGCCGGCTTTCCGAAACTGGTCTGGGAGCAGACTCCCTTCTATCTCCGCTGGATGAAAGTCCCGGTCGTGAAGGCAAAGGTCGGCGCAAAGATTATCACCCTGATGGCGGATGAGACAGCCTTCCGGCAGCTCCCCCTGAAGCAGGAGTGCAAGGTCATTGTGAGCGGCATTTACATCGTCGAGGTGAAGGGCGTGCGCGGCGGCGCGGTTCCCGCAATCCCGAAGAAGCGCTCTCTCTTAGACCGCATTCTTCACAGAAAATAATACAAAAACAGCAGGCGCGAAAGCGCCTGTTTTTTTTGTGCCCGTCATTCAGATTTCGTCCGGCATACCCTCTCTCGCGCGCACTTCGACCTTCATCTCGCAGTCTTTCAGAAACGCATCGCCGACATCCATCGCGTAAATCAACTCCGCCGTGATGCAGTTCTCCGTGACCGTGACGCGGAAATCCGAGGTGCTGATGCCGATCAGAAATGTGCCGTAGGGTGTCCGGTAGTTGCAGAGCGTGCGCTCCGCGCTGTTTAAGAAGCAGAGTTCCGCCGTGCAGACCCCGCGCTTTTCGATGCGCATCGAGCTGTCGTCGATTCGCAGCGTGTTTTTCGTGCCGAAACTCTCCTCCTCCGCGGGCTCCTCATAGACAATCTCATGGATGCCCTCATCCGTGCGGCGGTAGGTCCCCGGCACCAGGAGTTCCACGTCTTCGCTCTCGCCGCCGATCAGATGCTTGCCGCTGATGGTCACCAGCACATCTTCCGTCATGGCTCTCCCTCCCCGTCAGTATTCTTCGATTTCGATTTTTTTCGCCTCCAGGTGTTCCGTCGGCAAAATAGAGTTGGCAAAATCCCGAAAATTTTCGGCGAGATCGCTCACATAGAAGCGATACTTGCCCTCCATGTTTCCGTCCCCCGGGTTTAAGAGTTTTTCCCGCGCGAGGATGTCCCGGAGTTCCGTCGCGGTCTCGTAGGCCGGATTCACGAGCGTCACTTCCTCGCCCATGATGCGCCCGATTGTGCTCCGGAGCAGCGGGTAATGCGTGCAGCCGAGCACCAGGGTGTCGACATACTTCTCCTTCAGTTCCTGCAGATAGCGCGCCGCCATTTCATCTGTCACGCTGTCGTGAAGGAGTCCCTCCTCGACGAGCGGCACAAACATGGGGCAGGCTTTCTGGAACACGCGTATGCCCGGCGAAATGCTCTGAATCACCTTCGGATAAATTTCGGAGTTGACCGTGCCGCGCGTGCCGATTACACCGATGCGCCCGTTTTTTGTGGCGCGCACCGCGCTCAGGGCGCCCGCGTAAATCACCCCGATCACCGGGATTTCATTTTCCTCCGCCAGCGTCTTTAAGGCGTGAGAACTCGCCGTGTTGCAGGCAATCACAATCGCCTTCACACCCTTCGTCTTTAAGAAGCGCACAATCTGGCGCGAAAAGCGTATGATTGTGTCTCGCGACTTTGCGCCGTAGGGCAGCCGCGCCGTGTCGCCGAAGTAGACCATGCGCTCGTCCGGAATCTGGCGCATCAATTCTCTGACAACCGTGAGCCCGCCGACGCCGGAGTCAAATACGCCGATCGGGGCGTGCGCGTCGATGGTGAACTTCTCGCGGCGCTCCCGCTTCGGCACATAAAGTTTGACCGGGTCCTGCTCGTCAAATGTCTCGCCGTCCATTCAGGCCTCTCTCTCAAACGCGAGCTCCATGAGCTCTTTCACGAGCGTCTTCTTGTCCTTGCCGCGCGCCGCAAAGAGCATCGGATACATGCTGATGGCCGTGAAGCCCGGCATGGTATTGATCTCGTTGAAGATGACCTCTCCAGCCGCCGTCACGAAGAAGTCGACGCGGGACAGGCCGTAGCCGTCGAGCGCATCAAAGATGCGGATTGCCGATTGACGCACTTCCTCCGCGCTGCCCTCCGGAAGCTCCGGATCCACAACGGTCTTCGACTCTGCATTGTAGTACTTCGCGTCGTAGTCATAGAAATCGGCCGCCGCGAGAATTTCGCCGACACCGCTCGCCTGTACCGGGCGTGCGCCGCCGCCGAGCACCGCGCACTCGATCTCGCGCCCCACAATGCACTCCTCAATCAGAATGCGGCTGTCAAAGCGCGCCGCCTCGCGGAGCGCCTCCGCGAGCTCCTCTCTCTCTTGTGCACCTTGGTCACACCGCAACTCGAGCCCGCATTGCAGGGTTTCACGAAAACGGGGTAAGAAAAACGATCCTCTGTTCGGTCGATGACGGCGCACATATCCTTGAGTTCCCGGCTCGTCACCAGGAGAAAATCCGCCTGCCGGATGCCGAGCGAATGCACAACCAGCTTGGCGACGCCTTTGTCCATGCCGACCGCCGACGCCGTGACGCCGCAACCGACGAACGGAATCCGCGCGAGTTTGCAAAGGCCCTGAATGGTGCCGTCCTCGCCGTAGAGACCGTGCAGCACCGGGAAGACCAGATCGATCTTCACGCGGGTAATCGCAGCCTGCTCATGAATCATGAGGCACCGCTCCGTTGCGTCCGGCGAGAGCACGGCGCCGACCTTCGACTCTCTCCAGCTGCCGTCCTCGATGTCCTCGACGCGGCTCACCTTGACCCAGTGTCCTTCCTTCGTGATGCCGACCAGCACGAGATCATAGGCTTCGCGATCAATGTTGTGAATGATATTTGCCGCCGAGAGGCAGGAAATCTCGTGCTCCGAGGACTGCCCGCCGAATAGTACCGCAACTGTTTTCTTACTCATCTTTTCTTTGCCTCTTTTCGTTTTGCGCTTTTCTTTTCCAGGAGTTCCTCGCTGAGACGCTTGGAAATCGTGAGCTCCTGGTTGTCAATGTGCTCGCGCATGGTGCGGCGCGCGAGCTCAATGTTCCGCGTCTTCACCGCTGTGAGAATCTGCTCGTGCTCGTGGAGCAGAATCTGGCGCTTACCGGTATCCTTGATGTACTCCAGGCGATAGCGGTACATCTGGTCGCGCAGATTGTTTAACATCTGCACGAGCTTGTCGTTGTAAGTGCCCGCATAAATCGCGTCGTGAAAGAGCTCGTCCGCCTGGGCGATCCGTATCATATCCTTCGCGTCGAGTGCCTCGCGAAAGCCGATTCTGGCCGCCTCGAGCCGCTCAATGTCATCGCTGTTCATGCGCTCCACCGCGAGTTCGACCGCGAGATCCTCGAGCGCCCGGCGCACTTCGAGCACATCCCGGAGACTCTTCTCCGTGATGCCGGCCACCTCCGCGCCGCGGCGCGGTATCATCGTGACCAGACCCTCGAGCTCCAGCTTGCGTATGGCCTCGCGAATCGGCGTGCGGCTCACACCGAGCTTCTTTGCGAGCTGAATTTCCATCAGGCGCTCGCCGGGTTCCATCTCGCCCTTTAAAATTGCCTGCCGCAAGGTGTGAAATACAACATCGCGAAGCGGCATATACTCATTGACCGTCATCTTAAATTCTTCCGGCATAGCGCCTCCTTCCTGTTCCGCGCGCTCATATGGTCGACGCGCTGACTTCTTCCGCAGAGACCGGGCGGCACAAAAAAGAAAGCTGCTGCCGGAAACTGTTTCTTACCTGTCGCGATACACTGTTCCGCCTTGTCCCGCTCGGCCTCCGGGAACACCGCAAAGAAAGCCGAGCCGCTGCCGCTCATCGCAGCGCCCGCGGCGCCGCTCTCCGTGAGAAACTGCCGGTAGTCGAGGAGGACGGGCTGCAACTCCGTCGCCGGCTTTTCGAGCGCGTTCTGCAGCGAAGCGCCGAGCAGCGTCACATTCTGTCCCCGCAGCGCATTTTCCAAAAGTCTCGCATCCGGCTGCTCCCAGGGGCGCAGCGCTTTGAGCGAGAGCGCCGCATAGACCGCCTTGGTCGAACTGCCGCAGGGCGGCTTTACGATGACCAGGTGGCAGGGCGGCATCGGAGGCAGCGGCGAGAGTACTTCGCCTATGCCCTCCGCGAGCATGGTTCCGCCGCCCACACAGAAGGGCACATCGGCGCCGAGCGGAAGTGCCAGCTCTCTCGCAGCGCTTCGTCGCCGAGCGGCAGCGAAAAGAGCGCTCTCAGTCCCCGCAGGACAGCCGCCGCATCCGCCGAACCGCCGCCGAGCCCCGCCTCCGCGGGAATTTGTTTTTTCAGTTCAATCCGGACGCCGCCCGAAAGGCCGCAGTGCCGGAACACGGCTTCCGCCGCCCGAACGGCGAGATTCCGCCCGTCGGTCGGCAGCGACGGCTCATCGCAGCGGAGCGTTATGCCCTCTTCCGCCGTCCGCGTGAGCAAGAGCTCGTCCGCAAGGCTGATGCTCTGCATCCCCGTTCGGAGCAAGTGATAGCCGTCCGCCCGGGTGCCGAGCACCTCAAGCCCAAGATTGATTTTTGCAAACGCCCGCGCGCGGACGCTCTCCCTTCCTGTTTCCATAGCAACTCCCCTGTCGACACGCCGTTCCGCATCCCGGGCGCTCTCGCTCAGTCTTTGTATACAGAACTTTCACGCTTTACAAAAAGGCGGCACTGAGGCGCGCCGCCCGCACGGTTCCACTGCTCTTCGATTTTTGCTGCGACCGCGCAGCCGGCCCGGTTCTCCGGCATGACGCGTATCTTTACCGCCGTAAATCCGAGCTCTGTTTCGGCATAGCGAAGGGCCGCAAGGCCCGCTTCCGCCGCATACCCCCGTCCTCTCGCTTCGGGCCGCAGGGCGTAACCCAGTTCCGGCGGCTCCTCCGGCGAAAATCCGACCAGACCGAGAAAGCGCGCTTCGCGCAGCTCTCGCGCGCGCCGAAAGAGCGCCCAGAGGCCGTAGTCGAAAAACGCATACTGCGTCTCGATATAGCGCCGCAAAAACGCTTCATCCTTGAGTCCCTCCCAGTCGCCGCCGAGATAGCGGCTCTCTATCGCCGGGAGCGAAAAAGCCCGCAGGGCGGGGAGGTCTTTCATTGAGAGCTCGCGGAGAAAGAGACGCTCTGTCTCCGCAATCGGCGCGGGACGGCCGCACTTCCGGCAGGCCGCCCGAAGGAGCAGATTCTCGGTCACCGCCTCCCAGTCCGTCACATTGACATCGCCCCGCCAGGGCTCATCGGAGACAGTGACATTTATCTCTGTCCCGTCCTCGAGCGAAACCGCATAGGTTTTTGTCAATACTCGATTTCCGGCAGCTTCTCCGGCTCCGGATAGGTCTCACCAAAGGTCTCGACCGTGACGGTCTTAATCTTCTGATCCTTCAGCGGCTTATCCGCCGCATTCGTCTTTGTCGTCGCAATGCGGTCCAGGACATCCTCGCCCTCGATCAGCTTGCCGAACGCCGCATAGCCGCCGTCCAGATGCGGTGCCGCCTTGTGCATGATGAAGAACTGGCTGCCCGCGGAATCCGGGAATCGAGGTGCGCGCCATCGAAATCACGCCTCTCTCGTGCTTTAAGTCGTTCTGCACGCCGTTCTGCTTGAACTCGCCCTTGATCACATAGCCGGGGCCGCCCTCGCCGTTGCCGATCGGGCAACCGCCCTGAATCATGAAGCCCTCAATGACACGGTGAAAAATGAGGCCGTCATAAAACCCCTTCTTTGCGAGGCTCAGGAAATTGTTGACCGTACCCGGTGCGACCTCCGGATAAAGCTCCAGTTTCATGACGCCGCCGTCCTCCATGGTAATTGTTACGACTGGGTGTTTCATTGTCAGCTTCCTCCTTGTGATTGTATCTTCATAAAAACATAAAGCCTATTATAGCGAGAACTCCCGCGCTTGTCTATGCGGGGGAAAGGGCGCGGGCAGCGGGACTCCCCCGCGGGGTGATCTCGGCGCAAAAAAAGAGAACAGCGCCGCAAGGCAACACTGTTCTCTCCGGTATTACGATTCGCTTTTCGCTTCGCTCTGTTCTTCCAGCGCTTTCCAGGCTTTTCGGAGCGCCCCGAGCGGGAGACCGACCACATTGCTGTACTCGCCCTCGATTTTCTCGATATAGCAGGCAAAGCGCCCCTGAATGCCGTAGGCCCCCGCCTTATCCAAGGGTTCGCCGCTGTCGACATAGGACTGAATTTCATCCTCCGTCATCGGCGCGACAAAGACCCGCGTCTCCGCCGCAAAGACCCGCTCCTCGGTTTCTCCGGCGAGGAGCAGCGCGACACCGGTATAAACCTCATGCGCTCTGCCCTGCAGACTGCGAAGCATCTCCGCCGCCGCTGCGCTGTCCTTCGGCTTCCCGAGGATTGCGCCGTCCCGCACCACGACGGTATCCGCGCCGATGACCAGGGTTCCGGCCGCCTCCGTCGCGGCGACACAGCCCGCCTTCCGGCGCGCGAGTTCCTGCACAAAGCGCGCGGGATCCCGTTCCGAAGAGCTCTCATCGACTTCGCTCGGCTGCACGCCCGGGCAAAGTCCGAGCTGACGGAGCAGGTCCAGGCGGCGCGGCGAAGCGGAGGCGAGCACGATGCGTCTCTCACCGAGGCGCATCAGCGAAGCACCTGGTCGCCGTCTTTCGCGACCACATGGGTCTTCACGCCGAGCTGGCGCATCCAGCCTCTCACTTCAAGCGTGCGCCAGTTACCGCTGTTTAAGCCGCCGCCGTTATTATTTTCCCAGAGCCAGAGCGGTGTCGGCCAGAGGCAAATCTCCGGTTTTACCATCTCATAGACATTGCGTCCCACACCCTGCTGGCCGTGGTGCGCCATCTGCACGATGTCCGCGCGCAGCGCGCCGGGGTTGTTCGCATAGTCCGCGACGAGCTGATTGCCCGCCTGAACGCCCATGTCGCCGAGGAACAGAATCTTCCGGCCGCTCACATCGAGACGATAGGCGACCGAAGAGTTGTTGATTGAGTTCACGCTCGAGAGGTAGGGATCGTTCATCACATGGACCGTGATGTCATCAATCGGAATGTTATCTCCCTTATGCACGGTGTGACGCGCGCTCTCCGGCAGCGTCTCGATTGCGCTGCGGCACTGCGCGACCATGTCCGCGCGGTACGCCTCATTCGTGTTGTACCACTCCTGCGGCTGGAAGTTGTAGTAGACCGCATCGATTTTGATGCCGGAATTCGGATCCTGCAGAATCTTGGTCAGCGCGCCCACATGGTCCGAGTGCGGGTGGGTGATGAACCACGCCGTCACATGGCCGCCCTTCGCGCGGAGCACTTCCTTCAGGTGTTCGGTGTCGTGCTCGGTGCCGCCGTCAAAGACCAGGACTTTGCCGGCCTTCGTCGTGACGACAAAGCTCATCATCTGGCTTGCCGAGCGCGGCGCGACCAGCATGAGCTCATCGCCGCCGAAGAGCGTGCTCGTGACCACCTTGGCCGCGCCGCTGTTCACACCCGAACCATGGGATGCCGCCGCCGTGGTCGCCTGCACTGCCGCCGTGCTGCTCTGGCTCGCCGCTGTCTCCGCAGTGCCGACCGAATTCTGATCGACCACCGCACCGCCGGAAGTGTCGCTCTCCGTCGCGGCAGCCGTGGTCGCCGCCGAAGCGCCGCGCTGCACCACATCGGCGCGCACGCTGCCCGCCGCGAGGGTTACCAGTGCCAAAGTCAAAGCCGCTGTGCGGCGAATTAATTTTCTCATGCTGTCCTGCCTCCTAGCTTTACTCTCCGCTATACAGACCCGTCCGGTCGCCTGTGTACTTGCCGCCCGGCACCTTGACGGTGCCGTCCGTCAGGATGACTTCGTTGACACCGTCATACTGCGAGAACGGCACCACGGCCTGATTGCTGCCCGCCGGGATGGTCATGCTGACCAGATACTTTTCCGGCTTTAAAATATCCGCCTCGCGGAACACCTGAATGTTGACGGCGTACTTCTGATAGAGACCGCCGTAGCTCTCCTCCGAGCTCGCCGCAATCGAGAAATCCTGCTCCGCGCAGGCATCGTTAAACGCGCGAATCAGCTCGTTTGCGTAGCGCACGCCGTCCTCCTCGGTCGCCGCGTTGTCGAGCGGCCAGATCAGCATGACCGTCTTGGTGTTCTCGTCCACGACGGTGTCGATGTACTTCGAGAGCGGGTAGTCGCTCGCGTTGTCCTTGAGGAGATCCTCGCAGGAGCTCTGCGCCTCGTCAAAATTCAATTTGATGTCGTCGTGCATCACGGCATCCTGCCCCTTGCCCTGCTCCGCAGCCGCCGAAGCCGCAGCCGAAGCCGCGAGCTGTCCGCGCTTCGGTCCGCAACCGCCGAGAAGCACTGTCGCGCCGAGAAGCGCCAATCCCGTTGTATAAAGCTAAAACCTGTTTTGTTTTTCTCATCGTCCATTCACCTCTGCTCACTTAATTCCGCATTATAGTAAATGCCATACTATTTTAACAGCATTTTCCCTACTTTGTCAGAAAAGCTTAAAGTTTCTCTCTTGTCAAACCGGGCACAAGGTGGTAAATTGTTCAATATTGGAGGTGTTAAAGACAAAAATGAACAAGAAACTCTCACAGCGCATCGACTGGATGATTACGCTACTGCCCTTTCTGCTGATTCTGGCACTCTGCCTGACCTTTTTCACCGCACCGGAGTCTTCCGGCGCCGCCCTGAATGCCATTAGGAGCTTTCTCGGCGAGGAGTTCGGCTGGTACTATCTGCTGATCGGACTCGGCATCTTTCTGCTGACCCTCTACCTCGCCTTTTCCCGCTTCGGCTCTATTCGCCTCGGCGGCGACCGCCCGCAGTACTCCTTCTTCCAGTGGGGCAGCATGATGTTCACGGCGGGACTCGCGGCGGATATTCTCTTCTACTCGCTCTGCGAGTGGATGACCTACGCGACCGATGCGCATGTGCGCTCGCTCGGCGACCCACAGGACTGGGCCGGCAGCTTCTCCTTATTCCACTGGGGACCCGTCCCGTGGGGCTTTTACCTCGCGCTCTCGGTCGCCTTTGCCTTCATGATTCATGTTCGGAAGCGCAACAAGCAGAAATACTCGGAGGCCTGCCGTGCGCTCTTAAAGCGGCACACCGACGGCATCCCGGGGCGGCTCATTGACCTGATTGCGGTCTTCGCGCTGATTGCCGGCACCGCGACCACCTTTGCGGTCTCCGCGCCCCTTGCTCTCCGGCGCAATCTCCGCAATTTTCTCGGTCAAGGACAGCACGGCGCTGACCATCGCGATTCTGCTCTTCATCTGCGTGGTCTACACCGTCTGCGCCTACTTCGGCATCCACGGCATCTCGATCATGGCAGCTTCCTGCACCTGGCTTTCTTTGCGCTTCTTCTTTATGTGCTCTTCCTCGGCGGCATGCCGCGCTACATTCTGGAGACCGGTCTCTCCTCGATCGGCAATGTCGCGCAGAACTTTATCTCGCTCTGCACCTACACGGATCCGCTTCGGAAGACCGGTTTTGCGCAGAACACAACCATCTTCTACTGGGCCTACTGGATGGTCTGGTGTGTCGCGACGCCGTTCTTCATCGGCAGCATCAGCCGCGGCAGAACCATACGCGAGGTGATACTCGGGGGCTATGCGGCGGGTCTCCTCGGCACCTGGGTCTCCTTCATTGTGCTCGGCAACTACGGCCTCGGTCTGCAGATGTTCGGAAAAATCGACCTGCTCGGCATGTATGCAGAGAGCGGCAATCTCTATGAGACCATACTCACGATACTCCGCACCTTGCCGGGCTACCGCTTCGTGCTGATTCTCCTCGTGCTCGCAATGATTGCCTTCTACGCGACCTCCTTTGACTCGATTGCCGTGGTCGCGAGCGCCTATTCCTACCGCGAGATGTCGAGCGACGAAGAGCCCGACCGGCGGCTCAAGCTCTTCTGGTCCATCCTCTTAATTCTGCTGCCGATTGCGCTTCTCTTCTCGGAGAGCTCCATGGCAAATTTGCAGACTGTCTCGATTATCGCGGCCTTCCCGATCGGCTTTATCATGATACTGATCCTCGCCTCCTTCTTCCGGGATGCCTCGGACTACTAAAGGAGCAGGAAACGGAAAGAAACGCGAAAGGGCGTTAAGCCGCAGCGAGACGCCCGACAAAAAACCACCCCTGACAGTGATATGTACCCAGAATTCTGGACACATTGACTATCGTTAGGCACCGCAACTGGATGCTATCCTGTATTGTACAGGAGGCATCCAGTTTGTTTTCTTCTGGATTCTCCTGTTGTTATAGTATTCGATATAATCATCGACTGCAGTAACAAATTCCTCAAAGGACTTGAACTCTTGCTCATGTCCATAGAACATCTCATTCTTCATCCGACCAAAGAACGACTCCATAATGCCGTTATCATGGCAATTCCCCTTTCTGGACATCGACTGTGTGATGCCATGCTTCTCAAGCTCGGTTCGATAGTAGGCGTGCTGATACTGCCAGCCCTGATCTGAATGCATAATCAAGCCTGTTAACTTTGGGAACTTTGCAAATGCCTTATCCAGCATGTCCTTAATCTGTTCCATATTAGGATGCAGCGAAACATTGTACGAGATAATCTCGTTCCCGCACATGTCGAGGATCGGAGAAAAGTAGCACTTCCCCCATCCCATGTTGAACTGAGATACGTCTGTTGTCCATTTCTCGAGGGGTGTGTCTGAAATAAAATCCTGTTTAAGGAGATTGTCAGCGGTCTTGCCCACCTCACCTTTGTAAGAATGATACTTCTCCTTCGGACGCTTGCCGAGCAGTTCCATGTCGTGCATGAGCCGCTGAACACGCTTGTGATTGACCTCAAATCCACGATTATGCAGCTCCGCCGTAATTCGGCGGACACCATATCGCTGCCGGTTCTCATCGTAAATTCTGCGGATCTCTGCGGAAAGACCTGTATTCCTGAGAGCAACTGCGTCAGTCCTGCCAAGTTCATAGTAGTAGGTGGACCGGGACATTCCCATTGCTGTCAGCAGGTACTTCAGTTTGTATCCTCTGTCGCGGAGTTCTTTGATGATCGCTGCTTTCTCGCCTTGAGTCGCGCAGCTTCCTTTTCTTCCCTCAAGGCTATCCTTTTTTTTTATTACTTCGTTCTCGGCTTTAATCAAGGCGTTCTCTTCACGAAGCCGGAGGAGCTCCTCGTATTCACTCTCCTGGAGTTTTCTGGGATTGTTGATATTTACTTTCTTCATCTTCGCAGTATCCTTTGACTTGCGGCCTTTCTTCTTACTTACAAGTCCATTGTACCCGTAAATCTTATATTTTTTTGCACCCAGTCATAGAGCAGACGGCTCTCAATGCCGGCCTCTAGCGCAACGGACTGTGCCGTCCTCCCGGCGAGAACCTTTGTGATTAGCTTCAGTTTCTCTTCAGGCGTCCACGGATGCTGCTTTCCATGCTTTAGGACCTGGGGGCCATTTGCCTTTTCGGCACGAGCCCATCGACGAATCATGACGTGAAAGTTACCCGGATCGTTATAACCCTCCGGTGTCTCTGGCCATTTCCCCTGTCGATACAGGTCGACACACATCTTCTTGAATTCATAATCATAGCGCATGATAAAACCCTCCTTACTGTGACACTTTCGTGTCCAGTAAAGAGGGTACATATCACAGTTCTGCACTGCCGGGGTGGTTTTTTCATTTCATTTTTGAACTGCCTACGGACGCGGAGGCATCAATCTTCTTCCTGCACGGAACCTTCGGGCGAAGCGGGCTGCAAGTCTACGATAACCGGTTCCGGGCGGTTGAAAATCCGCGGGAGTCCGGTCGATTCTCTCGCGAGACCGCGGCTCATAAGAACAGGCCGCACCGAACTTCGGCATTTCCGCGCAGTATACTCCCGCCGCTTTTCTGCCTCAGCGAAGCCCTTGATTTCCGCGCTCTTCTCTGACCAGGCCCCCCATGTGCCGGACAAGGCGCAACGCCCACAAAAAAGGCGCCGCAGTCTTCTGCGACGCCTTTTTGATTCCGCGTTTTTATGCCGGCTTTTGTTACCGCTCTCTTATGCGAGTACCGCCTCGTACTTCTCGCCGACCTTCTTCCAGTCGAGCACCTCGAAGAATGCCTTTACATAGTCCGGGCGCAGGTTCTTATACTTTAAGTAGTAAGCGTGCTCCCAGACATCGATGCCGAGAATCGGGACAAAACCCTTGCCCTCCATGAGGGGGTTATCCTGGTTTGCGCTCGCAGAAACCTGAAGCTCTCCGTCCTTGTTCGCCGAGAGCCATGCCCAGCCGGAGCCGAACTGACCGACCGCCAGCGCCGTGAGCTTTTCCTTCAGCGCCTCGACGGAGCCGAACTGCTTCTCAATGGCCGCCGCGAGCTTGCCTTCCGGCGCGCTGTGCTTCTCCGGGCTCATAATCTCAAAGTAGAGGTTGTGGTTATAGTAGCCGCCGCCGTTATTCCGGAGTGCCTTGCGGCTCGCCTCGTCCTTCACCTCGCCGAGGGAAGAGAGAATCTGCTCTGCGGACTTGCCCGCAATGCCGGCAGCCCTCGACCGCCGCATTGAAGTTCTTGGTGTAGGGTCGCGTGATGCTTGGAGTAGTGGGTCTCCATGGTCAGGGCGTCGATATACGGCTCCAGTGCCGCGAATGCGTAATCAAGCTTTACCTGCTCAAACATAGTGGGACTCCTTTCGTTGGGTTCCTATAATACAGGAATCATTCTTGTTATTACCACTATAGCATATTTCGAAAAACTTGCAAGGAGAATCCCCAGTATTTTACTGGGGATTCTCCTCTTCTTGTTACGCTTCTGTTTTTTTGTCTGTCAAAACACCGTGCTCCGCCGCCCGCGCGCCGCGCTCTGCCGCGACAATGTAAATCGGGCGCCCCTTCACTTCCTGAAACAGAACGCCGATGTACTGTCCCATGATGCCGAGAATCAGAAACAGCATGCTGAACATGAAGCAGATCACGACGATGATGGTTGTGTAGCCGTCCGGTGCGCCGAAGCGGAGCTTCGTGAAAATCGAATAGAGGAGCAGGAGGACGCCGAGCGCGCCCGAGGCGATTCCCGCATAGATGCCGAGCCGGAGCGGCAGGTCGGAAAAGCTCATAATCGTATTCATCGAGAACCGGAACAGCTTCCGGATCGAATACTTGGAATGGCCCGCCGCGCGCTCCGCAGCCTCATAGGAGAGGGTCGTGCTCCGGAACCCGAGACTCTGCACATAGCCGCGGAGAAAGCGCACCCGCTCCCGGTAGTCGTGTCGCAGCACTTCCGCCGCGCGCGCCGAGATGCCGAAAAAGTCCGATGCGTTTTTCTCGAATCTGGTGCCGCTCAGTGCATTCATCACGCCGTAAAATCCGGCGGAGGTGATATTTTTGATGAGCCCCGCCGAGCGGTTTGCGGTACGCACCATGCTGATGACATCGAAGCCCTCGTCAAACGCCCGCACAATCTCCGGAATGCACTGCGGCGGATGCTGGAGGTCTGCGTCCATGCAGATCACATTGCCCTCCGCGTAGTCGATGCCCGCGATCATCGCGGCCTCGTGCCCGAAATTCCGCGAGAAATGCAGGACGCGGATGCGGGCGTCCTCCGCCGCGAAGCGGTCCAGAAGCGTAGCACTCCCATCACTGCTCCCGTCATTGACAAAGAGGAGGGCATAGGATCTGCCGCTCCTCTCCAGCACTTCCGTGAGGCGCTCCCGGCAAAGTGGCAGGGCCTCCTCTTCGTTAAATACCGAGACCACGACGGTCAGGATATTTGTTCTCTCAGCCATAAATTTGAATCCCCGTGCTCTCGTGGGACGGCCGCCGCTCTTCCTTCGGCGGCAGCTGCATATAATCCCCGTAGATTTTCGTGAGTACCTCGTCGTAGTGCTTCGGAATGCAGAGCGTGCAATCCTCAAAGCGAATCTGAATCCGCTCCTGCGCGACGGCATCCGGCAGGCGGATGTCGATGTAGCCGGGATCGTAATTCGAGTAGTACCACTCCGCCGTCTGCTTTTTGTTGGCCCGCCGCGCAACTTTGTCCTGGAGGGCAAAGAGCTTTTTCATCGGCACCAGTTTTCCCGCGCTGCTGCCGAGAAAAACCGCGCTCTTCTGTCCGAGGCTGTACTTCCCGTAATTGAGCGTTCTCCGGTGTCCCATCGCGAGCGCGTAGAGCGCCTTCTGTTCGAGCAGCGTATGTACGCCCGCCTGTCCGTCCGGCAAACGGTCCAGGATAAAGATATCCACCCAGAGATGGTTTAACTTCTCCTCGTAGTAGGCAGTCTCCGCATCCGGGTTCCGCCGTCTCGAGTACTCGTAGATGATGCGCGGCGTGAAGTCGTAGAAACGCCTTCCGCCCTGAAAACTCTCCGGCAGCAAAAGATGCATGCCTTCGCAGAGTTCCCGCGGTGCGACCTTCCGGAACGCCTCCCACTGGTTCCGCGTCATCACAATATCGGCATCGTCGTCCCAGGGAATAAAACCGCCGTGGCGAATCGCACCGAGCAGAGTACCGGAGTCCAGCGCATAGGAAATCCTGTACTTCTCACAGATTCGGTGTATCTCTTTTAAAATTTTCAAGTTCGCTTCCTGCACTGCCTGCAGGCCATAGGCATTATTCATGAGGCGATTCTACTCCTTTTTTTCATAAAACACATTTAAGTTTTTATGTTGTAACAGAGACAGTGCTTTCCGTATCCGGACAGGATCATGGTAGGAAAGAACCTTTGACGAGGGTCTCATCGCTCTCGGCCTCAAAATTTTTTGCGACCGTCCGCATTGCGAGAAAGTTTTCTTTCCGGTAGGGTGCCATGTGAATTTCGTGCGCTGTCGTGGCGAGATTGCCGAGGCAAAAGACAAGCAGCGAAACGGCGGCGAGTCGGCGCGCGCCCTGCCTCCCGCTGTCCCGTGCCGCTAGGAAAAGGATCAGCAAGAGCCCCAGCATGCCGACCTGATACTGGAGCGCATAGCGGGAACTCATGCCGTAATTTTCCCGGAGAAAAATCCAGCGGGAAGCCGTGACCAGCAGATGGTTCAGAAAGCCCGAGGCGATTAAGCAGAGCGGAAAAGAGGCTACGCTCCTTCTCTATGAGCTTTGCCGCGCGCCGAAACGCAAGGGCGTAGAGCGCGAGCACCAGAAGGCCGAGTCCCGTGAAGACAAAGCCCGGCAACTGTCCCGCACTCTCCTGCCCGATGATTTCGGAGGCAAAAGAGCGCACAAAGAAGCGCGGCAGGAGCAGGGGGATGCGCCCGCACAACCGTGAAAATCGAGTCTGTCGTCGCGCCGTGTCTCTCTTCGACCGAGAGGCTGCGGCTGATGAGATAGAGCCCGAACGGTAGCAGCACCGCGAGCACGCGAGCCGCGCTCTGCCGAACATCCCGCCGAAAGCGAAGCACGATGACAAATTCCGCGAGCACGGCAGTCAGCGCGTAAATCGCACAGTAAGGTCCCGCAAAAAAGAGAATCGTGAGCGAGGGCAGCCAGAGCAGGCGCCTTGCCGCCTTCCTGTCTCCGTTTTTTTGCAGCAGTGCCTCGAGACTCAGATAGTGGCAGAAAAAGAGCGCAAAGGCCGCAAAGTGCACCCAGCCCGAGCCGTTGGTCAGCATCTCCCACTTGTTCAGGGAGAACATGAGCAGCATGAGGAGCGCCGTCACCGCGAGCGGCAGCCGCTTTTTCTCGCAGTAGCGCCCCAGGAGATAGGCATTCAAGGAGAGAAAGGCCGCGCCGAGCACCATGTCGAACATGGTGCTGTAGTGAAAGAAGCGCACATTCACAATGCGCTCTAGGTAGTTGACCGGAATCCGGGTCAGAACATCGCCGTGCAGATAGGGCGACAGGCTGTACACATTTTCGAGATAGCTGTTCACGAGGCGGATGTAGTCGGTGTAGACCACATTCGCGCTCGCAGACCGGAGATAGGCCGTCAGAAAGAGAAAGCCGAAGAGCGGCAGGAGCCGGACCGTTATTTTTCTTCCCATGCCTGCTCTCCTTCTCCCGCATCGACATCAAAGCGAACCAGCAGCGCGAGCGGCGTATCGCCGCGCTGTTCGGCGGCATTCTCCACCTGAAAGTTCGTTGAGAAGCGGAAGGCATTCAGTGCCCAAGGCGTCCCCGCGATTGTGAAACTCTCGCGATTCTTCGTGAGCGGGAAATGCTGCACGCTGTTTCCGCTCTCGACCGTAATTTCCTCGCCGCCCCGCAGGGTGCCGGGGTAGGTCACATGGAAGTGCAGTTCGCCGCTCTCCTGCAGCAGAATGCGGAGGGACGCGCGCTGGTCCATCCACTCGTCTTCATAGTAGCCGTAGTCGACCGCACACTGCAACTCCCGCACCGCCTTGGTCTCATCGAGAAACGCATCGTGTGCGGGGTCCTCAAAGAGCACGAGCATATCCGGATGCACGAGCCCGATGTCATAGACCGAGTCCACATGCCGGACCACCGTGCCCTGCCCGGTGTGCGCCGGATCAAAGGTCTTAAAGAAGGTGCGCCCCGTGAAATCGCTCATCTCATAGCTGTTGCCGACAATCACAATGTCCTTGCCGAGCACCTCTCTCCCGTACCTCCCGTAGGTCACATCGGCGAGGGAGTTATAGCGCGCCTGATCCGGAAAGAGATAAATCTTCGGGATAAAACGGCGGTAATACTGCTGCATCACAAGACTTAACAGGGCAACAATCGAGAGCAGCGCAAGCGGCACCGCATTGTCAAACTGATAGCGGCGCTTTGCCTCGGGATCTGCGTTCCGCGCCTCGCAGGAAGCCCGCCGGATTCCGTAGAGATAGGCAACCAGCAGAAGTTGAAACGCATAGAGCACATAGACCCAGCGGAGCTCCACGCGTATCGTGACCGCCGAGGCAGCCGCGGAGCCGATCCAGAAACCGAGGAAAAAGACGAGGTCCCTAAGGAGCTTCATGCCCTCCGCCCCGCGCTTCCGGTACCTTCTCGACAAAAAGAGCTGGTAGAAGCTGATCAGCAGGTAAAAGAGCATCGCGAGGTTCCAGAACAGCACCAGCACTTTGACGCGGAACGAAGTGTCCTGCCAGGGGCGGCCGCAGAGGTGCTCCGGCCCCGCATTGACCCCGATTGAATACAGCGCTTCGAGCACAAAATTCGTGATCGCCCCCTGCACGGTGAAGGTGTCCTTTAGCTGGTGCCGCCGGTGCCCTCGGGCGAGACCGTCCCTATCATCAAAAGGCGTATGCCCTGCATCAGCAAAAAGACCGCGACGACCGCGAGATAGCGGTACCACTTTTTGTCCCGTTTCACGAGGAGGCAGTAGAAAAACATGGGCAGCAGCACCATGTAGCGCTCATGCGTGAAGCAGTTCAGAAAATAGACGAGCAGCGCGAGGCAAAAGTTCCTTGTCTCCGCCCGCCCCCTCAGGTAGCGGTACAGGAAAAGGGCCTGCAGCACCGCAAAGAAGACGCCCATGGTTTCCATGAGGCCGAGCAGCTGCCCGATCTGGTAGTAGGCAAAGTGAGAGCCGAGAAACAAAAAGCCCACGGCAAACGCAACCGCGCGGTTTCCGGAGAGACGCTTGGCAAAGAAATAGAGGAAACCTGCGAGCCCCGCATTCAGCAGAATATTGAACGGGACAATCCAGTCGATGTGGTGGCCGATGAGTTGCAACTCCAGCCAGGACGCCGCCCAGTAGACAAAGCGGCAGCGGGTCGAGCCCTGCGGAAAGGCATACTGCCAAAAGCTCTGCTCGCCCCAGCAGGACCAGGTGTAGAGATCGTCCTTGTAGAGGCCGCTGATCCGGAACTGCCGGTTCACAAAGAACGCCCAGGCGATGAGTGCGGCGAGCAGCAAGAGATCGCTGCGGATATCCTGTTTCTTTTGCTTTTCTCCCATGGCTCCTCCTTGTCTTGGCGCGCTAGCGCGCGCGGTGGTAGCGATAGAGGGCATTGCCCTCCTGCCGTATCACGACTTCAATGCTCCCCTCTTCCTCGAGATAGCGGATGATATCGGCCGCGCGGCTGTGATCCGCCAGAAACATATCGTCCGTATAGAGCGCGTCTATGCCCGCGCGGTCCAGAAATTCCTTGAAAAGGTCCAGCGTCTTCACGAGATAACACATTGCCGCCGCTCCCCGCGAGGTCGGTGTAACTTTGCGCGTCACAGGGCAGCAGGTAGCACTCCGGCTCGGCCGCCAGGGTCAGAAGGCGCATGCGCGGCGCATTTTTCACATAGCGGTAAATGGGCTCGCCGCCGTCGAGAATCAGCGTCTCTTCGGCGAGCCGCCCGTGTGGATAAAAAAGGCCGGCCCGCTCCTCATAGCCCGTATAGCCCCGCGCGCCCGCCCAGTTGGTGAGGCAGAGCATCAGGACGGCGAGCAGGGCCGCCGGGCTAAGCGCCCGAAATAAGAGCGCGCTCTTCTCCCGCCACAGCAGAAAGACCGTGAGCAGAAGCAGCAGATAAAAGAGGCCGTAGTAATTGCCGTCAATCTGATGCAGGCGCTCGAGCGAGAGAAGCAGCAAAACACCCTGCACCGCGAGGAGACAGCCCGGCAGAGCAGCGCTGCCCGCCCTTTGCGGCGTTTCCCTGCGCCCGCGAACGCAGAGCGCAAGGAGCAGAACGGGAATCAGTGTCGTGCCCCAGGCAATCCGGATGTGCAGCCCCGCTTCCCCGACCGGCGTCAGAAACAGAAGGCGAAGACGCAGGAGAAGCGCAAAGAGACGCGCTTTCCCGGAGAGCTCTGCCCCGGCGTCCGGGAGACTCTGCACGGCGAGCGGATATCTGCCGCGAAAGCTGAGTGTCTCAAAGAGGCCGGTGAAGACCGAGACCAGCGGATAACCGGTCAGATGCAGCGTCCGAAGCGTCACGGCCGCAAGCGCTGTCAGGGTAAACAGCGGCGGGAGCAAAAGCTGCCGCCACGGTGTCTTATCTTTCTGTCCGCCCCCGGCAAACAGTGTGATATGTCCTCTCCGCCGTCCGTATAACAGCGCGTAGAGGAAAAAGCCGATGAGTAAGCCCCCCGAAAAGACCGGCGCCGTCGGTTTCAGCATGAAGGTAAAGAGCAGCGCGCTCGCGGCAAAGGAAAAAGCGACACGGCGCTCCGTACCGCGCCGCCGTTCCGCGCGGCGCACTTCCCGCACGGCATAGAGCTGAAATAAAATCGTGATGAGATCGGTCTTCGCCGAGACGCTTAAGTTCATGACACCGGGCAGCAGCGCGGCGACAGCGACCGGGTAGAGCGCGCTCTTCTCTCCGATTTCCGCTCTGCAGAAATCATAGAGAAGAAATAAGAGCAGCAGCCCGAGACAAAAGGAAAAGGCGAGTGTCGGGCCGTAACTTTTCCCGAGGTATAGCGGCAGGGTCAGAATTTCGAGCCCCTTCGGGTAAAAATAGACCTGATTCACCGAGCCGAGCGCCTCGAAAATGCCCCTGCCGTTGTCGAGCACAAAGGGCGAGCGGAGCGCATAGCGGAGGGAATCGTAGTCGACCGCGAGATTCAGGCGGCCGAGCTGCACGAGTACGGCCGTGATTGTGAGCGCCCTGACAGCGCTCTCTCCGACGCTTCGCCGCACATCCGCCGCCGCGCCGGGAAACGCCCTGCTTCGAAGCCCCCCGGTGGCAAGCGCCCGCCCTGCGGTGAGCAGCGCAAGCAGCGAAAAGACACCCGCCAGTGCGCGCCAGGTGAAAAGACCGCCGATATGAAAGCCCGACAGCAGGCCGACCAGCGCAATCCAGCACGCCGCCCCCGTCAGAAAACCGCGATACAGCTTCTCCGCCGTGGCGGCGATCTCCGCACGGCGGTATAAGAGCGCCATGCCGGCAAGACTCAACATAAGAACCCAGAGTCCCGCCATGAGTACACTGCACAGTGCCAGATGGCGGAACGCGAAGCTGAGTAGCAGGAGAACACGCGCTATCTTTCGCTGCCCTCTCCCATAAATCCGATCGACACAGAAAAAGAGCAGGTATACAAACGCGGTCTCGAGGAGCATCGCCGCCGTCCGCGGGTCCGCGAACTGCTCCGCAAAAAAGCCGTCCCCGGCGAGGCCGTACGCCGCAAACAGACTGAGTCCCGCAGCAGCTGCCGCAAGCAGCCCCGCCCTACGCCCCGTAGTCCACATAGGCACTCCGGTAAACGCGCATCAGCAGTTCCGTGACGGGTTCCGGCCACATCCTGCGGAACATCGCTCTCTCCTCCCGCTCCCGCACATGATTCTCCGTGAGCGCCGCGGTCGCCGCGCCGCTGTGAATCCGATAGAGTAACAGGCTCTGCTCCGCGACCACCCAGCGCCCGCCCGCCGCCGCGAGCCGCCAGAGCAACTCCCAGTCGAGCACAAAGCGGCGCGAGGTCGAAAAGGGCGCCTCACCGAGTGCGTCCCGCCGATAGGCGCAGGACGGGCAGACAATCGGATTGCCGAAACGAAGACTGAGGCGTTTGCCCGCCGTACAGGTCGAAAGCAGCGGGAGCCGCAGCGGAACGCGCAGCAGTTTTTTCACGAACTCCGCCTTGCTCCGCGGCTGAATTCTGCCGTCCCGGAGGATGCGCGCGTCCGTCGTAAAGAGCGTGAGATCCGGATGCGCCGCCGCCGTGCGGTACAGAGTCTCCGCATAGTGCTTCGCGTAGACATCGTCCTGGTGGGCGAGCGTCACAAAGTCGCCGGAAGCCTGATACAGCGCAAAGTTCCAGTCCGCCCCGATGCCGGGTTCTCCGTCCCGCACACAGTAGCGAAAGCCGTACTGTGCCGCGAGCCGCTCGAGGAAGGGGCTCGGCGTCGCCGTGCAGAGCAGTTTCTCCGAGGAAACCGTCTGCCCGGCAAGCGAGCGGAGGCAGCGCTCCAGATAGGGCGAATCCCCGTAGGCACAAACCGCAAAGCTGTGCGTCATTTGTTTGCGTCCTCCCCAAAAAAGGCAGTCTCGAGCGCGAGGCAGAGGGCGTGGTAAATCGGCAGATGCAGCTCCTGAATCCGGTAAGTTTCCTGTCGCGGCACAATGAGCGCCACATCCGCGATTTTTGCGAGCGCGCCGCCGGTCTTACCCGTGAGGGCAATGACCTTTAACCCGAGTGCCCGCGCGGTCTCCGCCGCATTCAGAACATTCTCGGAATTGCCGGAGGTGCTGATGGCGAGCAGCACATCGCCCGCTCTGCCGTAGCCGTAGACCTGCTGTGCCATGGCAAACTTCCAGTCGCCGTCATTGCCGAAGGCACTCTGCAGCGCATCGTGTCCCGTGATTGCGATGGCCGGAAGCGCGCCCTCCAGCATCGCGGCGACGCGCGCGCCGCGCTCCCCCTGCGCGCTCAGGGTCTCCCGCACCGCAGTCGGAATGCTGCGGCGAAAGGCAAAGCTCTTCATGAGTTCGCCGACCATGTGCTCGCTGTCGGCCGCGCTCCCGCCGTTTCCGCCGACCAGCAACTTACCGCCCGCCGAAAAGGCGCTCCGCAGCACTTCCAGAGCGCGGTAGAGCTCTGCCCGGAGGGGGGGCAAGTTCCGTGTAATGCGTGAGCAAAAGCTCCAGGTTTTCTTCTCTCTCCATCTATCTGCTCCTCTCTGCCTGTTTCCGTCTTTTCGGGTCTGTGCTTACAGCTGTAAGGCCTGTATGCGCGCCATCGCTTCGACTGTGTCCTCGTAGGTGCCGAAAGCCGAGAAACGGAAATAATGCTCGCCGTGCGGTCCGAAGCCGGAGCCCGGCGTGCCGACCACCGCCGCTTTCTCCAACAGTGTATCAAAAAACTCCCAGCTCGTCATATTGCCGGGCGTTTTCACCCAGACATAGGGCGCGTTCACACCGCCGTAGACCGAGAACCCGGCCTTTTTCAGGGTCTCGTACATGTAGTGCGCATTCCGCATATAGTACGCGACCTGCTCGGCAGTCTCCCGCTGTCCCTCGGCGGAGTAGACGGCCTCGCCCGCGCGCTGCACAATGTAGGGCGCACCGTTGAACTTGGTCCCGTGGCGTCTGCTCCAGAGCGCGTGCAGCTCGACTTCCTCGGTCGTGCCGTCCGCGCGCTTCACCTTTTTCCGGAGATCGTGCGGCACCACCGTCGCGCCGAGGCGAAGCCCCGTAAAGCCTGCCTTCTTCGAGAACGAGCGGAGTTCAATCGCACAAGTTCTCGCCCCCTCGCACTCGTAAATCGTGTGCGGGACATCGGCTTCGGTGATGTAGGCCTCATAAGCCGCGTCAAAGAGAATCACGCTGCCGTTCTCGTTGGCGTAATCCACCCAGCGCTGCAGCGCCTCCTTCCGCATGACCGCACCGGTCGGGTTATTCGGCGAGCAGAGGTAAATGAGGTCCGGCGCCTTGCCCGCCGGGAAGGCCGGTGTGAAATCATTTTCCGCGGTGCAGGGCAGGTAGGTGATGCCCGCATAGATGCCCTTCGCCGCGTCGTAGTCACCGCTCCGGCCCGCCATCACATTCGTGTCGAGGTACACGGGATAGACCGGGTCGCAGACCGCGACTGTGGAATCGAGGCTGAAAATTTCCTGGATATTACCGGAATCGCTCTTTGCGCCGTCCGAAATAAAAATCTCATCCGCCCGGATCTCCGCGCCGCGCGCCTTATAGTCGAATTCGACCATCTTATCCCGGAGGAAGGCATAGCCGTTTTCCGGCCCGTAGCCGCGGAAGGTCTCCGCTTCTCCCATCTCGTCGACCGCCTTGTGCAGCGCCTGAATGACCGCCGGGCAAAGCGGCTTCGTCACATCGCCGATGCCCATCCGGATGACGCGCTCGCCCTGATGCGCGTCGGTAAAAGCGGCGACCTTCTTCGCAATCGTCGAAAACAGATAGGAACCCGGAAGTTTCAGATAATTCTCGTTGATTTGATACATACAATACTCCTTCACTGCAAAACCTGTGACTGCTTTCTCTCCCGTGAGACGCACGCCGAAAACGCGAAAGCCGCAGGGCTTCTGCCTGCGGCTTTTCTTTTGAATGGAGATGGAGGGATTCGAACCCTTGACCCCCACGTTGCGAACGTGGTGCTCTCCCAGCTGAGCTACACCCCCACGGGATTTGAGCGGTACTACCGTACCAACAGGTAATATCTTACACCCAATCCCAAAACTTGTAAAGCTATCTTTCGTTTCCTTACAATTTTATTTCGCCTTTTTTCCGATCATCTCGGTGACAAGGGTCTTCAGGACCTCAATCATGCGGTAGAAGTCGGTGACATTCAGGTACTCGTAGATGCCGTGGAAGTTTTCGCCGCCGGTCGAGATGTTCGGGCAGGGCAGTCCCATGTAGGAGAGCGTTGCGCCGTCGGTGCCGCCGCGAATGGCCACCGTGCTCGGCGTGATGTCGTTCTTCCGGAAGGCTTCGCGCGCGGTCTCGATCAAATACGGATAGGGCTCCACCTTCTCCTTCATGTTGTAGTAGCTGTCTTTCACCTCTGCCGTGAGTTTCGCCTCGGTGTGCGCGTACTTCTGATTCAGCTGCTCGGCGACTGCGAGGAAGGTCTTCTTCATGCCCTCAAACTTCTCGCGGTCGTGCTCGCGGATGATGTAGCGGAGTTCCGCGGAACTCTCATCGCCCTTCATCTGGCAGAGGTGGAAAAAGCCCTCAAACCCCTCGGTGTTCGCCGGGGTGCAGGGCGGCAGGAGGGACTGGAACTCCATGCCGAGCATGACGGCGCTGACCATCTTATTCTTCGCGGAACCCGGGTGCACATTCACGCCCTTGATGTGCAGCGTGCCGGAAGCCGCATTAAAGTTCTCGTACTCGATGCCGCCGATTTCACCGCCGTCCACCGTGTAGGCGACTTCCGCGCCGAAGCCCTTCACGTCGAAGAACTTTGCGCCCTCTCCGATTTCCTCATCCGGCGTGAAACCGATGCAGAGCTCGCCGTGGCGGTGCTCCGGGTGCTCGTGCAGATATTCGACGAGCGCCATGATCTCTGCGACACCGGCCTTGTCGTCCGCGCCGAGCAGCGTGCTGCCGTCCGTGACCAGGAGCGCATCCCCCTTGGCGAGTTCCAGCTGCGGGAAGGTCTTCGGCGAGAGCACTTCGCCGTGTCCGAGCGCAATGTCCCCGCCCTCATATTTCTCGATGAGGCGCGGCTTCACATCCGTGTCGCTCGCCGCGGGCGAGGTATCCATGTGGGAGATGAGACCGAGTGCCGGTGTCACCGCATTTTCCGCCTCTGTGAGATTCGAGGGAATGCGCGCGTAGACATAGCACTTGTCCGTGAGACGCACATCCTTTGCGCCGAGCTCCTTTAAATCCGCCTCGAGCTTACGCGCGAGGTCAAACTGCTTCTCGGTGGACGGGTGCGTCCCCGACTCCTCCGAAGACTGGGTATCTATTTTGATATAAGAAATGAGTCTCTCCAATGCATCCATATTCCTGCCTCCTTCGTTTTCAGTCGTAGCTTTTTCGTAGCTTTTACAGGTTCCATCCTACACGATAGACTTTCATAACTCAACCACCGGGGCCAAGGTTCCGGCCGCCAGTTTGAGATAATAGTACAGCGGGTTTACAAGCTGAAGCGCGCGGATGCCGAGGTCCAGAAATACAGGCGCGCCGAGCAGGCAGAGAAGTAAGAGCGGCAGCAGAAGCGCGAGCAGGATTTCCTGCCGTCCCCGGGTCAGCGCGCCGATTACCGACACAAAGAGCAGCACCAGGAGATTCAGGCAGAGCAGGGACAGGGCCTCCCGCCCCGCACGTTCTGCAGAAGCCCGCCCGCAAAGAGCAGCGCCAGGAGTCCGAGACTCGCCACCGCCTGTACCGCGAGCAGATAGCGGAGCGCAAACCGTCGTTCAGCCGCCGCGGGCGCAAAGGAAAACAGCCCCTTCCGTCTGTCATCGAGAAAGTAGAGCAGCGCGACAAAACTCATCAGCAGCAGCCAGAGCGCGCCGAGTCCGCGGAGCGGCGAGCGGAGGTAGCTCTGCCGCCGCACCGTCTGTCCCGCCGCATTCTCGTACGAGATCAGCTCACCGCCTATTTTCACCGCCGCATAGCGCGCATCCAGCTCTTGCCGGACGGTCGGACTGTCCGGCTGCAACGAAAACTTCTCCGTGAGAAAGCTCCGGTAGACGGACTCGGAAATCTCGGGGTAGAGCGCGCGGTACAGCACTTCGCGGGACAAAAGCACAACCGCGCTGTCCTCCCGCTCGAGTACCGTGACCAGCGGAATATTTTTGCCGCCGGCGCGCTTCTCAATCCGCGCTTCGAGGTCGGACGGCAGAATCCACGCGGCGTCCAGTCTGCCGTTACGGAGCTGTTCCCGCGCGCGCCGTTCATCGGCGACTCTCTCGATGCGGAGCACCGTGTCACCGGTCAGCAGCCTGTCCGCGACCCGCCGATTCACTTCCGGCAGCTGCCCTTCCTTCTCTTCCGTAACCAGACCGATTCGCAAAATACCGCTCTCCCCGCGGCTTCCGAGCCGCAAAAAGAGCCCGAGCAGCGGCAGGAGCAGGCAGAGGAACAAAAAACTCTTTTTTCGGAAAAAGCGCTTTACAAGCAAGAACTCCCAGCGAAGTATCTGTCTCATGCCTGCCTCCTTCCGGCGCGGCAGAGCGCCGCGAGCAGAAGAAACAGCAGCGCAAAGAGCAGAAGCCATGCTCCCTGCCAAAGAAGCGCTGTGACCGGGCTTCCCGCCGTGAGGTTTTGCAGGTAGGAGAAACACTGTCCGCTCGGGAGCGCGCGGCTGAACTGCTGCCATCGGTCCGGGAAAAAGGCGAGCGGATAAAAGCAGCCGCTCACAAAGGAAACGGTGATGCCCGCGAGCAGCTGTAAAAAGGCGCCCGCCAATATCCCCGTCGCGAGCTCATAGAGCAGGAACTGGAAGGCTGTCGATGTGCAAAGCACCGGCAGAATTCCCGGAAATTTTTCCCGCAGGATGACGATGAGCGGCAGACTCGCGAGTAACTGCAACAGAAAGTAGGCCGCGTATTCCGCGAATAGCTGGCGGGTGCGGGATACCCCCTCCGCTGCGAGCAGGGTCCCGAGCACCCGGGAGCGTCCCGCCGCAAAGGGCAGCGCACTGACGCCCGAGGAAAAGAAAAGAAAGCAGAGCAGGGCCGCCGCATAGTAGCGCGCTATCGAGACATCCCGAAGCGGCTCAACGCTCTCCGTCCGGTAAGCCTGATTCCGGTTCAGGACCAGTGCGAGATAGCGGAGATTCAGCTCTGTCAGCAGCTTCTCGTGCCGTGCAGCCTCGCCGTGGGCGTCAAAATAGCCCTCCGCCGCATAGATGCCCCTCTCGGTCTCTTTTAAAATCACCTCTGCCGCGCTGCCCGCCTCGCGAATCAGCGCGCTGTTTAAGCCCGCCTCGAGGCCGCCGCCCACATAGCGTATGGTCTTATTCTCGCCGTCGGCGAGCGCGGAGAGAAAATCATCCGGCACATCCAAATAGGCCTGGATTTCACCGCGCCGAAGAGCCGTCTCCGCGGTCTCCCGGTCCATCTGCTCATAGGAAATCGCAAAGCGGGAGCTATCCATATTGTTCAGCATCCCGAGCCCCGTCCCGAGATAGGTCTCGCCTCTGCCGCCGACAATGCCGAGTTTCAGCTTGGCGCTTCCCTCCGCCGAGGGCGCAAAGAGCTTTGTCAGAAAAAACGCCAAAAGCGCCGCCGACAGCAGCAGCAGGACATTCGCGCACAGCGCTCCCGGAAGGCTTCGCAGCGCTCTCTTCCACTGCGCCGAAAAATAGCGTCTCATAAAAACAGTGCCTCCGCCGCCGCCTGATTTTCCGGGTGCGGAATGTCCCGCAGTATGCCGTCCTTCAGAAAGACAAGCTGATCGCAGTGCGCAAATTCCGCAAAGTCGTGGGTCACGAAGAGTGCCGTGCCGCTTCCTCCGTAAAGCGCTTTAAGTAGGCGTAAAACTTTGCCTTTCCCTCCATATCGAGCGCCGCGGTCGGCTCGTCGAGTAGGAGAATCTTCGGCGCACGCAGCACGGCAATCGAGAGCGCAAGGCGTTTCTTCATGCCGCCCGAGAGTTTGGCGACCGGCTTTTTCAGAAATGCGGTCACGCCGAGCGCCGTAATCGCCCCGTCTTCCGCCATGCCTCTCTCTATGGCTTTTCTGTCGTGCCAGAGCAGTAAATTGTCAAAACCGGACAGTTCCTCCATCAGCGGATTCGCCTGCGGCGAAAAGCTGACCAGCGCCCTGCGGCGCGCCTCATGCCCGAAGAGCTCTTCCCCGTCATAGGTAAAGCTCCCGCCGTCCGGTCGCAGAATTCCTCCCAAAACGGAAAGAAGTGTGGTCTTCCCGCCGCCGTTGCCGCCGAGAATGCCCACACAACTTCCGTTCGCCGCCTGCAGGTTAATCTCCCGCAGGACAGCGTTCTTTCCGTATTGCTTTTGAATCTTTGTTAAAACCAGCATTGCTTACTGCATGTAACCCGCGCTCTTCAGCGAATTCTCCATGAGGTCCAGATAGTTCGACGGGATATCCGTCTGACGAAGCTGACCGAGGAAGCCGTTCCAGTTCGCGCCCTTCACAAAATTCTCGGCCTCTGTGTTGTTCGAGACATCCACACTCGCATCCTCTGCCGGTGCCGTCGGCTCCTCGCCGCCCTCGCTTCTGGTCGAATCCAGCGCTACGGTCACAAACTCGTTGTCGTCCTTGTTCACCGTCACGGTCATCTTCGTGCTCTTCTCGGTCTCCGCAACATCAAAGCCGAAGCTGAATGCGCTGAGATCCATGACACTCGTGCTTCTGCTGCCCGCGAGCTTGAACTTACCCTTTGCCGTGAGCTCACCCTTCTTCATCGCCGCAAGGTCAAGCTCGTCCAGCATGAGCACGCCGACCTGCTCGCCGTTCTGCGTGAAGGTGAACACACCGCTCATCTTCTTGCCGTCATTCGAACCGCTGCCGCTCACATTGAACAGCTCCTTGCCGTCCTCCGAGAATGCGACCTCCGACGCGAACTCATTGCCCTTGTTCGGCGCCTTCATCGAGAAGACATAGTTCTCGTTCGAATTCGGGTTCTCGATGCGAATCTCACGCGCCACAATCTTGTCGCCCTCGCCGAGCCAGATGGTCGAAATCAGCTTGCCCTGAATCTCGGTCGGGTTGCTCTTTACCTTGTCGATTTCGTCCTTGAACTGCGTATAGCCGTCATCGCCCACAAAGCCCTTGACCACTGCCGCGAGATCCTGGTCATCCGAAGCGGCCGCGACAATCTTCTTCTGCAGCTCGGTCAGCTGCTCGCCCTCAAAGGTCGCCTCGAGCTTGGTCGCATTGACGGTGTGATTGCCGACCGTCACATCCTCTTTCGACTCCTGCACATTCTTTGCCTCGTCGGTGATCAGCTTGCTGTAGCCCGTAATCACCTTGTCGAGCTGCTTGCCCTCCGGCATCTTCTTGTACTGCTCGAAGGTTTTCGCAAAGTTCTCTCTGCCGCCCAGTTCACTCATCGGAATCTTCATGAACTTCTCGGCGAGTTCCGGAATCTGCATGTAAAGCGCCTCATCCGACATGAAGAGATTCATGGTGCCGAGCGGCTTATCGTTCAGGCTGAGCGCTACATTCTCCTCGAGTGCGGTCTTGCCGACCTTGGCTTTCATCTGCATGCCGAGCTTCGTGAGCCAGGAGAAATCCGTGCCGCCCGAGAGCGCCTTAAGTGTCTGCTTTGCGCCATCCGAGACGGTGATTGTCATCGTGCCCTCGCCGCTCGCGACCTTGTCGCTCGCGAGCTTTTCCCGCGAAGTGTCATAGGCGCCGAGGAAGCTCTCGCTGAACTCCTTGACCTGCTTCTGCTCTGCTTCCTTATAGCGCTGATCCGGCGAAGCCGCCGCCTTTTTGCCGCAACCGGTTGCCAGTGCCATTGCCGCCGCAACCGACGCTACGCCGACCGCCGCTCTCTTCCATCTTCCGAACAATCTCATTGGTTTCCTCCCTTTCCGCCCGATTCCGGGTCATGTGAGCAGTATATCATGTTTCTTTTGTTCACGGAATGTTCACAGAACATATTAGGATTTTCTTTTGCTTTCCGTAAGAACTGCTTTTCGTAAGAACAATCAGGCAAAGTCATCTTTCAATTCCGCCCAGACTGCGTCCATGCTGTTGTGCGCCCGGATATAGCGCGCGGCGCGTTCCGCCATGGCCGTGAGCGCGTCCCGATCCCGGTACAGCCGCAAGGTCGCATCCGCAAAGTCTGCGGCATCCTCCCGGATTTCCATGACGCTCGCCGCGTCCGGGATACCCTCCGCGCCGATCGGCGTCGTGAGCACAGGCGCACCGTAGTAGAGCGCCTCGATGACCTTGCCCTTCACGCCTGCGCCGTAACGGAGCGGCACGACGACAAGGCGGCAACTTTGGTAGAGTTCCGCAAGCCGCTCGTCCGAGACAAAGCCGAGAATGTGAATGCCCGCCGCCGGATTGTCGAGCGCCTTCAGTTCGTCCGGTACCTTGGAGCCCGCGACATAGAAATTGACCGGCTCCTCCGCGCGTATCCGCGGAAACACTTCTTTCAGGAACCAGAGCACCGCATCCAGATTCGGCGGGTGCGCAAAGCCTCCCACAAAGAGCAGACCCTCGCGCTTCTCATAGCCGAAATCGCGTTCCGGCGGGAAACTGTCCCAGACATAGGCGGTCAAGGGCTTCACGCGTATGGTCTTGTCGATTGCGTGGATTGCCTTGCACTCGTCCGCCGAGGGATAGAAACTGAGCGCTGCCTTCCGGAGCAGCGAGAACTCGACGCCCTTCCAGTAGGCCGAGGCATCCCGGTGCTCTGTCTCCCCGGTCAGCTCGTACTCGCGGCGCTCCCGCAGGAAGTGGAGGTCGTGACCGTAGTAGAGGACACGGACGGAAGTCCGCTCCTGAATAAAGTCGATGTACTTGCTCGCAATGTGCGGGCGGTTCAGATAGACAAAGTCCAGATCCGCCGCGTGCTTTTCGATCCAGTCCCAGATGCCCTGCTGCATCGCCGGGCCGTAGAGCACCTCAATGCCGAGCTGCGTGAGCGCCGTCGTGTAGGGCTCCTCCGCCGCGAAGTTGTCGCCGAGGAACTTGACCTGATAGCCCTGCTTCACGAACATTTTCAGGTACTGCCAGGTCGTGCGGCTGCCCGCGTCCTTGTCAAAGGTCGGCACATAGTGGTCGACCACGAGAATAATCTTTTTGCCCTTGCTCCGCTCACGCGCCCGGAAGGGATCCGGATTGCCGTTATTTTCAAACTGTTCGGACAGTTCCTTTCTTCCACTTCTCTTTTAACTTCTCGGTGTTCTCGATCTGATAGCGCTTTAAGCCCGTGCCCTGCACATCCGTGCCGTTCGAGATGCCCTCAAAGTGAATGACCACCGACTTCGGCTGATAGACCACGCGGTAGCCGTGTGCGCGCACCTCAAAGGCGAGGTCGGAGTCCTCGCAGTAAGCGGGCGCATAGCGCGTGTCAAAGCCGCCGATTTCCTTCCAGAGTTCGTGTCGGATCAGAATCGCCGCGCCGGACATGTAGTCGACATCCTTCACATAGTTGAATTCCGGAAGCGCGGGGTCCTGTAGCCGCCCGTAATTCCAGCCGGAGGCATCGCTCCAGATGATGCCGCCCGCCTCCTGAAGCCGCCCGTCCGGATAGACGAGTTTCGAGCCCGTCATGCCGATGCCCGGGTCTTCATCCATGAGTTTTAAGAGCCAGGAGAGATAGCCCTCGGTGACTTTGGTGTCGTTGTTCAGGAAAAAGAGGAACTCACCGCGCGCCTTTGCCGCCGCCTGGTTACAGTTCTTTAAGAAGCCCTGATTTGTCTCGTTTCTCGCGATCACGAGTCCCTCCGCGAAGTCCGAAAGGCGCTTGGTCGCGTCGGTCGAGACATCGTCCGCGATAATGACCTCATAGGAGATGTCCGGCGTGTGCTCGAGAATCGAGACCAGGCAGGCGTAGGTATACGCAATCTGGTTGTAGCAGGGGATGATGATAGAGACCCGCGGCGCGTCGAACTGCGGGAACGAAAGTTTCCCGTGCTCGCGGTAAATGTCGCCGATTGCGAATTCGCCGTCAATCAGATTTCTGCCCTCCGGCGTGCTGACAAGTTTCCGGTGCCGGATCGGATGCCGGATCGCATCGAGGCGGAACAGGAAGCGCTTCCGCTCGCCGGACCCCTTCGGATACTTCGCGTTAAAGACAGCGCTTGCCTTCCGGCGGAGGCGGGAATAGAGCGTCTGGTGGCGACTCAGATACTGTAGGGTCTCCGCGAGCTGTCCGTTCTCCCGGCGGAGATCCCGTATCATGGTCTCGAGGTTCACGACGTGGTTATCCGTCAGGCGCTTCACCTCGGTGATTTTCTTAATCTCCGCATCGCGGATGCGGATTTCCTCCCAGGAGGCCGCGAGTTGTTCTCTGGTCTCCTCGAGCGTGCGCTCCGTCCGCGCGATGATCTCCGCGTTCTGCTGCGAGACAATGAAGCGGTCCAAGAAGCGCGCCTGCTCCTTGCCCGCGACGCCGCGCTGAAAGCTCGCCTCTTCCGCCGCAAAGCGCTTGCACTCCGCTGCCGTGACACCGAAGCGCTGTAAAAATTCCGCCTCCGTGCCAAGCCCGAGGCTCTCCCGCTGCTGTTCATAGAAGGTGCGAAGCGCGCGGTAGCGCACATAGTTTTTGTCGAGCGCGGTCTCCGAGACCCACTCGCAGTCGATGCCGGTCAGCGGAAGGCGCTCGATTTCGGTCTCTGCCGTGCCGCCGGTCACGAGGAAGTTATCGAAAATCGCATCGATGTTGTGGACTTCACCGCCGCCGATCAGCCGGTCCAAAGCCCGCTCGAGCGTGTCCTCGAGCGGCGCCCCCGCGGCAATTTCGCGGCAGATGCGCTGCGAAAAATTCTCGCCGAGCACATAGGGGAAGCAGGCACTCGTCAGACCGTTTTCCGTCCGTATCTCCGGGATCGCGTAGGAAATATCCCTGCCCTCTTCCCGCAGGCAGCGAAGCCGCTCGGCAAACGCCGCGATGTGCGCGTTTCCGTCCGCGCTCAATGCGCGCTTTTCAACCAGACGCGTGCCGTCCGCCTTTCCCAAATAATCGTGACCAGGCGGTAGCGCGCGTCGCGGTTTCGGTTGTATTTCACATAGACCGGGCGGGATTCCGGTGCTGCCTCTCCCTTGGTCCAGCAGGCGAGAAAAGAATCCGCAAAGCGCGGGTAGAGCCCGTCGCGACACACTTCGTTATACTTTGCGCCGACATTGATGGCGACATAGGTCGGAAAACCGTAGGCCGGTATCACGCGGGACAGTTCGCCCTCTTCCGGAAGGCGCCGCTCCGAGTAGACCGTATCCGCCAGATTTTTGAGCGGCTCCGGGAAGTAGAAAAAGCTCTCCCCGCCCTCCGCGGCGATGTCCGCCGTGAGCGCCTCATAGCTCAGCGCGTTCTCGCCGAGTTTTTGTCCCGCAAAGGCGCGGACGCCGTAGGCATTTTCCGCAGCAATGAAAAGTGTGCCGCCGGGCGTAAGCAGTTTCCGCGCGGCGGAAAGTGCCTCCGCGCTCTCGCCCCCCAGCGTTCCGTCAAAGAGAATGTAGTCAAACGGCCCGGAGAGTACCGTGCTCTCCGCACCGAGTTTTCCGGACACTGTCTCAAGTTCTCCCGGCAGCCGAAAGGTCTCTTTTCCTCTCCCGCAGAAAGGCGAGCGCTGCCTCATCCGTGTCGAGCGCCGTGACCGCAAGTCCTTTTCGAAGAAGCAGGGGCAGGAGACCGCCGTCACCCGCACCGGCAAGTAAAAGCTTTGCGCCCGCGCGGAACGGGTACCAGTCAAAAAGACTCTCGCGGCGGTCGGAAAAGAGCTCTAAGGTCTCAAGCTCCGGGTTTTCGTCGAGCATGCGCGCTGTATCGTTCCCGTAGCGCTCGAGCAATTCCTTGGCTTTTTCAATTCTCTCGCTCATGCCTTCTCCTCCCTCACAGCCTCAACTTCCGAGTCCATGTCATAGTAGCCCACGGTGTTCTTATTCGAGATGACCGTCAGGCTCAGCACATTGTAAAGTCTGTGGTAGACCACATGCTCGCCGTTCTCATAGCCGGTACAGCTCATCGAGAGCAGGTATTCGCCGCCCTGCAGATTCATCTTCTGCCGGAACGAGACCGTGTAGACATCGCCGTCCTTGACCGGCTTGATGTCCGCGCCCTCGAACATCGTATTCGTGCCGGTGATGTCGGTGCCCTTCTTGTCGCGGAGCGTGTAGGTGAAAATCGGCATCTCAATCGGCGCGTGGAAGCGGATGCGCTCCCGTATCGTGAACATCTCCCCCTTTAAGAGGAGGTTCGTCACATTGCCGCGCGCGTCAAGGGTTCCGAAGTCCTCAAAGCTCGCTCTGCCGTCGCCGTACTCCTGCACCTCGGGGTTTAAATTCATCCGCTCCTTCATGCTCTTGTCCGTGTGCACCTCCCCGACCGGCAGGCCGAGCGCCTCTTTCTTCTGTTCGATCAGGGCTTCGGCGAGTTCGTCGGTCTGGTTCGCCAGTATTTTTTTATAGAGGTCCACCATCTTCCCGGCCTCACCCTGCGCCACGAAGTGTCCGCGGTTTAGGAGCACCACCTTGTCGCAGTACTTGATGATGCTGCCCATGTCGTGGCTCACCATCAGGATGGTCGTGCCGTTCTTCATCATCTCTTCCATGCGGCGATAGCACTTTGCCTGGAAGAAGACATCGCCGACCGAGAGTGCCTCGTCGACAATCAGAATCTCCGGGTCCACATTGATCGCGAGCGCAAAGGCCAGGCGCACGAACATACCCGAGGAGTAGGTTTTGACCGGCTGGTTCACAAAGTCCCCGATATCCGCAAAGCGGAGAATGTCATCCATTCTCCGCTGCATCTCCTCGCGCGAAAGCCCATCATGGTGCCGTTCATATAGATATTTTCGAGGCCCGTGTATTCGCTGTTAAAGCCCGCGCCGAGTTCGAGGAGCGCCGAAATATTGCCGGAGACCTCGGCTGTGCCCGTGGTCGGGCTCAGCACGCCGGTGATAATCTTCAATATGGTCGACTTGCCGGAGCCGTTCGTCCCGATGATGCCGACGGTCTCGCCTTTCTTCACATCGAACGAGATGTCCGAGAGCGCAAAGAAGTCGCGGTGATAGGACTTGTGGGTCAGGCTCACCGCCTCCTTCAGCCGGTCAATCGGCTTGTCGTAGAGCTTATAAATTTTGCTGACTCCCTGCACCGAGATTGCCAGATTTTTATCCATGAATCAGTCTCCTTTTTCTCACAGCACGTCGGAAAAATGCGGTCTGAGCTTCCGGAACAGGCGCAGTCCCAGCGCGAGCAGCACCAGGGTCACGACCCAGTAATACACAGTCTGCATGGGGCGCTCAAAGAACCAGTTTCCGGCAATCATGCTGTCCCGGTATCCGGTCACGATGTAATGAATCGGATTCAGCTTCAAAATCGGCAGGACTTTCGGCGGGAAATTGTCAAACATCTCGGGCGCCCACATGATGGGCACCAGCCACATGCCGAACTGCAGCAGAATGCTGACGAGCTGCGCCATGTCCCGGAAAAAGACCTGCACGGACGCCGTAATCAAAGTCAGCGCGAGAATCAGCACGGAGAGCGCCGCGCTGTAGTATACGAGCTGAATCCAGGTCGCGAGCGGCAGTCTGCCGTAGCAGAAGAACATCGCAATCATAATCATCACGAAAATCGCGTGCACGAAGAGGCAGGACACCAGCTTGATGACCGGCAGCACCTCCACATTGAAGACCACTTTTTTGACCAGATAGTGGTATTCCTGCAGACAGCCGGTCCCGGCATTCATCGCCTCCTGGAAAAAGAACCAGGGGACGATGCCGGGCACCAGCCAGATCACATAGGGCACGCCCGGAATCGGCGGCACCGACTTAAAGCCGAGCTGGAAAATCATGAAGTAAATCAGCACGGTCACGATGGGCTGGACAAACATCCAGATAACACCGAAGTAGGAGCCGACAAAGCGCTTCCGGAAATCCGCCTTGGCGAGCTCAAAAATGAGCTTCCGGTTTTTTACGAGCTCCCGCATGAGTTTCGTCATACAACAATCTCCTCAGACTCTCAGCACGGCAAGCGCAAAAATGCGGATTCCCACGCAGAGATTTAATATCACAAAGCCGTAGGGCACGAGGCGCTTAAACGGCAGTCTGCTCTGCAACATCCGGCTCTGCAGGCTGAATAAAAAGACCGGCAGAAGGGGCAGGAAATATCTGCCCTGTACGCCCTCGATCCAGACAGCGTCGCGGGAGGTCCAGGCGAGCAGCATGGCCCCGAGAACCCCGAAGAAGCTAAGCGCGCCGACCAGAAGGCAAAGAGCCGCGCAATGCGACCGGGCACACCGACTTCGATATAGTGCGGCAGCGCGTCCTCGTCCGTCTCTTCCGCAGCGCTCACGGCCTCGCTTGCCGCTGCCTGCGCAGCCACAGCCGCCTCGGCCTCCCGGAGTGTCTCCGCAGCCTCCGCGACATGCTCGCCGAGGGGTGCGGTCAGCACTTCCCCGGCAGCGGCCTGCTGAGAGACTGCGTCGAGTGCCGTCTCCATCTCCGCCTGCGCGCTGTCCTCGGCCTGTGCTGTCTCTGCCGCGACCGCGCCTGTCTCGACAGCGCTTGTCCCTGTCTCGGGCAGTGCTTCCGCACTTGCCGCCGCTCTCTCACGCTCTTCCCGCTCGCGCGCCGCGCGTCTTGCGGCCCGCGTGCCGGGCACCAGGATGCGCACGGTTTCCCCGTCACTGTCGGCAACGGTCAGGCAGAAGAGCCCGAGCGCAAAGAACAGAGTCTGCAACCCGGATGCGCCGAGCAGCGGATCCAGATTGCCGAGTTTCGTCCCTATCATCTCGCCGCCCCAAGTCAGAATGCAGGCTGCAAAACTATTCAACAGCATGCGGAGCGTGAACAGGGGGTGCGAGAAGAGTTCCGCGGCCGTAAAGCCCGCGTGGCGCATATCGGCGCTCACATTGCCCGCCTGCTCCGCAACCGCCGGGAAGAAATAGGCCTCCAGTACGTCCGCATTGACCGCGAGCACCGCCGCAATCAGCGAGAGCAGAAGAATCAGGAAGCAGAGCAGCTTTTTGCCGCCCCCGCCGAACACGCGCGCCGGCACGAGCCAGAGCAAGAGAATCAGCGGTGCATAGACCAGCTTGCAGGGTCCGAAGAGCGCTGCGAGCGCGCAGAGCGCAAACAGTTCCCGCGCGCGGATTTCCTCCGCGCCGTAAGCGAGCTTAAAAATGAGCGCCGTGAAGAGAAACACGGTTCCGATTAAACCCGCGTCATAGGAGAGCGAGGCCGCGAGACTCACGCTCATCGGCAAAAGTCCCGCCGCCGCAAACCAGCCCTTGCCGAGCGGCGTCGTTCTGACCGCGAGCGCGGTCAGCGCGACATAGCAGCAGAGATTTAAGAATTTGCCGAGGAACAGAAGTCCCATGGTTCCGAGCCCGAGCGCGCGCGCCAGTGAAAAGCCTATGGCCTGCGGCAGGTAGAAGACCGGCGTCGTGTGCACATCCGGAATTGCCGAGGCGACCGGTTTTGTCGAAAAGGCATAGCGTTTATCCCAGTCTTTCACCGCGCGGTAGGTAGTCTGCTTCACCGGATTGCCGAGCACTTCCGGCACGCTCTCCTCGTCGTCCGGCACCAGCGGCGTCTTGACGCCGTTCATATCCTCGAGCGGATAGTCGACGGCGCGAACCGCCGTGAGTCCGGCCGGGCGAATCAGCGGATCCTCGAGCATCATGTTCGAAGAAATGCGATAGGCTGTGCTGTAGTGGCTCAGCTCATCGGGCGCCGAGAGCCCCGGCATCACCGCGAGGTACAGGACCCCGAGCACCATCGCCGAAAAGGCATAGGCGCGGTACATGCGGTCTCCCTTCCGGCTCCAGAGCAGCGCGGCAAAAAGCGCCGTGATGACGGAAGCCGGAAACAGGAGCTCGTAGAGGACAAAGAGCAGATTGTCCTTGAACTGTGCCGCCGCATTCAGCGCGGAAACTGCGCCGTAGAGGCCGCAGATGACAACCAGAAAAATGCCGCAAAGGAAAAACGGCAGCGTCCGCACGGCTTTCTCATTGTTCCGATTCATGATTCCCCCCCGTTCTGTCGGTTCAGACTCTCCTGCTGTTCCTCTTCCCGAAAGCGCTCCCTGAGCGCCATGGTCTGCGCAAGCGAACTCAGCTTTTCCTCGAGTAGCGAGACCTTCAGGCTCAGCGCAAAGACTTTCATGAAGAGCAAGGCAATGACCAGCAAAAACAGAAGATTTGCCGGTGACTGCACACCAAACAATTCCGTCAATTTGTAAAGAATGGGCGGAAAGGCCGCGAGCAGAATGAAGAGCAGCGCGCAGAGCACCCAGAAAACGCTGTCTTCGATCTGCATTTTCGACTTGCGAATCCGCGCCAGCACCACGGCACCCGCGAGCAGCGATACCGCCAGTAAAAACAGTCTCAGTCCGACACTCATGTCTCTTTCCCTCCGCCGCGCTTTTGTTCCGCCCGGAAGCTCTGAATCAGCAGAATCGAGAGCAGCATGCGCGTCATGTAGCGCACGGAAATCCAGGGCGTCAGGTAACTGGTCCCCGCCGTCCGGAGATCCATCTCCGCCTGAATTTCCCGGAAGCGGACACCGTTCTTCGCGAGAAACGAGAGCGTATCCGGCTCCGGCGGGTAGTTAATCTGCCGCGAGAAGAGCTCTATCATGCGGCGGTTGTACATCCGCATACCCGAAGTCGGATCCTCGATGCGCACCCCCGAGGCAAGGCGTATGGCCGCCGTAATCATGCGGCTCCCGAGCATGCGGAGCGTGCGCGGCTTTTTCTCCGTCACAAAGCGGGACGCAATCACAATTTCGGCGCCCGCCTTGATTTCCTCGTACATCGCGGGGATGTACTCCGCCCGGTGCTGCCCGTCGCCGTCAAACTGAACCGCGGCGCGGTAGCCCTTTTCGTCGGCATAGCGCATCCCCGCGCGAAACGCCCCGGCGAGGCCTAAATTGACCGGCAGATAGAGCGCGCGGTAGCCGTTCGCGCGGAGTATCTTTGCGGTGTCGTCGGAGGATCCGTCGTTCACGACCAGATAGTCCGCCTCCGGGAGTTTCTTTCGACAGCCTTCCACGACGCGCTCTATGCTGCCCGCCTCGTTGTAAGCCGGAATAATGACCAGGATTTCTTTCATGCACACTTCTCCCAGTAACTGCGGTTCATCGTACAGCGCTCCCTCAGCCACTTCGGCAACAGGCGGTAGTGCTTGCCGAGCGCATAGCCGAAATACTTTGCCGCGCTCAGCGCAAAGAGCCGCGGAATTTCACGCCCCTCGCCTGCCGCTTTAAAAAGCGCGCCGTGCGCCGCACCATGCGTATGCCCTCCGCCTCACTTTTCAGATCGGCGAAAATTTCGGGGTGCTCCGCCTGCGAGACCGCGAGGTCAAAGTTCCGGTGAAACTGCTGCGCCGGGGTATAGCAGTGCGAGTGATAGACCCGCGCATCCGCACAGTAGGCGAGCGTGCCGCCGCTCTGTAAGAGCCGCGCCGCGTAAATCATGTCCTCGTTAAAAATCGCGCGGGGCGGGAAGCCGCCGAGCGCATCAAAGCGCGCGCGGACATAGGCCGCGCAGACGTTCGAGGCAAAATAGGTCTTGATGCCGAGCTTCTCTTTGTCCGCTTCGGTCTTCAGAAAAGACTGGTCGCCGTAGTTATAGCGCCGCGTGAATTTCTCGAGAATATCCGCGTCCGGGCTCGCGACCTGACGGCCGTAGCTCATCTCGGCCTTGCCGTTCACGAGCGGAAACAGCAGGCGCTCGAGGAGCTTGTCGTCACAGGGGACGGCATCCTGCGTCATCATCACAAAGTAAGGCGTCTCCGAAAATAAGACACCCTTATTCCGCGTCCCGCCGTGGTCAAATTCTGCCTTGGAGAGATGATGAATCTCACAGCGCTCCGAGATGCCGAGCGTCTCAAGCCGCCCCTCGGCCCCGGCGGCGTCCCAGTAGGCGCGCTCCGTATTCATGAGAATAATCCTGTGCGGCGGAATGCTCTGACAAGCAAGCTGTGCGAGCAGCTGAAAGAAGCGCTCGTCCGGACGATAAACCGGAATAATCACATCGAGTTCTGTCTCTCCCATTATTAAGCTTCCCCCCTGAATTTGCTGTCCCGCCGAAGCGCCTGCGCGGTTGAAACCGCAAAAAGCAGCGTGAGTAAGAGCATCATGCCGCAATATGAGAGCGCCGCGCCACGCATACCGAAGCGCTGCACCCCCTGCTCCGCGCTGAGCCAGGCGAGTCCCGTCCCGAGCACATAGATGAGGAAAATCAGTCCCTGCCGCTCGAGAATCACCAGACAATAGTATAACAGATTTAAGAGCGCATAAAAGCCGCCGCCGAGAATCACGAGTAAAAGTTCCGTCCTGAGCCCCCGGAGCGCTTTTCCTGCCTCTGCGCCGACTAAGAGCGATAGCACCGGGATGCCGAGCAGCCAGGCAAGCCCTGCGCCAAATAAGGTCAGCACGAAAATCAGACCGCCGATTTTCGCGACCGTCGCCTGAAACGCTGCCTTATCGCCCCGCTCCCGCTGCTCGGAGAGCAGGGTCAACACCGGGCGTATCACAAAGTTCGCCATGAGGTTGATGACGGAGGTCGGAATGAAAATCGTCGTATAGTAGCTGTTGTCCGCCGCCGTGAGATAGCGGTTCACCGCATATTTACTCGCCGCAAAGATGTAGAGATCCAGAAACGCGCCGAGAAAGAGCCAGCGGCTCTTTGCGAAGAGATGCCGGATATACCCTCTGCGGCGCTCCGTTCTCACATTCGGCAGGCAACGAAGCGGCGCGACGCAGCAGAGCAGAATCATGCCCGCCTGCCCGATGAGGGCGCCGAGGCAGGCGGCAACCAGCGAGCGTGTCGCAAAGAGCAGTCCCAAAAAGACCGCGACACTGCCGAGCGTGCGGAACGCATTGCTCTTTCCGGCGAGATACAGTCTCCCCTGCCGCTGAAATTCCGAATCATAGCAGTCGGCAAAGCCGTCCAGAATTTTATAACCCGCGGTCAGAAAGAGCACAGTCCGCGCCTCGCCGGGCGCGCTGAGCAGAAAGCCGTAGCCGAGTGTCGAAAGCACTGCCGCCGCACAGCTGAGTAACCGGAACGCCCGGTACTCACCGAAGGTCGCCTGCTCTCCCGCATCCGTCACCTGCACCGGGCGCATGCCGAAGTAGGCGACAATGAAAATCTGCTGCCCGAAGGTCGAAAAGGCAAAGAAGAAAATGCCGCCGGCCGCCGCGCCGAGTGTCCGCGTGACCACCGCGCCGAGCAGCATGCTGGTCAGCGCATAGATAAAGGAACCGGCCATGTTCCAGAGCACATTGCGCTTTGCGATATTTCGATCGCTCCCGATCAAGAAACTGCCGATTCCGTTCATTTTCCCCCGCCCGTCAAAAAGATTTCCAGCCGTATCAGCGCAAAGTAGAGTTCCGTGAAGAGGAGCTTTGCTCTCCCGCAGCCGAGGTAGTGCCGGAAGTAGAAGCGCATTGCCCGCTCCCTGAGCCTCTGCCGGTCAAGTGCCCGCCGGTAACTCTTGCCGATGCTCGCCGCGTGACGGTGAAGGTAGTGCTCTGTCGTGAGCAGCGCTGTCTCCGCGCCGATTCGCCGCAGCCGCTGTCCGAGAATATACTCTTCCTCGTAGAGAAACACGCGCTCGTCGTAGCCGCCCGCCGCGAGAAAACGCTCTATGTCAACGAGGAGCAGCGAACCCGGCACGCAGTCGACCGGCGCCAGTTTTGCGCGGTAATGACTTTCCGGATAATGCAGGAGCGGCGTAAAGAGACGCCGCGCGACCGGCCCCGCCTCGAGGAGGTCCGGGAGCCAGGTCCGGAGCGGAAACGCCGCCGCGCCCGAGAGCACATTCGCGAGACTCCCCGGCAGTTCGGCCGCTTTTTCCGTGGGAAGGGTTCACCTGTACCGGCGCAAGCACGGCGATTGCCGGATTTGCCCGCATCGCCGCGACGAGCGCAGCGAGGCAGGAGGCCGTGAATTCCGCATCCGGATTCGCAATCAGCGCATATTGTATGCCCTTTTTTTCGCCGCATAGCGGATGCCGAGATTATTGCCCGCGCCGTAACCGCCGTTTCTCTTTGCCGCGAGCACGGTGACTTTTCCGCCCGCAACCGCCCGGAGTGCCGCAAGGCTCCGGTCCGTCGAGGCATTGTCGACCACGATGATACGGTCCAGCGCCGCATAGTCCCGGATGCGCCGTATCTGTGCGAGCGTGGTCTCGCTGTCATTGTAGTTGACCACTACGGCCGCTGTGCGCTCTCTCATACCTTTCCCGCCTCCCGCATCTTCCGCCTTCTCTCCTCCGCACTCTTTTTCACATAGCGCCGTCCGATGGCAAAGCGGAGCGAGGGGAAATGTCGCGTCAGGAGATTCATGCCGTGGTAGCAGAGAAGATACGCCTGCTTGCCGTCCTCCGGCGCCGCATCCTTCCAGGGTGTCCGCGCGAGATAACAGAGATAGGCCCTCCCGTAGGGGTTATAGGCGCCCTGCCGCCAGGGTCTCTCATCTCCCGCGTAGTGAAGGATTGCCGGGCGGCGCTTTGCCGCCTCGAAACGCCGCTCGCCGATTTTCCGGTAGGCCGGCGAAAAGACCTCGAGCGCCGCATAGGAGAAGTAATAATAATTGGTGATGAAATTATAGGCGGGGTGCAGGGTCGCAATGCGCCCCCTAAGGAGCCCGTTGATGGCGTCCTGATCCTGAAAGAGGCAGTAGGGCGCAATGGTCCCGTAGTAGTCGAGCAGCTTTCCGCCGATGTCCTCCGCTCTCCAGCGCGCGAGGTCCACGAGCATGACGCCCGCGTTAAAATACGGCGCCTCCGGCAGTATCCCGAGATAGACCTTGACCTCGTGGTAGATGGTCGGTTCCTCCGCCATTGCGAGCAGCGCGCCGCGAAGATCTGCCGTATACATGCGGTGCAGACTCCGCTGCACCACGGTGTCGCAGTCCAGATAGAGGACACGCTTCACATCGGAAGGCAACAGTTCCCCGAGAAAAAAGCGTCCCAGCGTGCTCAGATTGAATTTCCCGGTGTCGGGCCGCTCCGGAAAGCGCTCTTCCAGATTCTCACAGGGCAGAAGAATCAGTTCCCGCCCGAAATCGGCCGCGAGTGCCTGTAACTTCTCCGCTGTCTCTGTCCGTATGCCGGTGTCCAAGAGATAGACCGTGAGTTCCTCTTCGTCCGGATTGCAGTCGCAGAGCGAGGCGAACGAGACCGCAAAGTGCTGTGCATAGGCTTCGTTCGAGACATAGACCACATTCATCCGCATCCCCCTCCTATGGAAACAGCCCGGAACGCGCCGGGCTGTATGAAATCAGCTTTTTAGTAGAACAGACGGTTGACCGCCGAGAAAATACCGCGGAGCGAAGCCCTCGTGATGTTGCTCGAGATGCCGACACCGTAGGTCGTGCGTCCGCTCTTCTCATCCAGCATGTGGATGTAGGAAGCCGCCTGCGCGTTGGAACCCTGACGCAGCGCGTGCTCGGAGTAGTCGAGAATGCGAATCTGCAGACCCAGTGCCTCCGCGAGACCGTGGCGCACCGCATCGATCGGGCCGTTGCCGACGCCCTCAAACTGCCGCTCCTCGCCGTTCAGCGTGTAGGTGCAGACAGCGCGGGTCGAGAACTCGCCCTCCTCGAGACCGTTGTCCGAAATCACGCACTTCTTGAAGTGCACCGGCTCCTTGCGATCGAGGTAAGAGCGCTGGAACTCGGCATAAATTTCCTCCGGTGCAATCTCACCCTGCTTCTCGGAGAGTGCCTGGATGATATCCGCGAACTCCTTGTGCATGCCCTTCGGCAGCCGGAAGCCGTAGAAGGTATCCATGATGAACGCGACGCCACCCTTGCCGGACTGGGAGTTGATGCGGACCACCGGCTGATAGACTCTGCCGATGTCGCTCGGGTCGATCGGGAGGTAAGGGCACCTGCCAGTAGGGGTTGTTCCGCTCCCGCATCGCCTGCATGCCCTTGCTGATGGCATCCTGGTGAGAGCCCGAGAAGGCCGTGAACACGAGCTCGCCCGCGTACGGGTGGCGCGGCGGAATGCTCATCTTCGTGCAGCGCTCATAGACCTCCGCAATCTCCTTCTCGTTCGAGAGGTTGAGATGCGGCTCTATGCCCTGCGAATACATGTTGTAAGCTACGGTCAGAATGTCCACGTTGCCGGTGCGCTCGCCGTTTCCGAAAAGCGTGCCCTCGACGCGGTCCGCGCCCGCAAGCAGCGCGAGCTCGGTCGCCGCGACACCGGTGCCGCGGTCGTTGTGCGGGTGGATGCTGACCACAATCGAATCGCGATTCTTAAAGTGACGCACCATCCACTCAATCTGGTCCGCATAGACATTCGGCGTGTTCATCTCGACCGTCAGCGGGAGGTTGATGATGACCTTCTTCTCCGGTGTCGCCATCCCCCACTCGTCGAGGACCGCCTCGCAGACCTCGAGCGCAAAGTCGAGTTCCGTCCCCATAAAGCTCTCCGGGGAGTACTCGAGGATGATGTCGTCGCGCCCGAATTCTTTCATGCAGGCCTTGACCGTCTTGACGCCGTCTATGGCAATCTGCTTAATCTCCTCGCGGCTCGCGTGGAAGACCACGTCGCGCTGCAGGGTATTGGTCGAATTGTAGATGTGCACAATCGGGTTCGGGATGCCCTCGATGGCCTCAAAAGTTCTGTGAATCAGGTGCTCGCGGCACTGCGTGAGTACCTGGACATGCACATCCGACGGAATCATCTTCCGCAGCGCAAGCAGACGGAGGAAGTCAAACTCAATCTGAGAGGCCGCCGGAAAGCCGATCTCGATTTCCTTAAAGCCCAGCTTTAGCAGGAGGTTGAACATCTCTGTCTTCTCCTCGACAACCATGGGCTCCACGAGCGCCTGGTTGCCGTCCCGAAGATCGACCGAGCACCAGATCGGTGCCTTTTCAATCTCACGATTCGGCCACTCGCGCTCAGGGAAATGAACGACCGGGTTCCGTTGATATCTCTCGATATGATACATAACTCTCTCCTTCTAACATTCTGTAAAACAAACTACTTTGACTCCGATTCCTGTATCGCGGTCTCAGGCCTCGAGCGTGAGTCCCTCGGCCGCCAGCACACCGACGAGGCGTTCAACCGTCTCGTCGCAGAGCGCCTCGCTCGGCGCCTCGACCATCACGCGAATCACCGGCTCCGTGCCGCTCGCGCGGAGCAGCACTCTGCCGTCGTCGGCAAGAGCCTCTTCTTCTCGCCTGACCGCCGCGAGCACAGCCGCATTGGTCTCGGCCGCCGCCTTGTCTCTGACCGCGACATTTCTGAAGACGCTGCGGATAAATCGTGACCTCGCCCGCAAGTCTCGAGAGCGGTGCCTTGGTCTCCATCAGCACTTCCATGAGTTTCAGTGCCGTCACCATGCCGTCGCCCGTCGTCGCGTACTTTGCGAAGATGATGTGGCCGGACTGCTCGCCGCCGAGGCGGTCGCCGCTCCGCTGCATCTCCTCGTAAACATACTTGTCGCCGACCTTGGTCTTCTCGTAGGCAATGCCCTCGCGCTCGAGCGCTTTGTAAAGCCCCAGATTCGACATAATCGTCGTCACGATGCGGTTGTTTGCGAGTTCGCCGCGCTGCTTCATGTACTTGCCGCAGATGTAGAGAATGCGGTCGCCGTCCACGAGCTCGCCGTTCTCATCGACCGCGAGGCAGCGGTCCGCATCGCCGTCAAAGGCAAAGCCGATGTCGCAGCGCTCCCGCTTGACGGTCTCGATCAGATTCTCGATGTGCGTCGAGCCGCAGCCGAGGTTGATGTTCGTGCCGTTCGGCTCCGCGTGAATCACAACCGTCGTCGCGCCGAGCGCGTCGAACACATTTTTCGCGATGCTCGAGGCCGAGCCGTTCGCGCAGTCGAGCGCCACTTTCACATTCTTAAACGAGCGCGTCGCGAGCGAAATCAGATGGCCGATGTAGCGGTGGCGTCCCGCCGAGAAGTCCGTCGTGCGGCCGATATTCTCGCGGCGCGCGAGCGGCAGTTCCGCCGGCGTCCCGTCAATCCACGCTTCGATTGCTTCGATGACGGACTCTTCCATCTTCTCGCCGTTGCCGTTCAGGAGCTTAATGCCGTTATCGTAGAACGGATTGTGGCTCGCGCTGATCATAATGCCGGCGTCAAAGCCCTCGGTCCGCACCACATAGGCGACACTCGGGGTCGGCGTCACATGCAGCAAAAACACATCCGCGCCCGAGGCCGTGAGCCCCGCCGAGAGCGCATCCTCGAGCATATAGCTCGAGCGGCGCGTGTCCTTGCCGATTGCAATCTGGCAGCGCGCGCCGTCCGTGTGCTTCTGTCCGTAATACCAGCCGAGATAACGCCCCACCTGATAGGCGTGCATCGGCGTGAGCTCTACATTTGCCTCGCCGCGAAAGCCGTCTGTTCCGAAATATTTGCCCATTACGCCTCCTCCCGAAGCAGTTTCACATAGCGGTGCAAAGCGTCCCGCCAGTCGGGCAGCGGTGTAAAGCCCTGCTCTCTCAACTTCTTCTTCTCGAGGCGGCTGTTAAACGGACGCATTGCCTTTGACTGCCCGTATTCCGCCGTCGTGACCGGGGTGACCTTCGTGTCCATCCCCGCCTCTTCGAAAATCGCCTTTGCGAATTCGTACCAGGAGATATAGCCGCCCTCGTTGGTCGCGTGATAAGTGCCGTACTTCTCTGTCTCGACCATATCCGCGAGCAGAACCGCCAGATCCAGCGTATAGGTCGGCGTACCGATTTGGTCGTCTACTACGCGGAGCTCCGGGTGGGTCGCCCCGACGCGGAGCATGGTCTTGATAAAGTTGTTGCCGTTCACGCCGAAGACCCAGGCAATGCGGACAATGAAATACTTGCTGAGCTGCTGCCGCACCGCTTCCTCGCCGTAGAGCTTGGTCATGCCGTAGACATTCTGCGGATCGAAATCGCGGCAGTCCGGCTCCCAGGGCGCCGTGCCCTGTCCGGAGAAGACATAGTCGGTGCTGATGTACATCATCTTTGCGTCGATTTCGCGGCAGGCAGCCGCAAGGTACTCGGTGCCGAGCCCGTTGATTTTCTGTACCAGCTCGCGCTTGTCGGCATCTTCCGCGGCATCCACAGCCGTCCAGGCCGCGCAGTGAATCAGCACGTCCGGCTTCACTTCGCGCATCACGCGCTCCACCGCCGCGCGGTCCGTGATGTCGAGCGGCACATAGCGGCAAGTTGTGACCGCCGTGCCGTCCTGCACGCCGCTGTATGTCGCCGCAAGATCGGAGCCAATCACCTCTTCGCCGCGACGCAGCAGTTCATTCACGACATCGTGGCCCAGCTGACCCGCGACGCCGGTCACCAGGGCGCGCATCAGAGGCGCTCCCTGTACATTTTCTCAAAATACTTCTGATACTCGCCGCTCACAATGTGCTCCCACCAGTCGCGGTGATTCAGGTACCAGTCGATTGTGACCGGGATACCTGTGTCGAAGGTGTACTCCGGCTTCCAGCCGAGCTCGGTCTCAATCTTGGTCGGGTCCATCGCATAGCGGAGGTCGTGACCCGGGCGGTCTTTCATAAAGTGAATCAGGCTCTCCGGCTTGTTCAGCGCGCGGAGTATGGTCTGCACGACCTCGAGATTGCTTCTCTCGTTGTGGCCGCCGATGTTATAGACCTCGCCGACTCTGCCCTTTCGCACCACGAGGTCGATTGCCGAGCAGTGATCCGTCACATAGAGCCAGTCGCGCACATTCTTGCCCTCGCCGTAGACCGGGACTTCCTCGTTGTTCAGCGCGCGGCTGATGACGAGCGGAATCAGCTTCTCCGGGAAATGGTAGGGGCCGTAGTTATTCGAGCAGCGGCTGATGGTCACCGGCAGCCCGTAGGTTCTGTGATAGGCCTGCACGAAGAGATCGGCCGCCGCCTTCGCGCTCGAATAAGGCGACGAGGTGTGGAGCGGGGTCTCCTCGGTGAAGAAGAGGTCCGGGCGGTCTAAGGGCAGGTCGCCGTAGACTTCATCGGTCGAAACCTGATGATAGCGCTTGATGCCGTAGGTGCGGCAGGCATCGAGCAAGGTCGTCGTGCCGACCACGTTTGTCCGCACAAAGACCTCCGGATCCGTGATGCTGCGGTCCACGTGGGACTCCGCCGCAAAGTTAATCACAATGTCCGGCTTCTCCTTCTCAAAGAAGTCAAAGACAAACGCTCTGTCCGCGATGTCGCCGCGCACAAAGCGGTAGTTCTTCTTGTCCGCGACCGGCGCAACGCTCTCCAGATTGCCCGCATAGGTGAGGAGATCCAGGTTGATGATCTCATCCTCCGGATAGCGATTCACCTCGTACTGCACGAAGTTGCTGCCGATAAAACCTGCGCCGCCTGTCACTACTATTTTCATCTCTCTGTCCTCTCTCGCCTGTTTACTGTACCAGATATTTGCCGTCCAGAACGTCTCGCAAGTACTTGCCGTACTCATTCTTCCGCATGGACTCTGCCGCCGCCGCGAGCTGCTCGCCGGAAATCCAGCCGTTTAAGTAGGCGATTTCCTCGAGGCAGGCAATCTTTCTGTGCTGGTGGGTCTCAATCGTATAGACAAAGTTGGTCGCCTCGACGAGCGACTCGTGCGTGCCCGTGTCAAGCCAGGTGAAGCCCTGGCCGAGCAGATTCACCTCGAGCTCTCCCTTTTCGAGATACAGGCGGTTCAAGTCGGTGATTTCGAGCTCGCCGCGCGCACTCGGCTTTAAGCTCTTCGCAAACTCGACCACGCGGCGGTCATAGAAGTAAAGTCCCGTCACGCAGTAGTTCGACTTCGGCTTCTCCGGCTTCTCCTCGATCGAGACCGCGCGCCCCGCCTTGTCGAACTCGACAATGCCGAAGCGCTCCGGGTCGTCCACATAGTAGCCGAACACCGTCGCGCCCTGCTCGCGCCCAGCGGCGCGGAGCAGCTGCTCCTTTAAGCCGTTGCCCGCGAAAATATTGTCGCCGAGTATCATCGCGACGCGGTCGTCGCCGATAAAGTCCTCGCCGAGCAGAAAGGCCTGCGCGAGGCCGTCCGGGCTCGGCTGCACCGTATAGGAGAGCGAGAGTCCGAACTGACTGCCGTCGCCGAGGAGCTCTTCAAAGCGCGGTGTGTCCTCCGGCGTCGAGATAATCAGAATGTCCCGGATGCCCGCCGTCATCAAGACGGAAAGCGGGTAGTAAATCATCGGTTTGTCGTAAACCGGAAGCAACTGCTTACTGGTGACCTTGGTCAGCGGATAAAGCCGCGTGCCGGAACCTCCGGCGAGTACAATTCCCTTCATGTTGCCTCTCCCCCTGCTGGTAGTTTTGGGTGATGCCGGTTCTTATGTTGCCTGCTGTTACGGTTGCTTTTCGATGGCAGCCGGTTTGACCGGATTGCCCGCCGCATCCACCTCATAGCAATAGAGAATGGTGCGCGCGTCGTTAAACTCATAGGAGCAGGTGACAAACGAGAACAGTTTGTCTATGCCCTCCGCCGGCAAATCCCGGAACTCGCAGCCCTTCGTCATCTGGTCCACATAGGCATTGAACTCTCTGCGGTCCGAAAACTCGATGCGGCGCTTATCCTCGCCCGCGTCCGTGTAGAGCGCGGCGAGCGGCTTTAAAATATAGGTGTACTCCGGCGTGTAGAGATACACTCTTTGGTGCGCCTCAAAGAAACTCTTTTTCTTGAAATTGACGAGCGGCGTGAACATGGTGCCGTTTTTCATGTGATGACCGTACATCAGATTCTGGAGCTTCGAAAAATCCGGAGCGTCATCGCCGTCTAAGAAGACGCCGTCATACGAACCCTCGCGGCCGTCGATATCGCGGCGCAGATAATATTCGTTGTCCGCCTCGCGGTACAGAATCGGATAGTTGACATCGGTGCCCGGCACATAGAGCCATGCGACCACATCCGGATTCTTGGCCTTGAGCGCCGCAAAGTCAATAACGCGCGCCGCATCCGCATCCTGCTCCGGCAGAGTTGCCGCCGTGCTCTCTTCTCCTGCCGCCGCCGTTGTCTCCGCTGCCTTGGTCTCGGCCGCAACCGCCGTCGGCATCTCCGCATAGCGCTTGATATGTGCGCTCCGGTCTTGGAGCCGCTTCCCGTTTGCGATGCCAAGCAACAAATCAGGACTATCAGCGCGACATGCCTGTTTCGTTTCTTCTTCTCGTCCATATTCCTCCCGTGGCGTCTTGTTTTCTCTTCGCCAAAAAAGCGCAGCAGAAGCATAACTGCGCTTTTTTACTATATCACTCTTTTGTTACCACTTCTATATATTTCTTAACCTGCCAGCCGGGCGTAATCCGCTCCGTGATATCCTCCGGAATGCTCTCGCCGCGCCAAGCCCCGAGGTGCAGCCGCACGGCGGGAAGACCTGCCCGCTCCGAAAAACCGATGCCGCCCGAAAAGCGCGGGTTGCACTCGAGGAAATGATACTTCCCACCCGCATCCTTGATAAATTCAAAGTTCACGCAGCCGATGACGCCGAGTTCCGCCGCGAGCGCTCCGCAAATTGCCTCGAGCTCACTGTCCCGGAACACCTGCACCGAGAGGCCGGCCCCGCGCGGCGTCCGGATATACTCCTCCCGCGCAAGCGCGAGCGTATGCCCTGCGCTGTCCCGGATTGTGTCCACACAGACCACGCGCCCCGAGATAAAGGGCTGCGCGAGATAGCCCTCCGCCCGGCCGAGCATGCGAAGCTCGAGGAGCGCGCGCGTCAGCGCCTCGCGGTTGCCGATGCGGAATACTCCCTCCGAGCTTCTGCCGTTGTCCGGCTTTAAGATGAGCGGCATGTGGCGGAGCAGCCACTGCTCTCGCTCCTCCTCCGTGCGGTGCGGCATACGGAAGGTCGGAATCGTCACAAAGCGCTCATTCCCCGCGCGGCGAAACACTGCCTCCGCTGCCTCCTTGCTCTGCTTCTTGTGGCGCGCACGCTGCAGCAGTTCCCCGGACGGCGCGAGCAAAAGGGCGCCTCCGAGCTGCTCCGTGTCCGCGCCGAGCACATCGAGTTCCGCATCGGTCAGCGGCAATATGCCGTCAATCTGTTCCCGCTGAATCACCGCGCTAAGTTTCTGCAGATATTCCTCGCGCGCGTCACAGCGCGGCAGCTGATAAACGCCTGCACTTCCGTGCTCTCCGAGAGCAGTTCCGCCGGATTGACATCCGTTCCGACGACATAACAGCCCTCTTTCTTCAACTCCCGGATCACGGCGGGTGCCGCAAACGAACCGATTGCCGTCACCAGTATACGTCTCACTTCTCTTGTTTCCATCGGTATTCCCATCCTTCCGCGCACTGCGCTTGCATTCCGAATTTTACTGTGTTAGGCTAAAACTTTACCATAACTATCAAGAATGTCAATCAGGGAGCGGATTACGCCGACACGGCGCCCGCAAGAGGAGGCTGCATATGGAAAAAATCACAAGCTTTACTGTCAATCACCTGAATCTGGAACCCGGCGTCTATGTATCCCGGAAAGATGCGGTCGGCCCCGAGACGGTCACCACCTTCGATCTCCGCATGACTGCGCCGAACAAGGAGCCCGTCATGAACACCGCGGAGGTCCACACGCTCGAACACCTCGGCGCGACCTTTCTCCGGAACCACGCGGACTTCGGTGCGCGCGTCCTCTACTTCGGCCCCATGGGCTGCCGCACCGGCTTTTATCTCCTGCTCCGCGGCGACTATGAGCCCGCCGACATTCTGCCTTTGCTCCGTGAGCTCTTCCGCTTTGTCACAGACTTCACGGGCGAGGTCCCGGGGGCGGCCGCACGCGACTGCGGCAACTACCTCGACATGAACCTGCCGATGGCAAAATGGGAGGCCCGCCGCTACCTGGAGCGCGCCCTGAACGCACCGCGGCCGTCGCAGCTTCGCTATCCGGACTGAGAAAGCTTAAACTGTAAGAAAACCGTCAGAATTAAACACCGTTTTTTCACTGCGGCGGTTGACGCAATATGTTAAGATATTATGAGTTCTATGTTGCGCTCTGCGCATCGCGGGCTGTTCCGCACCCTGTGGCAGCCCTGTTTCTCAACTGTATGAATTGACTCTGATTTCAGGAGGTATCCCAAGGTATGAAATTAAATCTGAAACGAGGCGCGGCCCTGGTGCTCTCTGCCTCAATGACCTTACAGGCGCCTGTCCCCGCCTTCGCAAAGGTGGCCGGACACAGCGCAAACCCTGTCGCTTACAGCACTTCCGCAAGCAGCGAGGCGCAGCTCACCGCACCGGAGGGCACGGACAGCCAGAGCAGCGCGGCTGCCGCAACTTCCGCACCGGCAGCGACATCCACCGGCGGCGCAGAGACTTCCGCCCCCGCCTCGACCGAGACCGCGGCGCAGACCTCGGACGGCCAGCCTGAGATCGGCAGCCAGGCGACGAGCCTCGACGAAACTCAGAACGCAGCGCAGTCGCAGAACCCGAGCCCTGCTTCCGATGCGACCAATCCGGACGCGAAGTTCCCGTCCAGCACCGCACAGTACACCGCTACCTACACGGCGACCGAGAAGTCGGTGAACTCCGACTACAGCCTGCCGGGCAGCGCGGATTTTGCGGGCAATCCGGGGCGCGATGACCTCTCCTCGATTTCGAGAATGCGGGCTTTGAGGCACTCGGCACCGGCAACACCCCGGCGGACCCGGTTTTAAACCAGGTCCAGATTGCGACCTACCAGATGCGCGATGCGGCCGGCAATGTAATCGGCGACACCGCGACCAATAACCCGGGCAAGGGTCTCTTCTCGGCAAACGGCTTCTCGAAGTTCTACATGATTCACTCCGGAATTGCGCGCATGTATTACCGCGTCTACACCGATCAGCACGGCTGGAGCCCGTGGGCGGCTTCGAAGGAAATTACGCCCTACAACGAGGACGGCGCAAAGGTACAGGCCATCCAGATTCGCGTGAAGGGCATGGCGCACCGCTACAACGATGTCTACTACAAAGGTCATGCTGAACGACGGCACCGTCCTCGACTGGGCAAAGAACGGCCAGACGACCGGTACCATGGGCTCCGACCGCTATATTGTCGGCATCCGCGTGGGCTTCTGGCACAATACCGAGCACTTCCCCTATGCTTCGAAGAACCTGATGGTCGGCAAGTATGAGGGCGCTTACCGCGACGGCACGGGCGTTCACTACTCCTCTCACAGCGGCACCCCGTACACGGGCTGGGGCTTCCTCGACAATGTCCAGCACTACTTCATTGACGGCGAACCGGCGCGCGGCTGGCACTATGTCGACGGCTACAAGTACTACTTCAACAACGACGGCTCCGTCGTGACCGACCTCGAGACTATCATGGGACCGCAGGCTTCCTACCAGATTAACTACAACCAGGGAACCCGCACCATGTACATCATGGCGAAGGACGGCGACAACGGCTACATCATCCCCTATAAGACCTTCAACTCGACGAGCGGCCCGGATACGCCGATGGGCAACTATAAGATTTACGCGAAGTACGATGTCAAGTACATGCACGACGATGTCCCGGCGGCCATCTACTGCAAGTACTTAAACCGCTTCTACAACGGCTTCATCATCCACTCGATTCTCTACTACAGCGCGAAGCTTGAGCTGGATGCAATCACCTTCAACTACATCGACGACGCGGCGTCCGGCGGTTGCCTCCGCCTGCTGACCGGTTACTCCTACTGGGTCTACAAGAACTGCGGCAACGGCACCGTGGTCCACATCTACAACGACCCGTGGAACAAGGGACCGGTTGAGAAGGATGCAATCGAGGTTCCGATTCCGCGCGACCAGAAGTGGGATCCGACCGACCCGAGCTCCGGCGAGGCAGCGGCGGCACTCCAGGCAGCGGCTCAGCTTGAGCAGCAGAAGGCAGCTGCGGTTGCGGCAGGTCAGGTAAAGCTCACCGCAGAGGAGCAGCAGCTCGCGGACGAACTGAAGAAGAACTAAAGAGCGTTCTCCAAACGCTCACAGCGACGCAAAACGCGGCGCGGGAAATATTCCCGCGCCGCGTTTTCTATTGTGAATTGTCCGACTTTCAGTCTCCCCTTACTTCATTGCGTCCAGAATCGCATGAATTTCGGGCTTACTCCGCTTTAACGAAATGAGTCTGTGACTCTCGTCGAGATAGCAGTGTTCGCTCTCTCCGGTGCAGCGGAGCTCTCCGCTCGTCTTCTCCGTCACCCGGTAGCGAAGCCGCATGCGCGCGCCGTTATAGTCCGCAATTTCGACCGCAATCCGGAGTGTCTCCGGAAAACGGGACATCTTGTGATACTTGGCCGAGACCGAAACCACGGGGCTGATCACGCCCGCAGCCTCCATCTCCTCATAGCCGAGCCCGGCCTCTTCCATGGCCGCGGTCCGCGCCTCCTCAAACCAGCGAATGTAGTTCGAGTGGTGCGCAATCTGCATCTGATCCGTCTCGTAATACTGAATCTTGTGATCCCAAACGTAAGTCTTTCCCATGATTTCCTCCGGCGCAGGCGGAAACACATGTTCTTTTGCCCGCGCTCCTGCTATACTAGCACATAGTAAGGCGCCTAGGGTCTTTCAATTTTTCGAAAGGAGGTCTCGCTTGTCCCGCATCGTTTTTTTCATATTGACGTGAACTCCGCGTTTCTGTCCTGGAGTGCGCTCGAGCGGCTCGAACAGAATCCCGGACAGCGTTGATCTAAGAACGATTCCCTCTGCCGTCGCGGGCGATGTCGCCTCGCGCCACGGCGTCGTGACGGCCGCCTCGATTCCCGCCAAGCGTTTTGGCGTACACAGCGGCCAGCCCGTGAGTTGCGCCCGCAGTGCCTGTCCCGGACTTGTGCTGGTCTCCGCAAACTTCGCCTATTACCGGCGTCGCTCCGCAGCCTTCCTCGAAATTTTGCACCGCCACAGTCCTACGGTCGAACAGTTCTCGATTGATGAAGCCTTTCTCGATATGAGCGAGCGCTTCCGAGACCGCAGGCAGGAAGAAGCCGCGATACGCGCCTGTGCGGCGGCCATTCAGACAGAAATCCGGGAGACCCTCGGCTTCACGGTCAATGTCGGCATCAGCGAAAATAAGCTCCTCGCCAAGATGGCGAGCGACTTTGAGAAGCCTGATAAAATCCACACGCTCTGGCCCGAGGAACTGCCGGAAAAACTTTACCCGCTGCCGATTCGCGCTCTCTTCGGGGTCGGCGGGAGGAGTGCCGAAAAACTGCTCCGCTTCGGCATTCACACGATAGGCGAAGCCGCCGCGACACCCTGCGATGTCCTGCAGCGCATTCTGGGGCCGAGCGCCGGAGAGGCTGTCTACTACAGCGCGCGGGGGCTTAGCCGCTCCGAGGTGCGGCGCGAGCGCCCCAGGGCAAAAAGCCATTCCGTCGAGCAGACCACCGCCGTTGACATTGACCGCGCCAATATGCGGCGCGAACTCCCACCACTCCTTCGGGAACTCGCGGAAGAACTCTCCTCGCGTCTCAAAAAGGCAAATGTACGCGCCGAGACGCTCGCGATTATCGCAAAGACAACCTCCTTTCAGCGCCACACGAGACAGCAGCGCCTCGACTTTCCGAGCAATGAAGCCGCGGATCTCGAGCGCTGCGCTTCACAACTCTTTTTTGCTCTGCTCGAGGGCGAAGACGGTCTGTTCTCGAAGCGGGAGGCCCTGCGCCTCGTCGGCATCGGCGCCGCCCGCCTCGAAGACCCGCAGTATCAGCAGCTGTCCCTCTTCTCCCTGCCGAGTCCATCGGAAGTGCGGGAAGCAAAGCAGCGCGCCGCGGCGGAGGCAGCCGAGACCGAAAAGCGCGCAGCGGCAGAGGCGGCCCAAGCCGAAAAACGCCGAAAGCTCGGCGAAATGCAGGCCGCAATCTCCGCGCGCTACGGAGACAAGGCTTTGCTTCGCGGCGGGGCGCTGCTCTCTGCCGAGAGAAAAGAGCTGCGAAACGCGCAGACAGAAGCAAAGAAGCAGGGACACCAAAGCACAGAGGCCTGATTCAAAAACAGCGATACGCCTCGCCATGAGACCGAGACTGCGACACAATCACCGACCACCGAATGTCGGCCCCGCTTCGAATCGCGATACAACGAAAAATACTCACAACACTGTAGTGTCTTGCGAAACGCGCAGCTTCAAATCTATGGATGCATACCGAAACAGGAAGGAAATGCCGATGAACACACCGATTTATGACTTTGTGACCGAATACATACGCGCTGACATAAGCCGCCTCCACATGCCCAGGCCACAAGGGGCACAGCGCCTTCGGCGCGGCGCTCTACGGCATTGAGGCGCGGGATATCACGGAGATTCACGGCGCGGATGTGCTCTCGGAGGCCACGGGCATCATCGGCGAGAGTGAGGCGAATGCGGCAGCCCTCTTCGGCACGGCGCTGACTCTCTACTCGACCGAGGGCAGCAGCCTTGCGCTCCGCACCATGCTGGCCTTAGCGCTCTCCCGCGCAGCGCGCATCCCCGGAGGAGCGCCCGCTCCTCCTCGCCGCTCGAAACGCACACAAGAGCCTCCTCTACGCGGCGGCTCTCCTCGACTTTGACATTGCCTGGATTTATCCCGCGGACACAGCGCTGGACAGCGCCTGCTCCTGCCACCCGAGCCCGGACTCGGTATGTGCAGCGTTACGCGCCCTGCCGCGGCCGCCCTTCGCTGTCTTTCTGACAAGCCCCGACTACCTCGGCTTTCTCGCCGATGTCCAGGGCATTGTGACCGCGGTCGATGCGCACTGCGGCAAGGGGGCAGTCCCTGTCCTCGTCGACAACGCCCACGGCGCCTACCTTCACTTTCTCGAAGAGCCCCTGCACCCCATGGATCAGGGTGCCTATCTCTGCTGCGACTCCGCGCACAAGACCCTGCCCGTCCTGACCGGCGGCGCCTACCTCCATTTCAGTGCAGAGGCAGCCGCGGAAGTCGGCGCGTCCGCGCGTCGCACCATGGAGCTCTTTGCCTCGACCAGTCCCTCGTATTTGATTTTACAGTCCCTTGACCTCTGCAACGCCTATCTCGCGGACAGCTATCCCGCGCGGCTTGCCGCTGCATCCGCCGCATCGACGGCCTCAAACAGTATCTTCGCACCCTCGGCGCCGAGGTCCGGGAGAGCGAAGCGTTGAAACTTGTGCTCGGCAGCGGCGCTCTTTCGGGGGAGGAGGTCGCGGCGCTCTTTCGCCTGTACCATATGGAGCCGGAATTTGCCGACCTCTCCGCCGTGGTTCTTATGCTGACCCCGGAAAACCGCCCCGAGGATTTTCTCCGTATCGCTGCGCTTTACCGCGACGAGCCCGCCGTCTGGACAAAAAAAGAGACGGTCAAAGAACCGTCTCTTCGTCTTCTTCCTCTGCCGCGTGTCTTAACGATACGGGAAGCCATGCTGTCTCCGCAGGAGACCGTGCCGGTCACGGAGGCCGTGGGCCGCATCCTCGGCCAGCCCACGGTTTCCTGCCCGCCCGCCGTCCCGCTTGCGGTGAGCGGCGAGCGCCTCTCGGCGGACTTACTTCCGCTCTTTCTTCGCTACGGCGTCACCGAAGTCGCCGTCGTGCGGTAATCACTCAGAGGCTCTGCAGCACCAGCATCTGATAGGCGTGATACGCCACCTGAACCGGCGCCGGGAGTATCATATCCGCTGCCGCCTCAATGAGAATGCGGCGATTTAAGCGCCGCTTCCAGAGGGAACTCATCTTCTTACCCTGCTTCTTTAACTTCTTTAAGTCGACAAAGTCGACCGGCGTATTCTGCTCGATTTCCTTCTTGCCGAGCTCTGCCAGAGCGCGGCGGTTTCTTCGACCGCCGCCGCGAGATTCTCTTCGGAAATGCCGCGGATGGTCGCGAGCAGCCGCTCCCGGTCGCCGCGGAAATTCAGCGCAATGCTACCGGTCGCCCAGTAAGTGCGGATGCGCTGCACGCCCTCTGCCTTCTCGAGAAGCCCGTGCAGAGCCTCATACTCCTTGTAAGAAAGCTGCCGTCCCAGAATCTTGACGCGCAGGCTGCCACCGGTCTCATGTACCACCTTACATTTCATACTTTCCTCTTTCCATCCTCCTCTCTGCGAGAGGAGGCTTATTTTATTTAGCGAAAACTCACAGAGGAAAGTATAGCATAACTCGGCGAAAAATCATATTTCCGAGATTTTCTTCCGTTCTTCGATTGCAGGCACGCTGCGGATGCAACAACGCTTCTTTTTCTGCCGAAACACCCCTAAGATGTCTGAGCCGCTCCCGCGCATGTAGACCCGCGCCACGCCCAAGCTCACAGACGCGCATCCGTTCGCCGGGATTGCTCGCTATGCGGCTGCGAATATGGTGTTCTTCTCACTCCCCGAGGTAGGCGCGAACCCGCTCCAGCGCGCGTAAGCCCGCGCCGCGGCCAAGCTCATAGACGCGCATCAATTCGCCCGGATCGCTCGCAATGCGGCTGATACCGAGTTCCTTTTCCGGATAGATTAAGAGCGCTCTGCCGCGCTCCGCCTCTTCCTCGACAAAGCGTATGTTCTGGTTATAGGTGAGATAGCGCATCTTCATTGCGAGAGATGCGCGCGGATAGCTTTCAGCGCCGCCCCGACGATAGTCCCGGACGCCCCGCGCTCCTTCCGGTAGCCCTTGGGGCGCGTCAGAATCACCACATTTTTCTCATAGCCGAGGCTCAGCATCTTTTTCAGCGGAATCGCATCGGTGATACCGCCGTCCAGGAGCTTATGCCCGTCCACCTCGACAATCCGCGCCACCAGCGGCATCGAGGCCGAAGCACGCATGTACTCGACATCGTGTAAGTCACCCTTGTCGCAGCGGTAGTAAAAGGGTCTGCCGGTCTCCACATCGGTGCAGACCACATAGAACTCCATCGGGTTCTTTTGAAAGGTCTCCGTGTCAAAGGGGAACTTTTCAAACGGCACCTCGCGGTAGGCAAAGTCCTTGTTGTAAAAGTCTCCGGTCAGCAAGAGAGAGCGGAGCGAGCCGTAGCGCGGATCCGCACCGTATTTTAAGTTATAGCGGAGCACGCGCCCCGGCTGATTCGACTTATAGTTACAGCCGAACACCGCGCCTGCGGAAGTGCCGATGGCGCCCTCAAAAACAATTTTATTTTCCAGGAAGACATCCGTGACACCCGCGGTAAAGAGCCCGCGCATGCCGCCGCCTTCCATGACCAGTCCACGTTTCATCATTTATCCTTTCAGAAAAACAACACCGTCTGCATTATAGCCAATTCCGATTGCGACTTGCAAGCTTCCGGTCTTTTCAGCCTGCCGTTTCGTGCTATAATAGCCCTGCTCCGGCACAATTCCCGCCGCACCTTCGGCAGCAGGGAACTGCGGCTCTCCGGAGCGGAACCCGCGGCCGTGTCCGCACATCTTGTTTCGTCGTATCTCCGAGAGAACGACAGAAAGGACAACTATGTATACACCCAAAAACCGTATTCTCTACCTGAGTCAGCTTGCTCTCCTCGTCGCGATTGAACTCGTGATGAAGTTAGTCGGCCTCGGCTCCGTCCCCATCGGCCCGCTGTCGATGTCCTTCTTAACGGTCCCGATTGCGGTCGCAGCCATCCTGCTCGGGCCCTTCGCGGGCGCCGTGACCGGTGCTGTCTTCGGCATCACCGCGTTTTATGAGTGCGTGAGCGGAACTTCGCCGCTCGGCCTCGCGCTTCTGCAGCTCAGTGTATTCCACACCTTTATGCTCTGTGTGACCATGCGCATCCTCGTGGGGCTCTGCACCGCCTGGATTTTCCGCCTGGTGCTCGGCGCGAGCAAGCGGAAAAATCTCTCCTCCCTGATCGGCGCCGTCGCAGCGCCCCTCACGAACACGCTTTTCTTCATGGGCTACATGGTTCTTTTCTTCTATCGGACCGAGCCGATTCAGGCCCTTGCGAGTGCACTCCACGCGACCAATCCCCTCGCCTTCATTGTGCTGCTGGTCGGCTTGCAGGGCGTGATTGAAGTTGTGGTGAGCGGCATCGTGAGCACCCTGATTGTGAAAGTCCTGTCCCGCCTCCTCGCGGCGCAGCAGGAAATTCGCTGATTGCGTTTTCTGACTGTACAAAGAAAGCGAAAAAGAGCTTGTCATCCAGCGGATGACAAGCTCTTTTTTCTTCTGTTTTCCCGCTTCGTGCGCTCACCCCAGGCGCTGCCGTACAAGCATAAACAACAAGGCAGCCATCAAAATTCCGAATTCCGCCTTCGAAAGCACCTTCTCTTCAAAGCGGTGCAGACGGTATAACGCGGCATCCGCTTCCCGTAACCTCTGCTCCTGTCCGGCGCTCAACAAGTTCTCACTGTCCGTGCGGCGTATCAGGAAGCTACCGATGAGCCAGAGTATTCCCAGTCCTGCTACAATTTGCAAAAGCGGCAGCTCTGTCAGCAGCTTTGACGCGAGTACTTCCGCCACAGCCAAGGAGATAATCAGCACGCCCAGCATCATACGGAATAAATAGATGTAACGCAATGAAAACGACTTTGACATAGCAGACCTCCTCACAAGAAAAATGCATCTTTGTTTCGATTTCATTGTACAACACGCATTTTTTTTTTGCAAGTTAGTTGTTTATACCCATCATTTCAAGCTTATTTTGTCGGGGTGGTATCAGCTCTCAAAGTATCATCGAAAGCCCGATTCTCTGCTTCTTGACATCGGCCTCGACCACCTTGACCTCGACGATATCGCCGACTTTCACGACCTCCGAGGGGTGCTTCACGAACTTGCCCTTCTTCATGCGGGAGATGTGCACGAGGCCGTCCTGGTGTACGCCGATGTCCACAAAGGCGCCGAAGTCAATGACGTTTCGCACGGTGCCGCGAAGTATCATGCCGGGCTTCAAATCCTCAATCTGCAGCACATCGCTCTTTAAGATGGGCTTCGGCATGTCCTCGCGGGGATCGCGCCGCGCCGTCGTGAGTTCCTTCTCGACGCTCTCGAGCGTAACCTCGCCGACCGAGAGCTGCTCCGCGAGCGCCTTCCGCTTTGCCTTATTGAGTTTAAAGCTGAGACGGCCCTCCCGAAGCTTCTCCTCGCTCTCCCCCGCCGCCTCGAGGATGGCCTTCGCGAGCGCATAGCTCTCCGGGTGCACGCCGGTGTCGTCGAGCGGGTTCTCGCCGCCGCTGATCCTGAGGAAGCCCGCGCACTGCTCAAAGGCCTTGGGTCCGAGCTTCGAGACTTTTAAGAGTTCCTTCCGGTTCTTGAATTTGCCGTTCTCCTCGCGGTAGCTCACAATATTCTTTGCCGTGGTCTTCGTGATGCCGGAGATATAGCGGAGCAGAGGGGCCGAAGCCGTGTTTAAATCCACGCCGACCGCGTTCACGCAGTCCTCGACCACGCCCTCCAGCGCCTCACCGAGGCGCTTCTGCTCCATGTCGTGCTGGTACTGCCCCACGCCGATGGACTTCGGGTCAATTTTCACGAGCTCCGCAAGCGGATCCTGTACGCGGCGCGCAATCGAGGCCGCACTGCGCTGTCCCACATCGAACTCCGGAAACTCCTCGGTCGCGAGCGCACTCGCGGAGTAGACCGAAGCACCCGCCTCGTTCGTAATCACATAGGAGACCTTCTGCGGAAGCTCCTTTAAGACCTCCGCGACAAACTGCTCGGACTCGCGGGAAGCCGTGCCGTTTCCGATCGAGATCAGGGTCACACCGTACTTCTCGATAAATTCTCTCAGCTTCTCCGCCGCCGCGCGCTGCTTCTTCTCGTTGGTCGGCATGGTCGGGTAGACCACCGCAGTGTCCAGCACCTTTCCGGTCTCGTCCACGACCGCGAGCTTACAGCCCGTGCGGAAGGCCGGGTCCCAGCCGAGCACCACCTCGCCCGCAATCGGCGGCTGCATGAGCAGCTGATGCAGGTTCTTCCGGAACACCTCAATGGCGCCCGTCTCCGCCGCCTCGGTGAGCTCGTTCCGAATGTCGCGCTCCACCGCTGGCGCCATGAGACGCGCGTAACTGTCCGTAATCGCGCGGTCCATCGCCTCGGCGGTGTTCTTGTTCTCTGCCTTAATCAGGCGGCCGCGGAGGGTCGAAAGAATCTCCTCACTCGGTGCCTCGATATAGACCCGCAAAATCTTTCCTTCTCGCCGCGGTTCATGGCGAGCACGCGGTAGCCGGTCGCCTTCATCAGAGGCTCACGGAAATCATAGTAGGTCTCGTAGACCGCCCGCTTCTCTCTCTCCTTCTCGGCCTCGTTCTGCTTCTCCGTGCTGCCCTTCTGCTCGCGCCGCGCCGCGCAGAGCTGACCGCCCCGCTTGGTCGTGTCGCGCACGTAGCTCCGAATGACGCGCGCGTCGGAAAAGCGCTCCGCGAGTATATCCAGAGCGCCCTGGATGCAGAGTGCCGCAGTACCGATGCCCTTCTCCTCGGAGATGAAGCGCTCAGCCTCTTCCTCGAGACTCTTCTCGGTCTTCTGCGCCCAGATGAGATCTGCGAGTTCGCTTAAGCCGCGCTCTATGGCCACCGTAGCGCGGGTGCTGCGCTTCGGACGGTAGGGGAGGTAGATGTCCTCGAGCTGCACCAGAGTCTCCGCCGCATCAAGCTGCGCGCCGAGCGCCTCCGTCATCTTCCCCTGCTCCGTAATCGCCGCACGTATCTTTTCGCGGCGCTCTTCCAGATTGCGAAGTGCGGTGAGCCGCGTATCGAGCGTTCTCAGCTGTTCATCGTCCAGAGATCCTGTCACTTCTTTCCGGTAGCGGGCAATGAAGGGTATGGTCGCGCCCTCGTCAATCAGCTGCACCGCTGCGTCAACCTGCTCTGTCCGGACGCCGAGTTCCTCTGCAATTTCTGATGAATGTTCAAATGATCTCCTCCTGCGCGATAGTATTTTTCTATTTTAATATGTCTCTGTCCGAATTACCAGCCTTCGCCGCTGAGCCCCCGCCCGACAGCTGTCAATCGACATGGCTTGTTTTCCCGCGCTCACTTTCGTGAAAAAATGCGTCCACTCTGCATACCTATGTGCAAACCGTATCTTTTTTCACCTGTTTTCCGCCTGTCTCTATCCAAAAACCGGCACTGTTTCCGCCGCCCGCGCCTTGCATTCACCGCTTGAATCGATTATGATTTTCACGAAGTCTTTGGTATCATGTATGCGCACTTTGAAAGGAAGGTCCTATGGGCGGTATCTTTGCATCGGCACTCAAGGAAGATTGTGTCTTTGATCTCTTCTTCGGCACGGATTATCACTCCCACCTCGGCACCCGCCGCGGCGGCATGGCTGTTTACGGAAAGGACGGCTTCGACCGTTCCATCCACAACATTGAGAACAGCCCGTTCCGCACCAAGTTTGCGGATGATGTCAAGCAAATGCACGGCAATCTCGGCATCGGATGTATTTCGGACTATGAGGCGCAGCCCCTCATTGTGCGCTCCCACCACGGCACCTACGCGATTACGACCGTGGGTCGCATCAACAACCTGAATGTGCTCTCGGATGAGCTCTTTAAAGAACAACGGCTCTTCCTTCCTCGAGATGAGCGGCGGTATCATCAACCCGACGGAGCTCGTCGCCTCTCTGATTAACCGGAAAGACAACCTGATTGACGGCCTCCGCTATGCGCAGGATATAATCGATGGCTCCATGAGCATTATGCTCCTGACCCCGCAGGGCATTTACCTGTCCCGCGACAAACTCGGCAGAACACCGATCGTCATCGGCAGAAAGGACGAGGGCTTCTGCGCTTCGTTCGAGAGCTTCGCCTATCTGAACCTCGGCTACGAGGATTTCCGCGAGCTCGGCCCCGGCGAAATCGCCGTGATGACGCCGGAGGGTGTCACGACGCTCTCCGCCCCCGGCAAAAAGATGCGCATCTGCACCTTCCTCTGGGTCTACTACGGCTATCCGTCTTCCGCCTACGAGGGCGTGTCCGTCGAGGCCATGCGCGTGCGCTGCGGCCAGGAGCTCGCAAAGCGTGACCATATGACCCACGACCAGATTGACTCGGTCGCCGGTGTCCCGGATTCCGGCACCGCCCACGCCATCGGCTATGCGAACGAGTCCGGCGTCCCGTTTGCACGTCCCTTCATCAAGTACACGCCGACCTGGCCGCGCTCCTTCATGCCGACCATCCAGGACAAGCGCGACCTCATCGCAAAGATGAAGCTGATCCCGGTGCATGAGCTCATTGAGGGACAGCGCCTCCTCTTAATCGACGATTCGATTGTCCGCGGCACGCAGCTCCGCGAGACCACGGAGTTTCTGTACCGGAGCGGCGCAAAGGAAGTTCATGTGCGCCCCGCCTGCCCGCCGTTGCTCTTCGGATGTAAGTATCTGAACTTCTCCCGCTCGACCGGCGAGATGGAGCTCATCACGCGGCGCATGATTCGCGACGCCGAGGGCGAGAACGTGAGCCGCGAAGTCCTGAGCGACTACGCAAATCCGGACTCCGGGCGCTATCAGGCGATGCTCGATGTGATCTGCAAGCAGCTGAACTTCACAACCCTCCGCTATAACCGCCTCGACGACCTGATTAAGGCTGTCGGCATCGACCGCGACAAGCTCTGCACCTATTGCTGGGACGGCCGGGAATAAGCAAACGATAACGCACGAAAAAGCACTGTTCTCAAAGAGAACAGTGCTTTTTTATGTCGGGATGCCACCGGTTTCGCCGCTTACATGCAGGCGAAATGCCGCGCCAAACAAGTCGGAACCGACAACGAGTCGGTGCCGGCTCCGTACGCTTGCATCCCCCTGTCGGGATTGCAGTTTCTACCTTTTTCCGCAGCGAGAGCCTTTTGTATATCTCCGCAATTCTTCCGTCCGTTGGCATTCCCTTTCACAGTTCTTTTGCGGAAAGCGGCTCCGTTGCCTGCATGCAGCACTGCCGGAAAGCCGCTTTTATTCGTCTCTCTATGCCGAAACCTCTATGATTTCTCGGCATGGCTCTGCGTCTTGCATTCCCCCGCCTTCGATCCGATTGTTCGTCTGTTCGTGCCTTGACAAGGCGTTCATGCGTCGCTACGATGACCGTTTCTGTCTACTGTCATCCGGTTCAAAGCAGGCTTGGCAGCCTAAAAAGCGGGGCACTTCCCTGTGCTTGCCTCCTCTCATGTCGGAATTGAACTTTCCTCATCTGTTTTTCAGCAAACACAAACTCGGGTGTAATCCTCACTGAGCAGGTATTGCAGTGCCACCGCTAAGTTCCGGCCTTATTTCGCCCGCATTTCATACGAGCCCTGCCACCGCCCCTTCATCTTATTTCAAAGAAGATAAAAGCCCCACAGCGCTTCATTCTGCCGGCGTTGCAGAGCTTTCTGCCAACTCTTTTTGTCCTATCACGCTATAAAAACGGCTCCCGTCGCCTGTGCGAAGAGAGCCGTAAAAAGGGAGGAGGCCGGGTGCTTTCGCCCCCGGCCAGTATATGAAAAAAAGATGTTCGCGGTTTCCCGCTTGCTATGTCTATATGATAGCGAAGAGTCGTGATGAATTCATGTGCGACTTGTAACTCTTTTTCAAAGAAATCATGAACAAACTATGAATGCTCAGTCCTCCCGAATGCCGATTAACAGGCGCAGTTTCCGCAGGCAGTGGTGAAAAGCCGGGATCAGGAAGCAGTCCGCCGAGAGCCAGGCGAGCGGCGAGGCAAAGAATACCGCGTAGATACCAAAGAAGCGAACACCGATAAAACCGACCAGGGTGCGCGCAATCATCTCCGATACACCCGAAAGAATCGCAAAGCCGGAGTATCCCATGCCCTGAATCGTAAAGCGCCATATATTGACAATGGCGAGCGCAGCATAGAACGCGGAATTTGCGAGCAGGAAGAGCCGCGCCTGCCGCACAATCTCCGTCTGATCCGGCGAGAGAAAGAGCAACGGCAACTGATTGCCGAACAGAAAGCAAATCAGGAAAGCGAGCAGGCCGTAGGCAATGCCGATTCTGGTCGCGACATAGACGCCGTCCTGCACGCGCTGTAACTTGCCCGCGCCGACATTCTGTCCCGCATAGGTTGCCATTGTCGCACCGAGCGCATCGTAAACGCAGCAGAAGAACATACTGATTTTCTGACCCGCCGTCACCGAGGCGACCGTCACCGTGCCAAGCATATTGACGGCGCTCTGTAAAATGACGGAGCCGATTGCCGTGATGGAATACTGCAACCCCATCGGCAGTGCCATCGAGAGCAGAATGCCGCATTTCCGCGTGTCAAACTGCATCTCCCGCGGCGCAAAGCGGAGCAGCGGAAACTTTTTCCGCATGTAGAAAATGCAGCAGATTCCGGATACCGCCTGCGAGAAGACTGTCGCGAGCGCCGGGCCGTTCACACTGAAGCCGAAGCCGACAATCGACACAAATCGAGGACGATGTTCACGACCGAGGCGAGAATCAGAAAATAGACCGGCGTCTTGGAATCACCCAGCGCGCGAATCAGACTCGCCGTCACGTTGTAGAGATAGGTGGTTGGTATCCCGAGGAAGATGATGAAGATATACTGATACGCATAGGGCAGAATGTCCTCCGGCGTCTGCGTCAGAATGAGCAGCTGCTTTGTGAAGAGCGCCACAAGCCCTGTCACCACTACGGAGAAGATCAGCGAGAGCCAAATCGTATTCGCGATGAATTTCCGCATATCCACATAGTCCCGCGCGCCGAAGCGCTGTGCGACCGGAATCGCAAATCCCGAGGACATGCCAATCACAAAGCCGTTGATCAGAAAGTTAATGGCTGCTGTCGAGCCGACGCCCGCAAGCGCCTGAACACTCAGAAAGCGTCCCACAATGACGGTATCCGCCATGCTGTAAAATTGCTGAAACAAGGTGCCGAGCAACATCGGAATCGCAAATCCCAGAATCAATGCGGTCGGGCTTCCGACCGTCATATCAACAATTGCACTTCCTTTCTTTTTCGTTGTCATACTGTGTCCCCCAAAAGAACGATAAAAAAACAGGACTGACCGAAAACGCGTCAATCCAACTGCATGTTGTTCCGTTATACACGCTCTCGCAGTAGATTGCAAGCGGCGGAAACGCTTCTTTTTTTACCATTCCCTTATATTGCATACAAAACCACCTCAAAACCCGGTTGCGACACGGGTTGTCCCGCGACATCCCGTGTGACTTTTTTCAATGCCGTTCTACTGCGCCACCGGGTTTTCCGACGCTCTTCCTGCCCCGCCTCTTGATAGGATGCTCCGGCTTATGAGCTTCCCTTCTGTAAAACAAGGCCTGCCGCCTGCGCTTTTCCAAAATAAAAACCGCAGAGAAACAATGACTCTGCCTCTCTGCGGTCGTTCTCAACGATATAACGGATACTTAGGACGCGCTCTTTTGCGGCAACAGCGCGGAATCGCTCGCGATTCGCTTGACAAGTTTCAGAACCGCATAGAGCAGGATGCACTCCGGCACGAAGAGAATCGCTGCCTTGATGAGTCTCGTCATCACCAGGAGATGCAGCGCCTTGCCGTACATCATGGACAGCCAGATCGGATTCAACAGGAAACTGATCAATACGGTATTAATCAGGCGGGCAATGACGACACGCTGCATCGACACCGGCTTCCGATAGAGAACCAGGCCGTAGACCACGCCGTTGATGATCGCGTTCAGTGTAAGCCGGGGAAGAAGGGCCCCGTGGGACGCACCACATAGCCGAGCAGATCCGAGAGTGCGCCGACCGTTCCGGCCACAAAGGGTCCGAACAGAAAACCTGCGCTCGCGTTGGCGAGAAAGGCGAAGCTGAACTCCAATGTCGGCGTAATCGCAATTTTCAAAAACTTGAGCGTCACCGCGAGCGCCACGAGTAAGGCTGCCACTGTCACCGACTTTACATTCTTCATGTGTTCCATGCTTTTTTCCTCCTGAGAAAAGTGCACTACGTTTCTTTATTTTATTGTACGCCTGTTTCTTTCGAATCTGTCTGCCGCACGAGGACTTTTACAAACGCTTCTCTACCCAGTCCTTTAAGATCAGCACATGGTTGCAGGTCGGGCTTTTTGCGCCGTAAACCAAGGTCACATTTTCGGTCTTCAGCGTATCCCGGATGTAATCCACAAACGCCTCGCCCTGCGGATTGGCATCCAGTTCCTTCCGGTAGAGTTCCGAGAAGGTAGCGAAGCGCTCCTCCTCATGCCCGAACCACTTTCTGAGATCCGACGACGGCGTAATCTCCTTGTCCCAGCGCGTCAGTGCCGCCCGTTCCTTGGAGATACCTCTCGGCCACAAGCGGTCCACCAGAATCCGGCAGCCGTCCGTCGGCGCTGCGGGTTCGTAGACGCGCTTCATTTCCAGCACTCCCGCCATTTTCATACCCTCTTTTCTTGGTTTGGATCTTGTCCACCCAAGATTTATTATAGATTCTTCCGGTTTTTTTGCAACAAAAAAACCGGCCCTTCGGACCGGTTTCGCGAGAGGCGACAACCGGATTCGGACCGGTGATCAGGGTTTTGCAGACCCACGCCTTACCACTTGGCTATGTCGCCATATTAAGCTCCTCGTGTTGGACTCGAACCAACGACACCGCGGTTAACAGCCGCGTGCTCTACCGACTGAGCTAACAAGGAATATTTACACCCTGAAAATCGCACACAGAACTTTTCTATCTATTCATCTCTTTTCCCAAACCCTTTGGTTAAACCCTCGACCGATTAGTAAGAGTCAGCTGAACGTGTCGCCACGCTTACACCTCTCTCCTATCTACCTTGTCGTCTTCAAGGGGTCTTACCGCTTTCGCATGAGATATCCCATCTTGAGGGGGGCTTCACGCTTAGATGCCTTCAGCGTTTATCCCGTCCCGACTTGGCTACCCGGCCATGGGGTTGCTCCCCAACCGGTGCACCAGTGGTCAGTCCATCCCGGTCCTCTCGTACTAAGGACAGCTCCTCTCAGATATCTTACGCCCGCGCCGGATAGGGACCGAACTGTCTCACGACGTTCTGAACCCAGCTCGCGTACCGCTTTAATGGGCGAACAGCCCAACCCTTGGGACCGACTTCAGCCCCAGGATGCGATGAGCCGACATCGAGGTGCCAAACCACTCCGTCGATGTGAACTCTTGGGAGTGATAAGCCTGTTATCCCCAGGGTAGCTTTTATCCGTTGAGCGATGGCAATCCCACTTTATACCACCGGATCACTAAGTCCCTACTTTTCGTACCTGCTCCACCCGTCGGTGTCGCAGTCAAGCTCCCTTCTGCCTTTGCGCTCTTCGAATGGTTTCCAACCATTCTGAGGGAACCTTTGAGCGCCTCCGATACACTTTCGGAGGCGACCGCCCCAGTCAAACTCCCCACCTGACATTGTCCCCCATCCGGATCACGGATGTAGGTTAGAAATCCAGTGCCACAGGGGTGGTATCCCAACAGCGGCTCCGGAAAGACTGGCGTCCTTCCTTCTTAGCCTCCCACCTATCCTGTACGAGTAACACCGAATCCCGGTATCAAGCTGGAGTAAAGCTCCATGGGGTCTTTCCGTCCTGGCGCAGGTCACCAGCATCTTCACTGGTACTTCAATTTCACCGGGTGCATTGTTGAGACAGCGCTCAAATCATTACGCCTTTTCGTGCGGGTCGGAACTTACCCGACAAGGAATTTCGCTACCTTAGGACCGTTATAGTTACGGCCGCCGTTTACTGGGGCTTAAATTCAAAAGCTTTCGCTTGCGCTAACCTCTCCTCTTAACCTTCCAGCACCGGGCAGGCGTCAGCCCATATACCTCACCTTACGGTTTCGCATAGACCTGTGTTTTTTTGCTAAACAGTTGCTTGAGCCTTTTCTCTGCGGCTGCATCTCTGCAGCACCCCTTCTCCCGAAGTTACGGGGTCATTTTGCCGAGTTCCTTAACAATGCTTCTCCCGCCGGCCTTAGGATTCTCTCCTCATCCACCTGTGTCGGTTTGCGGTACGGGCTGACATGATACAATAGCGGCTTTTCTCGACAGTCCCTCCACCGGCTTCGCTACTTATATTTCGCTCCCTATCACGCTTTCGGATTGTGCGGCGGATTTGCCTACCGCACTCCTAACTTCGCTTCGCCCGGTCTTTGCTCTCCCGGGTCCGGTTTTGTTCCTGTGTCCCCACAGTTCTGATCATGTCAGGTGCAGGAATATGAACCTGCTGTCCATCGACTACGGATCTCTCCCTCGCCTTAGGTCCCGACTTACCCAGGGCAGATCAGCTTTACCCTGGAATCCTTGGATATTCGGCCATGATGATTCTCACATCATTCTCGCTACTCATTCCGGCATTCTCTCTTCTCAGAACTCCACGCTTCCTTGCGGTAGCGCTTCGGCACTCTGAGATTGCTCCTCTACCAATGTATTGCTACATTCCTAAGCTTCGGTATCGTGTTTTAGCCCCGGAAATTTTCGGCGCAGGACCTCTCGACTAGTGAGCTATTACGCACTCTTTGAATGTGTGGCTGCTTCTAAGCCAACATCCTAGCTGTCTTCGAAATCCCACATCCTTTTCCACTTAACACGTATTTTGGGACCTTAGCTGTAGGTCTGGGCTCTTTCCCTTTTGACTGCCCAACTTATCTCGTGCAGTCTGACTCCCGACCATCATCAGGACGGCATTCGCAGTTTGATATCCCTTGGCAGGCTTTGACGCCCCCTCAGGAATTCAGTGCTCTACCTCCGTCTGACTAAGTCGAGGCTAGCCCTAAAGCTATTTCGAGGAGAACCAGCTATCTCCGGGTTCGATTGGAATTTCTCCCCTATCCACACCTCATCACCACCCTTTTCAACGGATGTGTGTTCGGTCCTCCATCCCCTTTTACGGGGACTTCAACCTGGACATGGATAGATCACCCGGTTTCGGGTCTGCCGATGCTGACTGTAAGCCCTATTAAGACTCGGTTTCCCTTCGGCTCCGGACCTGTAGTCCTTAACCTTGCCAGCACCGGCAACTCGCCGGACCGTTCTACAAAAAGTACGCGGTTGTGCGTTCATGTATCGCACTTCCACTGCATGTAAACATAGGGTTTCAGGTTCTTTTTCACTCCTCCCGGGGTCCTTTTTCACCTTTCCTTCACAGTACTATGCACTATCGGTCACTAAGTAGTATTTAGCCTTAGGGGGTGGTCCCCCCGCATTCCCACAAGGTTTCACGTGTCTCGTGGTACTCTGGATCCTGCTGAGTCATGACTCGTTTTCCCGTACGGGGCTTTCACCCTCTCTGGCAGACTGTTCCAAAGTCTTTCCGGTAACGATTCAATTCCCGTGTGCAGTCCGAACCCCGCAGTGCACGCACTGCGGTTTGGGCTCTTCCGCGTTCGCTCGCCGCTACTTACGGAATCACTGTTGTTTTCTCTTCCTCCGCCTACTTAGATGTTTCAGTTCAGCGGGTTCCCGGCCGTACGCTATGGATTCACGCACGGTCACTGCAGCTCTTCTGCAGTAGGTTTCCCCATTCGGAAATCTGCGGATCAATAGATATTTGCTCTTCCCCGCAGCTTATCGCAGCTTATCACGTCCTTCATCGGCTCTTAGTGCCAAGGCATCCGCCCTACGCTCTTTTTGTTTAACCTCTTACATGTTCTCTAGCGTAAGAACATGCGGGTTGGTCGCTCTGCTTTCACAGAGCATACGTTTATATCTTGGATACGACTTTCGTCGTATCACCTCGGATGTCTAGATATTCTAAAATTGAATATTCATTCTGTATGCGATTTTCAAGGTGCAAAGTGGAGATGGAGAGATTCGAACTCTTGACCCCCTGCTTGCAAGGCAGGTGCTCTCCCAACTGAGCTACACCCCCATAATAATCCGGCGCCCGCCTATTCTCCCATACCGTTACCAGCATAGTACCTTCGGCCGTCTTCCTCTTAACCGTCGTGTTCGGGATGGGAACGGGTGTTTCAAGAAGACGCATCGACACCGGAAATCCGGTGAACCTTTGATCAAAAACCAGACAGCACAAGCAACCCTTACTTTTTCCTTAGAAAGGAGGTGATCCAGCCGCACCTTCCGATACGGCTACCTTGTTACGACTTCACCCCAGTTATCCGCCCCGCCTTCGGCAGCTCCCTCCTTACGGTTGGGTCACTGACTTCGGGCGTTGCTGACTCCCATGGTGTGACGGGCGGTGTGTACAAGACCCGGGAACGTATTCACCGCGACATGCTGATTCGCGATTACTAGCAATTCCAGCTTCGTGCAGTCGAGTTGCAGACTGCAGTCCGAACTGAGACGTTATTTTTTTGAGCTTTGCTTAAACTCGCGTTCTCGCTTCTCTTTGTTAACGCCATTGTAGCACGTGTGTTGCCCAAATCATAAGGGGCATGATGATTTGACGTCATCCCCGCCTTCCTCCCGGTTATCCTGGCAGTCTCGCCGGAGTGCCCAGCTTTACCTGCTGGCTACCGGCAATAGGGGTTGCGCTCGTTGCGGGACTTAACCCAACATCTCACGACACGAGCTGACGACAACCATGCACCACCTGTCACTCCTGTCCCGAAGGAAAGCACCCATTACGGTGCGGTCAGAAGGATGTCAAGATTTGGTAAGGTTCTTCGCGTTGCTTCGAATTAAACCACATGCTCCACTGCTTGTGCGGGTCCCCGTCAATTCCTTTGAGTTTCATTCTTGCGAACGTACTCCCCAGGTGGAATACTTATTGCGTTTGCGACGGCACCGATGCCCTTCGGGCACCAACACCTAGTATTCATCGTTTACCGCGTGGACTACCAGGGTATCTAATCCTGTTTGCTCCCCACGCCTTCGAGCCTCAACGTCAGTTTTCGTCCAGCAGGCCGCCTTCGCCACCGGTGTTCTTCCTAATATCTACGCATTTCACCGCTACACTAGGAATTCCGCCTGCCCCTCCGATACTCAAGCCTTGCAGTTTCCAAAGCAGTCCCGCGGTTAAGCCGCGGGCTTTCACTTCAGACTTGCAGAGCCGTCTGCGCTCCCTTTACACCCAGTAAATCCGGATAACGCTTGCCCCCTACGTATTACCGCGGCTGCTGGCACGTAGTTAGCCGGGGCTTCTTACTCAGGTACCGTCATTTTCTTCCCTGCTGATAGAGCTTTACATACCGAAATACTTCTTCACTCACGCGGCGTCGCTGCATCAGGGTTTCCCCCATTGTGCAATATTCCCCACTGCTGCCTCCCGTAGGAGTTTGGGCCGTGTCTCAGTCCCAATGTGGCCGGTCATCCTCTCAGATCGGCTATCGATCGTCGCTTTGGTGGGCCGTTACCCCGCCAACTGGCTAATCGAACGCGGGTCCATCTCATACCACCGGAGTTTTTACCCCCGCACCATGCGGTGCTGTGGTCTTATGCGGTATTAACAGTCGTTTCCAACTGTTATCCCCCTGTATGAGGCAGGTTACCCACGCGTTACTCACCCGTCCGCCACTCGAAATAAAGTCTTCCGCCCGAAGGTTTCCGTCTTCACTTCTCGTTCGACTTGCATGTGTTAAGCACGCCGCCAGCGTTCATCCTGAGCCAGGATCGAACTCTCAAATTTAAGTTTGTTCGTTCCGGTCAAAATAACGTTGGTCTTTCTCAGTTATTTTACCCGTTATTACTTGGTTTGGTTCTTTTTTTGAAATTCTTTTGGAAGTCTACGAACACATTCGAAAAATGTCCGCAAACCCTCTGTTTTCACAGAGATTTCAGGGTTGTTTGTACTGTCTGATCTTTGATTTTCAAGGTTCTTGCTCCGCTCACTCGCGGGACTTTCATAATATAGCAGACCTGTTCCGAACTGTCAACAAGAACTTTTCGTTTTTTTATTTTTTCGTTCTCGCTAGATTGCAAGATCAAGTAGGACCGTCTGAAATAATTCCTCCGGCGAACTGTAATGAAAAGATTTTCGGGGGCATTGATTGATCCGGTCCTGGGGCTCTCGTATGTGCTCATCTGTGACTCCATCAAAAGAGCGCCCCTTCGACAAAAACCGAGACAGTCAAAAAGAGCCGCTTTGTCAGAGTCTCTCTGCTTCTCCCTTTTGCTTCCTTTCCGCCTGCGTCGCCTTGCACCGCTTAGAGCCGCATGCTAGAATGTTTTTCTGTACTCTTTTGGGAGGTTTTTATGATTTATCTCGATTACAGCGCAAATACTCCGGCAGACCCCCGCGTCGCCGAAGCCTTTCTCCGCGCAAGTCTCGATTACCCCGGCAATCCGAATTCCAGACACCCCGCCGGGCAGGCCGCCGCAAAAGCGCTTGCCGACGCGCGGGCACATATTGCGGCGTTGCTTGGCGTATTGCCGGAAGAATTGATTTTTACCTCCGGTGCCACCGAAGCCAACAATCTCGCTCTGCTCGGCAGCACGGCGGCCCGCCGCCATGTCGGCCGCCACATCATCAGCACCGCGCTCGAGCATCCCTCCGTCAGCGCAACCCTCAGCTATCTGCAGGAAGTCGGCTATGAGATTGATTTGCTTCCCATTCTGCCGAGCGGTTGCATCGATCTGAACGCACTCTCTTCTCTCCTCAGGAAGGATACCTGCCTCGTGTCGCTCTCCGCAGTCGACAGCGAACTCGGCACCTTGCAGCCGCTCACCGAGGCCGCCGCACTGATCCGGCGTTTCCCGGACTGTCACTTTCATGTGGATGCAACCCAGGCCATCGGCAAAGTCCCGGTCGATTTTTCCGTCGCCGACAGTGTGAGCTTTGCCCCGCACAAGTTTTTACGGTCTGGTCGGCAGCGGCGTTCTATATAAGAAGAAAGGCGTTCCGCTCTACCCCCAGCTGCACGGCGGCGAGAGCGATTCGCCTTACCGGAGCGGCACACCGGCACTCGCCGAAATTTGCGCGCTGGAGACCGCGTTAGAACTTGCACTCGCCGAAGAAGCCGCCCGCTACGACCTTGTCGCCGCACACAACGCGTATCTCCGCGCAGCGTCAAGGGAGAGGCGAAAGTAACCGTCAACAGCCCGGCGACCGCCGTTCCGCACATTCTGAATCTCAGCATCGCAGGTCTTAAGGGCGCAGCCGTTCAGGCAGCTCTCGCCCGCTCCGGCATCTGCATCTCCGTGAAATCCGCCTGTTCCACGGATGCTCTGCCGAGCCGCGCCGTCTTTGCCGTGAGCCGCTCCCGGAAGAACGCACTCGCCTCCTTCCGCCTGAGTCTAAGCCACCTGACCACCCGCGAGGAACTCGATGCCCTGCTCGGGGCACTCGCTCCTCTCCTGCATTGACCGCTTACCAGAAAGGACTACCATGGCACGAGAACTACTGCCCTATCAGATTGCCGAGCGCAGCATCATCAAAAAATACAGAAAGCAGCTCTGGAACCCCTTTATTGCCGCCGTAAAGCGCTATGCCCTTGTGGAACCCGGCGATAAAATCGCGGTCTGCATCTCGGGCGGCAAGGATTCCATGCTGATGGCCAAGCTCTTCCAGGAACTGCACCGTCACAGCGATGTTCCCTTCGAGGTCATCTACCTCGTGATGGATCCGGGCTACAACGAGATGAACCGCGCGAAGATCGAGAGCAACGCAAAACTCTTGCATATCCCGATTACGATTTTCGAGACCGACATCTTTGATGTCGCGAACAATGCCGACGAGCACCCCTGTTACCTCTGCGCCCGCATGCGCCGCGGCCACCTCTACCGGAAAGCCAAGGACCTCGGCTGCAACAAAATCGCGCTCGGCCACCACTTAAACGATGTGATCGAGACCACCGTGATGGCGATGTTTTACAGCTCCCAGCTGCAGGGCATGATGCCGAAGCTGCACTCGCAAAACTTCGAGGGCATGGAGCTGATACGCCCGATGTACTGCATCCGCGAGGACGATATCATCGCCTGGCGGCGCTATAACGAGCTCTCCTTTATCCAGTGCGCCTGCCGCTTCACCGAGAACTGCACCATCTGCGACAACGGCGGCGGCGGCAGCAAGCGCCAGGAAGTCAAGATTCTGCTGCGCCACTTAAAGCAGACCAATCCGGACATTGAAAAAAGCATATTTAACGCGATTCACGCAGTCTGCACCGAAACCTTTCCCGGCATCCGGAAGAGCGACGGCGACCACAGTTTCCTCGAGGACTATGAAGCGAGACGCGGAGAATAAATACCGGAATCCCCCACTGTGTGCAGTGAGGGATTCTTTTTTACGTGCTTTCCGGTGATGTGCCGTTTGATTGATAGAACAAATGATGATTCCACCCAAGGTTGCATTTGCGGAAAACAGATGAGAACAAGCGCACAAAAAAGGGAGCCCCCTCGCGGGAACTCCCTTCCGTTTTCTCGTATTGCGCCTGCGGCTTAGTCCACCTGGTACGGCAGCAGAGCGATGTGGCGTGCTCTCTTGATTGCGAGCGTGAGCGCTCTCTGGTGACGCGCGCAGTTTCCGGTGATGCGGCGCGGAAGAATCTTACCTCTCTCGGAGATGTACTTCTTCAGCGTTGCAACATCCTTATAGTCGATCGGCTTTGCGCCCTCTGCACAAAACACACAAACTTTTCTTCTTCTGCGCATGCCGCCCGGACGTCTGCTTCTCTGTCCTTCCGGTCTGTCACTTCTGTTAAAAGGCATGATCTTGTCCCCCTATCTCTTTAGTTAAACGGCAGTCCTTCGTCTTCGACGCCGTCCGGGATATTCATGAATCCCTCGGTGCTGGCGTTCTGCGGGCTCGGTCTTCTCTCCTCCGCGTAGCCTGTCTGCGGGGCGCTGTTATAATTTCCGCTTCCGCCGTTGCCAGCGCCCTTGCTGTCGGCGAATTCCTGATCTTCCAAAATTACTTCGGTTGTATAAACTTTCTGGCCCTCGCGGTTCGTGTAGCTGCCGGTCTGAATTCTGCCGGACACCAGCACACGCATTCCCTGCCGGAAATACTTCTCCGCGAACTCCGCCGCCCGGTCAAAGGCTACACAGGGTATAAAATCCGCTGTCTGCTCGCCGTTGCTGTTTCCGCGTCTGCCTCTGCGGTCCACCGCAAGGGTGTAACGCGCAATCGCCATGGACTTCTCGCCGCTCGAATAGCGAACTTCCGGATCTCTCGTCAGTCTTCCCATCAAAACGACTTTGTTCATACAATCACTCTTTCTGAATTATTCTGCTGCTTCCTGTGCGGGCTGCTCGACAGCTTCGTCTCTGACGATCAGATATCTCACGACCGGCTCGAAAATGCGAAGGCTTGCTTCCAGCTCGTTCGGCGTGGATGCATCCTCGGACTCGAACTTGATGAAGTAGTAGAAGCCTTCCTTCATCTTCTGGATGTCGTAAGCAAATCTCTTCTTACCCCAGTCGTCGACGTTCGTCACAGTGCCGTTGAAGCGGGTGATGTAGCCCTGCGCCTTCTCCAGCGCAGCTGCCTTCTCCTCTTCCTCGAGCTTTCCGTTCAGAACAAGCGTCAATTCGTATTTGTTCATTTCGCTCTTCCTCCTTTTGGTCTCCGGCCTCCGGTCACGTCCGGAAGCAAGGATATAATGTCACGGTATCTAAGTTTACCCGATTTTAAGCCGCTTTGCAAGCGCAAATGCTGTAAAAATCACGCTTCAGCGCACCTCTTCCAGAGCCTTGGAGAGCACCTCTCCGATCGGCGCCTGTATGACCAGATCCGCATCCCGGTCTGCCGGCGTCGCGCTGCGGTTGATGACGACCAAGTGACGCCCGCCGAAATAGCGCAGGAGTCCCGCCGCCGGGTAGACCGCGAGCGAGGTCCCGCCGACAATCAAAAGATCCGCTTCCGCAATGCGGTGCGCCGCTTCAGTGAGCAGGGCACTGTCCAGCGCTTCCTCATAGAGCACCACATCCGGCTTGATGATGCCGCCGCAGTCGCAGTGCGGCACTGTGCCGGGGCGCGACAGCAGCTCCGCCAGGGAATAAAACTTTCCGCAGTGCATGCAGTGGTTTTTCAGGACCGTTCCGTGGAGCGGCAATACCTGTTTGCTCCCGGCCTTCTCGTGCAGCCCGTCGATATTCTGGGTGATGACCGCGCTGAGTTTTCCCTGCCGCTCGAGCGCGGCGAGCGTCAGGTGGGCGGCGTTCGGCTCTGCGTCCGGATAGAGCATCCTTTCCTTATAGAAATCATAGAACTGCTCTGTGTGCGACAGAAAGAAGCTGTGGCTCACAATCTGCTCCGGCGGGTAGCGCCGCTTCTCCGCATAGAGTCCGTCCGCCGAGCGAAAATCCGGAATCCCGCTCTCGGTCGAAACACCCGCGCCGCCGAAAAAGACAATGCGTCGACTCTCCGCAATCCACTGCGCGAGCTCGCGCAGCTGCTCCTCATACTCTTTCTGTCCCATAGGCCTCTCCTCTCTGCCGCTCCGGCAATCGTTGCTCACATCTCTTCGTCAAAATAGGCTCTGTATGACGTCAGTTCCTCTGCCCAGGGCGCGCGCTGCATGCCGAAAAATACGGTGACCAGTTCTTCCGGCGTGAGCGCCGTGACATGCTGCCGCCGCTCTGTCTCTGCCGAAAGCCGTTCCACAGAACTTCCCCGCTTGGTTGCGCGCAGCAAAAAGACGCCGTTGTTCTCCGCAATCAGCGGATCTTTCAGCAAAAAGAAGAACTGCCGCTCCTCTGTATCCGCTTCCTCCCGGAGCGAAATTCCCGCAAAAAAGGCAGGGAGCGAGAGAATGCGCGCCATGATAAAGGACTCGGTGCCGCAGCGTTTCAGGGTCGCTGTGTCCGGCAATACGACGCGGGCATCCTGTTCCCGTGTATCCGGATAGTCAAAGACCTCCATCCCGATCAGCTTTTCACCGCCGCTCGCCTGTCTCTCCCGGACAGACAGCACCCGTCCTTCTCCCGCGGACACTTCGCCGCACACGCGGCGCAGGTAGTCGGGGCTTCGCAGGCAGAAAATATCATACTTCTCAGCGAGTACCGCGTTACAGCAGGCGGACAGCTCATTTAACAGGCTCTCGTCTCCGACATCCACCGCGCGGCAGTGATAGCAGGCGTCGTTTTTCAGAATGCGTTTTTCCCGCCGCGAGGCATAGGCAAACTGAAACGGCGTATAGTAGGCGGGGTTCGCGGGCTCAAGAAACACAAAGGGTTTGCTGGCCGCATACTCCTCCCGGAGCGCCTCGGTGAGGATGCGCCGCATGATGCCGCGCCGCCGGTACTTCTGCCCCGTTGCCACCGCGACAATATAGGAGAGTGTCAGTTCTTCTCTCCCGAATTGCACCCGGCAGGGGTTCAGGCAGAGCATTCCTTCGACTTCCTGCTCGTTCTCTATGACATAGACCGTATTTTCCCGCATGCGCGACGCATAATAAAAAAATCCCGCATGCGCGCGCTGTCCTCCGGAAAAAGCCTCCTCATAGAGCTTCCGCGTGCGCTCCTTTTCCGTCTGTTCCAACTTCTTGACTTGCATGCACTTTTTCCCTCTCCTTGTCAAAAAAGATCTGCCCGGCGCGGACAGATCTTCTTTCTTTTTTAGTATTGCATCTCTGCCTGAATCTGCCGGTCGCTCAAATCCGCGCCCTTTCGCTCCAAGATCAGATATTTCTTTGCAAATCCACAGGGATAGTAGCTCTGCTTCGATTTCCGCAGTCCCTCCAGACCGACATCGTCCTCGCGGTTAATGATGGCCGCCTCCGGAAACGCGCGACACAAAAACTCTTTGTTGATTGCCTGATACAGCCCGTCAATCTCGGGATTTGCTTTCTCAATGTGAATCACCGCCATATTGTCGCGCCGATTCAGACTGCCCACGGAAAAGGCCTCGAGCTCACCGTCGATAAAGATGGCGCCCGTCTCGGCACTGATTTCCGAACAGTGATTCAGAAGGTCATGGATGCCATCGACCTCGCGGTCCAGATGACTCTCAACCTCCTCGCCCTTGCCGCCCCGCCACTTGTCGAGAAAGCGAATCACTGCGTCATGATCGGAACATTCGAGCGGCCGGTAGCTGAAGCGCTCCCCGTAGTTCTTCATAAAGTTGTTATAGTGATTCTTTTTCTTGTGGAGCTTTCTGCCCGACAGCGTGCGGAGCGCATTGCCGTCATAGAGATAATCGGCGGCATTTTCCTCTTCCTCGACCAGATACTGATCCTCCGGCAGCTGCAGTGCGCGCACGGCGCCCTCATCCGCGAGCTCACAATGAGCGGCTTTTTTTCAGCACCTCGCGAAAATACCGCTGCAGTGCCGCAAAACAGGCGGGAAGATCCTCCTCCCGCGCGAGCGGCATCGCCGCATAGGGCTCGTCCTCGGTGCCGTAGAGCCAGAGCAGACCGAGTTCCCGCTCGCCGTCTCTCAGAACCGCAGCCCGCGCGTCAAAATACTTTCTCCAGAGGAAACTCTCGAGCGGCGTGCTGTCCGAGGTGAGATTGGAGCGCAACTCGTAGAACTTTGCATAGCGCGCCACATCGCCCGCGTGAAAATGGTGAAACTCCGGCTGACTTTCCTTCTTACAATCCATAACGCCCGAAGCAGTGCTTCAGTCTAACTCCTTTCCCGTGAGCATCGCATACGCTTCCTTGTACTTTGCGATGGTCTTGTCAATGACATCCTGCGGGAGCTTGTAGTCGCTGTCCGGATTCGCCTTCAGCCAGTCGCGCACAAACTGCTTGTCAAACGACGGCTGGGACTTGCCCGGCGCATAGCCCTCGAGCGGCCAGAAGCGCGAGGAATCCGGGGTCAGCATCTCGTCCGCAAGGACAACCTCACCCGCCTCGTTGAGACCGAACTCGAACTTCGTGTCCGCAATAATGATACCCTTGGTCTTTGCATAGTCCGCGCAGAGGCGATAGAGTGCCAGGGTCTTATCGCGGATAATCTCCGCATACTCTCTGCCCTTGCCAGGAAACGCCTTCTCGAGCACCTCGACGCAACGCGCAAAGTCGATGTTCTCGTCGTGATCACCGATCTCCGCCTTGGTGCTCGGGGTGAAAATCGGCTCCGGCAACTGCTCGGACTCCTGTAAACCGGCCGGAAGCTGAATGCCGCAGACCGTTCCGTTCTTCTTGTAGCTCTCCCAGCCGCTGCCCGTGATATAGCCGCGGACAATGCACTCAATCGGCAGCATTGTGAGCTTCTTGCAGAGCATGCTGCGGCGCTCGAATTCCGGCGTCCGGAAGAACTCCGGCATATCCGCCGTGTCCGTGCTGATCATGTGGTTCGGCATGACATCCTTGGTATATTCAAACCAGAAACGGGACAGCTGCGTGAGCACTGCGCCCTTGTCGGTGATGCGATTCTTCAAAATTACATCAAAAGCGGAAATGCGATCGGTCGCGACCATCACAAGGCCCTCGCCGACATCGTAAATCTCGCGCACTTTTCCCTCTTTTACCGGTCTGTACTCCTGCATATTGATTCCTCCTCTGTCAATCGAAGACTTCTATACGTTATCGTATCACAAACCGCACAGCTTGTACATGCCGCCTAAGTCTTGTGATTTCCGGAAAGTTCAGCTTACAAACTACCGTTTTGCCGCAATACCGCGCCTTCCGGTAACAAATCAGTAACACCGTTTATTCAAAACAAAGGGCTTAGCCGCGCCCTCTGTTTGCCATATCAAATATGCTCTTTCGGCAGATAAATGCCGCGGCGGATTGTCTTCCGCCAAAAAAACAGGACAGAGAGTATTTCTCCCTGTCCTGCTTCTATTCCTTTTATTTCATCGCGTGCCGGGAATCCAGGCACCCGTGGCATCGACCCGGTAGCCGTCCGGTGTCACTTCATTCCGGTACATGGAGCCGTAGGGGCGCACCGTCGCATTGTCCTTATAGTACCAGCGCTCACTGACCGCATCGTACTCATAGGTCTCCGCGCTCGCAGTCGGCGCGAAGTAATACCACTTGCCGCCGAGCTCCTGCCAGCCGGTCTGCATGACACCGCTGCTCTCGTCGAAATAGTACCAGCGCTGATCAAAGTCGTCGAGGTGCCAGCCGGTCTTCATTCTGCCGAAGAAGCCGTCGTGATTCCGGTCGAGATAGTACCAGTTCATCGCCCTCGTCGCGATACCAGCCGAAGTCCATGATGCCGTGCTGTCCGAAGTGATACCAGTGCGTCTCGGTGTGATCGCCGTAGTGATAGACCAGTTTTCCCCAGCGATTTGCGAGGCGCATGCCGCCGTTTAAGGTGAAAATCCACTCGTGCTGCGTTGGATTCACAAGCTCCCACTTGCCGTTCGTGCCGACCGCATAGCTCTTCTCATAGTCCGCGACAAAGGGCTCGCTGCCGAGGAGCTTCGGACTGCCGGCCGTATTGAAGCGCGCTTCGTTGCGCTGCCGCTGCCACCGCTGCGACCGCCGTTGCCCCCGGCCGCCGCCACCGCTGCTGCTGCCGCCCGACAGGTTGTTATTCTGCTGCACGTCGTAGTGCCGGTAGCGCGGATTCAGAATATCGTCGTACTGCGCGAGCGTCTGCAGAATGGAGTCAAGCGCTGCCTGCAGCTCCGCGAGACTTGCGCGCGGCGCTGTCCGCTCGAGCACCGAAAGCGCATCGCGGATGCCGTAGAGCTCCGGTCTGCCCGCGACACCCGTGCACGCCGTTCACAAGATCCGCGGTCTCCCGCCGCTTTAAGAAGAAGTCGTCCGCAATGCGGATTGCGCGGCGGGTCGCCTCGTCGAGCTGCCGTCTTGTATCATTTAACTCCGCGCGGTTGTTTTCATAATACGCGTAGAGCGTGATGTGCTTCCGCACCGGCGTGCCGAGATCAAAGCCGAGGTAGCGGTCATTCCGCCTGCTCCAGACCGGGACCGCGTGCAGGCGATATTCGACGCCGTCGGCATCGACCGCATAGGGATCCGGATCTACGAGGCCGCCAAGCGCATCGCTGCCCGCATAGTCGCTGTCCTCCGCCGCTTCTCCGCGCCGCACCTGAAAGCGATAGCGCGGCTGCACCGCATTCGGCGCCTCGTTGAGGAAGGTCAGGCGATACGCCTTCGAGTAGACGAGATAGTAGCGGACACCCGCCTTCGCGGTGAAGTGGAACAGGCCGCCGTTTTCCTCGACGCTGCCGGACAAGGTCTGCAGCGCGACGCCGACATAGCCGCCGCTCGGCTGCTCCTCAAATAGCTCGTAGTCGAGCATGTCATTGTCCTTGTTTTCGAGCTGCACATAGGTCTCAAAAGGTTGCATTCGAGGGCGTCGCGTTGACTTTTCTGCCGTCCACATAGCGCTCGATATCGGTCTTCAGCTCAAAGGCCGCCGTATAGGCATCCGGGTGCTGCGTGCCCGCAATGCTGACGGTCTTTAATGCGTTCGATGCCGTCTGCGGCACCTCTCTCTTGCTGTAGACCGTGCGATATTCGACCTTTCGCGCCGTTCACCCCCGAGAGGACGCGGTCCTCCGGCGTGGTGAGTAGCGCCGACAGTCTCGCCTTCTCATCCGGCACCAGCGAAAACTCGCCCTTTGCCGCGTTGCGGCTCTCGTCGCTGACTGTCGCATCCGTGCCCGGCCCTGCCTCATACTCTGCTTCCAGCACGAGGTTGCTCGCCGGCATTGTAAATTGCACAACCGCCTGTCCCGGTTGGAACGTCACATCCGGGATATATCCCGCGACGACGCGCCAGCCCTTGAATGCCGCTCCCGCGGCGTTGACGAGCGGCGCGTTCAGTTCCACGGTCTCGCCCGCGTGCGCGTCGCTGTCAAAGGTCCCGTTGACTGCCCGCGCCGCAATGGTCTGAATCTCGCCCTCATAGGTCTGAAGCATGAACTTCGGCACTTCGACCGCATCCGGATCCGGATTTTGATTCGGCAGCGGGATGCTGACCGGATGTCCCGGTCCCACCTTTGCGTGCGGCGACGCCGGATGTGCCGCAATGACGGTCGCAATCGCATCGCCGGGCTGCACGGTGACATCTCCCGTCGCCTCATAGACCACGAGCTGTTCGCCCGGTGTCCGGTTGTCAGCGTAACTGCGCCCCCGCAATCGAGCCCGGCACAATGTCGAGCACCGCGCCCGAAGGATCGGTCAGAATGTACTGATAGCCGGGCTTGGTGTCGAAGACGGTCACGCGCCCCGTGTTGTCGGAGAGCAGACCGCCGACCGCATCCACATCCTGCGCCGGGAGGCCGAAGACAATCGGATTCTTCACATATCTGAGCCGATAGGTCTCCCCGTTTTGCAGAACTGTCGAGGTATCCGCCTTTGCTGCCGTTGCCCGTATACCAGTCCTCGCGCACATAGTTCGCGATACCGGTAAACGCAGCGTCGGCGCTCGCCCGGATGCTGCCGAAGAGGCTGTCCTTCTTAACGTGGTACTGCAGGCGCATGCCCGGCACCGGCAGCGTGTTGCTGTCATAGGGCGCAATCGTGACATCAATCCAGTAGGCCGGATTCTCCCGGTAGTACGCCGTGAGCACCGTGTCGGCCGTAAACCCTGTCGGTATCGGCCGCAAGGGTTTCGCCTGCGTCGAGCGTTCCGTTGCCGTTGTCGTTCACAATCCAACCCGCAAAGTCATAGTAGGGGCTCTCGCTGACCGTGACGGCCGGCACCAGTCGCTTTGCCTTGATGTCCGCAAAGGTGTAGCCCTCGGTCGCCGCACTTCCGGCGCGGAGCACTTCCGCGTAGAGCTGCCCGGCCGCGTCGGTCTTTACATCCGCCGCCGCTCCGGTCGCCGTGAGGCTGCCGTGTGCCCCCGGGCAGGTAGCTTACCTTCACCCACTGACTGCTGTCGCGGTGATAGTCGAGATTCAAGTCCAGCTCGCCGCCCGGCATGGTAGCCGTATAGCTCTGCGCATTGCCGCTCACGCTGACCGTGCCGCTCCCTCGCGGGCGCATCGCGAAAGCCGGGCTCCGTCGCGCTATAGCGATAGCCGTAAATCTGCGGGAAGGTCTCGGTGAGCCCAGCGCCGATCGGCCGGTTCGAAATCTGCTGCGGTCGTAAGACCTGCAGCGCGGGATCCAGACTGTCCGCATCCCGGAAGCTCATCACAAACGGGACGCCGGTGCCGTCCGGCTCGAGATAAATCTCGATTTTTTTACATCCTGGTTCGGCATCTCGGCCGTCAAAGTCGTGCCGGTGATGTCCACATTCCGCACCGCGGAGACAAAATTGTTGGTCGCGGTCGGCAGGCTCGGCTGAGCACCCTGCACGACCCGGAAAGGCGTGCTGCCGTTGACCTGATAACCGGTCGGCAGGCTGAGGTTCCGGCTAATCTGTGTCTCCGGGAGATAGCGCACCGTAATCGGCGCTGTGCCCGGCACCAGACCGCCCTGGCGCTGCCGCCGTGCCCGTGTGATATTCAATCGTGAAGTTCGACTTGTCGCCTCCGCGTTGCCCGGGATATAGTGGAACGCAATCGCCACATCCTGGTTCGGCATGATGCCCTGATAGTCGCCGTTTGCCTGCCAGTTCGTGTCCACGCCGCCGACCAGGTTTTTCAGCGAGGTCGGCGTAATCTCGGACAGGTTCCGGTCCGGCAAGAGCCGGTAGCCCGGAATCAGCTTGTTGCCGACCGTAAACGCCGTCTGGAAGGTAATCGGCACAGCCGCTGTCTGGTGGAACAAAATCGAGCCGTCGCCGTTCATATACTGCGCGTAAAGCTGATAGTGAATGCTCGGATCCGGCTTCCACTGCACATAGTAGGTCTTGATCCCCGACACGAAGGTCAGGAGATACTGTCCCGCCGCATTGGCCGTGACAGCCGCACCCGTGCCGTCCGCGTTCTCGGTCAGTTTGTCGATCACATAGCCGTAGCGTGTCGGCAGCGGCGCTACGGTCTGTGCGCCCGCCATTCCGTTCGTCGAGTTCAGTCCCGGAAGTCCGCCGTTGCCGTTAATGACAATGCGGCCCATGTCCTCGCGGTAACGGTACTGGAGATTGACCGTGTCATTCGGCATCACAAAGTTCGAGAGCGTGCCGTCCGTCGCAGACAGCGCCGCGCCGCTGCCGAGCGGAACCGAGAGTTCCGCGTGGTCAAAGACATAGAGGGTGCTGCCCGACACGAAGCTCTGCAGGGCGACCGGAAGTCCCGCGACCGTCAGATTGCTGCCGACCAGTTCGTCGGAGCTTTGCGTCGTGAGCACCGGAGACCCGGAAATCGGCAGACCGTACAAATCCGTGATGCTCCGGTTCAGCTTTTGCGTGACCGCGTGCAGGACAATCGACGTGCCGCTCTTCTTTTTCACGATGCCGACCGCCGCACTGTCCTTTTCGAAGCGGTCCAACGCGTCAGCGGCATTGACCGCAACCGGAACATCCGTTGTCGCGGTCGGCAGCACGGCGGTCGTAAAGCCTATGGTCGAAGAGGCATCCAGAGGCTCCGAAGCGCTGACCGCAACCGTTTTTCCCGCCGCGAGATACAGATTTTTCGGCCTTGCCTGCGGCATTTTTGGTTTCCGGTCAGCTGCACCGCGCCGCCGACCGTTGTTGCCGCCCGCGCCGAGGTACACGGCGCCCTCGGAGACTGTCGGTGTGACAGCCGAGTCTGTATGCGCGCTGTTATTCCGGATGGTCAGCGGATACTGCCTGCCGGTCTCCCCGCTCGCGGCAAATTCAACATTGCCGCCGGTGATGCCGAGCGCACCGCTTCCGCCGCCCTCGAGCACGGTCTTTGCGCCGAGCGAGAGCGTTCCCGCCGTATTTTTTAACATAAAATCGCCACTGCCGTTTGCAAAGCGGAGATCCTCAATCGCGACCGGCACCGTGCTCTGGTTGTTCACGAACAGCGGTCCGCTGTAGCCTTCGCGGGCGCAATGGTCTTGGTCTCGGTTCCGAAACTCACCGAAGTCGCATTCTGCCGGATATCCGTGCTCGCAAGCGTCAGCGTGCCGCTGCTGCCGACCTTACTCGCGTCGATGGTCAGCGGCGCGGTAAGCGCCTGGTCGTCTTCAAAGTAGATGACCGCATTTTTGTCCTTTGCGAGCTCCAGCGCTTTGTCAAACTTCTTTACCGGATGATCAAAGGTGCCGCTGTTTCCGTCATTGCCACCACTCGAGACATAAATCGCGGCCTCGACATAGCTGTAGGCGACACGCTTATGGATGGTCTCCCCCGGGTGGAGGTTTAACTCCCAGGAAAAAGCCGGGGAGAGGTCCGAATCGGGGAGTGCATGTCCGGTCAAGGCGCCCGCTCCCGCCACCGGATTGAACTGATACGTCCCGTGTGTTTCTGTGTCATAGCCGCTGTGAAAAGCGTATTGCAAACGGCGATCGAACTTCCCGATCCACTTGCTGCCCGGCGCCGAGGTGCCGAGCGTCGCATCGTCGAGGATAATGTTCACCGTCGCAATGTCATCGCTCTTTCTCGCATAAAAGCCGCGGTCCGTGCTGATCATGTCTTTCACCTGACCCTCGCCCGACGGGTAAAGGCCGGGATATCCCGGAATATGCACCAGCTTCTCATTGACCGAGAGATCGTAGGCCATGCCCGCATAGAACTTCTGTCCGCCCGGCGGCAGATTCTCCCGCCCGTAGAAGTAGTAGTCGGCGTAGACATAGCGGCCCGCAACCCGGGTCTCGACCTGGGTCTCAATCGTGCGGTAGCGCCCGGAAGGACCGAAGCGCGTGGTCTCGACCGCGCCGTTCTTTGCGAGCAGTGCCGCGCCGCTCAGGTTCTGGTTTGCGCCGTTCGCTACATTGCCCCCCGCGAGTTCCGAGGCCCTCTGCCCCATCTTCGCGATGTAGTAGGTATTCCCCTGACCGTCATGTTCCGCAACGCCCGGCCAGTAACCGGTTCCGCCGGACCCCGTTGTGGTATCCACCTGCTTCGGATACGGCGCGGGTCCCTGATCCGTGTCCGGCATCACGATGTAAAGCGGAATGCCGTTGCCCTCGAGGCCGTTGTCGGAATCCAGCGTGATGCCGGGTTCCGAGCCGTCCGCATTTTTCCGCGGATGTTATAGCGGCTTGAGCGCAGCGCCGCACTCAGCTCGCGGTCGTCATTCCCCACCTTCCAGGAAAAGGTCATGCTGTGATTCGTGGTCTCGCCGCTCTGCGGGAGCGCCGGCACGGCGGGCTGCAACTCCGTGGCCGCCAGTGCTTCAAGACTCGCTGCGGGCACAAAAACAGAGAGCAGTCCGAGCGCCGCGCTGAGTCCCAGACTCAGTGCGGACCGCCCCGCTCTCCGCATCCAACTTGCTCCTGACACTCGTTTTTCCAAATGGCACCTCACAAAAAATTAAGAAATGATGAATAATTATAGCAGATATACAGCACTTGTCCAGTAAAAATGCAAAAAAGAGCTCCCCGGAGGGAGCCCTTCTTGTGAAGCGAAAAGAATGGTCTTACGGTGTCTCGCGAATCCAGGCACCGGAGGCGTCCACATGGTAGCCGTCCGGCGTCTTCTCGCCCGCAAACATGGAACCGTACGGTCTGCCGCCGCGGTTTGCATAGACCCAGCGGTTTGTCTCACTGTTCCAGTCCCAGGTCGGTGCCGGCGTCTCCGGGTTAAAGTAGTACCAGACGCCGTCAATCTGCTGCCAGCCGGTCAGCATGGCACCGGTCAGGAGATTCAGGTAATACCATCTGCCGTCCGCGCTGTCATGGTACCAGCCTTTGTCCATGGAACCGAACCAGCCGTCATGATTGGTCGAGAGATGGAACCAGGTGCCCTGATCATTCTTCCACCAGCCGCTGTCCATCACGCCGTCGGCGTCGAAGTGATAGCTGTAAATCTTCGTCTCGCCGCCATAGGTATAGGCGACATCCGCCCAGCTGCCCATGATTTTCTTTCCGGCGCCGAGATCAAAGTACCAGCCGTGCTGTGCAACATCGAAGTTGACCCAGTTGCCTTCCACGCCGTTCTGATAGACGCGATTGCCTGTGCCGGTCGGCGTTGTACCGCCGCGCAGGCCACGGCCGCCGCCGCGTCCGCCGCGACCACCGCCGCCGCCACCGCCACCGCCGCTGCCGCCGCCGCCCGGCGTCGGAACCGGGGTCGGCGTAGGAGTCGGTATTGGAGTAGGTGTGGGTGTGGGTGTCGGCGCCACACTCGCATCGTGAATTGCCTGATCCAGGGCGACCTGTGCCGCGAGCATGGCCGCAATCGAGGAGGAAGGTGCCGTCGCATTCGACACTGCCGCCGCATTGTTCAAGGCCGCCTGCAAGGCTGCCGCGAGTGTCGGGTCGGAGACATTCGGGAGTGCCGCCGTGCCCGTCGCGCGACTCGCATCGAGCGCCGCGCGCGCCGCCGTCCAGGCCGGATCCACCTCGTAGTACGCGTAGACTGTCAAATCTGTGTTGACCGCATCCGTCGCCGGATCAAAGGCCGTATAACTGCCCGCCGTCTTCGAGAGACCCACGAAGCGGTACTTGCCGTTGTCGAGGTTCTGTGTGAAGTCGAGCGGCAGCGCCGTATAGGCTGTATTCGCCGCGGGCGCCGAGCCCTTCCGGAGCAGCACGGTCGCATTGTTGCTCGCCGTTCTTCCGTCGATAATGCGGAACTTCACGGCCTTATGGTAGGTCAGCACGAGCTTATCGCCGATTTCCGCCGGGAGCTCGTAAATCGCACCCGGGTTGGTCGCGAAGTCCGCCGGAAGCTGCGAGCTCAAATCCACTGCCGTCAGGGCACCGCTCGCATTTTTCCGGACGGCATAGAGCGCGTAGTCGGTCTTGCCGATTGCCGCCGTGTTCAGGGCAGTCGTAATCGTAAAGTTCGCAATCCGCGCCGCCGCATCCTCCGGTACCGGGCGGTTTAAGACCGCGCCGTCAGCCGTTCTGGTCAGGCTGCGGAACAGTTTCACGTCGAGCATCCAGCCGAAGCGGAACGAAGCCTCGCCGCTGTTTCCGTCGGCCAGCGAAACCGCCTGTCTCACGTCCGCACTCGGCGCGCCCTTCTGGAGCTTAATGGTATAGGTCGCGTTGCTGTTGCTCGCCCAGACATCGTCCTCCTGAAGCTGCGGGCTGTTGAGCGCATCCTGCTTTGTCCGGCGGATGTTCTCGGCGATGCCGAAACTGTTGTCGCTCGACGAGACCTGCAGTTCCACCTGATTCGCGCCGGGTGTGCTCTGATAGATCGGCTCAAAGACCGCGTTGCCGCTCACCGTGACGCTCTGACTGCGCAGTGCCGGGTTAAAGCCGAGCACACTGCCGCCGAGAAGCTGCCAGCGCACAAAAGCCGCACCGGTGCTGTCGGTCGCATCGGCCGAGAGCATCACAATGTCGCCGCTCTTGGCATCGTCGATTTCTTTCTCATCCGAGACCGGGAGCGTTGCGCCAGCTCTCTCGTGTGCAGGAGCAGGCGGCCGCTGTTTACCGGGTCGTTGTAGACCTTGACCGTGAAGGTGTCGTTTGCGACCGCGGCGCTCTGCGTCGCCGCCGGAACGGTCGTGCCGTATCCCGCCGCCGCATTCGCCGCCGGGTTCTGTGCGCTGCCGTTCGGCTGTGCGACAACCGTATAACTTCTCGCCGGGTCAAGCCCCGTGAAGACCACGCCGCCGGCGCCCGGACTCACAAAACCCGGTGCGACCGCATTGCCCGCGTCGTCGACAAGCGCATATTGGCTGTTCGCATCCGCCGGGTTGACTGTAATCGAGGCCGTGTTATTCGAGGAATCCGGCACTGCCGTGAGGTTCGGCTGTGTCGCCGGAATCACCGCGAGCGCCTCCGGTCCCTTCTTATTGGCCGGGACCGCGGCAATATTGGTTCCGGCTGCCGGATTCTGATCGGATTCCAGCTCATAGATATGATAGGGCTGGCCCGGGCGGAGCCCCGTAAAGCTGCCTGTCGAGAGCGCAAGTCCTGTCATTGTCGCAACCACATTGCCGTTCAGATCTGTAACCGTATAGACGCGCGAGGTGTTCGGCGTGTTGACCCGAAGCTGTCCCGTGCCGTCCGCGCCGCTGACACTTGCGTCCACATTCGGCACCGCAAAAACCGTGTCGCTGAGCGCGGCGATCAGGACAAAGTGCGCGGTATAGCTCGCATTGCCCTGCACCGTCAGACTGCCGAAGTTCTGATCCGTCGACACGAGGTTCCCGGCGTTGTCATACCAGCCCTCGAACTGATAGCCGATGTTCGCCGTGACCGTCGGTGCCAGGCTGCTGAGCGCCGTATCCTTTAACACCGACCGCACCGCCGTGCCGCTGATGCTGCCGTTCGCCCCGCTGAAGAAGCGCACCGTGCCCCAGTCGGCCGGGTTCTTTTTGAACACATAGATGTACTTATTCGGTCCCGCAGCCGTGACCGAAAGCGAGTCCGTTCCGCTCAGCTTCGGTCCGTCCGGCGCAGTCCCGCTCGCATTTGCCTTGTACCAGCCGTCGCCGAGATAACCGGTGTCCGGTGTCGCCGAGATCCCGTGCAGCGTGAGCAGCTCGTCGAGCGTGTAGGTCTTCGGCATCGTCATCTGCTGTACGAGTACGCCGCTGAGCGAGCCGCCGGTGCCGCCGCCCTCCGTCTTCGCGGTGTAATAGACATTCGCAAAGGCGCTCGGATTCGGCTGATAGCGCACCACAATGGTCGCCGGGTCGGTCGTCGACTCATACTGGATACTTCCGTTCGCCGTTGCGGTCGGCTGCTGGAGGATCTGCGGCTGCCGGGTCAGTGCCGCGGAATCCAGCGCGATTGCGCTGACCACCTTGTAGTTCGGCACATAGGGGAGGCTGACGGTCGTCAGACTGCCCGGTGCCGTCGGCTCCTCGATAATCGGCCGCGGCACATTGTTGTCCACAAAACCGCTTGTGTCGTCGTCACGCGAACTCTTCAGGACAATGCTGACCATGTTCGAGTAGTCCGGATTCAGTTTATAGATATACTTGACCTTGACATCCTGGTTCGGCATCCACTTGAAGCTGACCGGCGTCGGCGACACCGCATTAACCGCCGGCATCTGCAGATCGAAAAGGCTCTCCTCGAGACCCCGCTGTCTCACAAAGGTCTCTGCCGTGCCGCCGGCCACAACGGTCTTCGAGAGGGTCTTCTTTTCCTTGCCGCTCACGATTTCCGCCTTGTGGAACACATACTTCGGATGATGCGCCGCCGTATTGTCTTTCGGATTGTTTGCATCCGGAAGCAGTGCCGCCGTAAAGCGCGTCGTGCCGTTTTGCACGCCCGCGCCGTCGCTCTCCGCGGCAAAGAGTTGTGCCGAGCCGACCGGCACTGTCATGCTGTTCTCAATATTCGAGGAATCCAGATAGACATAGCTCGTCGAGAACTTGAACTTCTGATTCGTGTCCGGCTCGTAGTCAAACTGCATCGAGACGTTCTGGTTCGGCATATTGCTGTTCAGAAGCAGCGGACTCGTAATCGGCGACGGCACCGGGAAGCGCTCATCTCCGGGAATCGCTGTGCCGTCCGGCCCGAGGCCGGAGGCACCGTTGACCGTGAAGTCCGCGGCTGCGGTCCTCGTTGCATCCGTGGAGCCCGTGCTCTTCACCGTGACCCCGGTGATTTTATAGCCCGGCAGGTCCACACTGCCCTTGCTCACAGCGCTCTCAACCACGATATCATCGTCACTCCGGTCAAAAGTCCAGGGCGCAAATTCGCTTGCCGCGTCCGCTTTTCTGCCGTGTGTCGTGAAGAGCTTGTAGTTCGCGCTGCCCATCCACTTCGCCCGGTAGACTGTCGTCGTGTTGTAGGGAAACACCGGATCCATACCGACTTCCGGTCTGACATCTGCTTCGGTGCCCATGCTCGCACTGGTCGGAATAATCTTTTTCCATCCGGTAAAGGTATAACCCGTCCAGGTAGGCGGCGCGATATCGTCCTGCCCCCAGGGGAGCACCGGCTTACCGCCGGGCCAGGATGTGTTGGGTCTTGCAAAACTTCCCGCATAGTTATTGTCCATGTGCCCGGAAAACGGTGCACTGGCGTTCAGCGCATGACCGGATTGACCATCGATGATATAAAAGCGCCCGGTCTGCGTCACATTGTGCCAACCCGTGAGATTCGGTGTCGTAGGATTTGTCGTAGCTGCATTCACCCTCGGCCCGCTCCCCGTGTCAAAAACAATTTTGGCGGCTGTGCCATAGCTACTCGCATGGTCGGGATTGGAATACCCGATACCCGATGTACTCGCATAGTCCGAGTAATCCACAGGCCCCGCTGCCTGTGCCGTCAGCAGCTGGGTCGAGAACAGGCTCAGCGCGAGAAGCGCGGTCAATGCCCTCTTTCTCAGTTTGTGTCGTTTCATTCTGTTCTCCTATCTATCGGGGCACCGAAGCGGTGCCCCGACATATTCAACGCTGCCACGCGCCGTTTGCATCGACGCGATAGCCGTCCGGCGTGGTCTCATTGACATACATGGAGCCGTGCGGGCGAACCGTGTTCCCCGCCTTGTAGAACCACTTCTCGTTGACCGCATCGTACTCGTAGGTATATGCGGTCGTCTCCGGGGTGAAGTAGTACCACTTGCCGTTAATCTCCTGCCAGCCTGTCAGCATCACGCCTGTCGTCGAATCCAGATAATACCAGTGTTTGTCCACTTCGTCAAAATGCCAGCCGTACTGCATCTTGCCGAGCCAGCCGTCGTTCGCCGTGTTGCAGTAGTACCAACTGCCCTGCTCGTCCTTAAACCAGCCGAAGTCCATAATACCGTACGAGTTAAAGTGATACCAGCCGTTTTTGTTCAGCTCGCCGTTTGCGTAGTCCAGCTTTGCCCAGCGTCCCACCAGGCGGATACCGCCGTTCAGCGTGAAGATCCACTCCGCGTGCTCCGGGTTCACAAGCTGCCAGTTTCCGTTCGTACTGACGGTATAGCCCGGCTCATAATCCGCATATAAAAGCCTTTCTTTGTCGCTTATTACAAAACAAAGTTTCTGCCGCCGCCGTATCGCGACAGTTGTTTTGTATCGGACAAAGACAAAAGCAGGCAGGGCGGTGAATGTTCTCTTCACCGCCCTGCCTGCTGAGTACTGTGTGTCTCGTTTTCGTTTTCTTCCGTCGCGTACCGCAACTTCAGCTGCCGGAACCGTTCAAAATCTCAATCGGATGCGCCTCATAGAGAAACAGCATCGCGTCGTAATAGGCCGCCGGTACGCCTTTCAGCCGATAGCTGCGATCCGGCAAGAGTCGCATCAAAAAGGTATAACCTTCGCCGAGCTGCATCATCCGCATGGGCTTCCGCACCAGTGCGGCAATCCGGCTCTCCTCATCCGAAAGCGCCGAAAAATAGAGGACATACTGCTGCCCCTCCGCAAAACGCGCCTGTGCCGCCAACGGGTCACAGGAGACAAAGCTCTGCATGCTCCGCTTTGCTTCACCCATGCTCTTAATATTATCCCGCACCTTCCAGACATCGGTGCCGATCGCGTAATAATCGTTTCCGAAGTTTTGCGCTAAGAGAACACCCATAGAGGTGTAAATCGGGTTTACCCGCTCAATGTGCCCGTCGTGTGCGGAAATCACAATCTTCCCGGAGCCGATCTCCGCTTCGATTTTCCGAATGGCCTCTACATTTTCCGCCATATCCCGGTCTCTCAGCGTGTTGGACTCCTCGGTCGAAGTCCAGGATTCCATTGCCTGTCGGACGGTTGTGAGTTCCATCCGAAAGTCCCGCGCATCCGCATCCCGCATATCCGCATCACCGGCTTTCGCACGCAGCCCATCCAGAAATACAATCGCCTGTCCCGCACTTTCCGTACTTAAGGAATAGGGGGGCGTCAGAACATTTTTAAACACCGCATCAAATTCCGCCTCCGTTGTAAGTCCGTGCGCGATACTGTACTGCTTTAAAAAGGCATAACCGGTCTCCGGGTTCTGCATATCAAAGCCGTAAAAGCGAACCTTTTTCTCTTCCGGCGCTGTCCGGTTCCAGTCCTGTATCCAGCCAAGCAGTTCCGCCATCTCTTTGGTGTGATAAATCGGGAACGAGAACTTTTGCACCAACTCTTCCGGCTTCCCTCGCCGCTCTGCAAATAGCGGTTGATGTCGGCACACTCGCTGTAATCGGCCTCGAGCGCAAAGGCCGTATAGCCCTGTTTCTCGACCATCTCTCGCAAGACAGAGAGTTTCAGCTCCTGAAATTCACGGCTGCCGTGCACCCCTTCCCCGATGGCCAGGACGGACACATTGTCCGGGATATGATCCGCGGATAGGGACTGCATCTCTGTCCTGAGTTCCGGAATTTCCCGGTGCGCCTGTATCTCCTCTATTTTTTGCTTTCCGAAGCGGAACAGCAAAATTCCGAGCACGAGCAGAATGAGCCCTAAGAGCAATCGAACGCAGAACTTCAGCATTTTTTTCAGTATATTCAGCATGATACCATTCCTCCTTAGAACGACAATTCCTTCTTCCGAAAGCCCGGCAAGGCAAGGATCAGCGGAAGCAGCATATACACTCCGATTGCGAACACAAGAATTCCGACAAACGGCTTTCCGGTCAGTATGTCGGCCTGCACGCTGCGAAGCATCGAAGTGTAAAGAAAGGGTTGAAGACGTCCCACATTGTTTTTAAGCGGTCCCGTCAAGAAAATCATTGTAATCAGAATATACAATGCATTCGATGAGAGCAGCGCAAAGGCAATCACGCCCTGCAAACTGTTCTGCGTGAGGAAGCAAAGCGTCGCCGCAAGCTGCATAAACCCGAGCGTCCGGAGAAATACCTGTGCGATGGTGAGGGCGACCGCCTCCGCCTCCGCGCCTGTGTAGAACAGATGGCGTATGCCCGGCAGCAGAAAGCAGAGCGCCGCGGTCGGCAAGAGCGTGAAGAGCAGAAGCAGCGCGCATTCTCCGAATTTTGCGAGGACGATACCTTCTCGCGAGACGCCCGCGCCGATTGCGACCTGCATTGCCCGGCACTTAAAATCGTCCGCATAGACAGAGACAAAGAGCAGCGTCCCGATGACCAGTGGGAAAAAATCGAGCGCGAACTCGGCCGCCCGACGCATATCGGCAGAAACCGCACCCTTGCCGCCGTAGAACAGAAGCAGCAGCGCAAGACAAAGTGCAAAGCCCGGAATTCCGAAGCGGACGCTTCGCTTTTTCAAAACACGCGAGATATCCGCAAACATATAGTTATGCATCTTTTCTGCCTCCCGTCAGCGAAAAATAGTAGTCCTCAAGACTCTGCCCGTTTTCTTCCCGCCCGCAGATTCGAATGCCCGCCGCCTGCAACACCCGCTTGGCCCGCTCGAGATCCGAGACCCGTAAGCTCACGCAGTCATCTGCCTCGGACCGTAACTCTGTCCGCGCAATCTCGCGCACCAGAGTGCCGTTCTCCAGAATACCGAAGCGATCCGCCGTGTGCTCGAGTTCCCCTAAGATATGGGAAGAAAGCAGAATGGTACACCCCTCTTCCGCAGCCAGCTTCCGAAACAGCGCGCGCATCTCGGCAATGCCCTCCGGGTCGAGACCGTTCACCGGCTCGTCGAGCAGCAGAATCTCCGGCTTCCCGAGCATCGCATTCGCAATGCCGAGACGCTGTCGCATGCCGAGTGAAAAGGCCCCGAACTTGGACTTGACGCCCGAAAGTCCTACAAGCGCTAACACCCGCCCGATTTCCGCCGTGTCCCGTATCCCCTTGACGCCGCAGTAAAAGCGCAGATTCTCCTCCGCGCTCAGATACTCAAAAAAATTACCGCCGATAAAGAAGCCTATCTTTCGCCTTGCCTTTCGAAGCCCTGCCGGTGTCGTCTCTCCGTCAATCGAGACACGCCCGCCCTGTATCTCCGTGAGCCCCAGAATGGTTTTAAAAAGGGTTGTCTTTCCGGCGCCGTTTTTGCCGATCAGGCCGTAAATTTCTCCCTGTCTGACCGTTATGTTCAGGCCGTCCAGCACAGACTTTTTGCCGTAGCGCTTGCTGACCTCCTTCAGTTCAATCCGATTCATTCTTGCCTCTCTTCTGTCATCTCTCTTTTGTTCGCGCTGCGGTCTGACGCGGAATCCGCAGCGACCTCCGGCTCTTCCGATTGTCTTTTGTTCGTTCGCAATAGTGAACTATTTGAATAATACACCAATCCTCTATTGACTGCAAGCACATTTTTTGCTGCGGTGCTACAGCGGTCTTCGTATCCCCCGGATGATACGGATTGCCGCGACTCTGCAGTGCTGTGCACAAAAAAAAGAGAGAATGCTCTCGCACTCTCTCTTGTTCCATCTCAGTTAAAAACCTGCTGTCGTTTCGTTTGCCCCCGTATGGGATAAGCTTACTGAACAGCCGTTACGTTGACTGCCTGCGGTCCTCTGTTGCCGTCAGCCACTTCGAACGTGACCTTCTGACCATCCTCGAGCGTCTTGTAGCCCTCAGAGTTGATACCGGAGAAGTGAACGAAAATCTCGCTCTTGTCCGCATCGTCCGTGATGAAACCATAACCCTTAGTCGCATTGAACCACTTAACTGTTCCGTTGTGCATTGTCGTGCCTCCATGAATAAAATAATCCGTAATCCCCCGGGGCAACAAAGTGCGTGTCAGATCGACCATGGATGGAACCTCATGATCTCCGCTGTCGCGCGAATCCGTGTCCACTCAAATCACAATGTAACTATAGCAAGTATTACGATGAGTGTCAATGCGTATTTCGGTTTTTTTCTGTGTTGTTTTCACATTTTTATGAATGCTGTTTATTAAAAATTGTGCAAATTCACAGAGAGTATTCTGTCAAATCGCTGTCGCACAGCAACAGCTCCACGGCGAGCTGCTCACCCATGCGTCCGGATTTATAAGCTGTTTCCAAGGCCGCGGCGCGCCGTTCGGCGGCCGCAAGGCCGCTGAGCGAAAGTTGCCGCCCCATTTGCAAAAGTTTCCGTACCAGCCACTGGGGCTGCCCGGCAAGCTCCGCGATTTCTTTTTCCCGCTTTCCCTCGGCCGCAAAGGCCTTGACAAGGCGAAGCTGACGGTACTGACGGCTTAGCATCGCCAGAATGCGCCCGGGCTTTTCCTTGAGGGCAAGCAAGTCGCCGTAGAGCGAGAGCGCCCGGTCCGTCTTCCGCTCACAGCTCGCCGCAATCATATCAAAGATACGATTTTCAACCGAAACCGAAATAATCGCCGCCAGGTCTTCCCGCGTGACCACGTCTCGCGCGCCGAGGTAGGCAATCAGCTTTCAAGCTCGCCGCCGAGCATCTCCATGTCTCCGCCGACCGCCGCGAGCAGCTGCTCCAGCACACTCTCCTGAATTTTTTTGCCGCTCCGCAGCAGGTAGCGCGCTGCCCAGAGCTTCAGATCCCGCTCCGCCGGGTGCGCGCACTCCACAATCCCGCCGAGCTTTGCAACTGCCTTGTAGAGGCGCGTCCGCTTGTCGACACTCTCCTCCGAAAAAACCAGAAGGGTGCTTTCCGGCAGTGCGGGCAGGTAGTCCGCGAGCTTGTCGGCGCTCTTTTGGAAGAGTCCGCTCTCCTCGACAAAAACAAGGCGACGCTCCGCAAAAAAGGGCAGCGTGTCCGCCGCCGCGATGATATTGTCCTCGTTCGCCGCCTCTTCCCGCAACAGCGTGACATTCATGCTGTCGCCCGCAAACAACGAAAAAAAGCGGGCCTTATAATTCCTGCGGAGATAGCTTTCCTCTCCGCAAAGAAGATAGGCCCGCGAGAGCGCACCGCTTTTCAGTGCGCTCTCAAGTTCTGCTGTACTCACTTTTTCTTGTGGAAGGAACCGTAGCTGTGGCCGGGCTCCATCTTGACGCCGCGCGCCGCCGCAAGCTCACTGACCGTGACGAGCTGATAGCCTTCTTCTGGTCAGCTCCGGAATAATGCGCTCTGCCGCCGCCGCACTCTGTGCATAGATGCTGTGCATGAGGACAATATCGCCGTCCTTCACCTGGCTCAGAACGACATTCACCGTATTGTCCGCGTTCTTGGTCTTCCAGTCCAGGGTATCAATGTCCCAGAGCGTCGCCGAATAGCCCATTGCCGCGAGCGTGGGACGCGCCTTGCCGCCGAGCGAACCGTAGGGCGGGCGCACCAGCGTTGCGCTCTGACCGGTTGCCTCGCGGATTGCGCGGTTGGTCTTCTGAATCGATTCCTGCACGGCCGGGCCGCTGAGTTTTGCGAGATTCTCGTGTGCCCAGCTGTGGTTGCCGAGCTCCATGCCGTCCGCCGCCATGCGCTGCACGGTCTTCTGGTGACGCGCCACGAGATTACCGACCATAAAGAAAGTCGCGCGGCCGCCGTTTGCCTCGAGCGCCGAGAGAATCTGTGCGTCGTACTTGCTCGGGCCGTCGTCAAAGCTCAGCGCCACCATCGGGCGATTCGGATCCACCTTTCGCACCGACGCTGCCGCGACCTCTGCCGGGAGTCTCCCCTTCTTCACGACCGCAATCCGCACGCCGTCAATGTGCGTGCCGACGCCGACTTTACCGGCATCCTGTCCGTTCGTGACCCAGTCGAGCCACTGTCCGTTCACCCTGTGCCTTCGTGTATACATCAAAAGAAGACGCGAGATCGCCGTTCAGCCAGACACGAACGCCTTCGAGCGGCGCCGTTCCGCCTTCCACGCCGGCCACAGCGCCGTTCTCCTTCGTGCCGGTCCAGCCGCTGCCGCTCACATTGACCTGATACTGAATGGTTCCCGTCATGCCTGCCGGCTGCTCTCTGAGCGCCGCACGGAACGCCGTCGGGTAGGTGCCCGTGCGGGTCAGCATGTGGTTGTCCCCGGCCCAGCCGGTCCAGCCCCTGTCCCTTATATTCCATCTCGTAGGAAAGGACTACCTTGCCCTCTTCCGCGTGTACGGGCGCCGAGAGATCTCCGGAAAGGTTACTCATACCAAGCGTCATTGCGAGCGAAAGTGCAACCGCCGCGATACGCTGAAAAAAATTGTCTGTTTTTTTCATCGTTTTCTTTTTCTGCCTCCTCGTTCATGATATTTCCCCATTTGTTGCCTGAGAAGCACAAAGACCGTGCGCCTTTTTCTTTCCATAGCTTTTTCCGCGCACGATAGCGTCTATTATAACATGTTTTTGTACTTATGACTCACCCTAAAAGTCCTAAACTTTCCTTTTAAAACGCGCACTTGCCCGCATTCCCCGCAAATGTTAGAATGAAAAAAATATAGCTTGTTTGAAAGGAGTCTTATGGCCAACGAGGAGGCGAGAAACCCAAGTCAGCCGACGCCGGAGGAAAAAGAAGCTGGTAATGTGTTTCTCTTCTATGTAATTCCCTTTCTTCTCCTGAATCTTCTGATCTTTTTCCTGGTGACCCTGCGTCCCAAGTTTAAGCTTCATATTGAGGAGTCCGTCGATTTCCGCTCGGCTGAAATCGAACTGGAGATGCACCCGCGCCTGCCGCTCGCTGCGTTTGATGTCAAGCTCGACGACACACCGCTGAACCTTGAAAAATCTGGGCGGCGGTCACTATAAGACGAGTGTCGACAAGAACGGCACGCTGGAAGTCACAGTCCGCTATATCAACGGCATGAGCTGCACCCAGTACGAGCACATCGGCTCGGTCGACGATCAGCCCCCGCTGATTTCCGGCGAGGAGCTCGACGGCAACATGCTGACCGTGAGCTTTGACGACGCCCAGTCCGGCGTGGACTATGATTCGATTTACGGCATGGACGCAAACGAGGAGCGCGTGCTCCCCGCGCAGCATTGACGATGCCGCCCACACCGCGGTCTTCCAGATTACGACCGACCGCCTCGAAATTCACGCGTCCGATAAACTCGGCCACGAGGCTGTCTGCAATTTCTCCGAGCTCGATGCGATGGGAAACGGCGGCGACAACAGCCACGAGTACCACACTTACGGCGCCGACGAAAAAAAGCAGGGCGGCACCGCTGTCGAGGATGAGACGCGAGAGAGCGAGCGGAAGCAGAACAGCGGCAAGGCAGAGCAGAGCGAGAGCCGGACAAGAGCGACGAAAGAGAGCACGAGTGCCGCAAGAACAAGCACAGCGGCTCCCAGCAAGGCAAAAGAAAGCCAGACCGCCGCAAAGACAAGCACCGCCGCGCCCACCAAGGCAAAAGAAAGCCAGACCGCCGCGTCCACCAAGGCGAAAGAAAGCAGCGCCGCAAAGCAGACAAGCGCCGCCGGCACAAAGGCAAAGGAAACTTCCGCCGCTGCGGGTACGAAGGCAAAGGAAAGCTCGACCGCCGCAAAGCAGACAAGTGCCGCTTCCGGCAAGGCAAAGGAGAGTTCCACCGCCGCAAAATCGGGCAATAAGGCAAATGCCGTCAACAACAGCGGCGCACCCGCCCCGGGTGAAACCGTCTCCGGCGGAAAGAGCGGCCCGGCAAAATCCACCGAGCCGAAGAAAAGCACTTCTTCGATTCAGGTGGTCGAACCGCTGAATCCGTAACTGCAAAAGACAGAAAAGCTCGAATCCTTCGGATTCGGGGCTTTTTTTGATTTACATTTCCGTGTCACTCAGAACAGGCCCCTGCCAGAGATTGCCGAGCGCCGTGAGCAACAGATTGTTTTGGTAGAGAAAGGTGAGCCATCCCGTCGCCTCGATGCGCTCCAGAATCCCTGCTGCCGAGCGGCGTATACTGAAAGAGATTCAGGAGGATAAAGCCGAACCAGAGGAAAAAAAGAACCCTCTGCAAGTCCCAAGCACAGCTCCCGCAATCTGGTTGATTCCGTGAATAATCGGGAGCGAGGTAAAGAGATTCAGCACGCGCATCAGAAGGTGCAGCAACATGCGAAACAGTATAAACAGCAGGCTGAAACCGAAGTAGTTTAGAAGCGTTCGCCCGAGGAAATCCGCCGCATACTGCTGAAAACCGGTCGCGCCGAGCGCTTCCCAGGTTGTCGCCGTATTGTTGGTGCGAAGTCCCGCTTTCAGGCTGTCCGGAATGGGCAGATTTTCAATCACGCGGTCCCGCCCCCGCCGTGTCATCAATCTGGCGGTCCGTCACGGTGTCAAGACCCTGTCTTCTCGGAAATGTAGGCCCGCGGCCGTCTGTAAGCCTGTGTTCTTTGCGAGAAAACTCGCCGTTACCGGCAGAGCCGTCCGCGCAAACAGGGTTGTCAGAATCAGGGCAAGGGCGCTCACCGCGAGGCGAAGAAAGCCCCGCCGGTGGCCGTCCAGCATCATGCCGAGGAGAAACAGGGCGACGAGCAGGGCGAACCAGTTCCGATCGAGCCAGGTGCTGAGTTGCGCTACCATCAGCCGAGGAAATCCTCTTCCTTCAGAATCAGGAGCCCGTCTTTGTTATAGCGCTTGGAGAAGAGCCCGCCGAGTCTTTCTGCTGAGCGGCGGCTTCTCCGCGCGATCGGCCGCTTCTTCAATCAGAGTCTCCGCATTTTTTTCCGCGTGAGCTTTTACATTGTCCGCCCTGCAGAAGCTCAATCCGCTCGTAGAGGGCATTCATGCTCTTGCCCGTAATCACACAGTCGATATTGCGCGCGTAGACCGCCGCATAGTTCGCAAACGCATCCTTGGTCATCGGCTCGTTCTCATAGAGACGCTTCTTATCGGCCTCGAGTTTTGCGAGTTCCTCCGCATGCGTGCGCGCCTGCCGTGTTGCCGCCTGCGCTGCCTCCGTGGCCTGCGTTGCTCCCGGGGCCTCAGGTCTCTCTCCCGTCTCCGCTTGTCTCTGCGGCGCGGTGCGAACCTGCACGGTCTCTTCCTTGACAACACTCGCTGCCGGTGCGGCGGCGGCGCTGACCGCCTGCGCTACATTGTTCTCCCGCGCCTTGGCGAGCTTCTCCCGCTCCGCTTCCGCAGCCTTTTTCTCGGCCTCGGCCCTTTCTCTCTCCGCCGCTTCTTTAGCGGCCGCTGCCGCAAGCGCTTCCTCTTCCCTGCGGCGCGCCTCTTCTTCCTTGCGGCGCGCTTCCTTTGCCTCCAGAGCGCTCTTTGTCACTTCTTCCTGACGACGCGCCTCGGCCTCCCGGTACTTCGCCTCCGCCGCAAAGTATGCCTTCACATCCTCGCGCTTGTCCGCCGTGTGGAAAACCTTTTCCACTTCCGGGTGCGACGCGCGGAGTCTGGTGAGCTGCAGCGGATTGTCAATCAGAAGCACGGTGCGCATGCCGCCGTCCGCGGCAATCAGCTGAATCAGCTCGCTGAGGCTCACATCGCTCAAATCGCCCGCCTCTTCGATAATGAGGTCACGGCCCGCGGTCTTCTCCGCGGAATTGCGGACGCCGTAGACATTGAGGCGCTCTGCCTTCACCTTGGCCGCCGGACGCTTGAAGCCGGTCACGGCCTGCGCCTCCTTGAGGCGTTCCACCGCCCCCTGCAGTCCTTCTTCCGGGGTTCTTCCCTCAATCAGTGCGTTGAACGAGCCCGGCGTCCGGAGCAGTTTCGGCTGCTTCGGTCTGGGCTCTGCGGCCGCTGCCTCTTCCGCAAGCGGCTCTTTCGCGGGGCTCACGGCGCGCTCTGTCGCCGGTGTCGCTGCGTTCTCTTCCGTCGCCGCCGCTTCGGCCACGGCGTTGACTGCCGTCTCCGGTTTACCTGCCGCCGCTTCCGCGGTCTGCTCGTCTGCCTTCTCTGCGACCTGTTTCGCGGGGGCAGCCGCAAGCTCCGCCGCTTCGACGGCAGCCGCGGTCTCCGCACTCTCGCCCGCCTTGACCGGCGTCTCTTCGTCGACAGCCGCGGTCTCTTCGGTCTTCCCGGCGGGCTTCTGAATCAGCTCTGCCTCTTTGTCCTGCTCAAGGCGACGCAGTTCCGCCTCTTCCCGCGCGAGCTGTTCCCGTCTCTCCTGTCCGGGGAGTTTCGGCAGCACTTTGGTCTCATCGAGCTTCGCCTCGCGGGATCTCAGCTCCTCTTCAATCTCACCGGCGCGCGCCGCCGCCCGCGCTCTGGCTGCCGCGCTCTCTTCCTCATAGCGGAGTCTGTCCACCATGAGCTGCTCGGTGCCCGGAAATTCGGAATCGGCCGCGCGCTGCTCGGTCGACACCACATACTCGCGCGAAGGGCGGGAACTCTCCTCGCGATAGCGCTGTTCCACCGTGCGCGGATCCGCAAGCGGTGCGCTCTCCGTCACTGCCGCACTGTCTAAGGTCGGCACACTTCCCGTTTCCGCCGCTGCCGCTGTCTGCATGCCTTCCGTTGCGGCCTGCATCGGTGCCGCATTCTGCGGCTGTGAAACCGTTGCCGCGGCCCTGCGTCCGAGTTTCTCCTCCTCGAGACGGCGGAGATGCGCGTCGATTTCGGCATCAATATCGTTCTGCGCGGGCGCTTCCTGCGGCTGCACGGCCTCCGTCCACGAAGGCACACCGGTCGTCGCCGCCGTCGCCGTTTGGAAGGTCGGCACATTGCGATAGCGATCCTCCTGCGCAGCCGCATACTGCTCGGTCATCGCCTGCGCGGGATTCGGTGCCGCCGGGGTTTCCGGCGCCGTCTGTGCCGCCATCGGCTGCGGCGCTATCCTGCCGCTACGCCGCCGACATACTGCGGCATTGCGACCGCGGGCTGCGGCACCGCCGTCTCCTGAACCGCCGCATTGCCGTACGGCGCGCTCTCCGTGTACTGCGGCGCGGCAACCGGCGCTGCGGTGAGCGGCGGTACGGTCTCCGGCGCCGCTGTGAACGGCGGTACGGTCTCCGGCGCTGTCATGACAGGCGGCACTGCCTCCTGCGGCTGCAGCGAAAACTCCGGAATCACCGGCACGGACTGCGAAAACGCCGGTGTCACCGGCGCTGTCTCCCGCACGGCATTCTGGCGCGGCGCGCTTGTCGGCTGGTAGTAAATTTCTCCGGCAATGCTCTGCTGGTACTCGTTCAGCGGCTCGCCCTCGCCCTCCGCCTTTAAGCGCAGCGCTTTCTGCACCCACTCGCCGGAACCGAAGAGTATGGTAATGCGGTCGCAGAGATCCAGGCAGGCGTCCCGCATTCCCGCCTTATGGTAGAGCTCGGCGAGCTCGTACATCCACTCTTCGGAGATTTCCTCATTCACATACTCTTCGAGCGGCGGAATCAGCTGCTGCGGCTGTGCGCCCTTTGCCTTTAAAATCTGATAGCGAAGCAGCTTCTGACGGGAATCCTGCGGCGCGAGCTTCTGAAACTCCTCGAAGCACTCCTCCGCCTCGTCAATGCTCCCGACCTTCAGGGCGAGCTGCGTCAATTTAAAGAGCAAGCCCCGCCCCATCGGCGTTCTCTCGACCGCGAGGAGCAGAATATCCTTTGCCTCCCGATACTTTTCGTTCTTCTCGTAAATCTCGGAGACCTGCGTCAGGAGACTCACATTCGACACGCGTCTCCAGTCGATTTTATCGGCAATCTTCATTGCCGTCTGATAGTCACCAAGCCCCCGCCTGCTTGCGCATCTGCTCCACTTTTACGTTCAGTTCGTGCTTGTCCATCCGCTTCCTTTCCGCCTCTTAGAGCTCCGTTCTTCCTTCCAGGGCACGCAGGAGCGTGACCTCATCGATATATTCCAGATCGCCGCCCACCGGAACCCCGCTCGCAATTCTGGAGACTTTGATGCCTGTCGGTTTTCACGAGCTTCGCGATGTACATCGCGGTGGTCTCGCCCTCCAGACTCGGGTTGGTTGCAATGATGACCTCCTCCACATCGCCCTCCAGACGCCGCATCAGTTCTTTTGAGCTTGATGTCCGAGGGTCCCTATGCCGAGCATCGGTGAAATGGCACCGTGCAACACATGGTAGACGCCTTCGTATTTTCCCGTTTTTTCGTAGGCGGCGAGATCTCTCGTATTCTCGACCACCATAATCTGCCGGTGATTGCGCTTTGCGCTCTTGCAAATCGGGCAGAGCTCCTCATCGGTCAGGGTAAAACATTCCTTGCAATAGCGCACATTCTGCCGCGCGCTGCGAATGGCATCGGTCAGAGACGCGACGCGTTCCGTCGGCATATTGATGATATGAAACGCAAGGCGCTGCGCGGACTTTCTGCCGACACCCGGCAGCGCGGAGAGTTCTTCCATGAGTCTCGTGATTTGTTTGCCGTAATAATCCATGAAAAATCCGTTCTTTTACTCTTTTTCCTTTAGAAGGGCAGTCCGCCGGTCAGCTTGCCCATCATCTGCTGGTTCTCGGCCTCCGCCATGCGAAGCGCCTCATTGACCGCCGCCTTGATGAGGTCCTCCAGCATCTCGACATCATCCGGATCCACGGCGTCCTTGTCCAGCGTAATCTTGCTGACCTCCCGGCCTCCGACCACCGTGACGCGCACCGCGCCGCCGCCGGCCGTCGCCTCAAACTCCTTGCTCTCGAAAGCTTTTTGCCTGCTCCTCCATCTGCTTCTGCATCTTCTGGAGCTGTTTCATCATATTGTTTGCATTGCCGGGCATACCGTTAAATCTTGCCATGTCTCCTGTATTTTACTGCTCTGCGGCGCACCTCATTCTTCCCGTTCCAGCGGAAAATGAATTTGTTCCCGCAGCTCTTCCTCTGTCATGCGATAGCTCCGCGCCGCCGTCTGACCGGTCTTTCGCGCGAGCCCCAGTTGAAACTCCTTGCCGTAGCGCTCCCGCAGACAGTCCCGCAGGGCGTCAAGTCCCCCCTTGCCGAGGACCCCTTCCGTCACCTCGTTGGGACAACAGACGGTCAGCTTGCCGCTCTCCTCCGCAATGAGCTCGCAACTGTGGAGTGCCGGAGCGTACATGCCGCCGAGACTCTCCGCGATGCTGCCGAACTCACTCCGGACTTTCATGAAGTCCTCGTAGGCGGGACGCGGCAGGGCGATTTCTTGACTTCCGCGCGCGCTGTATTTTCCTGCGCGACTTCCGTCTCCGCGGGTGCGGGTGTCACGGCCGCCGCGGCCGGGATACCGTTCTTTGCGACATCCTGCAGGCGCTTCTCAAGGCGCGCAATCCGCGAGAGCAGCGCATCGCCGTCGGTGTCCATCTCCGGCTCCGCGAGCCGTATCAGCGCGAGCTCTGTGAGCGTCCGTTTATCGGACGCATAGCGAAGCTGTTGGGACAGCTCCGCCTGCACGCGAATTGCCCGGAGCAACACGGCCTTATTCGCGAGTTCCGCGTCCGCGCGGAGCAGTTGCAGCCGCTCTCCCGCGCTGTCCACGAGTCCCTCGGCGTGTTCCGCTGTCTTTAAGACCAGCAGATTCCGGAGGTACCAGAGAAAGTCCGCATTGAACTGTCCGAGTTCCCGCCCCTCGAGAAAGGCCCGGTTGAGAAGTGCCAGCGCCTCGCCTGTCTTGCCGTAGAGCAGGGCGCGAAACAGTTTCGAGAAGACCTCGACATCCACCGCGCCGAGTATGTTCAGCACGGCCTCATAGCGAATCTCTCCATCCGGACAGAAGGCGACGCACTCGTCGAGCAGACTCAATGCATCGCGCATCGCGCCGTCCGCCTGCGCCGCGATGTAGCGCAGTGCGGCCTCTTCCGCCTGAATATGCTCGGCAGCTGCGAGTTCCGCAAGCCGCGCCGCAATGGTATCCGTCGTGATGCGCCGGAAATCGTAGCGCTGGCAGCGGGACAACACCGTGACCGGAATTCTGCTCTGCTCCGTTGTCGCGAGAATAAAAATCACATAGGACGGCGGCTCTTCCAGCGTCTTTAAGAGCGCGTTGAACGCACCGCTCGAGAGCATGTGCACCTCGTCGATGATAAAGACCCGGTACTTGCCGTCGGTCGGCGGGTATTGCACCTGCTCCTTGATGTCGCGGATGTTGTCGACGCCGTTATTCGACGCCGCGTCAATCTCCTGCACGTTCATCGAGCTCTCCGAGAGAATCGCTCGGCAGGACGCGCAGACCCCGCAGGGGTTTCCGTTGACCGGGTTCTCGCAGTTGACGGCGCGCGCCATGATTTTGGCGACACTTGTCTTTCCCGTTCCCCTGGTCCCGCAGAAGAGATAGGCGTGTCCCACGCGCCCCGTCTCGATCTGATTCCGGAGTGCCGTGCAGACGGCATCCTGTCCCTTTACCTCGTCAAAGTTTTTCGGTCTCCACTTCCGGTAAAGTGCGACATAGGCCATCTCAGCGGTCTCCGAACGAGAGTCCGAGGAGGCGCGCCTCTTCGACAATCGAAGAGTTCGGATCCACGGTCTTTAACTTGCCTGCCGACTCTTCGAGCGGAATGCTCGTGATCTCATTGTTCCGGATGACCACCATCTCACCGAAGCGGCCTTCGCTGATCAGCTTTGCCGCGCGTGCGCCGAGGCGCGAAGAAAGCACGCGGTCGTAGGGATTCGGAGCGCCGCCGCGCTGGGTGTGTCCCGGCACGGTCACGCGGACTTCCTGTCTGTGATGGCCTGAATCTCCGCGCCGATCTCGTAGGCGACCGAGGGGTAGCGCCGCGATGCGAGCTTGGTCTTTCTCTCCTTCTTGCTGAGTGCCGCGGTCTCCTTCGAGATTGCACCCTCCGCGACGACAATGATCGAGAAGCGGCTGCCCGCCCGCTGGCGTTTCTGCAGTGCCTCGATGATTGCCTTGATATCATAGGGAATTTCCGGAATCAGAATGATGTCCGCGCCGCCCGCAATGCCCGCATAGAGCGTAAGCCAGCCGACTTTATGTCCCATGACTTCGACAATAAAGACTCTGCCGTGGGAGGCTGCCGTCGTGTGAATGCAGTCAATCGCGTTGGAGGCGATTTCAATGGCGCTCTGGAAACCGAAAGTCTCATCCGTGCCGAAGAGGTCGTTGTCGATGGTCTTCGGCAGAGAGATAATGTTCAGCCCCTCCTGTCGCAGCAGATTGGCCGTCTTCTGGCTGCCGTTGCCGCCGAGCACACAGAGGCAGTCGAGCCCCAGTTTCCGATAGGTCGCCTTCATCAGTTCCACTTTGTTGTTGCCGTTTTCGTCCGGTTGTGTCATCTGCTTGAACGGCTGCCGGCTGGTGCCGAGCAAGGTGCCGCCCCGCGTGAGAATGCCGGAAAAATCATTCTTCAGGAGCAGGCGGTAGTCCTCGTACATGAGGCCGCGATAACCGTCCCGAAAAGCCGACAATGTCCACGCTGTCATACAGATTGTAGAGCGCTTTCGCGATGCCGCGCATCGTCGCATTCAGCGCCTGGCAGTCGCCGCCGCTGGTCAGCATACCGACGCGGATTCGCCCGCCCTTCTTCTCTGCCTTTGCCTTCTCCAACTTCTTTTTCTAACTTTTTCTCTCTGCCATATCCGACTCCTCCAGACGCTTCCGTATGCGCACTTCCGACCGCATACCTTTCAAAAAGTATACGACAGATCCGCCTATATCACAAGAAAGCCCTCACGAAAAAAAGACGGCTCCCTGCCGTCTCTTCCTCAGTATATCAATCAAAAACAAACCGCACATCCCGCTTTGAACGGGAGCCATGAACGTTACCGCGGCAGCCAGCTCGGCGACGGCGATCCCGCATCGCCCGTACGCATTTGCTTAGTGCTGCTGCATTCCTGCCCTGACACGGTTCGCAAAGGTCCGCCGCGGGGGTCCCTCGCGTCTCACGCCGCTTACCGTGGGCTGCTTCACAGCTCTGCACGCCCGAGGCGGGATATCACCCCTGCTATGGCGGACTGCAGGTGCAGGGAACCGCCGTCTCCCCGGCTGTGCGGACTTTCAGTATACGGGAGGCGGTCGTCCTTTGTCAAGATAGGACCGGACTCAGAAGAACTCCGGATCGTAACACCAGAGCTGATGGTAAAAGAGGTACACCATAAAGACCAGCTCGCCGTTTAACAGTTCGGTGTAGGCAAAGGGCATCGGAATTGCTTGTAAAACTAAAGTTTTCAAGAAAATACAGACCAGTGCCGCGAGGCAGAGCTTCAGCGAAAGACGCAAATCGCCGCGGAGCTTCCCTTGCGGAAGATGCCGTACAGGCTCAGCGCCAGCATCATATTGTTCAAAAACAGGTTGAACGCCGCAATTTCATGCCTGTCGCCGGTCATATACTGACTCGCGCATTCTGACAGCAACAAAATCTGATAGACAACCGCATATCCGATGCGAAACAAGCGAAAGCATCGTTCTGTGCGCTGCATGGGGATTCTCCTTTTACTATTCTTAATTTAACCAGTATTAAGTATAGTATGCCCCCAGAACTTTTGCAAGCAGTATCGGAATGATTTGTAAATTTAGTGTTAAATTATCTGTAAATTATCTCTTTATTATCTATAATTCCCGTTTCTCGCTCTGTTCTGCCTTACGCTTTGCGCGGAGCTCCCGAAAGAAGTCCCTCATGAGCGCGGCACAGGTATCTCCGAGCACACCGGCTTCCACACTGACCTGATGGTTAAAGCGCGGCTCGTCGAGCAAATTCAACACCGATCCCGCGCAGCCTGCCTTCGGATTGGAGGCTCCGTAGACCACCCGCGGAATCCGTGCCTGCACAATGGCACCGGCGCACATGGGGCAGGGCTCCAAGGTCACATAGAGCGTACAGTCCTCGAGTCGCCAGTCGCCTTCCTTTTTGCAGGCCTTCCGGAGCGCAAAGAGCTCTGCGTGCGCCAGGGTCTGCCGGTCTGTCATGCGCCGGTTATAGCCCCGCGCAATAATTTTTCCCTCTCTCGCAATCACGCAGCCGATCGGTGTCTCGCCGAGCGCCCCCGCCTTTGCGGCCTCGCGGATTGCCGCCCGCATCAACTGTTCATCCGTCATTTCGCTTTCCCGCTCTCCTTATGATATACTAGACACAGCGCGGTCTCATACCGCGCTGTGACTGGAACGTTCATTTTAACACAGCGAGGAAAGCATATGCAGAGAATTCTGGTTTGTGACGATGACCACGAAATCGTCGAGGCAATCAGCATCTACCTCACCGGCGAAGGTTTCAAGGTTCTGCCCGCCTATGACGGTGCGGAGGCGCTGGAAATTATGGAACACACCCCCGTGGATCTTCTGATTGTCGATGTCATGATGCCCGGTCTGGACGGCATTCGCACCACGAGACAGGTTCGCGAGAAGAGCTCCATTCCGATTATCATTCTCTCCGCGAAGTCCGAGGACAATGATAAGATTCTCGGCCTGAACATCGGCGCCGACGACTATCTCACGAAGCCCTTCAATCCGCTGGAGCTCGTGGCGCGCGTCAAGAGTCAGCTGCGCCGCTACACGGAGCTCGGCAATGTGGACAGCCGCGACAACATGCATCTCTACACGGTCGGCGATCTCGTGATCAACGACGAGACCAAGGAAGTACAGGTGAGCGGCAACAATGTAAAGCTCACGCCGATTGAGTACAACATTCTCCTCCTGCTCGTCAAAAACGCGGGCAAGGTTTTCTCGATCGATGAGATTTACGAGAAAATCTGGAACGAGGAGGCCATCGGCGCCGACAACACGGTCGCCGTGCACATCCGCCACATCCGCGAGAAAATCGAAATTAATCCGAAGGAACCGCGCTACCTGAAGGTTGTCTGGGGCGTCGGCTATAAGGTGGAAAAGAAGCCATGAAACCGGTCTCACGGGCAGAGAAAGTCTCTTTTTACCAAAAGACTTTTTTGCTCACCCTCCATCTTCTGGCACTGTTACTCTTTCTCTCCGGCATCTGCCTCCTCTACGGGAGCTCCGGCTTCCGGGAGGGCTTAAGCTGGGTGAATCCGGAACACTACGAGGATTCGCCCGCTTTCGAGGCACTGCTCCGCGACCGCGTGCAACAGCTCCTCGGCTATGTCCGCTACCGCGATGTCTTCGAGACCGACGGAAAGTTTGACGCGGACAATGAAGTCTTCTCCTATTCGGACGGCAACGGCGCGGAGAAATTGTTCAGCGTGTCGGATGTCCTGAACTACGCCAAAGAGCACGGCTATTCCTTTGACAACGACTACCGCGTGATACACGACGATGCCGCGCCGGGCGGCGACGGGCAGACCTATCCGATTACCCGGCGCGCTACCGCGAGACCCAGAAGGCGTCCGGCCCCGGCTCCGCCTTTAAGACCCTGGACACCATGACCCGCGAGGTCATGCAGTGCCTCGGCGACTACTATCGCGGCGTCAAGCTCTTTAACACCGGCAACTCCAATCTCTATTATTTCCTGCAGATTGAGGGGCGAAAGGACTACACCAACCGTCCGGGCTTAACCGATGCACAGGCGCGCTCGTTCGGCCGCTATGCGATTTCAGTTCCGATAATCCGCTGCCGAACAACAATCTGCCCGAGACGCCGAACAAAATCCGCTCGCTGCTGCTCGACGAAATTGCGAGCCGCACGGCGGAATACCACCTGATTCTCGCAGTCGATACCAACTATCCGCTGAAGGATGCCTTTTACCAGGGCGTGCTCGACTATGCCAAGCAGCGCGCACACTACGCCTACGGACTCGCGCTGCTTCTCTCGGGTGCGGGACTCATGATAATCAGCTTTCTCCTGCTCTCCTTCCTCTCGGGGCGCAGAGGCAGAGGTTCCCGCGAGGTTTTTCTGTTTTCCTTTGACCGCCACCGCTTCGAGAGCAATTTTCTTCTGCTCTCTCTGCTCTGCGCAGTCGCCAATTTCCTGGCGAATCAGGTCATCGCGCGGCTGCTCCGCCTGATTTTACCCTCCGGCTACTGGGACTTCTCGGAGAAGCTGCTCTTCGCGGCGATTGTCTATCTCTTTTTCCTGATTTTCTACTTCTCGGTGCTCCGCACTTACAAGGCGGGACAGCTCTGGCAGAACAGCTTCCTCCGGGAACTCACGGACAAGCTGAAAAATCGCGCGAAAGATGTGAGCTTTGCCCAGCGCATCACGATCTACTATCTGATTTTCCTGCTCGCAAATCTCGCCGGCGCGACAAGCGTGACGCTTCTGCTACACGGAAAGTCGCTGAATGCACGCCTTGAGGCGCTGTCCCCTCGCGCTTCTCATCTGCATCTTGGATCTCTGGCTCTACCAGCACCTCTACCAGAAGCAGGCCGAGAACGATGAGATTGCGAGCGCCATCAGCACGCTGGACGCGGAACCCGACCGCAGTGAGCGGCTCCTGGATCCCGCACATTTCCACGGGCGCGAGGCGAAACTCGCGAGCACGATCAACAACATCAGCAACGGTCTGCAGCGCGCGCTGAATGACAGTGTCCGCTCCGAGCGCATGAAAAGCCGAACTGATCACCAATGTGTCACACGACATCAAGACGCCGCTCACCTCGATCATCAATTACATCGACCTGATTCGGAGAGCCCATCCCTCCGATCCCGCGGTTCAAAAGTATGTCGACATCCTCGAAAAGAAATCGCAGCATTTAAAAACGCTGACCGAGGATCTCGTAGAGGCAAGCAAGGCTTCGACCGGCAATGTGCAGATTGATCCCGTCAAGATTAACTTTGAGGAGCTGGTCGAACAGACCAACGGCGAGTTCGAAGAGCGCTTCGAAGAGCGCAGTCTGACGCTGATACCGACACTCCCTGACCGAACCGCTCTATATTTTTTTGCGGACGGCCAACATCTCTGGCGCGTCCTCGAAAACCTCTACAACAACGCCTGCAAGTATGCGGCCGCAAATTCCCGCATCTATGCGGAAGTCTCGGCGGAGGAGGGCTTTGTGAGCTTCACGCTGAAAAACATTTCGGCGAGCGCCCTGAACATAAGCCCCGAAGAGCTGACCGAGCGCTTTGTGCGCGGCGACCGCTCCCGCACGACCGAGGGCAGTGGCCTCGGCCTCTCGATTGCGAAGTCGCTCACGGAACTGCAGGGCGGCACGCTGGACATTCAGATCGACGGCGATTACTTCAAGGCCCGCGTGCGGTTCCGCGAGGTAAGCTGACTGATACAAAGCCAACAAAGAGTTATAGGACAAAAAGAGTTGGTAAAAAACCCCGCAACGCTAGTAGAATCAAGCGTTGCGGGGTTTTTATCTTCTTTGAAACAAGATGAAGGGTGGACAAAAAGAGTTGGTGAAAAGTGCTTCAAACCCTTGAGATACAAGGCTTTTCTCTGCTTACATCTTCCTTGAAACAGTATGTTTGGAGGAAAACGTCATGAAGCATGCTATTTGTCCTTCTTGTGGTGGGCCTTGTATTAAATACGGGAAGAATAAGTCCGGAACCCAACGGTGGCGTTGCAATGCCTGCTCAATGATTATTACGCCCAAGTTTGATAACGCAGCAAAACAGCTACAAGTCTTTTTAAAGTGGTTGTTTGGCAAGCAGACACAACGTGAGATGCCTGCTGAAGGAAGAACATTTCGAAGAAAAGCTAAACAGTTTTGGGATATATGGCCGATGCCTCCTCGGATTGAATCTGAAAGAGATGTGGTCTTTGTAGATGGTATCTACATGGGGCGCAAAGCGTGCGTATTAATCTGTTGTGATGCGCAACATGTACTTGGTTGGTATCTGTGCAGATACGAGCATTCAGGCGCTTATAAGGCGTTATTATCACGAATCGCAGAGCCTAGGATGGTTGTATCAGACGGCGGTACCGGCTTTGCGAAAGCTTTGAGACAAACCTGGAAACATGCCAAGCTTCAACGGTGTACATTCCATGTGTTCAGTCAAGTGAGACGATACACGACTAGCAGGCCTAAAACCTTGGCTGCGATGGAGTTATATATACTAGCCAAAGACCTGTTGCATCTGAAAAACAAAGTCGAGGCAGAGAAATGGGTTCATCGGTTCATAGACTGGATGGAACGATACCAAGCCTTTTTGAACCAGATGACAGTAGACGAGAATGGACAACGTCGACCGACTCATGAACGCCTTTTGAAGGCTCGAAACTCGCTTATACGATTGATTCGTGACGGGACTTTATTTACATACTTGGATGAAGAGTTGTTGCGTACAATTGAAAAAATCCCTTCAACAAACAATCAGATCGAAGGGGGTGTAAATGCAAGGCTTAGAGCCATGCTTAGAGATCATAGAGGTCTAAACATAGAGAGACGAATAAAAGCGGCTTTCTGGTGGTGCTACATGCACTCACCAGAGCCGCTTTCTGCAAAAGAACTGTTAAAGGTAATGCCAACGGATGAAAGTATTGCGGAGATATACAAACGGCTCTCGCCGCAGAAAAAGATAGAAAGTTCAATCCCGACATGGGGTGATGCAATAGTATGGAGCGAGCTTCATAGGACATCTCCTCACCCCTGAACTCTGGAGCTAGCACCAACTCTTTTTTGTCCGTTTAGTCTCATCAAAAGAGCATCCGGAAAAACCGGATGCTTTTTTGTTCCGCTGCTCCGAGGGCTCACCGTAAAGCTTTTGCCAGTAGGAGGCACCTCTTTGATTTCTTCCCGGAGAGCTCCCTGCTCTTCGAGATATTTCAGGCAGGCATACGTCTTAAACCAAATCTGAATACAGACTTCACGCTCCTTTTCCGTGAGCGGCCTTTGATAGCGGCGGTATGCCATCGCGCCGATATCCCGCAAGAGAAGCGGTTCTCTGCAGCGCGGACAATGTGATACAGATTTTCCAGTGCCGGTGATAGTAGCGTATGGTCTTCTCGACCGCCGTGCGCGGGTTCCGAAACGGCGCGCCGTGCCCCGGCACAAAGAGATAGTCTGAAAACCGTGCCGCCGCCTCACCGAGCGAAGCGATGTAGGACGAGAGCGCATTCGGGAACTCCCCGATGTTGCTCACAATCGGCGCGACCTCCTCGAGAATATGGTCGCCGCTGAAGATAAACTTCTGCGCCCGCGAGAAGAAGCCGAGCTCTCCGCGCGTGTGTCCCGGCAATGCCGCGACTTCGAGGCGGTAGTCGCCGACCTGCCGGCAGTCGCCCGGCCGTATCGGCAGATACGGAAAATCCCAGACCCCTTCATAGCCCTCGCCGAAGCAGTCGGCGGCCTGCCAGAACGCCTCGTAGGTCTCCCGGTTATAGGTCTCGAGACCGACCAGGCGAAAGAGCTGCCGCCGCCCTGCCTCATCCATCAGGAGGGTATTCAGAATCGCACTCTGATCCATGTCCTCGGGGTTCACGAAAATGCGTGCCCCTCGGCCGCGAGCGCCCGCGCCTGTCCGAGATGGTCCTTGTGGCCGTGCGTAATCAGCACATCCAGACCGTCCGGCCGGAAACCGAGTGTCCGCAGAACCTCCCGCAGCGCTGTGCCACAGGACGGATCCGCCTTCTCCGGAAAGCCGCAGTCAATCAGCACACTGTGCCGCCGGCGGCACCGCGAAGAAAGCTGTAATTCAGATGACGGACGCCGACCATTTCGGTCTCAATCTCCGCCACATAGACGCCCGGAAAAATCTCCCGTATCATCCGGAGCACCAGTTTTACCGCGCCGTAGATACCGGCGTCGTTAGCCGAGTTCCGCGAGCACCACGCGCCCGCGGTTTTGCGAAATTTTCGTGTAGCGGTCGTGTAGACCTTAACTTTTATCGAGCAGATACGCGCCCTGCGCGGACACGCCGCCGCCGATAATAAAAATTTCCGGGTCTATCGTCATGCAGAGCATTGAGATGGTCTCGCCGAGATATTTGGCGACGGTCTCCATGACCTCGTCCGCGAGGCCGTCACCGGCTCTCCCGAGGTCACAGACATCCTTTGCCGTCAGCTTGTCGCCGAGGGCCCGGAGCCCGCTGTCGCGCGTCTTCTCCTGTGCAAGGCGACGTCTCGCCTCGCGGACAATACCGGTGGCACTCGCAATCTGTTCGAGGCAGCCGACCGCGCCGCAGTTGCAGGGCTCCGTTTCTCCGTCGCGAACATGGATATGTCCCACCTGCCCGCGAGGCCGTGCTTTCCGGTCACGATTTTCGCTGTTCATAATGACGCCGCCGCCCACACCGGTGCCGAGTGTCAGCGCACCGCATTGGCCGCGCCCTCACCGCCGCCGCGCCATGCCTCACCGAGCGCCGCGACATTCGCATCGTTTCCGACCTCGACGCGTACGCCGTCTAACAGCTCCGAGAGCTCGCGCGCCGGGTACATTTCCCGCCAGTGCAGATTGACGCCCACCTCAACATAGCCCGTCGGCTGCACGGGACCCGGCACGCCGATTCCCCACGCCGAGCAGCTCTGCCTTCCCCTGAAAGGTCTCTTCCATCGTCTTCCGAATGCTCTCGGCGATGTCCGGCAATATATGCGTGCCGTTCTCACTCGTGTCTGTCGGAAACTCCCACTTTTTCAGAATGGTTCCGTCCGGCTGAAACAGGCCGAGCTTTACGCTGGTCCCGCCGACGTCTACACCGATGCCAACTTTCTCCATGGTTCCTTTCCCCCTTTTGGTTTACTTCAACCTGACTTCTTTTGATATGCGCCGCGCCGAGCCAGAGATAGCGGTTCTCCCCGAGAGCCGGATCGCACGCACCAGCGGAAAATCCACGGCGCCGCTGAACTGCTTCGTACCGTTTTGCAAAAAGACGGTCAGCGCATCGCTGCCGATCAGAAAAACCGTGCCCTTGTCCACAAAGGATGAGGTGTAGTGCTCGCTGAAATTCGCGTGCATGACTTTGTCGCCGCCGCTGTTGTAGAGCTCAACGCGGTAGGGCTTATTGTCCTGCGCCTCCGCCTCGTTTAGGACAATGGCGACATAGTTCCGGTCGAAGCAGAGCGAGCGTATCACTTCCTGCTTCTCGGCGAGCTTCCAGCCCTTCTCAATGCCGTTTTTGCCGACCTGGAAAAAACAGAGCCCGCGTGTGGACGCCGCAAAAGCGCGCCCTTTCCGGAAGTACCGCACCTCCGAGATCAGATTTTCGCCCTCATAGGGCGTGATACCGCCCTTCATCTGATCTTCCCTGGCCGCTGCCGTTGCTGTCCGGAGAAATCGTATACCACGATTTTCCCGGCGAGCTTGCCGCCCTCCAGATAGGCGACACCCGCAATCACCTGACTGCCGTCATCCGAGAGATCGAGCGCGGTGAAATAGCCGTCGCCCTCGAGCAGTGCCTTGACGGTGATGTCCAGGACAGAGCCGTCCTTCTTATAAAACTGGATATAGCTCGCCGAACTGTCTTCTTCGAGCGTCGCAACGACACCCGACAGCGAAATCGAGGCGCTGTCCAGCGTTCGCTCCGTGCGGCACTCGCCGATTTTTCCGTGCTTCTCGTCGAAAATCTGCAGCGTGTTGCCCGAACGGTCCGCAATCACCGCATAGCTCCCGTCTACATCGATCACCGGATCCTTCATCTCAAAACTGGAGGTCCAGTAGGTGTTCGTTCTCGCTGATATAGCTCACGCCGTCTTTCGAATACTTGAGATAACCCCTGCTGAAACGGCTCGTAGCCGACCAGACCGCCCTGACTTACATCCTGCTGGTTGATGACGGCGTAGGCGTGATACTGTTTGCGCCCGTGATACAGACTGAGCAGCACCAGAAAGAGCAGCAGTCCGATGCCGATCCAGACGAGGCCCCGCCAGATTGCGCGCGCGGATTTGGTGTCTTCCGCCATACCTTACGACTCCTGCCGGTCCCGATACCGCGCAATGGCCTCGGCGAGATTCGTGACCGTCCCGTTCTCCATGATGTCCTTGAGCGCCGCAATCTTTTCCGCCGTCATGAATTCCTTGCCGAGCATAGGTCGCATCGCTCCGCGAGGCGCAGTGCCGCCGCCCGGCGTTTCTTTTCCGACCTCGGTGAGCGCATGCTGCGCCACCTCGTATTCGCTCTTCTTCTGATTGATGCGCGTCGCTGCCTCGCCGCGCAGTTCCTCTGCGATTTTGTCGGCGGTCTCTGCGTCAAAGATCCGAAGCGCCTCGGCCTTTTTCTGCTGTGTCGCTTCGAGGCGCTGCTCGGCCGCCGCAATCTCGTTGTCAAAATCCCCGAGGTTATACGGCTCATCGCTCTTATCGCGCTGAATGCTTCGCTTCACGCGCCGGAGTTCCTGTCCTTTTTCCGCGATCTCGTTCCGCATGCGTCTTCCTCTTTCAGCGTCTCGAGATAGCGGAGCTTCGACTGCGTGCCGATCACGGTGTAGATGCCGCCGATGAGGACGATGTCCGCGATGTAAATCAGCACCAGCGCCGGGATATGCCGCAGCGAATCCGGCAGCGCCAGGAAATAAATGCCGCAGGGCAGTGCCACAAAGAGGAGAGCGACAAAGAGAAGAATCTGCAGCCACTCGCCGAAGTGCTGCGCCAGTAAAGCGCGTAGTACAGTTTTGCTCTGGAAAATCCCCTCGAACCCTGCTGTTTCCGGAACAGTTCCCGGAGTGCGTCTGCCGGTTTCCGCCATCTCTTCGATCGGCGCGATTCCGCCGCAATGCGCTCCTGTTTCGCCGATGTGCTTTACTTCTTTCTTTGACTGCGCGCGCTTTAAGGCCGCCCGCTCCTCCGCAATCTCATCGTCGAAATTTGCGGCGAGCTCCTTCCGGCGGCTCGTCACGGTGCGGTCAATGCTGTCCTTTAAGCTCTGCTCCTCGGCCGCGAGTTCCTTCTGCCGCTCTTCTGTCTGCGCCTTTAAATCGGTCTCCTGACCGCGCAGTTTTTCTTCGAGGAGCACAGCTCTGCTGCGCCTCCTCCAGGAATTTCACTGCAATCTTCCAACCAAAACTCCTTTTCTCCTGCCGCATTGCATTTCTCCGGTGCTTCCGCTACCATAGATTCGCAACCGCGGAGGTACTCTTTATGTTTCGTCTCTCCGGAAAAATGTCCGGCACATCTAAAACCGGGCAGCGCTGTCATCAGCGATGAGAGCACAGAGAAAAGCCGCACCGAGAAAGTGCTCGGCGCCGTGAGGGAACTCGCAACGGAATTTGACCCGCCGTCCCTCTCTGGCCTCGAAAAACATCCGGGACTTCAAACGGGCGGCGCGCACGCGCTTTACCGCCGACAACTTTCTGAAGCCCTGCCCTTGACTATCTGGAAATCGAAGTCCTCGAAGAATGAGCTCAGAGCGCTTCGAGCATGCGGAGCGTGAGGGCTAAAAAGTTCCGAATTGCCTGCTCCGTGAACGCCGGGTAATTTTCCACCGCCTTCATGTCCGCCTGGTCGGAGATCGCGCGGATCACGAGGTAGGGCAGGCCGTAGAGATAGGCCGTGCGCAATCGCGGCGCCCTCCATCTCACAGCAGCTGCCGTGAAAAACTCGGCACAGTCTTCCTTCTTTTCCCGGCTCGCAACAAAAAGATCGCCGATACCACGCGCCCCGTATGGACCGTGACGCCGGAATCGAGTTCTTCTTCGCAGGATTTTGCGAGTTCCAGGAGCTTTTGATCCGCCGGAAAGGTGCTCGTCTTCATTCTCGGAATCACACCCTTCTCATAGCCGAACGCCGTGACATCAAAGTCATGCTCCAGGCAGTCCGTCGAGAGCACAATGTCACCGAGCTTCACCTCCGGCGCAATGCCGCCCGCAATTCCCTGTGTTCAGAATGCAGCCCGCATGAAAGTGCTCCGCCAAAATGCTCGCGGCGACCGCCGCATTGACCTTTGCCGATGCCCGAGCAGACCAGCGCAACCTCCTTGCCCGCAATTCTTCCGGTCAGAAAGCGCATACCCGCGCAGACTTCCTCCTGTCTCCCCTCGAGCTTTTCGGCGAGCCCTTCCACTTCTTCTTCCATGGCTCCGATAATACCGATCGTCATATTGCCTCCTTTGTCGCCTTGAGATAATGCCCTCCGCAGAGTAAAATAAAAGACATAGTTTTTCATCTCTACCCTGTAAGGAGAGGTTCGTAATGAAAAATCGTTCTGACCGGCGGCGGTACCGCAGGCCATGTCACGCCGAATATCGCCCGTTCCCCGGCTCTCGCGAGGCGGGCTATGAAGTCCCATACATCGGCTCCTACGAGGGCATGGAGCGCAAATTAATCGAAGCGATCTGGCACGCCCTACCGCGGCATTTCTCGGGAAAACCGCGCCGCTATTTCGACTGAAAAAATTTCACCGACCCCTTCCGGGTTCTGAAAGGATACTACGAGGCAAAGGCCATTCTCAGAGACTTTCGGCCGGACCTCATCTTTTCGAGAGGGCGGCTGTCGCCGTCCCTGTGGTGCGCGCCGCAAAGCGCCTCGGCATTCCCGCCGTGATTCACGAGTCGGATATGACGCCGGGACTCGCAAACCGTCTCTCCCACAGCGCGGCGACCAAAATCTGCTGTAACTTCCCTGAGACGCTCTCGCCCTCCCCTGAAGGACAAGGCGATGCTGACCGGCTCTCCGATACGCGCTGAGCCCTCTCCGGCAACCGGGAAACTGCCCTCGCGCTGACCGGCTTCTCCGCTTCGCGCCCGGTGCTTCGTGATCGGCGGCAGTCTCGGTTCCCGCGCGGTCAATGCCGCCGTCCGCGACGCCCTGCCGGACCTTCTGAAGGAATTTCGGTAGCTGCACATCGCAGGCAAGAATAACCTGGACCCGGCGCTTTCGACACCCTTTAGCTACCGCCAGTTTGAGTATGTCTCCGAGGAGCTGAAGGACTACTTTGCGCTCGCCGATATCATGGTGAGCCGCGCCGGTGCCAATGCCATCTGCGAAATTCTCGCGCTCCGGAAGCCCAACGTCCTGATTCCGCTCTCCGCAAAAGCGAGCCGCGGCGACCAGATTCTGAACGCCCGCTTACGAAAAACAGGGCTACTCCTGTGTCCTTGAGGAAGAAGCCCTGTCGCGCGATACCTTACTCGCCGCCGTGCGGGAAACCCACGCCGACCGCGCGCGCTACCGCCGCGATGGAAGCGGGCGGCAGCGCCAACGGCGTGGCTCAGGTCATGTCCGTGCTGAACAGCGTGACTGCCGGTCGCCGGTAAAGCACGACCGCGAGCAGAAACCCGATCAGAAGACCGCTCGTGTGAGCCACGTTGTCGACTTCCTCGGAGATAAAGCCGCCAAGCAGCATAAGCCCCGTGAAAAAGAGTAGATTCCGGATACGGAACTCTTCAAAGCGCCCGCGGTTTCTGATGAGCACCCAGATCAGACCGCCGAGCACGGCAAAGACCACGCCCAGCGCCGGCACTCAGCACTTCTTCTTCATCCACACCTGACCGCATAGAGCAGGCCGAGTGCCGACGGTCACAGCAGATAGAATACCAGGTACTTGACATGCCCCAGTGCGTGCTCCAGACTGTCGCTGGTCACAAAGAGAACCAGCATATTGTTCTCTGAGATGCCGTATGCCGCAGTGTGGAAAGCTGCCGGAGCAGTCTCCAGTACTCGTGCTTCTGGAAAATATAGGGCGTATAGCTCGCGCCGTAGCGAAGCAGAATGTCATTGTCGCTCATGCCGCCGCGGAGTGCGGTGTAGAGAAACACCAGCACATTGATGAGAATCATCCAATCCGTGACCGGCGCATTTCGACTTCTCCGATATAGCTCCATCGCCGTGCTCAGAGCGCTTTGCGGATGCTCTCGGCAGTTGCTTTCAGTTCCTCCGGCTCTGCTCTTGCCCGTCCACGCAACCATCTCCGGGCCGTTCTCGTAGCGCGGGATAATGTGGATGTGGAAGTGAAATACCGTCTGACCGGCCGCCGTGCCGTTGTTCTGAACAAGGTTAAAACCCGCGGCGCCGAGGCCGCGCTGCATCGCCTTGCCGACCTTGCCTGCGAGCGAAAACGCCTCGCCGATTGCCTGTTCCGGCATCTCCGTGATATTGTCGTAATGTTCCTTCGGCAACACCAGAGCGTGTCCCTTCGATGCGGGACCGAGGTCCAGAATCACGCGGTATCCCTCGTTCTCACAGATCTCCGTCGACGGAATTTCGCCGTTCGCAATCTTACAAAAAATACAGTCGTCTTTTTCTCATCTCAAGCCTCCTCTTCCTGCCTGTAACGCGCAGTGCTGTCTTTACTTTACAGCACCGCGCTTTTTTTGTCCAATTCCGCAGAAGCCCCTCGCGCACCCGCCTATGCGCCCTCTTTTCGCCGCCGCACCGGCCGCTAACCGCACACCTCACCGCACTTCTTTCACGCTGCAAAACCTCTCGTATACCGACTCTCCGCGCTTTGCCGTCTGCCGCCATACCCGTTTGTAACCGCCCCTCTATCGATACACCCTCATCTGTCACAGCATAGGTGCGCCGAATCTCGGTTTCTCTTCACACCGCCGCGCCGATTCCCGCTACCTTCCCGGACGCACGGCTTTTACACCGCAAACACTCTCTCGCGCCGACGCCCGCTGCCCTTCCGCCTGCCGCTGCACCGGTTGTAACCCCCTATTTCACCGTTTTCCCGTCGCATCGAAAAAAATAAAACTTTTTTTGAAAATCTTCGAACCTTTTTCCCGTTTTGACCGTCCTTATATATGTACGACGAAAGGAGAGCCCATGAAGTCCTTGGAAGTATTCTACGCTTCGCTTCGGGAACAGCTGTCTGAAACGGTTTGCGCCATGCAGGATGCAGGTGATGCCGCGCTCTTCGCAGAGATTGATGCCGCGATTTCACAGCTCCGCGCCACACAGTTGCTCTCTGTCAGCGATCAGCTGTATCTCCGCAACTCTCTTTTCAATTCCTTTCGCAGGCTGGACATACTCCAGGAACTCCTCGATCAAAAAGATGTCACGGAAATCATGGTGAACGGCAAGGACCGGATTTTCGTGGAGCGACGCGGCAAGGTAGAGCGCTGCGACCCGTATTTTTCAAGCGAGGAGCAGTTGGAGGATATGATTCAGCGCATTGTGAGCCGCGTAAACCGCAGCGTCAATCGTCTCAACCCCCATTGCGGATGCGCGCTCCCCGACGGCAGCCGGGTTCATATCGTGCTGCCGCCGATCTCCCTCGGCGGTCCCGCTGTCACCATTCGAAAATTCCCCGAGCCCATCACGATGGAAACACTGATCGGTTTCGGGACACTGACAGCCGAGGCCGCCGCCTTTCTGAAAAAAGCGGTCGCAGCCGGGCATAACATCTTCATCAGCGGCGGTACCAATTCCGGCAAGACGACCTTTTAAATGCACTCTCCGCTTTTTTATTCCGAAAACCGAACGTTATCACGATTGAGGATTCCGCGGAGCTTCAACTCTCCACATCGAAAATCTGGTGCGCCTCGAAACCCGCAACCGGAATGCCGAAGGGAGGGCCAAACTCGCATTGCTGACCTGATTTCGCGCAGTCTCCGCATGAACCCCTGACCGCATCATTGTCGGCGAAGTGCGCGGCGCCGAGGCCCCTCGATATGCTGCAGGCGATGAATACCGGCCACGACGGCTCCCCCTCTCGACCGGTCATTGCGCACTCGGCCGCCGATATGCTGACACGGCTCGAGACCATGGCGCTCGGCGGCGCTAATCTTCCCGCCTTGCCGCACCAACGACAAATTGCGAGCGCACTGATCTCATTGTATCTCGGCTGACTCCGCGACCGGAGCCGCCGTGTGCTTTTCCATCACGGAAATCGGGGGTGTCTCACATGGCGAAATTGCACTGCACGATCTTCTGTTTTCAGGAGAAAAAGAACAGGACGGCTTCCGAGTGCGGGGAGAACTCCGCGCGGTCGGAACCCCTCAGGTTGCGGAAAGCTCGACGCTGCCGGTCTCGTCCTGAGCGTTACACGCCTTCCTCTCTGGGGAGTATCTCCGACTCTGTTCCGCGCTCTTCTCATCACAGGACTCTTTACCTTTGTCTTTTACCGGAACCTCCTTCTTTTTCTCTTCCTGCTTTCCCTCGCTTTTCTTTTCCCTTCACACAGCGAAAGAGCGCTCAGCGCGCCGCACGGCGGCGAAAACCCTGCTTTGCTTTCCGCGAAGCGCGCCTTCTGCTCGCCTCCTCGCCGAGCGCGGCTATTCCTCGAGAACGCACCTCGCGAGAGCCCCGGCGAACCTGAAGCGTCTCTACGGAAACACCCTCACTCATCGTCCGCGAATTTTCTTATTTACTGCGGCAGATCGATGAACATTCCGCCGGAACAGGCTGGTCGATGACTTCGCAGCGCAGCGGCCTCGATGACATCAAGACCTTGCCCGGTGTTCCGCATTGCGAGAAAGTCCGGTGCGATCTCGCCGGAATCCTGCGCCGCACCAGTGAGGTGATCGGCGACCGCATCCAGATCAAAGAGGAAAATCCCTGACTCCGCGCGGCGCGGCGCTTTGAGCAGCGCGTCATGAACCTCGTGCCGCTCTTCATGATTCTCTGCGTCGACTTCTCTTCTCCTGAGTCTGGTCATGTACGAGACCCTGCTCGGCGTCTCGTGATGACCCTCTGCCTTGCCACCTATCTCTTCGCGCTCTACTTGTCACAGCGCATCTTCTTCCATTTCAGGAGCGGTCATGCAAAACGACTTTTCCCTGCTGAACGCTATCGTGCGCCCCTGCCTCTGCCTGGCCGCAGGCTTGCCTCACTTACCTCTTGCCACTCTGCGGCACCCTCGCCCGCGCTCTGCTCGAAACGGCCGCACGCCCGCCAAGGAATTCTACGGCGGCGCCGACAGCCGCTATGATCTGATTGTCGACGGATTCCGGGGACGGCGAGACAGAACCTGCCTTCTCAGGTGCAGGCGCGCCGCCATACGGACGCCGAATTTAAAGCTGCCGCGGATCGCTGTATGGAAAAGCTGCTGCTTGTCGTCTTAAACGGCAACGCCTCGCTCGCGGAAACCGCGGCCGCCTCGACTCCCCGCCCTTTCCCGGAAGAAGGCCTTTCGGCGAGCTATCTCTTCCGACCCTGCGCTGCTCGACAGCCACGGCAATGTGAATAACGCCGCGTGACCGGACCCCGCAGAGCTCACACTGACAGTGTACACTATGATACACTGGCGCGAGGGGCTCCGCTTCCTGTTGCCCTCACGATACCGCCGCCCGCTGCGGATCCGCGCACAGCACACTGGCGACTTTCTCGCTCATTCTGCAGGCGGAGGACAGCCGGCAGGGCTACAGCGCCTCGAACTCTCCTCCCCGGGAATACCAGGCGACATGCCTGCTCACCGCGAAAGAAACACCGCGAAGCGCGCTCTTTCTTTTGCTCGGCGCTGTCGCCGCGCTGCTGCTGCTCCCTGAAAGAGCGACAGGAGGAGGCACGCCGCTTTGCGGCAGCGGCAGCTCCTGCTCGACCACCCCTGAGCTCGTGCCCGCTCCCGTGCTGCTCGGCGCAGGAACGAATGCCCGCAAACGCCCTGCCTCGATTGCCGTGGATTACAGCGCCGAACAGCAGAAAGGGGCGGCACCGCGCGCCGCCTACGTACAGAACCTCAAAAAGAGCACTGCTTCTGCTCCGCGCGGGCGAAAGCGAGAGCCGCGTGTACCGCGCCTTCGGGCGCGCCTGCGGTCTCCGGCAACATATGAAGCTCGCCTCACTGCTCGAGCAGAACCAGAGAACTGGGGTCGCCGCCTCCGCACCATCCTTGCAGGTCATTGAGATGACCTCGCCTGGGAGGAGCGAAAAATCTGGCGCGGCGTCTCGGCGATGAGCCGGAACCAGGCTTCTGCTCCCGCTCTTTTCTCATGCTCCTTGTCGTCATGATTGTCGATGGTTGTCCCGCGTTTTTCAGCTTCTCATAAAACAAATTCAGGAGGTTTGTCATGAAACTGTTTGCGACAGGATTTTTGATTCGAAGACGGTTTTTCCACGATTGAGCTCATTCTGATTCTCGTGGTCCTCGTGACCTGGTGGTGCTCTTCAAGGGCAGGTCACTGCCTCCTGAACTCAGCCCTCGGCGAGATTAATAACCAGGCCGGCAAGGTTCACTGATGCGGGTCCCGCGGCTCGGTCACACTGTTTCTCGCGCCGGTTCTGACTTCCTGCCGCGCCTCATCTGTGCGCTGCTGCTTGAGAGCGCGCGAACCGCGGAACCCGTTATGCGCCGCTCTCGCCGCCAACGCCGCCGTGGATTCCCTGTTTTCCTGCCATGACCGCACGCTCTGCGCGCTACCGCATCCTCGCCTCACCGCCACCCGCGACGAGCGCGTGAGTTGAACTGACCGCGCTGACAGGCATACCAACAGATGCCGGGCGCATCCCTTTTTCGAGGCGACCATACGTCCGCTCGAAACCGGCTTCCTCGGTGACGGCGGTGCGGTCTGGCTGGAGCAGGAAATGCTCGACTGCATGAAGACACAGCCTGGAGACGCTGCAGCCGCTCACGGTGTCACTGCTCACGCAGTGGTCGTCCCGGTCTTACCTTCGCCGAGCATGTGTCCTCGTCCGATGACCGCGCTGTCTCCCTCTTGCAGACGCCGCGAGAGCGAGGCGCTGTATTTCCGGCTGGAGCAGAGTCTTCTGGACGCCGGACGCGAAAAGGAAGCGTGGCCGCAGCGCTCGCAGCCGGTAATCTCCCTGACTTCTCCCAACATGCCGCCGCGCCTCCGCAGCCCCTCAGGCAAACAGAGCTTGCTTCCGCCGACCGCCTGCAGCTCTCCTCGCAACCTCACAGACGGCAGTGCACTGGTTCGCCTTTTTCGGGACAGGCGGAAGAGGCCGCGCTCCTGCTGCGCTTTACGAGACCGTCTCGAGACGGCAGCCGCCTTCGCGCGCGGCGTCCCGAAATTTCCGCGGCCGGGACGGCTGTCCCCGCCTCACAGCGACGGTCTCCGCCACGAGACCGCTGCGCGCGGAGCTTGCCGCGCGCATCGCCGAAGAAGCCGAAGAGGATGACGAAGACGACGGCATGGGCATCGATGCCGAAGCCCTCTGGCATCTGCTCGCCGCCGACTTTTCCGCGGCGCTCAGTCTGCTGACCTCAGCGCGGCCTCTGGCCTCCGGCAGACGCTGCCCTCTCCCTCGCCGCCTCCTTCGAAACCGGAGCCCGCGACCCGCGAGGCGCTCTGCCTCCCGGCGAGTGCAGCCGTTCCCGCCGGAAGCCTGTCTCTCACAGAGCTTCCCTCCGCGCAGCTTGCGGCGGCGGAGCCGGGCGCCTCGCGCAGTGATGACGATGATTGTCTCTTTGCGCACTACGCGGCCTCCTTTTTCCCCCTGCTATTTGTCCCAAACGAACGAGGCGGCGCAGGCAGGTCTCAGCTCCAGCTGGAATATCTGAGCGCCGGCAAGGAGACCGACCGCGAAAACTTTTTTCAGCAGTCTGCTCGCCCTCTTGCGGACCAGCAGTCTTCGTCTGCTCGCGCTGCTCTCGACCCGGCTGCCTGTCAGGCCGCGGGACACGCCGCCGACAGCCTCTGTACCGCAGCCGCTTCCCCGCGGCTTCGCGCCCTGCTCCGTTTCCTGCTGCTCTATGCGCTTGCAGCCTATGACAGTCTCACAGACCTGTCTCTGCTGCTCGCCGGACAGAAAGCACCGCTCTTGTGCTTACCCGGTTCCCCTGCATCTCCGCCGATCGGCTCTGCAAAGCAGCGACTTTCAGCCGCCCGCCGCCGCCCTGTCAGAGAGCGGAGAAGGACCTCCTACCGGGACGCCCCGCTCTTTTCTACCTGCAAACTTCCCGCGCCGAACGGAATTACCGCATGCTCGATCCTCGATGGAACAGCGCTCCTCGAACGGACAGACGCCTTCCGGATCACGCACTGCCTGCTTTTCGCTCCGCGCGGAGCTCCGCTGCAATGCCTCACATCTCTTCACTCGCGCTCTTTTTCCTGCCTGCCGCCGCGCCGAAACAGTTTCAGATTTCTGCAGAGTTTCTGCCTCACTCGAGGGCGCGCGGCGCTTCAACCTTGCGTTTCTGTGAACAGAGGAGACGGCCACATGAAACCACTGTCAATCAAAAATCGGAAAACAGCTTCCAGGCACAATCCCGACTTTCCGTCTTTTTCTCTTTCACAGAGCGCAGCGCTGAGGCGCCGCGCCCCGCTCTCTGCCTCACTCACGGTAGAGGCAGCGCTCGTGCTGCCTCTCTTTTTGTTTGTGCTCCTCCTCTTTTCCGTGCCCTTCCGCATCATGACCGCCGAGCGACAGATGCAGCGCCGCGGAAACCGTCTCAGACTGCGCTGCTGCCCTGGCTCGCTGTCAACGCCGGAGGCCGCGCAATACAGAAATGCCGAGTTCTGGCGCTTGCGGCCGCGCGCGCCGTGTCTCCGATCCGAACTCAGCGAACTCAGTGCCGAGCGCTCGAGCTTCGCGACGGCGAAACGGTTCTGCGTCGTGCTGACCACAGCCACACACCCGATTCCCCTGTTTCGCCTGCCGGCCATCCGCTGCAGCCGCACGGCATGGCGGCGCGCCTGGATCGGGGAAACCAATCCGGAAAACTGCGTCGCGGCAAACCCGGAAGAGGAAATTGTCTAGGTCGGCAGGCACTCGACCCGCTACCATAACCGCCCGCTGTCACTATCTCTACAACGATCTTCGCGCCGTGTCTCTCTCCGAAGCGACGGCTGCGCGCAATGCCTCCGGCGGTCGCTATCACGCCTGCCCGGTCTGGTGCGCGGCGCAAGCGGCGGCACTGTCTACCTGATGCCGAGCGGCACCGCCTGGCACCGCGATCCGGCCTGCCGCGCGATTCGCGCTTTATGTCCGCGCCGGCCGAAACGCGAAGTAGCAGTTTGGCCCCCTGCAGTTATTAGCATCCATGAAAGGAGTTCCCGATGTTTGCGACCACCCTCTCGGTTGCTTCCAGTCTCACGCTTTTTCACTTGCCTGCGCGTGCGAGGACTTTCTCTATCAAACCGTACCCCGCCGCTTTTTTGAACTTCTGCTCCTCCTGGAGCTCGGCTTTTATCTGTGGCGCCTCTTCTTTGTCCGCGCGACTGTGCCGACAGAGCTTCTGCCTCGCTCTGCCCGCTCCTTCCGCTGCCGCCTTTTTCCCTGCTGTCCCGCGAAGCCCTCGCTCGGCGACGCACTGTTTCTCCTCTGTCTGTCGCTCGGCGTCGGCTTTTCACCGCCTGCTGTTCTGGCCGACACGGTTTTTGTCCGCGGCACCCTCTCTTTTTCTGCTTGCCGCCGCTTCGGCGCCTGAAAAGACAGGGACAGAGCGCATTCCGCTGCTCCCCTTTTTCTGCTCCCCGCCCTGTCTCTCTCTTTTTCTCCGGGCAAGGTTCTGTCATGAGGCGGCCCCTCGTCTCTGCGTCTTCGCGCCTCTCTCACCGTAGAAGTTAACTCTATGTATTCTCGCTTCTTTTTATCGCTGACCGCAGCGACCCGCTTCGTTCATCGGGAACAGGCTGGCCGCACGGCCGGCTTTCGCTCGAAGATCTCGCGGTACAGGCCCTCGCGCGCGGATTCCCGCACCGGCGATGATCGCCGCCGCCCCGGCCGAACTGAAGCGTCACACTATCTCGCGCCGTCTCTTTCCCTGCTCCGTTGGCGACAGTAATTTCACCGTCTGGTGTGGACAGGATGTCGGCGAAACGGAGCCCGCGCGCGCCCTGTTTCCCTCTGCGCGCATCGAATACAAACCGCTGCGCCTCGAGACAGCGTTCGCAGCACCAGTCCGCTTCCGGACAGCACAAAGGAGGTAACCCCATGATGAAACCGGTTCATAGTGCGACACACAGCGCCCTCGAACTTCCTCTCTCTCTCCCCGCCGACGCATCCGGCTTTCCGCGCCGCATGCTCGAGGAAAACCATATCTCGGGTCTTTCTGCCGCCTGCTCTACCGGCGAGGCGCTGCCCGAGACACTCTCCACGATGTGACCGGCCTTCTCTCACCGACGCCGCAGCCGAGTAAAAACTTCTGCGCCGAAGATCTTCGCCGCCTGTTACTATATCTTCTTCAGGCGCTCTCCCGTCTCCCGGTCTATCTCTTGTCTCCGGACGGTCTGGTCCTCGATGCCGACGCGATTTACCTGACCCGCAGAGCCGCGCCCCCTGCTTTCTATCACCCGGGACAACATGCGGACTTTTCGACAGCCCTTCCGTTTTTACATGCGCTACTGCGCTGACCTGATCAGGAGTGAAGAGCGACACATGGTGCTCGCCTCCACCGCCTCTATCAGGAAAAGCCTTCGCATCCGCACTCTCGACTATCTGGAGCGCATTCTGACTGCCGCAGAGACAACGCCGCGCGAGCGGACCCCGCTGCCGATGCCGCGCCGCCGCTTGACCCTCTCGTCAGCGAAATCCGGGAGGTCAGTGCCGAGGAACTTCCGAAAGAGCGGCGGATTGTTCGCCGCCCTTTCTTTCACCGCACAGAAGAACCGAATCACTCTGCGGAAGATGCCGTCTTCTGAGGCACCCGCGAACCCTGAGTCTTCTTCTGCCGCGTTTCTTACCGCCGTCTTCCGCTTTCGCCGGTTTCTTTGCTCCCCACCGCTTCTTCACTGCCGGTTCCTCGTTCACCTTCTCGGTCGCGGTTTTTCTGCTTCCCGCCGCCTTCTTTCCACCGCCGATTTCTTCGTCTCATCGAACTCGAAAATCCGCACACCGTACGCCGGCAGCGGCGCTTCCAGATAGAACGGTCCTGGTCGCACCTCGCCCGGCTTTGCGCGATAGAGGATCCACGCGCTTCTTCCGAAGCGCACAGAGTCCTTCGGTTCATCCAGAATCAGCCGGTAACTGCCTCGCGTGCGGCACGCCGACACGATAGTCCCCGCGCGCAACCGGCGTGAAGTTAATCACAAAGAGTAGAGACTTCTTCCGCTCTCATCCCGGCGGAGGAAAGAGAAAATCGAACGGTCCGCATCGTTCGCATTGATCCACTCAAAGCCCCGCCAGTCGTTGTCCAAACGGTACGAGCGCCGATGCGAGCGGGTAAGCTGCAGGAGTCCCCTGCACAAAGTTCGCGCATATCCCGGTGCGGTGTCTCGTTTAACAGCTCCCAGTCTGAGCGATACCTCTCATCCCACTCGTGCCACTGCGCAAATTCCTCGTCCTATGAAGAGCAGTTTTTGCCCGGATGACCGATCATATAGCTGCAACCGCACTTCAGATTTGAGAACTGTCCGTAAAATACCCGGCATCTTGTTGATCATCGAGCACTTGAGATGCACCACCATCGTGCGAGAGCACAAGCACATAGTTCTCGTCAGAAATAGGTGAGGCCGAAGGTCATCTTGTTGTGGTTGTCGCGCCGGAAGTAGGATCCAGTTTCATGTACCGAGGAAGTCGTGCATCCAGCCCATGTTCCACTTGAAAGGCGAAACCGAGACCGTTGTCCTCCGGCCGGTGTGTGACCATGGGCCAGGCCGTGCTCTCCTCGGCAATGATCATGCTGCTCGTCCTTCCGCCCGGCGATTACGGAATTCGCGTGCTTGAAGAACTCAATCGCCCTCAAGGTTCTCGCGTTGCCGCCGTATTTGTTCGGGCACCACTGACCGCTCTGTTCCGCCGTAGTCCAGATAGAGCATCGATGCTGCGGCATCGACCCGAGTCCGTCCACATGGTATTCGTCTATCCAGTAGAGCGCATTCGCAATCAGGGAAGTTCTTGACCTCGGTCTTGCCGCAATCCAAAAACCTTGGTGCCCCAGTCCGATGCTTTCCGTTCTTTCTCGGATCGGCGTACTGTAGAGCGCCTGTCCGTCGAAACCGCAAGGCCGAAGGCATCCGCGGGAAATGCGCCGGCACCCAGTCGAGAATCACGCCGATGCCCGCCGCGTAGTGTGTCGACAAAATCCTGAAATTCCGCCGGGCTCCCCGGAGCGGGAAGTCGGCGTAGTAGCCGGTCACCCGATAGCCCCAGCTCCCGTCAAACGGATATTTTCCGCAATGCCCATGAGTTCCACATTATGGGTATAGCCCATGTCCTGACATAGGCCGAGAGCTCCCGCGCCAAGTCGTCCTCATAGGAGAGAAAACCGTCCCGCTCGCTTTTCACCGCGCTGCCAGGAACCAAGGTGACACGTAATGCTGAGCTGCCTCGCCGCGGATTCTGCTTTGCTCCCTCTCTGGTTGCATCCATCGCCTGATCCTTCCACCGGTAGTCCCAGGTTCGTGAGCTGTGACGTGCGCGCGCCGGAGCGAAACTCTGCCGCGCGCGCATAGGGTCTGCCTCGTGGAGAAGCTTCCGGCAGCGCTTTCGTAGAAGCGAATTTGTAGAGCATCCCGGCTGGGTCCCGGGACGAAGCACTCTGATGCCGCCTCGTACTCCGCACACGGGTCGCTCTCTGCCTGCCAGTCATTGAATCCCGCTGACCACGCTCACCGCGCGCGCGTGCGGTGCCCAGACCGCAAAGTACTACCCTTCCACGCCGTCCCGCGTCATGGGATGTGCACTGAGCTTCTTTATAAACTTCGCAGTGCGTTCCTGCCCGAACAGACAACAATCTGTCTCTGTGATGACACCCATACCTCTGCTGACTTCGCCATACTCCCCTCCGCGCAACGATTGTGAGGTTGCCAAGTATAGCTCCGACGTCTGACAAAGCAAGCAGTGCGGAGGATTTTATGTTTTGCCAACTCTCTCCGCTCGCCCTTTTTGCCACTCATTCTCGATTGCAGGATTTGGCGAACGCTTCGTATTCCGGAACCGCCTCCTCCTGTTGGCCCTGTTGCCCGGTATGGCGGCATGCATCCGCACTTCCTGCTTCGCCTCTGCCTCTTGCGCTTCTCTCTTTATCCCTGGTTCCGCCTGCATCTCATCGGCGGGCGATGTCAAGCTCCTCGGTCTCTGCTGCGCCTCATCTGGGGCTTCCCCGCTCTTTCCTCGCCTCTCGAGTCTCGCCGCCACCCCGCCGGCGCTCTGGCTGCTGTTTCTCCGGACGGCGCTGTGAACAGCTGCGTTGCTTGCGCCCTTTTCTTTGCTGGCTTTGCGCTCTTAAAGCCGCTCTCCGAAACCCGCTGCTTCTTTCACACCCTCTCTTCTGACACACCAAAGCAGAGGTTCTTCATGCGACGCTGTGCCGTTCTTTTTACACCCTGACGCCGACTACGCCGGACGCCTTGCCGACTTCCTGGAACCAGCGAAAGAGTCTCGGCCTTCCTGTCTGTGCCTTCTCCGGCCCTCGAGCGTTCTGCGCCTCTGCGCGCGTGCCGATGTGAGTTGCTGCTGTTCTCCGAGCACTGTGCCGAAGAAATGCAGGGCCTGCTCGACAGAGCATGGCTATCCTGCTGAGCGCCGAAGACTTTGGTGGTGTGTGTGGCGAGCGAGCTGTCAAAACGCGGCTCCCGGTTCCTGCCGTCTTTTCCCTATCGGTCCGGCCGATGCCCCTGCGCGCTGCGTCATGCAACTTCTATGCAGCCGCAAGACCGGGCTCCCTCTCCCGGTTCAGCGCGGCGACTGCGAAATCCTGGCATCTACTCTCCCGTCCACCGCCGCAGCAAGATCTCACCTTCGCCTCGCGACTCTGCGGCGCGTTGCGCAGGGCAAGACTCCTTGCTTCTCTCGCTCGAAGACTCACGCCGGCGTCTATGCGCAAATTGCGCCGGATGCCGCCGAAAGTCTCTCGGAATCCTTTTATTTGCTCCACAGCAGCGTGTCGCCACAGCTGGGCGTTTTGCAGAGCAGACTCCTGCCTTCGCGCGACTGGATCTGCTGCCGCCGCGTGCGCTGTGCGGAAGATTTGTCTCCGTCGGAGGAATCTCGCCGCCCCTCTACAGCTGTGATCGCGCGGGGAGAGCGGCCACCGTAGCATGGTGCTGATTTCGGCGCCTCGGCCGCCGCGCGCCTGAGCTCCTGGAACTCTGCGACCGCATCTTTCATGCCCGTGCTTTCTCCGACCCGCTTCTGCTCTGAAACTCAACTCGTTCCGGGAGTATTCTCCGGCAGAGTTGCGCCGCGCGCAGCTGCTTGACCGAAACGCTGGAACTTCGTCGAAAAGCGCAGGACTACGCCTGCGCTTTGCTGCCCGCCTATGAGAGCGGACCTCTCTTTGGCGAACTTGCCGCCGCGCATTGAACCCGCGGCAGTGTTTGCGCTGTCTCAGCGGGAAGGTGGCAAAAATCGAAGCACCGACCACAGTCATGATACCGCTGGACTGGCACTCGCGAGTCCTGCCATATGGCACCCCCAATTTCACACGGATCTGCATTGCCTTCGAGGGTGCCGATTGTACATGTGCCGAGCGCCGAGCGCAAGTCCTTTGGCAATCGGGCTGTGAATCGCGAACAGATGACAAACTCGTCGGCGAGCACATTACCGAGAAGACTCGGTCACAAGATCGAGGCCACGGTGATGGTCGGTATAGCCAAGCCGCGCTCCTCCACTACGTCATGGCTCGATTGCCGTCAGGATGACCCCCGGCAACAGCGTGATGTACTCCACATGGTTCGTAGTGAAATATCGTGCAGAGCACGAGAATCGAACCGAGGCTCGTGAGCACACCGGCCAGGACGCCGAGCACGACCCGCAAGCAGATTAGTCCTCTTTCAGAAGTTGCAGCCGCTGGTAGAGCGGCACGGCGAGCGCCACCGTCGCCGGCGCGTCAGAAGATAGCTTTAACACCGCGCGCTCCGGATGTAGCTTCCGTAGTCGATATTAAAACGCGTCATGAAGCCGATGACCAGAATAATCGAGATCGCAGCGGATTCAGCACCGCAAGCTTCCCTGTCTCATGCGCAGTACGCTGCCGATATCAAAGGCGAGCAGACTGACGACGATGCCCATGATGGTCGAGTTTCGGATGACTCATTCATCGCCTCATCCATGCCCATGATGCTTCCTCCTTTTCTTCCGTGCGCGTCGCCGCCCTGCGGCAGCGTGTTCTGTTTCTCGCGGCCTCTTCCGCTTCGGCAGACTCCCGACCGTGCGGCGCAGTCCGCTGCTTCCGGCTCGTTTTCGCTGTCACCCTCGCCGCCGCAGCAGGTGCTTGATTTTCCGTCTCGTGTTTTGCCGCCTCTCGCACCTCCTTTCGGCGATTGCGCATTCTCTCTGGCCAGAAACCTCTTCCTTTAACTCCTGCGAAGCCGTTCCCGCCTTTTGCACGTCTCGCGCGCTGTCACGGCGAGCAAAATTTCGGTCAATACGCGCCCCGTGATTCCTCCCATAACCAGCACGGTCGAGAGACAAAGGCTCACAACGGTGACCGGCAGAAGCGATTTCCCGAGCCGCCCCCAGGCCGTCATGAGTCCCACACCGGCCGGAATAAAACACGAGCGGCATCGCATCAATCAGAAACTGCGAGGTCTCGAGCACACCTCCAGCTTTTATCATCCCTGTCATCGCGCGCACCACGCGAGCGCCAGGTTGTAATAAATACTGCCGGGCACCGGCAGCGCGATACGAATAACGCATTAGTTCGCCGGATCACGTCATGCCCGGCGATAACGCCGGAATCGTCGCATCAATCTCATGGTTCGGATTCTTCTTCCTTTACCTTGCTTTGCCTCAAGATTTCTTTATCATAAAAACTGCAAACAGATGTGCGAAACCGGCAATCCGCTTGTCTCAGCGACAGCAGCCTTATAAAGAAAGAGACCTTTGGTTAATACATCCGCCTCTCCTGTTAATATCAGGCGAGCGGCATCGTGGTCAACGGGCGGCGCATCAAGTCCCTGGTCTTCACGACCGATCTCGGCGATTATCCGAAAACTGCGGGACGCCGATGCGGTCTTCGCGGGTCTCACCCGCTTTACTGCAGTCGGCCATCAGCCACGCACTGGATCAACGGCCCTTGTATTCCCCGTCTTCTGCGGCCGCGGCGGCAGTGCACGACGAAGGACTGCACTGCCTCGCCCGCACAGGATGCCGAGGGCTGGCGCGCGCGGGCATTTGTCCTGAATGCGCCGATCAGCGAGATTCTAAACCTCCCTCGCCGTGACCAAGGTCGTGATATTCCGGTCATCATCACCGTCGTCAGCGAGACCCGATATCGCCGCGCGCCTCGCAAGCGGCGCGAGTATTCCGAATGTCGCGGCAGGCCCCGGCACCGCGCGCTGGTACGATCCGCCGCGATTTTCCGGAGGTCCCGGATCAGGTGAGCGGCGGTACTGGAAGCAAGAGAGCATCCAGGCGACCATTGCAGGCCGGCGCCACTGCCATCACCTTCACACCGCCCTCCACCGCCGAGCTCTTCAAAAGCATGATGGCCAAGTATCGCGAATCTTGACATAACTGCTCTGCTATTCTACATACTGAGCCTGTAGTCTTCAGCAGGGTGAAAGTCCTACCGGCGGTAGTACAGCCCGCGAGCCGTTAGGCATGATCCGGTCTGATTCCGAGCCGACAGTATAGTCTCGATGGAAGAAGTAACGCACCTTCTCCATAGTCTAAAAAGTCCCTTGAATGGAAATTCAGGCGTGCTCTACTTGCCCCGAGCCCTTACGCCGGGGCTTTTTGATTGCCGAAAGCGAGGTCTTATGCACGAAACTTTTGTGCGCCGCGCCATTTTCGCTCGCAGAACGCGGTTTTCGCGGTCACACCGCGCCGAACTGTTGGTCGGCGCCGTCCCGTCCGGGACGGCAAAATCATCGGCGAGGGCTTTCACGCTATTCCTGCACGGCGGTTTGCATGGCACGCCGAGCGCGCCGCGCCTCGAAGACTGCAGGCGGCATCGCGGACTCTCTCCGGCGTGGGCGCTCTACCTCTATGTGACACTGGAACCCTGCTGGCCATACCGCGCCGCCACTGCACCGAGGCGATTCTCGCCGCCGGCATCCGGCAGCGCGGCGTTTGTCAGGGAAGCAGCGATCCGAACCCGCCGGTCGCAGGCGCGCATTGCCGCACCCGGCAGGGCGGCATTGCTGTCGCGGACATGCGGCGGAATCCGCGCGTGATGCGCTGAATGCCCTTTTTCACCACATCAGAACCGGCCTCCCCTTTGTCCTTCTGGAAATATGCGATGATCGCCCGACGGCAAACCGCTTTCCAGCCTGGCAAGCTCCTGCTGGATTGCCACCAGCGAGGCCGCACGGGAGTGAAGTTCACCGACCCGCGCTGCGGTAGGCGCCGGTGGATGGTCGGCATCAATACGGGTGCTGCAGGATGATCCTCTGACCTGCCGCATCTTCCGGGCGGGCGAAATCCGCTCGTGTGGTCTGTGACTCGTCTTCCGGACACCGCTTGACAGGCGCCCTCGTGAAAGACCGCCGGGCTGCAGAAGTCTGACCTCACTTCGCCTGCTGTGTGAGCTGACACAGCAGTCAGCACGAAGCCTGGCCCGCCGCGGGCTGCTGTGAAATCCCTCACCTTCCCCGGCAAGCGCGGCGACCTCCGCGCCCGCCCACATCACCGGAAAGCGCGCGGCATCAACGAGGTGCTGGTCGAGGGCGGCGCGGAACTCGGCTGGGCGCTGCTCAGTGCCGGTCTTCCGTGCAACGCGCGCAGGCCCATATCGCCCCGGCTTCGGCGGGAAAAATGCCCTCGGCGTCTCGGCGGCACCGGTGTGCCGTGCCCGCCGGATGCTTTTTCCTCAAAAATCTGCACACTTCCGCTCTTTCTGGCGCCGATGTGCGCGCACTGGAAGGAGATCTCTGATTGGCGTTCTCACCGGCCTTCATTGAGGAGCGCGGCAGCACGCTTCTCAACCTTTCCCGGAAAGTACTGAGTCACCATCGCCGCTCAAACGGTGCTCAAGCTGTCTTCGCGGGCGACAGCATCGCGGCTGGAACGGCGTCTCGTCCCACTGTCGTCCTTTTCACCGCGCAGCGTCTCTTTTTACGGCAGATGTCATGCCGGAGACACTGCGGTGGCGCTCGAATCTCGCATGCTTCGCGCAAAAAGCCAGGTCAATCTGGAGCGCGCACCCCCGCGTCAACGAAGTCGCTCGGCGGGCACTTTGTGAGCGGGCCAGGTCGACGGCACGCGAACCGTGCTCGGCATCCACCGCGAGAACAACGCCTCTGTTCTCGATCTCGCGCGGCCCTGCTATTTTGCAGGGTATCGTCGGCGTGCTGTCCGTCGCAATCGACGGCATCAGCCTCACTGTGGTCTCCGTCGAACGATCAGCTTTTCGGTCTCGCGATCGCGGCGCCGCAGTCGCCAACTCGCCGCAAAGCGTCCGCGCGATGCTGAATCTCGGAGGACCGATCTGCTCGGCACAGGTTGCGCGCCCTCCTCGCAGGGGAGGACGGGACAGACAAAAAGAGCCGAATCAACGAGGAGTGGCTTGCAAACTCGGTTACTGGAAACCGTTCGCCCAATAAGAGAAAGTGACTTCTGCCATGGATTTTCACGATTGAAACAGGCGCTCGCGATCTTTCGCGCGCGTGGAAAACTGATTGTCTCGCATCGATGACCTCACGCGAAAACGAGGGCGACCTGATTTGCGCCGCCGAATTTGCCTCTCTGCGGAACTCGTGGAATCGGATGGCCGGACCTTGCGCGCGGTCTGGATCTGCCTCCCGGTGGCTGCGGACTATGCAAAGAAGCTCGCTGCCGCCGATGTCCGCCGTAAACAGCGATAACCACGAGTATTCCGCCCTTCATGCTCGGATCGACCTGCACGAGACCACACCGGCATCAGCGCTGCCGAGCGCGCGCGCTGACCGCAAGGAACTGATTGCCGAGGATGCCGCTCCCTCTGATTTTCGCCGCCCCGGCCATCTCTTCCTGCCTCGCGCGCGCTCCGGCACGGTGTCCTCGAGCGGCGTGGCCACACCGAGGCGACCGTTGACCTCTGCCGCCTCGCGACTGAAACCCGCGCCGGCCTCTGCTGCGAGATTATGCGCGAGACGAGATGATGTGGACCAAAGAACTGCTTGCCCTTGCCGAGCGCGAAGGCCTTTGCATCATCAGCATCGAGGATCTGGTTTGCCACCGCGAGCGCTACGACCACGCGCTCGAAGAAGGTGCGAGCGCCGTCTCCTCCCGAGTGCCTTCGGTGACTTTCACTACGGCTTTCTCGATCCGCTGAGCGGGCTCGAAACACCTCGCGCTCGTCATAGGGCGAGATATTGCCAGCAAAGAAGCGGTGTCTCGCCGCACGCACCCGAGTGCATGACCGGCGACAGTTTCTCGGCTCGAAGCGCTGCGACTGCGCGGCGAACAGCCGCAGCGCGCACCGGAGACAGATCGAGGCCGAGGGACAGGGGTGTCCTCCCTCATCTCCTGCCAGGAGGGGCGCGGTATAGGACCTCAACAAACTGAAAGCCCATGCGCTCCAGGGAACAGGGCTCGACACCGTCGAGGCCAACCGCGCGCTCCGGCTTCTTCCGGACGATCTCCGGAACTACGCCCCAGCGGCCGCCACATGCTCCGCGCTCCTCGGCGTTCGGTTCCCTGCGCCTTTATGACCAATAATCTCTGACAAAAATAGCGCAGCTCACGTGACTTCGGCATTCCGGTCACATCGCGCGTTTCGACTGGAGATTTCGCAAATCGCCACGACATCCGCTATCTCCGCATCGCGCACCGCTAAGCATCTTGAGGTACCCTGTTCATGGCGAAAGCTGCTGGAAACGCTTTGTGCGCAAACTACCCTGACTTTGAAACCAGTGAAAGAGAGGATAAGCAACCATGAACTCTTACGAAGGCTTACTATTCTCGAGCCTGAAAAATCCGCATCGGCATCGTCGCGGCGCGCTTTATCGACCTCGTGGTCTCCCGCCCGATTGGACGTGCGCGGAGGATGCTCTGCTCCGCCACGGCGTTCTCCCGCGCATTGCAGATTTCACTCTGTCAAGCTGGTGCCCGGCGCCTTTGAGCTCGGGCTTGTCGCCGCCATGTCGGAGAGCGGCACGTACGCGTCATTGCGCTCGGCGCGGTCATTCGCGGCGATACCGACCACTATACCGCGTGTCTGCAACGAAGTCTCTGGCAGACTGGCCGCCGTCGGCCTGAGAGAGCGGACCCCCGTGCTCGCGGCGTTCTGACCTGCGATACGCTCGAGCAGGCACCGTGCGCTGCGGGCCTCGAAGGCCGGCAACAAGGGCTTTTGAATGCGCGGTCGCTGCGCTGGAGACGATTTCCTCTCTTAGAAACTCTGAACCTGTTTTCGTTTCGCTTCCTTCTGCAACGAACTTCGCTTCCGGAGGGCAAGCTGCAAAGCCGGCACTGTTTGTGCGCACACGCCGCGGCCTTTCATCTCAGCTGCTTTTATCGCAATCGCAATGGCAGCTTCTGCCGAAACAGGCAACAGACTCGGTCAGCCTTCCGGCGAATACCGGAACCCAGTGCGCCCACTTTGCCTCCGTTTAGCTCAAAGAGCCTGTCTCCGGCCCCTCCCGGAGACGAGAGCCTCTTTCCTGTTTCGAACCCCTACTTCAAATCCTCAATCGGCTGCACTGTGTCCTCTAACGCCTCTCTCTCTCTTCCTGCTTATTTGCCTGATTTCACCGCCGCGCGCACAGAGCATGTGCCATATCGTAATTTTGCCATACCTTTGTCCCTCTGCACTGCTACGCGCACAGAGCATATGCTCATCGTAATTTTGCATACCCTTTTGTCCCCTGTACCGCCGCGCGCACAGAGCATATACCCTTCCCTTTGTTTTGCTCGGTTTGGCGTGTTAGTATCACCTTTGATACCCTATAACTTCACTCGTATAGCAGGAGACTGTCATGACCCTTCAGCAACTCTATTATCTCACGGAAATCGCCGATGCCGGCAGCATCAACCGCGCCGCGAAAAGCTCTTCCCCTCGCAGCCTGTTTCACGAACGCCGTCAGCGAGGCCGAGGAAGAACCGCTTCGTCTTTTAACCGCAACTCGCGCGGCATCAGCCTGACGCCGGACGGCACCGGAATCTGAGTCATGCGCGCGCGAACTCCCACCAGCAATATGAGCTCCTGATGGACCGTTGGCAGCGCGCGGCAGGTGCGCCAGCGCCTTCTCGATTTCAACCCAGCACTACTCCTTGCGACCCAGGCCTTGCCCGCATGACAAAGAGAGCTTTTGACAATTCAACGAGTGCTCAGTTCTCGGTGTCGAGACTGCACCATCGATGTCATCCGCAACGTCATCAGCGGCAAATCCGATGTCGGCATCCTCTCACGAGAGCAGCTTAACCACCGCTTTCTCTCGAAAATATTCCGCGAGGAGCTGCTTTGAATTCCACCCGCTGATTGAGTGCAACGCCTATGTCTATCTCTCTACAAAGTTATCTCACCTGCTGGCTCCTCCTCGACGGCAACTGCAGCCTGAAAGAACTGCAACCCTACCCCTGCATCTCAGTTTGACCAGGAAGAAGACAGTCTCAGCCTTTCCTCGTCGCGGAGATTTTGAGCGACCGCGACTACCCGCGCGTCACCAGACCCTCCGACCGGCGCGACCAACTTAACCCGATGCGCTCCATTCAGGGCTGCACTCTCTGCTCGGCGTCACTATGCCGCGACTCAAACGGCTCCGACTCATGTCGCAATACCGTTTCCGCGAGGACAGGCACTACTGCAATCAGACCATGCGGATCGGCTTTGAACCCCAGGGAACCGTTCCGAACGATCTGACGCTTCATTTTCCTTCGGAAGAAATTGAGCGCCGCCTCAGCGCTGGAGCGGACGTGCGGTGAGCGCGCGCATCGCGTTCAGCACGGCAATCACCGTCACACCGACATCGCCGAAGACCGCTGCCTCCTGCATATTCGCGAGACCGAAGATGCCGAGAATCAGGACCGCCGCCTTGACCGCCAAAGCGAAAGCGACATTCTGCCGCACAATGCGCACCGTCTTTCTCGAATGCGGATGATGAAACCGCACTCTTCGAGAGTCGTCGTCCAGTGATGACAAGATCCGCAGCCTCGATGGTGGTCGCGTCGCTGCCGAGCTGAGCCCACCGCAATGCCCACATCCGCGCTGCATCAAGACCGGCGCTGTCGTTGATGCCGTCGCCGACAAAACCGACCTTTTTCGCCGCTCGGTCGTGCCGCGAGTGGCCTTCGACCTTCTCAACCTTGTCCGCGGGCAGTAAGTCGTGACAGACCAAGTCGACACCGACCTCCGCGGCAATCGCCTCTGCGGCATCCTTTCCGGTCGCCGGTCAGCATGACCAGCTTCTCGATGCCGACTTTCTGCGGAGCTGCCGGAGCGCGCAGCGGCGCCCGGCTTTCACCGACATCCTGCAATGATGATATGTCCCACATAACTGCGCCGCCGTGTGCGGCGTATACCACGGTTCCGTGCTCCTGACCGCGAAATCACGTCTTTGTCTCTTAAGCAACTTTTCGTTGCCGTAGAAGCAACTCTCTGCCGTCCAGTACGCCGCCTCCCTCGAGCCTGTGCGTGCCTGGCCGCCTCGTGCGTATCTCGCCGAGACGCGCGGTCAATTTCACCGCCGTAGGCTTCGCAGATGGACTGGGCAATCGGATGCGAAGAGAGGCTCTCCCGTGCGCCGCCATCGAGAGAAGTTCCTCTCGCGCTGCGGTCTCTCTCCGCGGGTGAATCCCAACCACGCGAAACTCCCGTCAGCGTACCGGTCTTTATCAAAGACCGAGCGTTCCTTTAACTCCGCAGCGGTCTCGAGAAAGTTGATCCCTTGACGAGAACGACCGCGCTTTCGATCGCCGCGCCGATGCCGCCGAAGGCCGGAGGGGCACCGAGGATGACCAGCAGCGCCATGGGCAGGAGACAATCAGGAAGATGCAGGCGCGCTTAATCCAGGTGCCGTGCAGGCATGCCGAACATGAGCGGCGGCAAGATTGCAAGCAAAAAGGCCGTGATCGTGACCACCGGCGTATACCAGCGCGCAAAGCGGGTGATGAAGTTCTCCATGCGAGCCTTCTTCTCGCTCGCGCTCGACCAGCTGCAGAATCCGCGCAACTGTCGAGTCCTCATACGCCTTGCTTGTCTCTTCACGCGGGAGCGCGGTCTCGCCGTTCACACAGCGCCGTTGATTACCGCACCGCCGGGGCGCACTTCGCGCGGCACGCTCACCGGTCAGCGCCGCCGTGTCGAGAAAGAACTTCCTCGAGGACACTGCCGTCGAGTGGCACTCTTTTTCGCCCGGGCGAATCAGAATCACTTCGCCGACCTCTCACCGTCCGGATCCACTTCCTCGATCCGTCCCGCACCCACATTGGTCGATTCCGCGCGATGCTCACTTCATCGCCGTGATCGAAGCCTGACTTTTCCGACCGCCAGCGATCTCAAAAAGCTCACCGACCTGCGTACTCGCGACCGCGCAGGCCTCCTGAGCACTACCCGACGCCAGCGCAGCGACCGTCGCAACTCAGCATTAAAAGTTTCGTCAAAGACCTGACCGCTCTGTATGCTCTGAGCGCCTTTGGTGATGACCTCTCGTCCCACTGCAGAAGATAGGGGAACAGAAAGAGGACACTCGAGCATCCACCTGCATTTGTAGCCAGCTTTTCGGCCGCGCCGTTTGTCATCTGAACGGCTGTACAGCCCGCGACCGCAAGTCAAATGCGCTTTATGAGGGTTTGTTGTTTCCGATTCATATGGATCCTCCGCTCAGCGGCTCACGCTGAAATCCGCTTCGATTTTCTGTCCGGTCCGAATCGGTGCCTCAAGCACTTCCTCAGCACCGACCCATCGGCCGGCGCCCTCCCAGGTGAAATTTCTCGCATCACAGGCACTCACCCTTCACGACTCACGACGCCGTCCAGCCCGGATTGCATCTTTCCACCTTCTGCGCAATTTGCACAATCACTTTCACAAGCGAACTTCTCACTTCCTCTCCTTATTCTGCAATGTGTTCCCAATCCCCTCGCCCGACCCATCGTGCTCACATGGTCACGGCGAGCGCATAAATCATCGACTTCGCGCAGGCTCCGCACCAGCCCCGCCCGTTTCAACAGTTTCAGCTGGTGGAAACGGCCGACTGTGTGGAGGTTCAGGCTCTCCGCGAGCTCATTCACGCCTGTACTCTCCTGCTAAACAGACGTGCATAAAATCCGGATTCGCGTCAGCTCCGAAACCTCGCAAAGAGCTCGGCGAGATCGTAGAGCTGATCTTCGCTCGGCACCTGCTGTCTGATTTTCCGGCATACTCCTGACGTGCAAGTATCTATCACATGGAACATATGAGCATTTGTTCATTTGTTGATTCCAGAATACCACCTTTCCGGAAAAAGTCAAAATTTTTAACTCAGAGACGCTAATTTTTGTTCGCGCGAGCCCGCATCCGGCGCCGTCTCCGTGCGCTTCATCCCAGTCACCCTGCACGGAGAGCTCATCCAGCGTATTGCCGTAGGGCGGCAGACACCCTCCATAAAATCCCGGAAAGTTCGCGGTCCTTCGGCGAGCTTTTCAAGCCCGGGCCTCATGGTCTCTTTCGCCGTCCTGAAATTCCGTATTTCCTGCGCTTCTTCCTCAAGGCATTTGATATACGCCGAGCGCTTATCCGCTGCCTTGACAAGCTTTTCGCCAAAGATAGAGTTCTTCCGCGCCGCCCTCTTCCGCCGCCGTGACAATCCTGGGCAGGCGCATAGACTCGCTGCGAGATCCTTCGGCAGACGCGCAAGCGTCCGTACGCCCTTCCTCCGCTGCGTGATACGCTTTCATGGAGCGCTGCGCCGCCGCATTTCGACCGGCGTCGGCATATCGCCGGTAATAACTCTCGCTCGCGTCGTGGAATAACCCGATCAGCCGTCAGCGCGCTCGGCATTCAGCCGTCCGCCGTGGCGCAAATTTCCGATCTCACAGAGCGTACATATGAGAATCGCGACCTCGGCCGCATGCTCGCTCAGGTTCTCGCGCCGGCTCGCCCCGCATCAGGGCCCAGCGGTCTCATGTACTTCGGCGCGCGCAAGCGCCGCAAAATGTAACTGCTCATTGCTTTTCTCCCTCTTCGTTTGCCCCCGCCGCCTCCCAAGCAGCTCTGCAAGCACGGCATCTAAAAGAGGCGCCTGCGCGCTCGCGGATTTACTCTCGCCAGCTCTTCGAGCTGTGTCAGCAGTTCACCAGCATCATTGCGTCCTCAACCGGCTTTCTCGGTCGAGAGGATCCACGCCCGCAGTCTTCGTGGCTGCTGGACCGGATCGTCCGTGCAACCTGCGGAGAGGAAGCGGATGTAATCCCTTGAGTGCGTGTGCCTTCGGTCAGATGCAGCTTCATGACCGCAAACTGAAGCCGCAAAGCCTCGTCGCGTACCGATAGCAGTAGCAGTTCATGTACATGCGGCACGCGGCCTCCTCGCCGATCAGCGTGGATCGGATATCATAGCCGGACCGTAGTACCTTGTTCAGCGTGAGATAGAGCTGGAGAGGCTATCCGCCGCCGATTCGGAACGCCCTGCTCCGACATCCGGTTACTCGCCGATTTCGAACTCCTCGAGCATCGCCTGGCGGAACAGCGTTCCCTTGAAGCTGCCAAGCGTGTGATTGATGCGCTACGCCTCGCGACGCCGCCTACCGATCAGGTAGTGTCCAGCAGCACTTCATTGCGATCGAAGCGACCTCCGCGACAAACATCTCATACTGTGCGTTGAAGAAGTCGTGACTGTGGTCGGAGTGCCAGGAGTGTACTCGTACGCCCCAGCCTCGCGGCAAGCGCCAAAGGGCATCCTCAGCGTATTGTTAAAGTTCATCAGAACAAAGGGATGCGTCGCATAAACCGAGTTGCAGCATGCGCCGACATCGCTTGCCTCGTTCTCGACCGCACCGATCCAGCGGGTTCTCAAACGCCTCGCGCAGCAGCGTAGTAGTGATCGCTGAGCGGTGCAAGACCGCGAGCAGCATCTCCTTGCGCCTCGTAAGTCACGCCACGTCAGTAGTCCTTAACATGTTCGCGCAAACATCAGCGGCGCGAAGCCCGTCCACGCCGTAGCATCTTCTTTCTGGTGAGCCATATAGCAGCGGTGGAACGGCGCATTGTTCTCTGTGAACGCCCGAGAGCAGCCGCTCACAGACCCGCGTGACAGATTACCGTCTGCCGACCGCCGCCTCAGCGCGCTTATCACCTCCTCGCTCGCAAAGATAGAAAGCTGCCCATCTGCGCATCGTAGAGAGAAGTACGGTATTGCGAAGCTCTGCGCAAGTTCCGTAGTACTGGTCAAAACACCCTTTCGCGGAGCTCACGGTTCGAGATGCCTGAGCAGTGTAACTGCCGCTCGTAATCTGCACTCGTCGCCGTCCTTTACCGTCACCTCATGTCCGCATTCTGCAGCATCGAGAAGCTCTGATAGTGCGCGCCATGATGTTTGCCGCCGCGAGCAGCCTCCTCGCTCTTATTCAGGGTGTGCGGCGCAAGGCGAATCGCATCGTCAATCGTATCTTAATGCGCAAGCGCCGGGCAGCTCTCATAGTAGGCGTTCATCTTCTCCTCGCCGAGTGCCAACACTTCCGGCTCAATGAAAGCTGTCTCTCGAGGAGCTGCCATCCTCGCACTCTGTGCTTTCTGGTAAGAGCGCGAGGTTGTCCGCATTTCCGGCGTCCACGTCGCTTCGCATCATCGTGCATGTGCCGAAGAAGCGGTGGTCTGTCTTGCACTCCTGCAGTAGAGCCTATAGACCTTTAGAGTACCTACGGCTGCCGTCGCCGAGTTTCTCCTCGTAGCCCGCAATTTCGGTCCGCAAGGGCGAGGCCGCGCTTCAGATCTTTCTCTTCTGTGCTGCCTGTACATCCGGGTAGACATCCTTCCAGCTTCCAGGTCTGTTCCACCGCAACTTCATCACTTCTCTTGGGCAGCTTCTGTTCCATTGGGTTCTCCTTTCGAGAGCAATTGTTGACTTTCTGTATCACCGCACCTGCAAAGAAAGGCTGTGAATCTGTTGTTGTGTGTGTTTTACACAATCAAGAACTTAGGCAACTCCATCGCGTTCAATATGTCGCATTTTATGAAAGTATGACAGGAAGAGGCATAGAAAGGAGATACATGTCGCGAATCGAAATCGCTTGCTTATCATCATTTCCTCGGCTGCTGCAATTCTCGGAGCATTTCCCCTGGGCGAGTGTCTCGCCGGTTTCTTCGGCGCTAAGGAGCATCTCGCGGTGGCACCCAGGAGACGGCACCTTTCACTCGCGGTATTCTGGCTGGCAGTCGCGATTGTCCCCGCCTGCCTGCAGGACAATAAACAGCGCTGCCGGAGAACTTTGCGACCGGCGTTGTCATCGTCGGCGCACTGCAGACCCTCTGGATTGCGTTAACGCAACCCTCCTCAACCTGAGCCGCCGCGTGTTCGGTCTCACAGGGTGCCGCACCGAAAAGCCGCCGGTGTCAGCGTTCACATCGGCATCGGCTTTCTGTTCGACCCTCCTCGCCGGTATTGCGGACTTCGCCGTCGGCGCGATGGCACTCCGGCGGCAAGCTCTCGAAGGACGACGCTGACCGGAGGTCATGGACGCGAGCAAAATCCTCCAAGATCCGTCGCCCAGGCGACCACAACGGTTAGTGAAGTCCGCGTCCGAAGAAATCAATAAACGTTGAGGAAGCTGCAGGAAGCCAAAGAAGCGAAGGCCGCGCAGCAGCAGCCAGAAAAGCGCGCTGCGGACAGGTACGCGGCACTGCCGAAAGTACGCCCCTGCTCCCTGAAGAGCCGAAGTTTCCGCCGCTGACGGCATGCACCGAAGAACCGCCCGTGAGCGACAGCGCCTGACAATCTGCGCCTCGGCCGTCATCACCGCACTATCGCGCTTTCAAACCGGCACAGTCCGGAACAGGCTGCAGCGGGTCTCCCTCCTCGCCCCGGCACTCAATGTCATGATTGCAGCCGCTGCGCATGCATCACTATACTGATAAAGTTCCCGCTTTGCGGATCCGATCAGCTGCACCGCGCTACTACGAAAGGACAAGGCATGAAATTTCAATCCGTCAACGAATTCCTCCCACTTCTTCCGACTGTGCACTCACCCGGAATCGAACAGAACCCCGCTGGCATACAGCTCTACACTCGAGGCGACTCATTGTCCTCCCGGAGAACCTCGCAGAATACAAACTTCACCAAGAGCTATGCGCCCAGGCAGTTACGCCTTCATCGGCGGACAGCTGACGACAGTATCAAGCTAGGCTATCGCCACCGCGATGCTAACGGAGCTCGAATCCGTCCCGGACACCGCGTTTCCCTCGCCGAAGTCGAGGCCTGCTCCCCCACATTCCGGCGATGTGTACCTCTTCCAGATTCTCGAAGCGAAACAAGAGCCGACGCAGTCTCCTGAACTCGGCATCGAATTCTGCAGTCCGAGGAGTTTGACACCTCGTAACCCTCCCTACCGAATCGGCGTCCGCTGCGAAAGGCCGTCTTCGCTGGGACTACTCTATGAACCGCGTGGGAAAGCTGAGCCGAATGATCTTTGATCTCTCTAGGAAGAAGCCGTCCATGCAACAAGCTTCTGAAACCGGCGTCTATCGCTGCGGATTTTAATCTTCATCGATGAGAGCTCGTCAGCTGGTACGACTGGCTGGTACGACAATGAACAACGCATCGGCCCGCCGCCGGAACAGGTTACGTTTCATCCGGTCTGGGCCATCTATCAACAGAGCGACAAACACCGTAAACCAGATCTCCGCAGAGAGCGCTGGAGTTCGGCTGCGACGGAGAACGCTTTTGCCTGCATCGAAACTGAAACCCCTGACCGAGAGGTTCTCTCATCCGATTTTTGACGCCTGGTGCATGCTCTTGAGCGACTTCCCGATCTCCGATACCGAAGAAGAAGACCGCCGTCGAGGCGGCATTATGAGGCGCTTCCTCCCTTCCGAGTAGCGCCGCATGAAAGACAAAAACTGGGAGCGTTGCTTTAATCTAAGCCCCTAAACAACGGCTGGTCGCGAAGAGGTTACTACATTCAGGGCAAACTTGGGAACTCCGGCTTGAACAGGTTCGACGTTCGCTTTTCTGCGCTGCCGCCAACCGGATTCTCCGCAGTAAAACGCAGCAGTATTGCTGAAGCTCTCTCCTCACGGTTTTGGCAACTGTCTGCAGATCTCGCTTTTTCACTCGGTTTCTCTCAGCCTGCGCAGGCACCCCACCACAGCTGCGACTTTGCAGTGCTACTCCAAGAGTCCGGCCTGCCCCTATTTGACAGTTGCACTCGAGTGCCAAAAGGACAGAAGAGCTTAACTTCGCTTTTCTGTCCTTTTTCGCGTTGTATAACAAACTCTCATTACGGCAAAAATCGCGTCAGTAGCCGTCCGTCTTCGATAGCGAGATGCCCATCGCCCGTTTTTCGAAGCAGATGCAACCCATCTCCTTGTGTTTTTGTGCGCTGCGTCAAAATCGTCCGCCTGAAATGCGAGGTGAAATTCGCACCGCCAAGATCATACGGGCTGCGGATGGTCTTAAGCTGCGGAGTCCCAACTCAAACTCCCTGACCTCGCTCTTTAAATACACGATGATAAAGTCATCGCTCGTCTTCCGTCCACCCGTGTAGTCGAGGGCTTCGTTATAGGCGGATGGAGCGCTCCAACCGCGACATTCAAATCTCGTGACATCATCCGAAACTTCATATCTCTTCTCCTTTCATCCGTCCATGATGCGGGCGCTATACTGCGGGTATTCCGTGAGAAAACGCTGTATGACTGCGGCATCTCTCAGTAGGGGACGGAAAAACGGCATCACAGTCCACATTTTCCAGAAATACAGCAGCTGTCGGCGTAGTGCGCTTCAGTCTCGGGTAAGCGCACAGGCGCAATCAAAATCGTCTGCCCTCCTGATTTTCCGATTCCGTGTGAAAGATCGCGAGCCCTGCGAGTTCTCCTCCGTCTCGCCCTCCCAATACCAGCTCGTTTAAGTCACCGGCGTGATAAATGCTGCCCTCTCGGTGCTCACGATAAACGCGACGCCGCTGTCGTTGGATAGCCATGTTTCAAACCTGAATCCCTGCCTCGCTGCTAGCTTTTGATCGGGCTCCACAGCAGTGCTCTATCTTCGACAAGCGCTTTCATCGCTGATATCATTCGCCAGCACCGCCCGGCTGGTAAGCGCAGCCCCTGCTCATCGAGCAGGTCAAAGATTGGATTGTAGTGATCCTGGGAGTGACCAAAAGACAAGCACTCTTTGTCGAGCGGCGGCGGTTCGCCCTTGTGGCTAGCCAAAAATACAGTAGCGGTCTTTTAATTCCAGCAAGAAACCGCTGTGGTCCAAGTATGTCACTTTCATAAGAACCTCCTCTGTCCTTCAATCTTCCCCGCCGACTTTTCTCCGGTCGTATAGTCAATCACTAATGCCCGGCTGCACATTGTAGAGAAAACACATGAAAGCGAATCCCACCCTTTTCCAGGGACTCTGCCTCCAGTTCCACGCCGCGCGCCACCAGCTCATCTCCGGAAAAAGACAGGTGTTGCCCGGTAGAGGACAGCGCCGCCGCCGTTTTGGATACAGTCTCCGACCTGCTTCATAGAAGCGCATGCCCTCCACATTCAAATAGCGGTGCCCGTAATCAGGTTATTCGATCTCGCATTTTCTCCGGAGAGCATGTAGGCAATCAGATGACAGCGGTTATAGAGAAATTTTCCGTCAATCAAATCATCGTAGCGCACCGTGTGCCAACCGCTGGGCGCACCATGCCGATAGCTGCCCGCGGTTCTGTCGGCATCGTCTCTTTTGGTCAGAACCGCAAACGCACTGCCGCAACGCCCGCGTCGAGCGCCGCATAAGACCTTATAGCCTCCTCTGGCCCGCGCCCTGCCGAGTTCTACCTCCGCCGTAAAGTCCGGATTCCGCGGTTGATGTCGACAGCCGCCTCGTCCCGTAGTAGCTGCCTCGCTGCCGGAGAGCACCGGAAATTTCGACCCTCTCCGGGCGGCGGCACAATGACACCGATTGCCTCACTGCTCTCCGGAACGGCCCTCACGCCTCCTGTTGTACCGCAAGCCCAGCTGTGCCCGCGCCGACTCGAAGTGCAGCCGCCGTCAACAGCAGTACCAGCAGCGTCGCGGCACTTCGAAGCGTTCTCTTCCGCAATTTGTGCTTTCTCTTCGCCATCTCCACCTCCCCGCCTATGCTGAAAAATACCGAACACCAGTATACCATATTCGCGGTATAGGCCTCGCGGAGGTGGTTTACGGACGCGCGTCTGTGTTAGGCGTTGAGAACTCTGGTGAATGATTGGAGCTATTGCTGCCATGTTGCGGGAACCCAGAAGGAGAATCAGAAAACACCTCTGGTAGCAGGCTGGCTCCATTGAATCAGAGGAGCAAAAAGTTGCGCATAAATCATAAATCTTGACGATACCCGCAAAGACGAGCACTTCTTTTTCCTTTGTCAAGCGGCGGCAGTTCGCCCTTATAATAGACAAAATACAGTAGCGGTCTTTAATTCCGGCAAGAAACCGCTGTGGTCTAAGTAGCTTACTTTCATGATGTCATCTCAAGGAAAGAACTTGTTACAAGCTCCCTCCCTTCCGTCTGTCAGAAGGTGAAACCGTAATCATCCGCAAATGCCAAGTCCATAATCACGGGATGGCGGAAACTTTCCGTTCCGGTCGCCTCATCGTAAACGACCAGGTATACTGCTGATTCTTATCATACCGCTTATGTCTTTGAACGTAGCGCATTCGAAAAATCTCTTCTGCGCATCCAGTATCAGCGGCTGTCCGCGATGTCATGTTCTCATTGAAAAATCTTTTTCAATATCCTCGGAGATAAAAGTACATCTATTTGTGGTCTTCTTAATGGCATCACTGACCGCATCGGTCTGGATGAAATCCAGGGTCGTAATCAAGTTCGTGATCTTGGACGATGCTGACCAAAGAAATTTGAGCGGGCCGCCTCCATTCAATTCCGAGATCCACAGAAAGCAGAGAAGCCCGGTCGGCAAAGAAGCGCTTGAACACAACATCGTATCTTCAAAGTGGTTTGTCTTTTACATCCGGCTTCGGAAACGGCGCATCGATTCAGTAGTTCGTGCTCGTATCCTCGCGCTCCGGAAAGCGCTTTGTCATAAACCGATTGTCTGACTCAGCCGGTAGACCTTGGCATTCTCCGGTTCGACAGAAGCTATATCCTCCGCAAATTCTGCCTTATCGTCTTACCGGGAAGCATGCTTACGCGTATCTCCTGTAAATTCGGCATTCCAGCCGCTCAATGATTTGTTTTAGGTTAAGCTCTGCCATATCAGTAAGTTTCTCCCTGTATGATCCATGATCCTCGTGTTCCGCCGCTTTCTCCGAACCCATCCACTCTCAATCAGCTTGCCAAAGGCTCTTTGAATCGTAGAGCGGGAAACGCCGAGCTCTTCCGCAATCCGTGTCTGCGAGATTTTAGGATTCGCCCGAATGAGCCGCAGGATTTGATTCTCGATTGTCCCGTTTTTTGCTTCATTATTTCACGATTAGCTTCATTTGCTTCAACATTGGCTTCATTGACACCCTTTGTTCTGATTGTCACGCAATTCCTTCAGTGCATTGCGGATCATGCCCAGCATGAACTCCACAAACTTCTGTGGAATCTCCCGCTGTCGCCTTCTGCAGTCACACGGTAGTATTCTTCCTGATCTCATGCACCAGAGTTTCCACCGGCAGCCACGCAAAAGCTCATTCCATTTCCGAAGGATCAGCGACTGCCAGAGCCTTCCGGTTCGTCCGTTCCCATCCGCAAAGGGATGAATGAATTCAAACTCATAGTGGAAGATGCAGCTTTTTACCAGCGGATGGTATTTGGATTCCTTTAGCCAGGTCATTAACTGCAAGACACCAGCTCGGGAACATATTCTTGCCGGTGTGCCGGCATGAATCATAGCGGTCCCCGGTATATACGCCGACGTTACCGCTTCGGAATCTCCCGGCTTTTTACCAGCCCCTTCCGTCATCAGCTTGTAGGGCATAGAGCAGATTCTTAACACTGTACGGACTGCTCGGAAAACATCGCCCATATGCTTTGCGTACGCATTCTTTCACTTCCCGGATATCTCCGGCGGTCCAAGTACTTGTTTCCTATTGATTACATCACTGACCTGATCAAGAGACAGTGTGTTCTGTTCAACGCCAATGAAGAATAGATGATTTAATCCGGTCTTTCTTCGAAGAACCGGATTTCGGTGCATAGACTCATAGGGTTGCGATCGATGCCGGACATATTGTCCGATTTCAACGATTAAGTTTGTAATTTCCTCCGTCATACGAAACGGCGGCTGATATGTTTCGCTCATCGCATCGAACCTCGTTTCTTGGTTCTGTCCTCATACGCAGAACCTCGCGGCAACTTTCAAAAATTCTTCCGTATGACTTTGTTGCCCTCATGTTATTACAGCCTCAATATTCAGTTGATACGCGAACGCGGCAACCTGAGCTCAAGTATTCGAATGCTCAATCACCGCAAGCTTGTGCGTGGTATAGCCTTCCATACTCTTGCCGACAGAGAGTATCATCAATCGAGACTCACCTGACTCCATGTGGTTTTCACAACCGTCAGGCCTTTGTGTTTTGTCAGCTCAAACATCTTCCCTCTTCATCTCCGTATGAACGATAGCTTAACACGGTCTCTCACTACGTTGGTAAAACATTGCCCTGTTCATGACCGGAGTCCCTTGAACTGACTTCTGTCTCCTCTATTTAGCTTTTAACCCTTCTAGTGAAGGGCCATGTCTCCTGAAGTGTGCTCTATAACACTAGCAGTTTAAAGCGTAGCGATATAGTCATTTTCCGTAACGCGCTAATTCTATTTCTGTCACACGATTCACAAAATTCCATCATCGCGAGCCCGTTTTTAAGTTGTCCTCTAATCTGCGTTTCTAAGGTATGGCTGAATTCATATCCATATTCCGATTTATGCTTATCTTACCTTCCTCTTCAAGCTCTTTTGAATTAAACGGATTGAAAACTGCAAAGTAATTCCTCGTCGGGTTTTGATCCCATACGACGTCAGCATCGTACATGCATATCCAAGGATTCATAAATCCGACCATTAACACTCCACCCTTTTTCACGACGAGGAGTTTGCTTTGATACATGTTTTCTAAATCTTTCATATAAACATTTGAAACCGGATTAAAAATGATATCAGCGTCCTATCTTCAAACGGGAACGGTTTTTGTCATATCGGCTTGAACCGTGTTGATTTTGCCTTCTCTTCAGCAACCATCTCATCTCTTTGTAATTGTGATGGTAGAAAAATCCATGATGGTTACATCATAACCCTTTATCGCAAAAACCGGTCCTGCATGTCCCGCCGCCGCAGGCTAACCCTAATATCTTTTTCCGTTGGCTTTTTCAAACCATTCTATCGGAACCTTTTTCCCGACAGTTAATGCAACAGATATCGGATTATTTTTAGCTTCTTCCAATTTCCTCAGTGTCAACGGCTCGGTATAGTCATTTTTACATGATTCCATCTGTCTTCATTTAATTTGATATAATCGCTCATCTCTTAGCTTTCCCTCGTGATTTTTATACTGTTTCGATTTTAGTCGGAGGTGTTGCCACGACATTTTTCGTCTTTAAAAATTCTGACAATTTCTCCATCATCTCCACCTGAGACTCCTCCTCATCATTGTTTTGGCATTCTTCACGATACTGAGCGTACGCAGTTGGAACCAGTGGCTCGGATATGCCGTACTCAACCGCAATGCTCGGCAATCGTGCATCCGTCCTGAATGTGCGCACGAACAACTTTTTCGCCTAGTTTTCGTCTGATATCTCGAGTCATGTGCTTTTTCTTCTCTGCTGACAATACAATCTATCAGGTAGAGGTGTTACAAATTCACTGTACCACTACAGTCATAAAACAAAATGCTTCTTCATAAGTGCATACAATACTTTTCTGTCATCATCAAGCACTATACTCTCTTTTTCAAAGCATAGTGGTGGGTAAATCTGCATCTATGTATGTATGACTGTTGATTACAACGGCATTTTTATACCGCGGCCGCACGTGGATATGCAGATGGGTTTGGCACTGCTTCTTTATAAAAGTTATTCAGCAGACAACCCAACTGCATAATTCGGCGCCTAATACCTCTTTATAGATCCATTCCAGTCGATTTATAATCGTTTTCAATTCCATCCACTCAGGAACATCCAATTCGGAAAGACTGCCGCAATGCCGATTCAACACCAGAATACATCTGCCGACATAATCCTGTCTATCTGCCAAATAGACTGACCAATGCAGTGATTGATATAGCAACCACTCAGTTTCTTTATACGCACACCATTCTTGCAGCCACGCATTACATCTCCATAGATTCCGATTTGTTGCTCAATTTCTCGTATTCAAATTATACCATCAAAACTTTTGAACACCTCTGCTGTAACTTTGACTATATGAGAAAGGTCCGACAGTCTCCTGCCCGGACTTTCTCTATAAATCAATTCCGCTTTTACAACTTCCTTTGCTCATAGTTGCCGAGGACATTCCAGTCAATCTGCGGCATGTTCTTAGAAGCCTCCCAACCGCACTCTCAATCAAGTCCATCACCTGATGCTCGGAAGCACCAGGGTCAGTGCGCTCATAGTAGGATCCAAGTTCAGGCTTGCGCTCACCTTGCTGCCGGAAGCGTTACCATGAGTCCCTTATAGGACTCTCCCTGCAGCTTTTTCATCTCCCGGAATCTAAATTCCGGATTCGGGAAGCGTTCACGCATTTCATCCATATTCTTGAATTCAATTCACTTTTCTGTTACCATCTACTCAACAGAGTTGCCCGAGGTAATGTGTGTCGGGGACCAGGCTGGACCTCTTGGTTCAGCCTCTTATTTTACCCATGAATCGGGGAACGGACATGAATCTGAAGAAACCGCTACTTTCTCGAACACCTCATCCTTTCCGGGAATTAAGAAGCGTTCAATTCCTGACGGGAGTCAGACCGGAGCCTTTCGCCGAAGCGATAGAGCTCTTTTCGTCGATGTTCACCCTTTCGTTAGATATCCACAAATTCTCATTAGACAGGTTTAGATTTTCTGATTTCGCGTTCATTTACACATAACAAGCACGAAAAGCGGGACGCATCTCTTCTATGAGTCTACGCGTCAACCCGCAACGAACGGCTTGTTTCTCCCAACTCTCTTACAATCCCCAGAATTTCTTTTGCATACATTTTTGGCGTCTGTCTCGGATATTCCGAATCTGACAGCCGTTTCCACTGCAAGCTCAACGCTTATGCTGTTATCCTCCGGCATTAACATTTAAAGACAGTTCGTCTCCGTATGGAACCGGATTGACATCGTAAAGAGGCGAAAGGCTCCAGCCGGTTTCGGTCAGAATAAACGCATGATTGCGTAGATGATCATCCGTGTTGGTAACAGCCATATTGAAAAACGATTCGTCTCCAGAGTTCTATCAAATCCTCCTTGGGCTGTGCACCGTAGGATTTAATGAATGCTGCCATCTCCAGATAGCTTGTTCCGTCTACAGCGGATGCTCCGTCTGTTTTTTCCGAGTAACGTCATAGCGGAGGCAAAGTGTACCCGTTTTTCAAAATACGATCAAAGCGCTTAACCAGATAAGTGCTCCCGAGAGCGGAAAAATTTTTCTAGTTTCGCCTCCGTAACGCGCAGACCTGCAGAGCCCGCCAAATTGTGCGTCACCATTTCCCATGCTCCGGTATCATTTTCATCATTCTTAGATGGGAATTTTGCGATCCACAGCTGCTCATCGGTATCAATGACTGTCGCCTTTGGCCTTGCACCGCCAAGCGAAGAACCCGGTTTAATCAATTGATGAACCATTTTTCCGATAAACCCGAATCGTCATTTTCAAAAATTTCTGGATGCTTCCTCTAAAGTCCGAAGCGTTGCCTCAAGGCGGGCAGCTGTATCTTTATCGTCGGAAAGGAATGCTCCGTTCATATCTGTCTTAAATCGAATCCCTCCCAGTCGCGTCTCGTCGTACACGCCCAATAGATAGTCGCTGTCATACAGTTTAGACGGTTTACGGCCTTCCTTTTCCGCTAAAATTCTCTCACGCTTATTCATAAGAACGCGCCCCCAGCGGTCGGGAGATGAATCCGAAAACAGGCCGAAAGTAGTTTTGCCGACAGGATACTGTCTTCCGGCATATGGCATAAGTTCCGAATCCAAGGTGAATCTTAGTGAGGTTTTTGAGCCACTCTCTCATATTCGAAAGAATAGGATTCCCCGCCTTTCATGCTATTTACATAGAGTGTCCCCTATCCGCATCGGATTCTGCCCACTAAAGTCATCGTAGACAAAAATTGTCTTTTCTTTGGATACCACTAGTCCTTCCTCCGCAGGGACCCGCTTTCTTGTGATTAGATTCAGATCCTGAAGTTGTCTGCCAAGTTCATCGTCCTTTGCAACCAGCAGAAGGTCTTTATCGAGATTGTTCAACGCATGCAACACTGCTGCGTAGATACCCATTGCTACGGATGGGTCGCCTTTTTCAACCTTCCACAAGGTTGCTCGGCTGATTCCTGCACGTTCTGCGGTCAACTCCGTAGATAGATTTCGTCTTAGCCTGGCGAGCTTAATCTGCTCCCCCATGTTTTTCAGTATTTCCTCCGTTCCCGGAAGAATGTTATATGCGGCCTTCTTCATTGTTTCACCAAATAACGTTTGTTATTATGACATATACCGAATTAATGTTATTATTAGTATACATTGATCCGTCGCTAATACAAGCGAAAACTCACGACCTCCCGCCATTTTTAGCTTGCGTCCCCTCTGAGGACTTGCTCCGGCATTAGAAAAAAAAGCCGTTTTTTAGATATTGTCTAATCGGATCTCTGTTTTTTTAGATGAAAACAGGGGAAGATTGTGCAATCTTCCCCTGTCCGGACCTGTCCCCGGGCGGATTTGAACCGCCGACGTTTCGCTTAGGAGCAAGTCCGGCGTTTGGTTCTCATTATCCATCAGTGTTCACAGGTGTTCATGAAACCCGCGTATTTCCAGTGTTTTTCGTGTTCTGAGTTGTCCTCTGTTCACAGATTTCTTTTAGATGTTCACCGCTGTCTAATCGTTTCCATTAGATGGATTTTTAGAAATTGCTAAAACCGGCGTCTTGTGCCCTTACCAACTGTCGCCATTTTTAGATATTTTAAGCCCACAGAGCCTCTCTTACAAGGTCCTGTGGGCTATGTATTCTTATGCATATCAACTCAGCTTTTTCAACAGATTCATCAGTAGCGTTGCAGTCGATTCATCACTCATAAGCTTCTCAAGCAGCTGCCTGTCACCAGCAGTTAGAGCGTCTCCTGTTTTTTTGTTTCGACCTCCGATAAATGTTCTCCCGCATCCTCCCGGACGATATCCTTTCCGGTAAAATGCCTTTTTCAAAAAGCTTTGCATTCTGTTGCCGGTCATCATCCAGGATATGCGAGTACTGGTCCGTGACCATCTTGGCCTGCGCATGACCGGAATCGCCCTGAACTGCTTTAATATCACCCCCGTTCAGTTTCAACTTATAGGTGATACTGGAATGTCGCAGACTGTGGAATACCACCGGCGGGAGATCATGCTCCTTAATCAGCTTCTTGAAGGATTCTGTTATAGTGCTTGCTTCCGTGGGCATTCCATAGTCTCCGGCAAAAAACAAGATCATAGTCTGAATACTCGTATCCCGGGGCCTCCTTCAGTTCATCCTGCTCCTCCTTCCTGATGATCAGCATTTTTGGCAACCGTACTGGGGAGAAATACCTTTGCGGATACTGGACAGCGTCTTCGGCTTCTTCAAAACAGAGCTGCGTCCTGTTCTTTTCAGAGATCACCGGAAACGCAAAAATGACATCCTTTTCATCCAGTTGCTGCATAGCACTGCGGTTCACCCGCTGCAATTCCCTTATTTACATAGACATAAGCGACTCCCTTTTGATGCTCTCATCCGAAACATCGATGCAAGACCAGGTTAAGCCGAGCAGCTCACCAATTCGAAGGGAGCAGGCAAATGCCAGATTGATGGCAAGCCTGAGCTTTGAATCCCTCAAAGCTCAACTGCTCTCATGAGAGTTTCGGCATTCCAGATCTCACGCTGCTTTTTCGTTGACTTTCGGTACTGTGGCGTAATCCGCCGGATTCCGTATCATCAAATCCCAGCGGACCGCCTGTTCAAAAGCAGCTGTGAAGAAGCTTTATGTATGCGCCTGACCGTTTCCGCCGATACCAGCGCAGAGGTCTTCTTGTGCTTATTATCCGTGCATTTGGGAACCGCCCGCGTCTTCAGCATCGTCTGGTAGTACTTCTCCAGTGACCTTGCGGTAATATCTCCCAGCTTCATTTGTCCCAGATGCGGAAGAATGTAGTGTTAATCATATTGACATTAGAGTGTAGGGTCGAAAGCGCCCAGTTGTTCTTGCCATACATGGATATGTATTCCTTCAAAAGGTCTGCCATGGTTTCGCACTGCGAGATTACGATGCTACCAAGTTCTTGGCGGTATTCTACCTCCGACTTTCTTCTGCGCATCCGCCTTTGTCTTGCAACTTTCCCATTTCTGCTTCTTTTTCTCCGGCTTCATTTTCGTAAGTGTACACCACATAATACCTGTTCTTCCTTTCAACAAGCGATGCCATCACTGTTCCTCCTTCTCATAAGCATTGTCCTGAGAGGACAGCCACCATTCCAGGGCAGCGCGTCTAATCCCGAACCATCTTTCCGATACGAATGCCCTCGAGAATACCATCTTCAATCATCTTGTATATCTCACGGGTCGTTGCGCCGATCAGGAGGGCGGTCTCTTTGACCGTAAAACTCATCTTGTCAGCATCCAATAGTACCGTGCATTCGGCATCATCGACCTCTTCGAGTTCTTTATCAAGACCCGAAGTTTGCTCCGTGACCTTCTGATAACAATCCTGTCCCTGATACCAGCGTTCAAAACTATCCAGTGTGACACGTTTTTTTATCCGCAACCACGATAATCTCGAAAACACCCCTGATTACGCTTTCTTCTGACCAGCGAGTAGGCCTCCTCACGGCTGATGCCCCAAAGCCTTGCCATCTGCGGCAGTGTCATGGAAGTGCTCCCTGCTCCGCATCTCGCTGCCGATCCTCCGGCGTCCCTGTACTTCGTTTGGGCCTTATACCACGCTTCAAAGACATCCTTGCGGACGCGCCTCC